>Ga0075425_100006488_pt1 | contig 12269 bp, 8 predicted proteins | sample SoiMethybrSBSTD4_FD_75300 | JGI IMG/M metagenome (GOLD analysis project Ga0075425, IMG submission 75300) | Bulk soil microbial communities from a Populus tree surrounding site in Tennessee, USA - Soil MetaG P. TD hybrid SBSTD4 | ecosystem: Environmental > Terrestrial > Soil > Tree plantation...
TGGAGCAGGGCACGTCGGCAAAAGTGGGCGTCGTGCAGGCCGGCGGGCTGAAGGTCGGTCCCTCTTTGGCCAGCAGCAGGAACACCGCCATCTGCTCGCGGTTGACCACCGCGTCCGGGCAATAGTTGCCGCCGCCGCAGCCGGAGGTCACGCCGGCGTTGAACATCGCCTCGATGAAGCGGAAGAATGGGCTGGTGTCCGGGACGTCCCCGAAGCGGGGAGGGACCGTCACCGGGCCCGTGGTGCCGGCGGTGTTCTTGGGCGCCGGGGAGAGCAGTCCGAAATCCTCGTTGCGGTTGGGCGTGCCGAAGCTCGCCAGGCCATTGCGCTTGAGTGCGCAGACGTCCTGGAGCGGCAGGGTGGCGGCGTTATTGGCCGAGGCCTGCTCGCTGTCGCCGGTGAAGCTCCCGTAGGTCAGACAGAGGGCCACCGGGAAAACCGGGTTCGCGGGATTGTTCTTGAAGCAGACCTTGCCGCCTCCTGGCACGCCGAGCGGAGGCATCACGAAGTCCGGATCGGGAGCCGAGGCCAGGTCCTTGAACGCCTGGGTGCCGATCAAGACCGAGCCGCCGCACGGCGGATTGGTAGGGAAGAGGAACTGGCCGACGGGAACGTTGTTGGCGTCGAAGAAGAAGAGGCCGGCCCGCGATTGGGCCTCGTTGAACTGGACCCCCCAGCTGGTCTGGCTGCAGTCGGAAGGCGTGACCACCACGTACTGGACGTCCTTGCGGCCGAAGGCCCCGATCATCACCTGATCGAGGCGGGTGATGTGGTTGTCGGCGGCAGCGGCGCGAGGCGCCGCCAGCCCGGCGAGCAGGCTGCCGGCGATGGTCAAGGTGGCGAAAAACGCTGCGTGTTTCATGGCACCCTTTCTGGCGCGCGGCCTCGCGGACTGGCTTGGCATCCGTCACGGACAGGTCTGGTGGCAGATGGAGGCCACCTCGCCGACGCACGCGCTGTCCCAGCTGTTGTTGCAGCAGAACGAGTCGGCGGCACAGATCTGGCCGACGCAGCTGTCGCAATCGTTCACGTTCAGGGCCACGCCGGTGACGCACTTGCTGTGGGCGCAAACCCCCGGCATCGGCGCGGGACAGGCGCTGTTGGCCGGCGCGACCGGGACCGGCAGGCCGAACGTCGCCGAGAGGAACACCGCCATCTGGCCGCGGGTCACGGCGTTGGCCGGGCAGTAGTTGCCGCCGCCGCAGCCGGAGGTGACGCCGCGGCGGACCAGCTCCTCGATCCATTTGGCGAAGGGGCTGGAGCAGGGCACGTCCGCAAAGCTGGGCGTGGTGCAGGCCGGCGGGCTGAACCCCGCCCCTTCCTTGGCGACCAGCAGGAAGACCGCCATCTGGGCGCGCGTCACTTCGGCCTTGGGGCAGTAGTTGCCGCCGCCGCAGCCGGAGGTGACGCCGCGGCGGACGAGCTCCTCGATCCAGCGGGCGAAGGGGCTGGAGCAGGGCACGTCGGCGAAGGTGGGCACCGTGCAGGCCGGCGGGCTGAAGGTCGGCCCCTCCTTGGCGAGCAGCATGAAGATGGCCATCTGCTCGCGGTTGACCACCGCGTCCGGGCAGTAGTTGCCGCCGCCGCAGCCGGAGGTCACCCCGGAGTTGAACATCGCCTCGATGAAGCGGCGGAAGGGGCTGGTGTCCGGCACGTCGCCGAACCGGGGAGGCACCGTCACCGGCCCGGTCGTGCCGGCGGTGTTCTTGGGCGCCGGAGGGAGCAGGCCGAAATCCTCGTTGCGGTTGGGCGCGCCGAAATTCATCAGCCCGTTGCGCTTGAGGGTGCAGACGTCCTGGAGCGGCAGGGTGACGGCGTTGCTGGCCGAGGCCTGCTCGCTGTCGCCGGTGAAGTTGCCGTAGCTCAGGCAGAGGGCCACGTCGAACGCGAACGGGCTCGCGGGATTGTCCTCGAAGCAGACCTTGCCGCCGCCCGGCACGCCGAGCACGGGCATCACGAAGTCGGGGTCGGGCGCCGAGGCCAGGTCCTTGAACGCTTGGGTGCCGATCAGCACCGAGCCGCTGTTGCAGGTGGGATTGGAAGGAAACAGGAACTGCCCGACGAGGACGTTGCTGGCGTTGAAGAAGAAGAGGCCCGCCTGCGACGGCTGTCCGACCCCCAGGGGTCCCCAGAGCGTCTGGTCGCAGCCGGAGTGCGACATGACGACGTACTGGATGTCCTTGCGGCCGAAGGCCCCGATCATCACCTGATCGAGGCGGGTGATGTGGTTGGTGGCCGAAGCGGCGCGGGGCGCCGCCAGGGCGGAGAACAAGCTGGCAATTGTGGCGAAAACGATTGCTGCACGTTTCATGAGAACCCTCCCAGTGCAAAAACTTGAACGGCGCTACGGCACCAGGCCGAAGGCCTTGGCGAGGAAGACCGCTGTGGACGCCCGCGAAATCGGCGCCGAGGGACAGAAGCTCCCGCCGCCGCAGCCGGCGACGATGCCGTCGGCGGCGAGACGCTCGATGAAGCCCGCTCCGAAAGAACCGGGCGGCACGTCGGCGAAGACCCCGGTCTGCGGCACGATCGGGGTCCGCCCCGAGGCGGCGGCGATCAGCACCGCCGCCTGCGCGCGGGTCACCAGCTGGCTCGGGCAGTAGTTGCCGCCACCGCAGCCGGCGGTGACGTTCTTCTCCGCCAGCCGCTCGATGAAGCCGGCGCCGCCCGCGGTCGGCGGGACATCGGCGAAGAGGCCGCGCGGCGGCACGTCGAAGAAGCCCATCGCCGTCGCCAGCATCACCGCCAACTGCGAACGGGTGAGAGAAGCGCTGGGGCAGAAATCGCCGCCGCCGCAGCCGGCGGTGATGCCATGGCTGAAAAGCGCCTCGACGAACGGGAAGATGCCGTCCATCGCCAGCACGTCGTTGAAGCTGGGGGAGCCGGTGATGAGCCCGACGCCGCGCAGCGGGACGCCGACATTGCCGGCGTCGGTATTGATCTCGAGGATCGCCTTCTTGGGACCCTTGCTCGTCGGATCGAAGCGGACCTCGACCGTCGTGGGGTTGAGCACGCTCACCTCGAACTGGTCGTCCTGCGGTCCGCCGCCCAGAGCCACGGAATTCACCGTCAAGGGATTCGCGCTGGTGACGTTGACGGTGATCGGCGCCGTGGGACCGGCGTTGAGGTCCTGCGGCCCGAACCCGGCGGCCGTGGGGGAGACGGTGAAGAAGAGCTCGTCGAGCGAGTCGAGGAACGCCGTCAGGTCGTCCATCTGCGCCGTGGTGAGCTGAATCCCTCCCACCAGAGCGGCGGCGGGCGAGGAGTTGAAGGCGCCGCCGTCATAGAACGCCACGGCGTCGTGCAGGGTCGCCGCCGAGTGGTCGTGGAAGAAGGGCGCCGTGCGCCGGATGCCGATCAGCGGCGGCGTGTTGAACTCCCGCAGCCCATGGGCCTCCGACGGGAAGGCGCCGCCGCCCGGGTTCTCCGGACGGTTCTCCAGGTTGATGAGCTGGTTGACGACGCCGGTGTTGAAGTTGCGGTTGCCGCCGCCCAGGGCCGCCGTCGCCTCGTCGAGCACGTTGCCGTTGTGGCAGTTGAAGCACTTCGCCTGGCCGAAGAAGAGGTCGCTCCCCCGGCGCTGCGCGGTGGTGGTGACGAAACGCTCGAGGGCGAAATTCTGGTCCGCCGGCAGGAAGACGGATTTCATGAACGCTTCCATGGCCGCCAGCTCGTCTGCCGTCGGCAGCCGGAAGTCCACGCCCACCTGCCGGTTCAGCGTCTTCGGAAAGTGCTGCATCACCGCGCCGGTGGCGAAGGTCTGCAGGTCCGGGAACTCGCCGCTCAACCCGTAAGGGGCGGTCAGGGCGAGGTTGAGGAAGTGGGGGGAGTTGCGGAACACCGGCGAATTGCCGAAGCCGTCGATGTTCTCTAGGATCCCGCCGCGGAAGCTGCGCATCATCGGGGGATGCTCGAGCGACGTCAGGTTGGCGTCGAATTCGGCCACGAACAGCGGATCGGTGCCGGGCAGCGCGGCGATGGTCGCCGGCTTGAGCCCGAAGGAGTCCGTCACCCGATGGCAGGTGCCGCAGGTGCGGCCGTTGCCGCTGAACGTCTCGTTGAAGAAGAGGTCCTCGCCCATGGCGACGAGATCGGCGGCCGGCAGCGCGGCGCTGGCCGTGGAGCGCTGGGCCACGATCTGGCGGGTGAGCTCGATCGCCTGTTGGGCCAGGGAGCGGTCGGCGGCGTGGGCTTGCGCGCCGGCCGGCGGCGCGGCGTGCGCGGCGGCGGCCAGGACGCCTGTCAGGAGAACAGCAGATGCCAAGGCAACTTTCATGGGTCCCATCCCTCTCAATCAATGGTCCTCAGGTTCGACAGGTGAAGCGTCTTAATGCTACAACAGCATGAAACGCTCGTCAAGCGCATGCGATGAGCCTTGCTGGTTCTTGAATGACAACGCGAGGAATTCCATTTCATCGCGCCAGCGAGAGCGGGAGCTCCGTTCTGCTGCGTCGGCTTCAAGCAAGCTGGCTCAAGATTTGCCCTATTGTCTCACGAAAATGCCGTCGCAGGTCGCGCACCGGAAGGAAATGCCTGATTTCAGGGCGTTTGAGGGCAGCGCCCGGCGGACACCCGGACACGGAATGGGACTTGAAGGTGACAAAAAGTGCTGGTATCTTATGCGGGAATTGGCATAAGCCCAAAGAGCGGAGGTCTTCACGGACGGCCGGTAGAAGGAGTGACGCTATGACGATGAATCCATCCCCGCGCTTTCGCCACGCCGCCGGGCTCGCAACGGTGCTCCTGGTGGCGGGCGCTCTCGCCGTGGGGGCCAACACGATCCAGGTGCCGACCGGCGGGTCGGGCGGCCAGTGCGCGGCGGCCAATCCCAACGCCGCGAGGTTCAGCCAGAGCTGCGGCGCCCAGGTGACGATCAACGCCGGGGACGCCACGGCTTCCTACGTGCAGGACAGCTCGCCGGCCGCCGAGGCCACCTACCGGGTCCGCTTCTACGTCAATCTGCGCAGCCTGCAGATGCAGAACGGCGAACGGTTCGACGTCTTCGCCGCCTACAACGGCGCCGACCCGACACCCCCCGCCACCTCGGGCAACCCGGTGGTGCGGTTGGAAATCGATCAGGTCAGCGGCGTCAAGAACCTGGTGGCCTTCGCCCGCACGGACTCGGGGAGCGAGCTGCAATCCTCCTCCTTCGCCCTGGCGAACGGCTGGCGGTCGATCGAGATCAACTGGGCCAAGGCGACCTCGGCGGGCGCGAACAACGGCCAGCTCGAGCTGTGGATCGACGGCACCAAGCAGACCGGCCTCGCCAGCCTCGACAACGACACGCTGACCATCAACTACGACCGGTGGGGCGCGGTGGCCGGTCTCGACGCCGGCACCTCCGGCACCTTCCGCCTGGACGACTTCGCCTCGCAGCGCACCGGCTATATCGGCCCCGCCTTCCCGTTCGGCGACAATCCGACCACCAGCACCTTCTTCCCGTTCATCCAGGGGATCTACGCCGCGGAGGTCATACCGGAGTGCGCCATCGGCTCGTTCTGCCCGAACGGCGCGATCACCCGCAAGGAGATGGCCAAGTTCCTGCTGACCGCCAAGCTCGGCGCCAGCTTCACGCCGCCGGCGTGTACCACCCCGATGTTCAGCGACGTGCCGTGCAGCCATCCGTACGCGATCTGGATCAACGAGATAGCGCGCGAGGGGATCACCAGCGGTTGCGCGGCGGGGCTCTTCTGCCCCGACGGCACCATCAACCGCGCCCAGATGTCGGTCTTCCTGATGGTGGCCGCCGGCGCCAATCCGGCGGCCTGCCCGCCGTCGGCGTTCAGCGACGTGGCGTCGACCAGCCCGTTCTGCAAGTGGATCAAGGAGATCGCCAACCGAGGAATCACCGCCGGCTGCGGCGGCGGCAATTTCTGCCCCGAGTCGCTGGTCCTGCGGGGCCAGATGTCCGTATTCCTGACGACCACCTTCGGCCTCCCCACGCACGTGGTCGGGGGGCCGTAGCGATAGCGACGCGTCAGAAGCGAAAGAAGATCCTTCCCCCTTGAACGCCCCTCCCTTCAGGAGGGGCGCTTTTTATTTTATTTAGGGAGCCTAGGGCACCGGCAGGCCGAACGCGGTGGCCAGGAACACCGCCATCTGGCTGCGGTTGACCGGATTGTTCGGACAGAAGTTGCCGCCGCCGCAGCCGGCGGTGACCCCCCGGTTGGCGATCTCCTTGACCCACGGGCAGAAGGGGCTGCCCGCGGCCACGTCGCCGAAGCTCGACGGCGGGCAGGCGGGCGGGGTGAATCCCGAGCCCTCCTTGGTCGCCAGCAGGAAGACGGCCATCTCGCCGCGGCTCACCGGGCTGCCCGGGCAGTAGTTGCCGCCGCCGCAGCCGGAGGTGACCCCCCGCCGCGCCAGCTCGTTGATCCAGGGGGCGAACTCGTTGGAGCAGGGCACGTCGTTGAACATCGGCGTGGTGCAGGGCGGCGGATTGAAGCCGGCGCCCTCCTTGGCGACGAGCAGGAAGACGGCCATCTCGCCGCGGCTCACCGGGCTCGACGGACAGAAATTGTCGCCGCCGCAACCGGCGGTGACGCCGGCCTCATGGATCGCCTCGATGAACGCCCAGCCGAAGGTCGTCGGGGGCGCGTCGGCGAAGGTGAAGGGCGCCAGCCACTGGAGGGTGTTGGCGGCAAGGTCCGTGAAGTACATCCTGCCCGTTTCGCTCTCGCCGAAACCGCTGACGCTGAAGGCGGTGTCGGCGACGTCGGTCCGTGTCCAGGTCCCGCCGCCGCCCGGCACCCCGCGCCACAGCCGGCCGGTGCAGAAGTCGCCGAAGAAGTAATTGCCGAACATCGCGTGCGAGGGCAGGTTGCGGAAGACGGAGCCGCCGGTCACCGAGCAGCCCAGGGAGTGGTCGTACTCCATGATGGGATCGACGGAGACCACCGGGCCGCAGTTGACGTTCATGTCGCCGTTGGTGTCGGAGAAGTTGTGGGCCGCCTCGCGGCAGTCCCATCCGTAGTTGACGCCGCCCGGGCTGCCCGCGGCTTGGCGGTCGATCTCCTCGAACAGATTCTGGCCGACGTCGCCGATGAAGAGGTCGCCGGTCATCCGGTCGAAGCTGAAGTGCCAGGGATTGCGCAGGCCGAAGTCCCAGACCTCGTCGGCGCCGGCGGTGGGGCCGGCAAAGGGGTTGCCGGCGGGGATGGCGTAGTTGCGGAGCGGGTCGGCCGGAAAGGCGTCGCTGTTGACGTCGATGCGCAGGATCTTGGCCAGCAGGGCGTCCTTGTTCTGCCCGTTCTCGAACGGATCGCCGCCGCCGCCGCCGTCGCCGGTGCCGATGTACAGATTGCCGTCGGGACCGAAGGCGAGATGCCCGCCGTTGTGGTTCCCCTGGCTGGAGTGCTCGATGGTCAGCAGGATCAGCTCCGACGCGCCGTCGGCGACGTTCGGATTGGCAGAGACGTGGAAGCGGGAGACCACGATGTCGCCGTCCTCGTTGTCCGGGGTCGCGGGGTTGTCGTGGCGCGTGTAGTAGACATAGAAGAAGCCGTTGGTCTCGTAGCTGGGATGGAAAGCGAGACCCAGCAGGCCGCGCTCGCCGCCGCAGGTGATCAGATTCGAGCCGGTGCTGCCGATATCCAGGAAGGGTGTCGCCAGCAGCGTGCCGCCGCTCAGGATGCGGATCTGCCCGCACTGCTGGACGATGAACAGCCGGTTCGAGCCGTCCGCCGCGTTGGTGACGCCGATGGGGCCGGTCAACCCGCTGGTGACGATGGGGACCGTGGTGATGAAGGTGCCGGTCAGCGCGGCGGCCGGCGAGCCGGCGCTCACACCCAGCAGCAGAAGGAGCCCGGAGCAACCGAGGAATCCGACCCGCGATTTTTTCATGGGTGGAACTTATAGCAAAATCCGCACCCGCTCACGTGCTCCCGGTCAGGGCGGCGGCAGGTCGAAAGCGGTGGACAGGAAGATCGACATCTGCGCCCGGTTCACCGTCGCGGACGGACAGAAGGCGCCGCCGCCGCAGCCGGCCGTGACCCCACGCCGCACCAGCTCCTTGATCCACTTCGCGAACGGGCTGAAGCAGGGGACGTCGTTGAACGGCGCCGACAGGCAGGTCGGATCGGGAGAGAACCCGGCGCCCTCCTTGGCCACCAGCAGGAAGACGGACATCTCGGCGCGGGTGACCAGATTGTTCGGACAATAGGCGCCGCCGCCACAGCCGGAGGTGACGCCGCGCCGCGCCAGCTCGTTGATCCATTTCGCGAACGGGTTGGAGCAGGGCACGTCGACGAACATCGGCGAGAGGCAGGCCGGCGGCGCGAACGACGTCCCCTCCTTGGCGAGGAGCAGGAACACCGCCATCTCGGCGCGGCTGACGTTGTTGTCCGGACAGAAGGTGCGCGGATTGGTGCCGCACCCGTTCGAGATCCCGCGCGCGAAGAGGTTCTCGACGAAGCGCCAGGCCCAATGGGTGGGCGGCACGTCGGCGAAGGTCGAAGGAACGACGTCGACGGTGACCGGCGTCGTCGCCGCCGAGCCGTCCGCGTTGGTGACCTCGAGGTGCGCCTGGAAGGTGCCGCCGACGGCCGGAGCGTTCCAGGTCGCGGGATTGCCGGTGAGCTCCACCGGGGCCACGCCGTCGTCGAGGATCCAGCGGTAGGTCAGCGGCGGACGCCCGGTGGCCGTGGCCTTGAGGACCGTGGGCTGGCCGATGCCCACCTTCGCGGGGATGACCGCGCCGGCGATGTGCGGCAGGGGATCGAGCACCATCACGGTCTTGGTGACGCTGGTGCAGCCGAGGGCGTCGCAGGCCTGCAGCGTCACCTGCTGCGGACCGGGCGCCGAAAACGTGACCGTGGGAGAGGGACCGCTGGCGGTCTGTTGCGCCGGTTCCCCATAGGCGACAACACCCGCCAGGAGCAGCAGCCCGAGGCCTAAGAGCGCAGCCTTCCGGGGGCCCGCGCTCGCGGCCAGAGTGGACGACGGGTGGGGACTCAAACGTCGAAGCAAGCTCCCTCCCGGGGCCTGGTCTGCGACGCCGGCACGCCGGACGCGCTCGGCTGGACAACAAGGCGGGCGGTGGGCGCCAACCAGACCCACCGCCCGGGGAATTAGATCCAGCCACTATTTGTGGACATACCTGCCCCGGCCTTAAAGCAAACCCCATACCCGGTGTTCACCCTACTGAAAGCAAAGGAGTTAGGAGAAATGTCGGGGCGGCATGGACCAAAATCTGGCCGCAAAACTGACAGAATTTGTCGTGCGGCGGGCCTACGTGCCCGCCGTCCGTTCGGCCACCGCCTGGCGCAACGCCTCCGCCACCCGCGCGGTCTCCGCGCGCCCGAGCCGCAGGTGCATCGGCAGCGAGATCAGCCGTTCGCTCGCCCGGCGGGCGCGCGGGCAGGTGCCGGCGGCGTAGGCGTACATCCGGTAGAGCGTGTTGTCGCGATAGTGCACGCCGGGGTAGACCCCGCGGCGGTTCATCCCGGCCATGATCTCGTCGCGGTCGGCCGTCAGCACCTGGTAGAGATGGCGGGAGGGCACGATGCCGGGCGCCATGGGCACGCGCTCGACCCCCTCGTCGCGGTAAGCGCCGGCCAGCTCCTCGTCGTACCACGCGGCGAGCTGCCGGCGGTAGGCGTTGTCCTCCTCCAGATACTTGAGCGCCACCAGCCCGAGCCCGGCCATGATCGAATTGCCGTGGTACTTGTAGCCCACGTGCTCGACGTCGTAGAGCCACTTGTAGGTGCCCCCCTCGAGCGTGCGGGCGTAGGTGTCCTTGCCGATCCCCAGCCAGGTCCACTTGCGGACCTCGCGGTCGAGGTCGGCGTCGGCGAAGCAGATCATTCCGGAGTCGGCGGTCGGGAGGTTCTTGACCGCCTGGAAGGAGAACACCGCCGCGTCGGCGTCCCAGCCGGCTTGGGCGTCGTCGATCCGGGTGCCGGCCATGTGCGCGGCGTCGAGCACCAGGCGCAGGCCGCGCTGCCGGCAGAGGTCGCGCACCTCGGCGTAGCGGCCGGCGTTCCCCCCCAGCCCCACGAAGCAGACGGCGCGCGTGCGCGGCGTGATCCGCTCGGCCACCGAGCGCGGATCGAGGCAGAGGTGCTCGTCGACGTCGGCGAAGACCGGCTGCAGATCCTCATAGAGGATGGCGTGGTTGGTGGACACGAAGGTCAGCGGCGTGGTCACCACCTCGTCGCCGGGCTGCCAGCCGCCGGCCTCCTTGAGCAGCTTGAAGGCGAGATGGAGGCCGGCGCTCGCCGAGCTCAGGAAGTGGGCGTGGGGGAGCCCGGTGTGCTCGCACCAGGCGGCCTCGAAGGCCACGGTCTTGTAGCCGAGCCCGGTCCATCCCTTCTCCAGGCACTCGCGGATCTCCGCCAGCGCCTCGTCGATGCGGAAGGTGGGGACGAAGAGGTGGATGGGCTCCATCAAGCGTCTTCCGTGAGCCGGGCACGCAGCCGCAGAAACCGCCGGCCGGCAGATTCGTACGAACCGGTCTCGACGAAGCCGAGCCGGCGGTAGAGCCCCTCGGCGGCGGCGTTGCCGGCGAGCACCTCGCAGCGGAGCTCGCGCACGCCGATGGCGCGAGCGTAGCTCATCAGCAGGGCCAGGCTCCGCCGGCCCCAGCCGCGGCCGCGGTGGGCGGGCGCGATGACGAACCGCCCCCATTCGGCCTCGGTGCCGTCGGCCGAGAAATCGTAGAGGGCGAGGGTGCCGGCCGGCTCGCCGCCGATCTCCACGATGAACCAGCGGTCGGCGCTCTCGCCAGCGAAGTAGCGGTCGAGAAACGCCAGGTGCGTGGCGTACGGCACCGGCTCGGCGCTGCGAAAGCTCGCGAGGGTGTCCGGGTCCATGCGCCAGCAGAAGAGGTCGTCGGCGTCGGCGGGGGTGATCTCGCGCAGCCGGAGATCGCCGTCGGCCACGGTGCGCGGGCCAGAGCGGATCATGGCCCGTCCTGTATCTGCCGGCTCAGCCGGCGGAGGATGCGCGGCCAGACCCGCGGCCAGGTGTGCTCGGCCAGCACCCGTTCCCGCCCCGCCCGCCGAATGGCCTCGGCCTCCTGCGGGTGATCGAGGTAGTACCGCGCCTTCTCCAGCAGGTCCGCGGTCGAGTCGAAGCCCACGATCTCCCGGCCGTACGCCAGATAGCGCTCTACCTCGGCGAAGCGGTTGGTGAACACCAGCGCGCCCGCCGCGGCGAAATCGAACAGCCCCACCTTCACCAGGGCGTGGCCGCCGCCGGTGAGGAAGAAGATCACCGTGATCTTCGCCGAGCACAACGCGGCGAGCACGTCGTCGCCGAAGATCAGGCCGCGGCTGGTGATCCCATGTTCGTCCCACCCCTCGCCATAGACGCGGGTGTCGAAGCGCTCGAGCAAAGCCCTGACCGGCGCCACCCGGTCGGAATGGGCCCGGCCCAGCACCAGGACCTCGCAGGCGTGCTCGCTGCGCGGCGGCACGGGGTGGAAGAACGCCTCGTTGGTGGCGATGGGCAGGACCTCCGCGCGCGCGCCGAGCGCTTCATAGTTCGGCACGCAGCCGGGAGCGTTGGTCAAGAAGAGGTCGAAGCAGGCGGCGAAATGCCGGGTCGCCGGCGCGAACACGTCGGGGTCGGAGAGGGCGATGCCGAGCAGGCACCGCCGGCGCCGCAGCTCGGCGGCGTCCTCCGGACGGAAGGAGAGCCCTCCGGCGTTGCAGATCACCAAGTGGGGATCGAGCCGTTCGATCGGCTCGCGGAGGTGCTCCCAGCGCAGCCAGACCGGTCCCGTGGTGCCGCGGTCGTAGAGCCGTCCCTCGGTGTCGAGCGCCTCCCGGTGCTCGTCGGTGCTGTACTCGTAGACGTCGGCGCCGGCCGCCCGCAGGCCGAGCATCATCTGCCGCACCATGTCGTTGGGACCGCGCCAGTAGCCGCCGATGTGAAAAGCGCGCAGCTGGTGGGGGTCGGTGACGGAGAGGCGCATCCGGGGGCTCGCGAAAGCGCCCCGGATCTTACCTCATCCCCTGGCCCCCGCCCGACCGCGCAATCTTTCCTTCCGTCGCGCGCCGCCGCGTTGACGTAGAGGCGAGGCAGTAGTAGCATGGATATCTCATAGAATGAAGCACATAGACCTCTGTGCCAAGTGTTCTTCGCGACAACCGGCCAAGGAGATAAGCATGCCGCGAAGCCGACGAACATCGCGATAGAGGTTGGGCCGCAGGAGAAACATTCCTCTCATCACCAACGCGCATAGGAGGTCACATGAAGCGAGTCACTGGCATCGGCGGCATCTTCTTCAAGGCCAAAGACGCTCCATCACTGCAGGCTTGGTACAA
>Ga0075425_100006489_pt1 | contig 12267 bp, 7 predicted proteins | sample SoiMethybrSBSTD4_FD_75300 | JGI IMG/M metagenome (GOLD analysis project Ga0075425, IMG submission 75300) | Bulk soil microbial communities from a Populus tree surrounding site in Tennessee, USA - Soil MetaG P. TD hybrid SBSTD4 | ecosystem: Environmental > Terrestrial > Soil > Tree plantation...
AATCGCGCGCAAAGTGTGCGCCCTTTCGTCACGCCGGCCAGGAATGCTGGCGATTTCCGTACGAGTTGGGGAGGCCGATGGAGCCAGTGCCGGTAATGCAAATGGGCAATCAGGGTTTGCGTGAGATGGCGCCTGCCGCCATGCAGATCAACCGCAACCTCGCCGCCATCCATCCCGCAATGGCCACGCAGGATTCGATCCTGCGCGAATATCTTCGGGTCCTGATCAAGAGAAAGTGGATTGTACTCGGCACCTTGGTTGCGATCTTCGGCGCATCTCTGATCGCGACGCTGCGAATCACACCGATCTACGATGCGGTCGGCAGCATTGCTATCAACAAGCCCGATCCCATGCTGCAGAACTTACGCGATCCGAGTAACGCCGGCGTGGACTACTACGACCCGACGGACCTCGATACCGAAGTCAGAATCCTGCGCAGCGATCTGCTGGCCTTGCAGGTCATCAAACAGCTGAATCTCGATCAACTCCCGGAGTTCGGCGGCCGCGGCGTGCCGTCTTCTGCTTCATTAACCTTAACAACAGACGCGCTGGAGGCTGACTCGATCCGCGCCAACACGCTCCTCGGGGCTTTTAAGGGAAGCCTTCGCGTTGCCCTTGAGCCGAACACCCGCATCATTGATATTCACTATCGCAGCCCTAACAAGGAGCTCGCCGCCAGAGTCGTCAACACGCTCGCCAACACCTACATCGAGCAAAATTTCAAAACTCGCTTTGAATCCACCATGCAGGCCTCCGACTGGCTTTCCCGCCAACTCGTGGATTTGCAGATGAAGGTTGAGACCTCGCAGGAGAAGCTGGTCAAATATCAAAAAGAGCACCAGATTCTCGGCATTGACGAGAAGCAGAACATCACAACCGCCAAGCTCGATGAGTTAAATAAGGAACTTACTGCGGCCGAGTCCCAGCGAATGGAGAAGGAATCCATCTATCGCCTGGCCGATTCCGGCGACACCGACTCCGCAGCTGCGATCGCAGGTGGAATTTCGAGCAAGGTCACCGGCAGCACTTCTGGGCTCTTGGACAAACTTCAAGCCGCCAAAGCTGATCTCAATATCCAGATCGCTCAGTTCAGCACCCAATTCGGCCCTTCCTATCCCAAGTTGGCGGAATTGAACAATCAGGTAAAAGAAATTGATTCCCAGATTCAATCTGAAATGAAGAAAGTCAGCAGCCGGCTACGCGGCGACTATCTCGCGGCCCTGCAGCGAGAGAACATGCTTCGCGCAGCCCTCGAAGAGCAAAAACAGCAGGAAAATAAGTTGAATGAGAGCGCGATCGAATACAGCCTGCTCAAGCGCGACTTCGAGACCAATCGCACGCTTTATGAAGGCCTTCTGCAGAAGCTGAAGGAGGCGGGAGTCACCGCCGGCCTGCGCTCAAACAATATTCGCCAGGTCGATATCGCACGTACCCCGGAAGCGCCTGCCGAACCGAACATTCCTCGCAACCTGGGCTTCGCGCTTGCGCTGGGCCTGACGAGCGGAATCGGACTGGCGTTCCTGCTCGAAGGAATTGACAACACCGTCCGCACGCCGGAGCAGGCCCAGGCGATCTCGGGACTTCCGTCGCTGGGAATGATTCCACTCGGATCGCGCACCTCGAGTGAAACGAATCCCACGGGGCTTTCCGTGGCAGCTTCGAAAGAAGCGGTGGAACTGATAACCATTTCGCGTCCGCAATCACAGATGTCAGAGTCGTATCGCGCTTTGCGCACGTCCTTGTTGTTAACGTCGTTGGGAGCGCCGCCGAAGACGATTCTTATTACCAGCGCCCTGCCACAAGAGGGCAAGACCACGACCAGCATCAATACGGCGACAGTGCTCGCGCAAAAGGGAACGCGCGTGCTGCTGATTGACGCCGACCTGCGTCGTCCGAGTATTCACAAGACATTGGGTATGGGACCGCGGGTTGGATTGAGCAACGTTCTGACCGGGGGCACCACCGTGCAGCAAGCCACGGTTCGCTCTTCCGTGCTGCCGAACTTATTCATCTTGCCTGCCGGCACGCCACCGCCGAATCCCGCAGAACTCCTGGCTTCCAGCCAAATGATGGATATACTCGCTGAACTCCGCGATCAATACGACCACATCATTGTTGACACGCCGCCGACGCTCTCGGTCACCGACGCGGTTGTGCTTTCGACCCGTGCCGATGCCGTGGTCCTGGTTATTCGCTCCGGACAAACAACCAAGCCAGCCCTGAGACGTTCGCGCGATATTCTGGCGCAAGTCAACGCGCGCGTCGCCGGAGTCTTACTAAATGCTGTGGACCTCGATTCGCCCGACTATTACTACTACTACGAATATCAGGGCAAGTACGGCCAGCGTTATTACGACGAGGAGATGACCGGCGGCGATTCTGTGCGCGCGGCATCGGGTAGCGCATAAAGCTACCGCGATCGGGCTGGAAAATGGGAATTGCACTGGATCATTCCGCGCGAAAGCATCGGGTTGCGATTGCATCATTAGCTGCGGTCGCAGCATATCTGGTCATCGTCACGCTTCGATTTCTGGCCGCCTGCTATTCTGGCTCGCCTGAGCAATCATCTTTGATCCGAGCTGCACAGTTCGATCCCGGCAATGCGGCCTACGCTCACGATGCGGGCAGATTTGAACTGTTGGCGGGACCAAATCTACAAGCGGCTCTGCCCTGGCTGGAAAAAGCGACCCGGCTGAATCCGCACAAGGCGAGCTACTGGATTGACCTTGCATTGGCCCAGCAGGCTGCCGGAAACACTACAGCGGAACGCGATGATTTGCTCCAAGCGCTGAAAGCGGCACCACGTACACCCGAAATCGCCTGGCAAGCGGCCAATTTATACCTGGGGCAAGGTTCGCCCGATGACGCCATGCACAACTTCCGGCAGGTGATCGAAAACGATCCGCCACTCGCTTCCATTGCAATTCAAACCTGCTGGAAGATCCACCCGGATGCGCAGTTCCTCGTTGACAACGTGGTCACGTCGAATGCCGACGAATCGTTCTTGGAATTCCTGTACGCGCGACATGAACAGGCTGCCGCGGCCACAGTTTGGCAGAAGATGTATTCGCTGCAACAGCCAGTCACCCGTGCGCATTTATTCGAATACATCCGCGACTTGATTGCGCACAGGCAGCCTGAAGAGGCGTCGAGAGTATGGAGACAGGCGGCGAACATGGCTGATCTCTCCGCGTATCAGCCTTCGTCCGAGAACCTGCTTGTCAACGGCGATTTCAGCCTTGAAATTCTCGACGGTGGCTTCGACTGGATGCACCAGAAGACCCGCGGCGTCGCTCTAGCGCTCGATCCGAATGAGACGCATTCAAGCCCTCATTCGTTGCGGATCATATTCGATGGTCCCGGCATTGAGGACGCCGGAATTCGCCAGATGGTTTCGGTCGAGCCGAATACGAGTTATGAGTTCTCAGGCTTTTACAAAGCCAGCGAAATGGACGGAGCTGGAGGCACTAAATTCGCGTTCCAGGATTTGTTTCGGGAAACCAGCTTCTACATGAGCGATGAATTGCAAAACGCCGACTTCTGGAAGGAGGTCAGCGGCAACTTTGTGACCGGGCCTGACACGCATATGCTGGTCGTGAGGATTGCGCGCGTTCCGGCGGGAAGCCCGATTCGCGGCAAGCTGTGGATTGATGGGTTACGCCTGGTTGCGAAGGAAACACATCGTGAAGGTCCGGAAAGGCAAACGCAATGAGCGCGGCCGTTGCACTTCCCGAACCGCCCGAAAGGCTGGCGGAAGTGCGACCAATGGGGTCCCTCATTAATGATGTGGTTCTATACGGGACCGCGGGACTCTTACTGTTTGGCCCGCTCGCGTTCGGGGCCGTCGAACCGTGGGCAATTTTCCTTTTGCAGTCGGCATCAGCAACCTTCTTCGCGATCTGGATTGTGGGCCGGATGCGAGAGCCACAGTTCGGTATTTCATGGTCCCCCCTGTTTCCTCCCATGCTGGCGTTCGCCTGTCTGATCTTGCTCCAACTTGCACTCGGAATTTCGGCATACCGGCACGCAACTTCTGACGCTTTGCTGCTTTACGTTGCGTACGGGCTCATCTGCTTCCTGCTCACGCAAACTCTGACTCGCACTCGCCAGCTACGCCGAATTGCAACTGCAGCGGTGATTTACGGCACGGCAGTCGCCATGTTCGCAATTCTCCAAGGCCTGAGTTCGCCAGGAAAGCTTTATTGGTTTCGACTTCTACAGGCCGGCGGATGGATGTACGGCCCTTATGTGAACCATAACCACTATGCCGGTCTCATGGAAATGCTGGTTCCCATCCCGCTGGTATTCGCGTTCAGCCGATATGCTCATGGCCGCGAACGCTGGGTGGCGGCCTCAGCTGCGGCCTTGATGGGATCAACCATATTTCTCTCGGGCTCTCGTGGCGGGATGGCGGCATTCGCGGTGCAACTAGCGGTGCTGCTCTACTTTGTTTTCCGCGAACGGCGGAGCGAAGGAACCGGAGTTCTGCTGGGTGGATTCTTACTGCTCTCGTTGTCCGCCGTTGCGTGGATCGGCGGCCACAATGTTTCAGAACGAATCGCGACTCTTGACGGCAGCCACCGCCACGAACTTACTGGTGATATACGTCTGCACATTGCTCGCGATACAGCCTTAATGTTCGCGAAACGGCCGATATTGGGTTGGGGCCTGGGAACTTTTGAAGACGTTTATCCACAGTTCCGCAGTTTCTACACAAGCTTGTTTGTGGACAAGGCGCACAATGACTATCTCCAACTGGCGGCTGAAACCGGCTTACTCGGATTTGGCGCTGCAGTTTGGCTGGTCGCGACGGCATTGAGAAGAGCATGGACCAAGACGCATAAATGGCCCTCCGACATCAACGGTACTATCGCCGTTGCAACTATTGTTGGAATCACGGGAATTCTGGTCCATAGCCTGGTTGACTTCAACATGCAGATTCCCGCGAATGCCGCTCTGTTTTATTCGCTGTGTACGATCTCTGCCATGGCTCCCCGCTTCAGCAGTCGCAAGCGAACACGTCCACTCCGCGAGGACGACACTGCCGCTCGCACCATTTCCTAAGCTGAATACCCCAAAAACACGGCCCGATCTGACACTTTAGTTTTGTCTAACTGCTGAAATCTCTATTACCTCCGACAGAAGCTTCGTACACTTCGATCATTCCAGTCCGGATTTGATCGGCTGTTACCCCAGTAACTTCACGTTGGCGCAACAGCCGCTCAACTCCGATTTAGCGTTGGGGGTAGCAGATGCGCTCGCGAATTTGTGTGCTCTTAGTAACCTCTTTGGCCGCGATCGTTTCGGCCAACTTAGCGCAAGCTCAAACGCCGGCCACCGGCTCTGTAGTTATCAGCGGTTCTTTGCTGGGACCTGTGTATCCCTGCGGAAGTATGTCTTGCCCTACTTATGACTCTGGGCAGATTTCTATTAATGTCGGTGGCTTCACCGCCAGGACGATTTACGGCCACAACGGCAATATGCGCACCGAGCAACTGGCTGCAACTCTTGCAGCGCAACTGAACTCTAGCGCCTCGCCCGTTACCGCCGTGCGAACTTACTTTAAGATAGTGCTCACCAGCAAGCAAACAGGCGCGTCCGCCAATTACTCGCTCTCAGCAGGCGTCAGTCACACAACGCAATTTGCAACACCTTCGTTCGTGGCGAGCGCATCCGGTAATACACTCACCGGGGGAACCGGGGGCGGCAGTAGCGGTGGGACGAGCGGCGGTGGAACTGGCCGCGATCGTGGAACTGGCAGCGGTGGTGGAACTGGCAGCGGCGGTGGAACCGGCAGCGGCGGTGGAACACAGCCACCCCTTAACCCCGCCGGTACCCTACTGGCCAAAGTTTCCAACAACACCAGCCTGTGTTCCTCCTCGAGCGATCCTGGCGGAAACCTTGCCTATTGCACGGCATTTTTTAATGGATTCAAGACGAACCCGAGCAATCTTGGCGCGCAGACTCAGGTTCCTGATTCTCCTGCAGGACAGGTTTCCAACCTGAGCGTCAAGCAATTGTTGTACTCAGGCTGGAGCGGCCAGGTGATATGCCACTACATGCCATGGTTTGGCAGCAGCACCCACAAGAGCGTTGGCTACAACGAGAATTCGCCAGCAACAGTAAATGCTCAGGCTTCATTCATGATCAGGGAAGGCTGCGACGTAGTCCTGATTGACTACTACGGATCGCAGGATCCGAAGCACGCGTTTCACCTCGCCACCGTGAAGGCGATGTTCGCCGATGTCAGCGGCCGCTCAGGGTATCCGCTCAAGTTCGGCCTCCAGGAAGACAAAGGTGCGCTGAAGGCTAACTGTCCGGTATCTGGGCAGACTGCAGCGTGGACTGTAAGCTGTCTGCAAAACTCACTGATCAAAGAAATGGACTACATCAAGACAAACTTCGCGAACAGTCCAGTGTATTGGAGCGATGCTGGCCAGCCGGTGGTGGGATATTTCGGTGGCCCAACCGACTTTCCGGTCCTGAGCGCGACCGATTGGGATTCCGTGTGGTCAGCGGTCAAAGCACACACTGATAACTACGCCACTCCCTTTAAGTTCGTGTTCCAGTACGGCGGCAAGTTCACCAGCAGCACCTGGGACAATGGACGCTATGCCTGGGCGCAGCCTCCCACCTGGGGTTCGACCCAGCAGTTTTGGTGGGGATCGCGTAGCAATCCAACGCCGATCTATCTCGATGCTTTCTATAGCAACGCCCTCACACACCCTTCGCAACTCGCAATCGGCGCGTTGTACAAGGCGTTTGATGACAACATTGCTTCCTGGAGCGGAAACCGTGTTGTGGCACAACAGTGCGGCCAGGTGCTGATGGATACCGCCAGCGAGATCACGAAGTATTACGCATCTTCCGGAACCCAGCTTCCCTACGTGCAACTGGTCACCTGGAACGACTACGAAGAAGGAACGGCTCTTGAAGGCGGAATCGATAACTGCTACAAGGTCAACGCTTCAATGCTGGGCAACGTAGTTAACTGGTCCTTATCTGCGTCCGACCCGGTGTATGCTTCAACCAGAACCATTCACCATTTCAATGTCTATTTCACAGACACACATGGACGTCTGTATTCTGCGGCACAGAATGTACCGGTAACGGCGAACTCTTTGGACCTTTCACAGCTGGTTCCCACAGGGACGTGGAACGTTTACGTCGAAATGGTCGGGCAGCCACTGATCATCAATCGCATGTCGAACGGTGTTCAGTACATCCACTAAGTGCCGACTTAATTGTCGTGCTAGCATCCAGGGGATGAAGCGACGCAACGGATGGCGGCCGGTGCTTGATCAGGAGATCAATCGCTGGTCGCAAAAGTCTTATGACGAGCTCCGCGCAGAGCTTTCAGACATTCAGAATTATCAAATCGAATTTGAATCGAAGGCATACCAGGTTGAAGTAGAACTCCTGGAAAATACACCCGATTACGTCCACGTAGATGTACGCGTTGATGATGGCAGCCTGCCCTGGTCCATCGCACCGTTAAGTGCCGATTTCGTTCAGAAGCGCCCGACTTAAAGTGGTGAAAACCTGCGTGCCGTACAATCTTCAGCACGCGCATGATCCTCGAAGCCCTGCACCGCATCGTCACTCACCGCGAGTCTCTTTCGCGTGAGGAAGCTCGTCTGGTTATGGGCGAGGTGCTTACCGGCAAATGCACCGATTCTCAGATTTCCGCTCTGCTCGTGGGCCTTCACATGAAGGGCGAAATTGTCGAAGAGATCGTCGGCTTTGCCGAAGCCATCCGCGCCGCCGCAACTCCCATTCCGACTCACGGTCGCGGAGTGCTCGACGCCAGTGGGACTGGACGCGAAGCCCTCGTTGACACGTGTGGAACTGGCGGCGACGCTGCGGGCACCTTCAACATTTCGACAGTCACCGCGTTTGTAGTGGCGGGAGCAGGTGTGCGGGTGGCCAAGCATGGAAACCGAAGTTCGACACCGAAGGCCGATGGAGTCTCCGCGAAATGCGGGGCTGCCGACGTGATGGAAGCGCTGGGAGTCAACATTCAGCTCGCTCCCGAGCACATCAGCGAATGCCTTGAAAAAGTTGGGATCGCATTCTTGTTCGCGCCTTCCATCCACAGCGCGGCGAAGTTCGTCGCGCCTGTGCGACGTGAAACTCGCCTGCGTACGGTCTTCAATCTGCTGGGACCGCTGACAAATCCGGCTGGCGCTTCCGCGCAAGTGGTGGGCGTGTACTCGCTCGACCTCGTCGAAAGAGTGGCTGAAGCACTCAGCATGCTGGGAACGCACCGGGCGTTTGTGGTGCACGGTCTGGATGGTCTCGATGAAATTACCATCACCGGGCCAACTCGCGTCGCCGAGGTGCGCCAGGGCAACGTGCACACGTACGAGATTGATCCTGATGAATTCGGTTTCAAAAAAGCTCCGCTCAATTCGCTTTCCGGCGGAGACGCTGTGGGGAATGCCGCAATCGTGCGCAACATTCTCGCAGGGGAGAAATCTCCACGGCGAGATGTTGTTCTCATGAACGCGGCTGCCGCTTTGGTCGCGGCAGGAAAGGCTGAGCATCTGCGCGGAGCGTTGTCGATCGCGGAGGAGTCTATCGATTCGGGCGCGGCTGCGTCAAAGCTACAAGCCCTGGTGACATTTACTCAAGCTGGTTAAGGCATAGTTAACCGGAGTAGTTGGCAACTACGCGAGTAACCTTTCCGTCAGAATCAAATTCCATAAACTCGCCCGATTTCGTACTTTTCTGGTTTCTGTAATAAAGAACGACGCTCGCCAGACCCCACATCACTTCAATCAATTCAAACCTGAGGTGAGGGAATGCTTCGAGGCCCTGTTGAAAATATGCCTTGAGCGCCTGCTTCCCTCTGACCGTCCCGTCTGTGACGTTCAGCAACTTTGCGGCAATCGGCGAGGCTAGCACCACATCGTCGGAATAGTGACTCATAATGCGTTCGAGGTCGTGCGAATTCCACGACTCGATCCAATCGTTCGCGAATTGGCGGGCACGTTCACTCGTCAAATTGAAGCTAGCTGACATTTACTTTCTGCATCCATTGCGCGACCTGCACATTCCATCCCAGTTCTTTTGCCATGGTATCGCGCAGTTGTGAAGACGCGCTCGGCTCGCCGTGAACCAGATAGGTCACAGACGGTTTGTTCGTGAATGTTCCCAGCCACTCCAGCAACTCCGGCGTATCCGCGTGGTCGCTGAACTGCTCGAATGTCGCGATCTGCGCACGAATCGGGACCATCTCACCGAAGATCTTTACCTCCGGCGCGCCGCTCTTGATGGTGAATCCACGCGTTCCGGGGGCTTGAAATCCGATGAATATGACTGTGTTCTTTGGATCCGGCAGCCGCTGACTGAGGTGATGTTGAATGCGCCCGCCCGTGACCATCCCGCTCGAGGAGACAATGACGCACGGGAATTTGGAGTCATTAATCTTTTTCGACTCTTCGGAAGTTTGAGCAAAAGTAAAGCCTTGCCACTTCAGCGGCGAACCGTAGCGCGCAACGAGTTGCTTGGTCGTATCGCTATATTCCTCGGTGTGCTTCAGGAAGATTTCGACTGCCTTGATAGCCATCGGGCTGTCACAATACACAGGAACGCGCGGCATTTGCCCGGATTCCATGAGTTCTTTCAGTATGAAAACGAATTTCTGCGTGCGCTCAACGGCGAACGCCGGAACCATGACGCTGCCTCCGCGCTCGACGGTTTTGCGGATGGTTTCAGCTAATTGCGGCCGTGGATCGTCTTTTGGATGCTGCCGATTTCCATAGGTCGATTCCATGACCAGGACGTCAGCTGCCTCGCCTTCCTGCGGTCCCGAATGAACCACCTTTCCCGGCGCAGTATGCTGGTCGCCAACCCGGCCAATGTCGCCGGTGAAGAGCATTCGTGTGGTTTTAGAGCCGACATTCAGTGTGATCTCCGCCATGGAAGAACCAAGAATATGTGCGGCATGTACAAAGCGAAACGAAAGCTCGGGAGAAACCTGCTTGGTCTCTCCGAACTGCACCGGCTTGAAACTTTGCAGGCAGGCCTCGGCCTCCTCCTGCGTGTAGAGCGGCAATGCAGGATCGTGACGCGAGGTCTTATGCCGGTTGTGGAACTCGGCATCTTCCTCCTGCAGATGTCCGGAGTCAGGCAGGATGATGCCGCACAGATCGATAGTCGCGTGCGTCGCATAAATCGGCCCGCGAAACCCCTGTTTGACCAGGCGCGGAATCCACCCGCAATGGTCGAGATGAGCGTGAGTCAGAATGAGACATTCGATCTCCTCCGCTTTAAGGGGCAGCCCCTGCCAGTTTCGCTCGCGCCATTCCTTCGGTCCCTGGAACAATCCGCAATCTACGAGCACTTGCGTACCGGTCGTGCCTGACGAATCGCTAGAGGTATTAATCAGGTGTTTCGAGCCGGTCACGGTACCAGCCGCACCGAGAAATTGAATGTAGGGCAAACGAGCCTCCGTGTATCGGGTAATCTGGTCATCAGATGATCGGGCGATCTGAACCGACACAACACTCAAGGGTCAGATCACCCGATGGCCCGATCACCGGATCGCACGATTTAATGTTCAATCTTATACACGTGATCTCTCTCATCGGCCTCCGGCACGCCGCCGTCGTTCACCGTCGCTTGCTGCGGGAGCGATGGACACACAATTCGTACCGAGGCAGTTGACTTTGCTGGAACTATCAACCTCTCGGCCCTCTCGCCATTTGCCATACGCAAGGTGACAGGAACCTCAGCGCCCGCTGAGCCGCGATTCCCAACCGTGACGGTCACCATGTATCCACCGTTGACCAACTCCCGCGGGTACACCGAGACGATCCGAAGATCCGGTAGTCCGTGATCGCGGTAGACCCAATCGTCAAAAAACCATTCGAGGTCTTTATGCGCCTGTGCCTCGATGAGCTTTTGCATGTACTGCGGAGACTTGTCATCGTCTGATTTGTAATTGTGAAGCGCAGCTTTCAAAGCAGTTTCGCCGACGATATCGCGGAGCATCCACCAGATGTTCATGGACTTTGTCTGAATATAGAAATCGTCGCCTGAATTGATCAACGAATGTGCGGGTTGCTCGTTGGCAGGCACAGATTTCTCGTCTTCGAGCAGCGCCTGGCGGTGGCTGCGAAGGTATTCGACAGCTGCTTCACGCCCCTCCTTTTCCTGGATGAACGCGACTTCTGCGAAGCGGGCGAAGCCATCGCGGATCCAAGCGCGTGGTGAGTGCAATGTTGCATGCGCCAAAACGGCGATAGCCGATAACAAATATGAGTTTTCGTTGCCTGAAAATGGCGTGAGTAATACGCTTCCGGTTTCGAACGACGCTGCTTTGCCGTCAGGAAGCTCGATGATCTCCGCGCTCGCGTTTTTGTCGGCTGGGAGCCACTTACCGATGAATTCGGCTCCCTCTTCTACCGCCAACGCGTAGTCGTCACCTTGCGACTGGTGATCAGCAACATAAAAAAGTTTGACCTCCGGTCGATCTGAGACTCGAAAACTGCCGACTATAAAAAATGGGGTGTCGAAGTCGAGATTGCGAAAAACGCACTCGCGATTGCCGTCGCCCTGCGGTTCCGCCGGCTTGTCGTTGCCGCAAATTACCGCCGCGGTGTCTGTGGTTGCAGGCAGGACTGAAACCCGGACTCGCATCTCGGTATCGATCTCTCTTTGCTTCCAGCGTCCCACCGCGTCGAGCACGCTATTGCCTTCCGACAAACTCGCCGCCTCTGTCGACACTGGATACCATGCGACGTATCCAATCCCCCGCACCCCGGTAAACGATCGGCTGATCTGGTCCCAGTCGGAATGCTTGGCGTCGTCAGTAGGTGCTCCAATCCGCGCTAGTCGGGTCATATCCTGTGGAAGCGTGCCCTCGTAGCCAATTTCAAGAGTAATGGTCGCCTTGGGTCCGACCACTTTCGACAACGTGACCACCGCTTCGCTCAGCGCGCCCGTGTGGTCGATGTCAGATGTGTAGGTCTGTGACAGGAATTGTGCCGGCTTGCCGTCGAGCTGAACTGAGAGCCAGCTCAAAGAAGAAGAAATCTGCAGCACCGCATGTTTCTGCGGGGTGTCCGAATCATTTCTCAGCGTGATCTTCCCGCGCACTCCGAGCCGCTGTTGCGCCGGTTCGATACGGGCTTCGAGATCGTAGTGTGTGAAAGCGAAAGCTTCGCGATCAAGTGACATGGCTGAGACATTCAGCGAGCACACGAGCAGCAACAGGTAAAGAAATCTCATTTCGACTTTTGCCGTCGCTGGCGCACGATT
>Ga0075425_100006490_pt1 | contig 12266 bp, 7 predicted proteins | sample SoiMethybrSBSTD4_FD_75300 | JGI IMG/M metagenome (GOLD analysis project Ga0075425, IMG submission 75300) | Bulk soil microbial communities from a Populus tree surrounding site in Tennessee, USA - Soil MetaG P. TD hybrid SBSTD4 | ecosystem: Environmental > Terrestrial > Soil > Tree plantation...
CCGGATGGTCCGTCGACGACGCGAACGCCTTTGCCGGGATTCTGATCGAAGACGACTACCTGGATGTGAAATCCGTCGGCATCGAGGTGGTGGCAAGGTATCGCCGCGACTTCGCACCACGGCTGATGCCGGCATGGAAACGCTGGCTGAGCGAGAACCACTCCGCGAACTGGGCGACGACGGATGCAATCTGCGGCGCACTGATCGGCCCATTGCTCGTGCAACATCCCGATTTCGCGGATCAGATGCGCGGGTGGGCGAGGCATCGCAACCTGTGGGTGCGGCGCGCGGCTGCGGTCAGCCTTATTCCGATGATTCGCCGAGGCCAGGCCATGGACCTCGCGTACGACGTCGCCCGAGCGCTGCACCCCGACCACCACGACTTGATCCACAAGGCAGTCGGCTGGATGCTGCGCGAGGCCGGAAAGACGGATGCGCCCCGGCTCGAGCGCTACTTGCGCACGGAGGGGCCGGCGATTCCGCGCACGACGGTTCGATATGCCATCGAGCGGTTTCCGCCGCGCCTGCGCCGTCAGCTTCTCGGGATCACGAGAGGCACCCAACGGGCGCCGGCGAAGTAGCGGCTCCGATCGCCTGCACCGTAGACGCGCACAGTGATGCTGCCGGGACACACGAGCGCTGGCGGCCAGTCGAGGCCGCCGAATTCGTTGCCCGGCGTGAAGCGCGCGCGGAACATCGGCTCTTCCCAGTCCTCGAGCAGAAGGTACGGCTCGTATCCGTGTGTTCGCAGCGCGTCGATCGTCGCGTCCAGCTTCTCCGCCGGCAATTCGTCCCACCGCAGCGTCGGCCGATGCCCGTAAAGCCGGATGCTGCCGCTCTGGATTACCGTGATGACCGCGGCATTCTGCGGCAGATGTTTGTCGATGTACCTGCCGACGGCTTCGTAGCGGCGCTCGCCGAATCCGACCGCATACACACCGAGCGCGTCCGACTTCCGGAACGACCAGATGCCGAACAGAACGACGACGACGAATAGGAGCGCCGTGCGAAAGGCCAGCGGTATGCGCTCCGTCACCGTCAACAGACCGTTGCTCGTCAGCACCAACAGCACGGGAATCGCCGGCAGGAGAAAACGCACGTACGGCCACTCTTCGAATACGCCGTACACGAGATAGCTGAGTAGCAGCGCGATCGAAAACACCATCATCCAGAACGCCACGCGACGCGTATCGCCGATGGCGCCGGTCGCATCAGGTTCGCGGCGCGCCGCAAACGGCATTGCGAGCGCGGCCAGAATCGCGGGCGTGTGCAGCTGCACCAGCCACAGCGGGTATCGCTGCAGGTTCGGGACGAAATTTCGCCAATCGTAAATGTCGCCGAGCGATCCGTACCCCGACATCGACACGGTCCCGTACAGGTGGCGATTGATCGCCGCGACGGCGACGGCGCCCGGCAGCGTCGCCAGCGCGTACGCAGCCGCGCGGTGCAGCCGTGGCTGGCGGCGGGCGGCGACGGCGAGCAGCACGAGAGCGAGCGGCGCCAGATTGGGTCGCGTCAGAATCGCCGCCGCGGTCGCGAGACCAGCGGCAGCGGCGGCGCCTGTGCTCTCGCCGAGGATCAACCACCACGCCAGCACGAACCACATCGTCACCGGCACGTCGCTCATCGGCTCGAGCGACTGAAAGAGGAGAATCGGACTGCAGCCGGTCAGGAGCGCGGCGACCAGGCCCGTTCGCCGTCCGGCGAATCGCGCACCGAGCGCGAACGTGAGCAGCACGACCGCGCCGCCGCACAGCGGGACGACGTAGTAGATGGCGGCGTCGCCGGCGAGCTTCGACGCCACGGTCATCATCAGCGGATAGCCGACCGAGTATGTCGGGACGCTCGCGCCCGGGATCTGCGCGGGCCGGTAGCCGAGCGGCGCGGTGACGACGCCGACGGCGCGGCCGATCGGCGCCAGCGGTTCGGGAACAATCAGCGTGCCGGACGACCACAGCGCGGCCTGACTGACGTAGCCCCACGCGTCCGATCCGCCCGCCACGAAGATCCCGAAATGCACGGCGAGGGCGACGAACGCGGCCGCGGCCGCAGCGGCGAGCGGCAACGACAGCTGCCGGACGCGGGCCCACGACGAGATCGAGCCGGCGTCGCGATCGTTCAGCCAGAACGCGGCGCAGGCGCACATCATGCCGTTGCGAAACGGCTTGTACGCTTCGAACGACGAGATGCGAAGTCCGGCGACTGTGAAATAAAAGCCGCCGAGCACAACGTCGTCGAGCGCGATGGCGAGGCTGATCACCGCCCATGCGGCAAGTGACCACTTGAGCGCGCGGATCATCGGGGGCGAGACGATCTTATTCGACCGGGCCTCCCATATGATGGGGGCCGGTGATCTGGCTCGTCGCATTCGCCGGCTACGCGGCGCTGGCGCTCGTCATGCTCTGGCCAGTCGTGAGCCATCTCGCCTCGGCGCTGCCGCACGATCCGTTCGATCCGGCGCTCAACACCTGGATTCTGTGGTGGAACGCGCACGCCGTTCCGCTGACGGAGCGCTGGTGGAACCTTCCAAGCTTCTGGCCGATGCCCGGCGCGATCGCGCTGTCGGAGCATTTGCTCGGCATCAGCGTGCTGACGACGCCGCTCGAGTGGCTCGGCGTGTCGCCTGTCGCCGCCTACAACGTTGCGCTGCTCCTCTCATATCCCTTGACGGCGCTCGCGGCGCACGGTCTCGCGTATGCGCTCACCCGCCGGCACGAGCCGGCTGTCATCGCGGGTCTCGTTTTCGGCTTCAGCCCGTACCGGGTGGCGCAGCTCCCGCACTTGCAGATGTTGTGGGCGTTCGGGCTGCCACTCGCGCTCGTGGCGATGCATTGCTATCTCGAAACCGGACGGATGCCGTGGCTGGCGGTGTTCGGCGGGGCGTGGCTGTTACAGGCGCTGGCGAACAGCTATTACCTGCTGTTCTTTCCGGCGTTGATTGCGCTCTGGCTCGTGTGGTTCGGCCGCGCCGCTCCGCAGCGCGCGCTCGCTCTGGCAGGCACGTGGGCGATCTGTTCGCTGCCGCTCGCGCCGATCCTGTGGACGTACTCGCGCGTTCACCGCGCGCTGAACCTGACGCGCGAGCTGCGCGAAATCGAATCGTTCAGCGCGGACATCGCGTCGGTGTTCACCACGACGCCGGAAATGATCGTGTGGCACCGGCTGTCGAACGCCGACTACCCGGAAGGTCAGTTGTTTCCAGGCGCGCTGGCGCTGCTCCTCGTCGCGGCGGCAATGGCCGTCGCGCTCGCACGGGGTCGTGGCGGACGCCGCAGCGCGTCTGCATTCACGCTCGCGCGGTATCTCTGTCTGGCGCTCGCGGCGGTTGTCGCGGCCGTCGCCATAAGCACGATCTGGATTGGGCCGTGGCAGTTCCCGGCCGGCCGCCCGATCATTTCCGTCTCGTCGCTGGAGAAGCCGCTCGACGTCGCCGCAATTCTGGTAGTGCTCGCGCTCGCCGCGACCGCGGCGTTTCGCGATCGATGGCGCGTGCAATCGGCGTTCGCCTTCTACGTCGTCGCGGCGGTCGTCATGTTCGCGCTGAGCCTCGGTCCGCATCCGCGACTGGCGGGCATGCCGATCCTCTATCGCGGACTCTACTCTCCGCTGCTGCGGCTGCCCGGGTTTTCGGCGATCCGCGCGCCGGCGCGGTTCGGCATGTTCGCGATTCTGTGTCTGTCGATTGCGGCGGCATTTGCGTTCGCCCGGCTGACGGCGGCGCTCAGTTTGTCGCGGCAGCGGCTCGCGGCGGCCGCCTGCGTCATCGTCATTGGCGTCGAGAGCTGGCCGGCCGTTCCGCTGACAACGCCCGCGGCGCCGATTCCGGCGCTGCTGCGCACGGACCTGACGGGCGCCGTCATGGAGCTGCCGCTCGGCGCAAGCTGGCTCGACGCCCCCGCGCAATTCCGCGCCATCACGCATGGACGCGCCGTCGTCAACGGCTACAGCGGGTACCCGCCGCCGCACTACCGGCTGCTCTCGATCGCGCTTCGCCTGAACGATGCTGACGTCTTGTTCGGGCTGACGGAGAAGGCGCCGCTCCTCGTCGCGATCGATCGGCGCGAGCAGTTCGACCGTTGGCGTGGTCTCGTCGAGCGCCAGCACGGGGAGCACGTTGCGGACGACGGATCCTGGTCGATCTACCGGATCGCGCAGGCACCGGATGCATCCGCGCCAGCGGATGTGAAGCCGCTGCCGATTCAGGCGATTGTGCCGAGCGCAGGCCGCGAGGGCGTCGCGCGCCTGATGGACGGGGATTTGCGGACGGAATGGAACAGCCAGCGCGTCCAGGCGGGCGGCGAGTTCGTCGTCGTCGATCTCGGTGCGGAGCGATACGTCGCGGCGATCCGGCTCGCGCAGGGCCCGTTCGTGGCGGATTACCCGCGTCATGTGGCGGTCGACTGCGCGGCCGACGGCGGCGACTGGACGCCGTGCTGGAACGGATCGATTGCAGGGCGCCTGCTGCGCAACCTCATCGACGATCCCGGGACCGCCGCCGCGTCCATTCCGATCGAACGCGATCGTGTGCGCCGGCTACGGCTGACGCAGACGGCCGTTGACCCGCTCAACGGCTGGTCTATCGCCGAGCTGTCTGTCCTCGGCCGATGATATAGTCAGTTCCCAGCCGCCAGGGGTATCCCGATGGATGGGATTGAGAGATCACCCTTGGAACCTGATCCGGTTCAAACCGGCGGAGGGAGAGCGGATGTCAGACTTCACATCGTCCTATCCGAATTCCACGAAAATGTTCGTCGACGGCCCGCAGGGGGTGCGCGTGCCGATGCGCGAGATCGCCCTCGAAAAAGGCGCGTCGTCTCTGCGCGTGTACGACACGAGCGGTCCGCAGGGCCACGACGTGAACACGGGCCTGCCGACGCTGCGCGAGCCGTGGGTGAACGCCCGCCTTCGGTCGCGCGAAAAGGACGCGAGCTTCGGCGCGGCAGGCTCGCAGTGCGTCACTCAGTTGCACTACGCGCGGAAGGGCGAGATCACGCCCGAGATGGAGTTCATCGCGATTCGCGAAGGACTGCCGTCCGACTTCGTGCGCGACGAAGTGGCGCGCGGCCGCGCCATCATCCCCGCGAACATCCGGCACCTCGAGCTCGAGCCGATGATCATCGGCCGCAACTTCCTCGTGAAGATCAACGCCAACATCGGCAACTCCGCCGTCTCCTCGTCGATCGAGGAGGAAGTCGAGAAGCTGCGCTGGGCGACGCTCTGGGGCGCCGACACGGTCATGGACCTGTCGACGGGCAAGAACATTCACGAAACGCGCGAGTGGATCATCCGGAACTCCGCCGTGCCGATCGGCACCGTGCCGATTTACCAGGCGCTCGAAAAAGCCGGCGGGCGGCCGGAGGATCTGACGTGGGAGATCTATCGCGACACCTTGATCGAGCAGTGTGAACAAGGCGTCGACTACTTCACCGTGCACGCGGGCGTGCTGCTGCGCTACATCCCGATGACGGCGCGCCGCATCACCGGCATCGTCTCGCGCGGCGGATCGATCATGGCGAAGTGGTGCCTGGCGCACCATCAGGAGAACTTCACCTATACGCACTTCCGCGAGATCTGCGAAATCATGCGCGCGTACGATGTGTCGTTCTCGCTGGGCGACGGCCTCCGTCCCGGCTCAATCGCCGACGCCAACGACCAGGCGCAGTTTGCGGAGCTCGAAACCCAGGGCGAGCTGACCCGCATCGCCTGGGAGTACGACGTCCAGGTCATGAACGAAGGTCCCGGCCACATTCCCATGCATCTCATCAAAGAGAACATGGAGAAGCAGCTGGCGTGGTGCGCCGAGGCGCCGTTTTACACGCTTGGACCTCTCACGACAGATATTGCGCCCGGCTACGACCACATTACCTCCGCGATAGGCGCGGCGATGATCGGCTGGTACGGCACCGCGATGCTCTGTTACGTCACGCCGAAGGAGCACCTGGGACTTCCGAACAAGGACGACGTGAAGGCCGGCGTGATCGCGTACAAGATCGCTGCGCATGCCGCTGACCTCGCCAAGGGTCATCCGCGGGCGCGCGAATGGGACGACGCGTTATCGAAGGCGCGATTCGAGTTCCGGTGGGACGATCAGTTCAACCTGGCGCTCGATCCGGTCACCGCACGCGCGTACCATGACGAAACGCTGCCCGCCGACGGCGCCAAGGTGGCGCATTTCTGCTCGATGTGCGGGCCGAAGTTTTGCAGCATGGAGCTGACGCAGCAGGTCCGAGACTACGCGAACCACGGCATGGAGCAGATGTCCGTGGAGTTCCGGAAGCGCGGAGAAATCTACGTCAGCGCGCTGACACCGGCACAATCTGAATAATCGTCGGGAACCGCGCGGGCGTGCCGCCCGGTTTCGGGTTCGGATAGCCCTGCGACACCTCTGACTCGTAGTCCTTGATCGTCACGCCGGGCGGGAACGCCATCGCATCTTCGTTGTAGCGTCCGACGTCGAATTCGTGCGTCGCCGGTATTTCGTAGACCAGCTCGCCCTTCTGCTTCAGCGCGTTCCGGTAGTAGTTCACGAGATCGACAAACGATCCTGATGTGCCGAAAATGTAGTACCGCTGTCCACGCCCGGCGTCGTACGACGCGATGAACTGCGCGCCCGGGTAAATCGGGATGCCCAGGTATTCTTCCGTCGGCGGCAGCTCCGGCGCGACGCCCGGTCTGGTCGGCGCCGCGGGTGCGGCTGGCGCAGCCGGAGCAGGACGACCTGGTTGCCCTGGCTGCGGAAACGGGCGCGGGGGCGGCGGCGGCTGCTGCTGCGGCGTCTGCGCTGCGAGCGTCAGAATCGATAGGAGAATGGCGCCAACCGCTCCCATGTCCCGATTATACGACCTTCAGAAATTCTGCCGTGGCGAGCGGGGCTGGCTGCTCGAGACGATCGAAGCGCTGGTGCGCCTCGAATCGCCGTCCGACGACAAGGCGGCCGTCGACCGCTGCGGACACGAGCTCGCCGCGCGGCTCGAGGCGATCGGCGGCCGCGTGACCCGCATCCCCCAGCGCGACCGCGGCGATCACCTGCGCGCAGAATTCGAACCCGCGAACCCAGGAACCCTCGAACGTGCGAACCCGCGAACCCGCGAACCCCGGATTCTCCTGTTGGGCCACTTCGATACGGTCTGGCCCGTCGGCACGCTCGCGCGCATGCCCTTGACGGCGGCGGATGGGCGCCTTCACGGACCCGGCGTATTCGACATGAAGGCCGGCATCGGGATCGCGATGCTGGCCACCCGGGCGCTGATCGCATCCGGACTGAGCCGGCGCATCGTCATGCTCTGGACCACCGACGAGGAAGTCGGCAGCGGTACGTCGCGCCTTCTGATCGAGGAGGAGGCCCGCCGCAGCGCCGCCGTCCTCGTCCTCGAGCCGTCGCTGCCGGGCGGCGCCCTCAAGACCTCGCGGAAGGGATGCGGCGAGTACGAGATCGTCGTGCGCGGCGTGGCGGCGCATGCCGGCGTCGACCCGACCCGGGGGGCCAGCGCCATCCATGAGCTCGCGCGCCAGATTGTCCGCATCGAGCAGGTGCAGGACCTCCAGCGCGGCGTCTCCGTGAACGTCGGACGCGTGTCAGGAGGCACACGCACGAACGTCATTGCCGAGGAAGCGCGGGCGGTGGTCGACGTCCGGGCACCAACCGCCGCTGACGCGCGTCATATCGATGGAGCTTTGCGGGCGCTCGCGCCCGTCGACCCGAGAACGACCGTCACCGTGCAGGGCGGAATCGATCGGCCGCCGCTCGAGCGAAGCGATCGCGTCGTCCGTCTGTACCGCGTCGCGCAGGCGGTGGCCGCCGAGCTCGGGATCGAGCTGACGGAAGGCGCGACGGGTGGCGGGTCGGACGGCAACTTCACCGCGGCGCTCGGCGTCTCAACACTGGACGGGCTGGGAGCGATTGGAGACGGCGCACACGCCCTGCACGAGCACGTGGATGTCGAGGCGCTGCCCGACCGGGCCGCGCTCGTCGCGGGCCTCGTCGCGCGCGTAGAATGAAACTATGTCGAACGTGCTGAAGACGACGCTGCTGTTGGGCGTCATGAGCGGGTTGTTCCTGGTCGTCGGCGAGATGCTCGGCGGCAGTTCGGGACTCGTCATGGGGTTCGTGTTCGCCCTCGCGACGAACCTGGCGTCGTACTGGTTCTCGGACAAGATCGTCCTCCGCATGTACGGTGCGACGGAGGTCGGTCCCGGCCATCCGTTGTACGAGACCGTCGCCCGCCTCGCGCAGCGCGCAGGTCTCCCCATGCCGCGCTGCTACACGATTCCCGACGCGTCGCCCAATGCGTTCGCGACCGGCCGGAATCCGCAGCATGCGGCGGTGGCCGCGACGGAAGGGATTCTTCAGATTCTGAACGACGACGAGCTCGAAGGCGTGCTGGCGCACGAGCTCTCGCACGTGAAGCACCGCGACATCCTGACGAGCTCGGTCGCCGCTACGCTCGCCGCATCGATCATGATGGTGTCGCGCCTGGCGATGTTCTGGGGCGCGGGCCGCGACGACGACCGTCAAGGCGCCAATCCTGTCGCGCTGCTGGCGACCATGATCCTCGCGCCGTTCGCGGCGATGCTCATTCAGGCGGCCATCTCACGGTCGCGCGAGTACGACGCCGACGCCGGCGGCGCCGCCCTGGCCGGCCACCCCGACGGTCTGGTCAGCGCGCTCCGGAAGATTGAAGCGGTCGCGAAGCGGATTCCGCTCGACGCCAACCCGGCGACCGCCCACCTGTTCATCGTCAAGCCGTTCAGCGTACAGGGTCTCCTCGGATTGTTCAGCACCCATCCGCCGACTGACCAGCGCATCGCCGCGCTTCTACAGACGCGCTAGTACCGAGCGTCGCGGATAACTACTTAGCCATCAACGGTTCCACGCTTTGGCGCTGTGGCCGCCCGACCACATGCGTACTGGCGTACGTCTTGCTCGTCTCCGGTGCAGACGGAGGCGCATCGTGCAAGTTGAAGATCTCGATATCTCACCGAGCAAGATTGGCGACACGGCGCAACGCATCGTGGACCGCGCGACCGAAGAAGCGCGCCGCCGCGAGCACGCGCTGCTCACCAATGAACATATCTTCCTGGCGTTCGCGCAGGTCGAATGGGACATGTTCGCTGAAGTCATGCGCGACGTCGAAATGAACCCGCACACGATCCTGCAGGCCATCGAAGAGCATCTGCACGTCATGCCGTCGTTTGCGAGCCGCGAGATGCGCGTCTCGCCGGCCTCGAAGCTGGTCTTCAAGCTGGCGCTGCATCATGCCAGCCGCGCCGGGCGACAGACGATCGAGGCGGCCGATCTGTTCTCGGCCGTGCTGGAAGAGACACAGGGCGTGCCGGTCACGATCCTGCGGCGCCACGGCGTCGACCCGGAAGTGCTGGGCAGCCGCCTGACCGCGCGCATGCGCGACATGGAGCTGCGCGAGGAGCGGCTGAAGAAACGCTTCGAGCTGCCGCCGTTCCTGAAGCACTTCGCGACGAACCTCAACCTGCTCGCGCGGCAGGACAAGGTGCCGCCCGTCTTCGGACGCGACAAGGAAATCCAGCAGGTACTCGAGGTGCTCTGCCACCGCGAGCGGGCGAATTCGGTGATGCTCGTTGGCGAGCCTGGCGTCGGCAAGACCGCTATCGTCGAAGGCCTGGCGCGCCGGATCGAGTTCGATCCCGAGAGCGTGCCGGTGCGGCTGCGCGATTGCCAGGTGGTGAACCTCCAGATGAACACGATGGTCGCCGGCACGATGCTGCGCGGCATGTTCGAGGATCGCATTCAGAACGTGATCCGCGAGCTGAAGGAGCGCCCGAACTTCGTGCTGTTCGTCGACGAGGCGCACACGATGGTCGGCGCCGGCTCGGCCTTGGGCGCGCCGTCGGACGCCGCCAACGTCTTCAAGTCCGTCCTCGCGCGCGGCGAGATCCGCATGATCGCGGCGACCACCGCGAGCGAGTACAAGGAGTACATCCAGGAAGACGAGGCTCTCGCCCGGCGCTTCCGCTGCGTCACCGTGTGCGAGCCGAGCATCGACGAAACCCGCCGCATCCTGTACAACCTGCGGCCGCGCCTCGAGCGGAACTACTCGGTCCGGATGACCGACGAGGCGATTGAAACCGCGCTGGATCTCGCGCCGCGCTACATGCGGCATCTGCATCTGCCCGACAAGGTGATCGGGTGGCTCGACACCGCCGCCGTCCGCGCGGAAATCGATCGCCGCTGGGACGTGAAGGCGGCCGACATCGTGTCGGTGATCTCGCACGCGTCACAGATCCCGGAAGACATGGTCTATCGCGACGTCACCGATCGCTTCCGCGACATCGCATCGACGCTGCAGAAGCGCGTCGTCGGCCAGGCCAACGCGGTCCGCGCGGTCGCCGAGCGGCTGGTGTTGAACAAGGGCCCGCTCAAGGACGGATTCGATCGCCCCGACGGCGTGCTCCTGTTCCTCGGCCCGACCGGCGTCGGCAAGACCGAGCTGGCCAAGGCGGTCGCCGAGTTCCTGTTCGGCGACGAGAAGAAGATGGTTCGCGTCGACATGTCGGAGTATCAGGACGGCAGCGTCTCGGTCGACAAGCTGATCGGCATGCCGCGCGGCATCGTCGGCAGCGAGCGCGGCGGAATCCTGACGAACCAGCTGAAGGACAATCCGTACACCGTCGTGCTCCTCGACGAAATCGAGAAGGCGAGCCCGACGCTGTTGAACGTGTTCCTGCAGGCCTTCGACGAGGGCTGGCTGACCGACGGCCGCGGCAAGCGCGTGTATCTCAGCGACGCCGTCGTCATCATGACGTCGAACATCGGCTCCGAACATTTCCGCAAGCTCACGAGTCCGGTCGGCTTCCGCAACCAGACAGTCGGGGTGGAGCAGGTGCGCGGCGAAGTGATGCGCGAGCTCGAGCGGCGGTTCCCGCCGGAGTTTCGCAACCGCATCGATCAGGTCGTGCTCTTCGCGCCGCTCACGACCGACGAAGTGCGCCAGATTGCGAAGCTGTATCTGAACCAGATCACGGAGACCATGAGGCGCGCCGGCAAGTCGATTCGCATCGACGACTCGGCGCTCGACGAGGTCGTCGAGAAGGGCTACAACCTGGCGTTCGGCGCCCGCTTCCTCAAGCGATTCATCGACGAGCACATCAAGCTGCCGATCAGCGCGCGGTGGAAGGAAGGCACGCACTTCGAGGTGACCGCCAAGGACGACGCGATCGTGGTCACGGCGTCGCCGACGAAGTTCGTCGCACAGGTCGCGGTCGCGTAACTACCAGGCGAACCCGACTTGTTCGGGTTCGCCGATCTCCGGCACCCGGCTCTTCTCGTCCTCGTCGCGCGCGCGTTTCGCCAGCCCGTAACGCGCCTGCAGCACGCGCACCATCCCCTGGATTTCCTTGCGATACGCGTCCGGCGGATATTTGCGCGTGTACAGCCGCTCGAACCGCGGCTTCATCGCCGGAAAATCGCGCTCGATGAACCGCATAAAGTGATCGCGCGTGCCGTCCTGCAGATACATCACGTTGCAGCCGACGAACGCGGCGCCGTGGTCGGCGATCGCCTTGACCGTGCGTTCGAGTTTGGTGCGTGAGGACGAGAAGCCGGGAACGATGGGCGCCATCAGCACCCCGGCGTTGATGCCGGCGTCGACGAGCTCGCGAACGGCGCGGAGCCGCTGCAGCGGGTGCGCCGTCCCCGGTTCGAGAATCCGCCAGGCCTCGTCGTCGACCGTCGGCACGCTCATGTGAACCGTGCAGTCGGCGGCGCGCGTCAGTTCGCGCAAAACGTCGATGTCGCGCACGACCATCGGCCCCTTGGTGATCAGGCCGATCGGCGTCCGCGCCCGCGCGAGCACCTCGATCGCGCGTCGCGTGAGCTGATACCGGCCTTCAATCGGCTGGTAGGGGTCCGTCGCCGTGCCGAACGCCACCAGCTCGCGCGTCCACGCCGGCCGATCCAGCTCGCGCGCGAGCACGTCGACGAAATTCTGTTTGACGAGGATGACGGACGCGAACTCGTCGTCGGAATTCATCTCGAACTGCACGTGATAGCGGCGGGCGAAGCAATAGTGACAGCCGTGCGTGCAGCCTCGGTACGGATTCAGGGTCCAGTTGAACGGCATGCCTTCGACGCGATTGAGCGCCGACCGGCAGGTCACTTCCTGGTAGAGCGCGCGGTCAGCGCGGCGCTCGGCTTCGGTCAGCGCCTCCGTGCCGCCGGCCTTGACCGCGTTGGCGATATCGCGGGTCGTGGGTTTGGGCCTGGCGAGATCGAAAAGGAGGGGTGCTTCCAC
>Ga0075425_100006491_pt1 | contig 12266 bp, 8 predicted proteins | sample SoiMethybrSBSTD4_FD_75300 | JGI IMG/M metagenome (GOLD analysis project Ga0075425, IMG submission 75300) | Bulk soil microbial communities from a Populus tree surrounding site in Tennessee, USA - Soil MetaG P. TD hybrid SBSTD4 | ecosystem: Environmental > Terrestrial > Soil > Tree plantation...
GATTCGGGATCACGGACCGGCCCGGTCGCCCCGGCGCGACGCCCGCGCCGGGAAGCCACTACGTTCCCGCCCACGTGAAGCGGGTCGTCGTGAAGCGCGACCAGTGCCGCTGCACGTACGTGAGCGAATCGGGACGGCGCTGCGAAGCGGGCAAGCGGCTCGAGTTCGACCACGCGGTCCCGGTCGCGCGCGGCGGCGAGTCCACGGTCGAGAACGTGCGATTGCGCTGCCGGGCGCACAACCAGTACGAAGCCGAACGCACGTACGGCGCGGAGTTCATGCGCCGCAAGCGCGAGGCGAGCGCCGAGCGGCGGCATCGGGCGAGCGCTCGAGCCGCGGCAACTGCAAGAGCCTGCGCCGCGCCGGAGCGTGCGGTGGTTCCCGACGAAGACGATGTCTTTCGCTGCCTGTTGGCGCTCGGCTACCGCGCCAGCGAAGCGCGCTGGGCGATAGCGCGGTGCGGCGAAATGCCGGGTGCGACCGATGAAGAGCGGGTGAAGCGGGCGCTCGCCCAGTTCCCGCAGCGGGTGACCCGGGTGGACCGATCCGACTGGCGACCGGCGGAAGTGGTGGAGGCAGCGACGAGTCAGGCGCCATGAGGCTCGGCGAGCGCCATCACCCCGGTTGATCAGAGGACTCGGCCGCCTCATCGGTCCTCGCGACCCGAGCCCGGAGCCGGGCCGGCCGCCGGTTCGCGCGCTCCGCCGCGCTTCGGTAGCGTGCGCGCCATGGCCGACGAGGACGCCACCGCGTTCGTGCTGCGACTGGGTCGCGCGCTCCACGCGCTCGGCTATTCGTCGCATCGCATCGAGGACCTGCTCGCGGACGCGGCGCAGCGGCTCGGGCTCGAGGGGCAGTTCTTCACCACGCCCACGGCGATCTTCGCCGCGTTCGGGGTGCAGGAGCGCCAGCGCACGTTCCTCGTGCGCGTCGAGCCCGGTGACCTGCACCTCGAGCGCCTGGGCCGCGTGCAGGAGATCGCCGAGGAGGTGCTGGGCGGCACGAAGACGCCGCGCATGGGCCTCGCCGCGCTCGACGCGCTCGACCGCGAGACGCCGCGGTGGGGGATCACGATCACCACGGTCGCGTTCGGCATCGCCGGCGGCTGCGCCGCCTGCCTGCTGGGCGGCGGAGCGCCCGAGGTCGCCGCCGCGGCAGCGCTGGCGATGCTCACCGGCTGGGCCGTGGCCGCGCGGTTGCTGCCCGGGGATCTGCGGCTGTTCCACGAGCCATTCGCCGCGTTCGTCGTGTCCCTCGCCGCCTCGGCGCTCGCGACGCGCACTCCGCTCTCCACGTATCTCGCCACGCTCGGCGGCCTCATCGTGTGGCTGCCGGGGCTCACGTTGTCGATGGCGATGAGCGAGCTGAACGCGCAACATCTCGTCTCCGGCACGGCGCGGCTGACCGGCGCCATCATGCGTTTTCTCGTGCTCATGTTCGGCGTCGCGCTGGGCTCGCGCGTGGCGCAGCTCGCGTTCGGGGCCGCGACGCCCGCCGTGCCCACGCCGCTCCCGCCGTGGAGCGAGTGGGTGGCGCTGTCGCTCGCACCGTTCGCCTTCACCGTGCTCATGCGCGCGCGGCCCAAGGACGCGCCGGCGATCCTCGGCGTGTGCGTGGCCGCCGTGCTCGGCAGCCGCGCCGGCTCGCGTGCGTTCGGCCCCGAGCTGGGCGTGTTCGCTGGCTCGCTCGTGGCGGGATTGCTGAGCAACTGGCTCGCCCGCGTGCGGCACACGCCGGCGCTCGTGACGCTCTCGCCCGCGCTGCTGCTGCTCGTGCCGGGAAGCGTCGGCTTTCGGAGCCTGGCGCTGCTGCTCGACAAGGAGGTCGTGAACGGCATCGAGGCCGCGTTCCGCATGGTGATCATGTTCGCGGCGCTGGTCGCCGGGCTCCAGGTCGCCGGGATCGCGGTGCCGGCACCGCGGCTGAGGACCGGTCCTCAGGCGCCACGCTGAGAATTCCCTACTCGATCGCGCTGTGAATGCCATAGGGTTGGGCCCCCCGGCATCACCTCAGGAGGCCGTCCCATGCGTGGGGCCCGCCACGCGCTGCTCACCATCGCCTCGCTCTGTGCCGCCGCGTTGCCCGCGCTCGCGGCCGACCCGTATGCCGAGTACCGGATCCCCGACCACCGCTGGCTCTCGTGGTCGGCGAGGCTCACCGCGGAAGGCTATCGCACGCTGAACCACTCTTCCTACTCCGAAGAGGTCGATCGGCAGGGATATGGCCGCGTCTTCACCTCGCTCTATGGGGGCTTCGACTCCGATCGCAACTCGAGGGCGTACGGGCTGGCGCTCAGTGCCATCGGTGAACTGCAGACGTCCGATCAATCGGCGCTTTACTACGGGGACACCTATGAAGCGCATCAACGGAACGAGTACGCGAACGAGTACGCGTCGGCGTTCTACGCGCTGAGCCGATTCCCCTGGCAGGCGCCTCTGGGCTTCTCGCTGTCGACGAACGCGGCGATCTTCCCGGGGCAGCGATGGTCCTCCCTGAACCAGTCTCGCACGTCTCCTCCCGGTGCCTTCTATCCGGGGTTCAAGGATCAGCGCCTGGCCAGCAGCACGCACGGATCCTATGACGCCAATGCCTCGCTCCTCGCCAGCGTCGACTGGGGCCGCGTCCGCGACGCCACGCCGGTGTACCAGGTGCAGGTGCTCGAGCAGCGCCTGCACGAGACCGGCGCGATCCAGGGGGAGCTCTCGAGAGGCGCTCGTGAGCGGCTCGCGGCGCTCTACACCGTCGAGGGCGACGTTTCGTTCGCGCACCAGCGGCCCACGAAATACTTCTGGCGCGAGCTCGAGCGGCTGCTCACCGACGACGGCGTGCTCGGCCCCGGCGGCCTCGACGCCTATACAGTGCAACGGCTCCTGGAGCCGATCACGCTCGAGGCGAAGGCCTTCGCCCGCACCCGCGGATACTCCTTTGGTCCGCTGGTCATCCTGGGCAAGGACTGGAGGCACGAGAGCTACAAATCCGAGTACCAAGAGCTACGATTCCTGGCCGACACGCTCTACTACTCGTACGCGGACAGCATTCCGCGCACGAAGGTGGACAACCATGACGAGAGCATCAACACCGGGCTCTTCGTCGAGTATCACCGTCCGTTCGGCATGCGCTGGCAGGCGGATGCGTTCTCGCGCGCGCTCGTCTCCGACGGGGCCAAGGAAGTCGTGCTCCACTCGTCGTTGGACGCGGCCTGGGCGATCGCCGACCGCTGGCAGTGGAACGGGAGTCTCAGCCACGACGCCACGGCCCCGGGCCAGGGCGGCGCCCGGAAGGTGGATCACTGGACGCTCGGTGCCGCGACGAGCCTCGCCTACTTCTTCGAAGACTCGTGGGCGTTCCAGATCGGGTACCAGCACCAACAGGACCATGCGTCCACGACCTTCCGCCGCAACGACACCTACACGCTCGGCGTCACCTACCAGTTCGCGGGCTGGCTGACGGCCCCCGGCCTGTTCGCGCCCATGCGGCTCACACCGCCCGGGGACTGAGACCTCGCGGGGGCGCGCCACGAAACGTGACGCGCCCCATTTCGCGGCCCGCGGGACTCAGTTGCAGGGCTCGACGTTGTTGTCGACCAGCACGCCGCCGTTCACGGTGTTGTTGTTGCCGCAGTTCTTCACCTTCACGTTCGCGTGCGTGCCGGCGATGAACGTGCAGTTGTAGGAGCTGGGCGTCAGGAACCCGAAGCGGTAGGAGTCGCCGCTCAGCTCGACGTCGTAGGCGCCGTTGTCGTGGGAGTTGTTGTCCACGACCCGACTGTCGTGCGCACCGTCGATGACGATGATGCCGTCGGCGAAGTTGCCGAACGTCTCGTTGCCCTGGGCCAGGCAGTGCGTCGTGCTCTGGACGCTGCCGGTGTACTGGCCATCCGGGAGCTCGAACGACCACGCCGGCACCCGGCAGAAGATGATGCCCTCGAGGCAGCTGCTCGCCTTGTTGGCGAGCACCTTCCCACCCTCGTCGCACGGCCAGATCCCGAACAGACCGCCGGTGACGTTGTTGTCGGCGATCACGGCGTTGGAGCCGTTCACGACCGTGATGCCGAGCGCCTCGGGGATGGCGCCGCCGAGCCACGCGGTGGAGCAGGCGATGCGGTTGCTCCAGATCTTGACGCTGTTCGACTTCTCCACGATCACGCTGTACTCGTAGTCGTGGATGTTGTTCCCGAACATGCTGGCATTCGGGGAGTTGTGCAGCAGGACGCCGGTGTTGCCGATGGCCCCGGCCGGCCGCATCTCGATGCCGCGGATGACCACGCCGGAGGCCCCGTGCACCCACAGCGCGGGGTGCACTTCATCGGCGGGGAGCGGGTTGGTCGTGGACTCGAGCACCGCGCCCGGCTCGCCGGCGAGCGTCACCGTGTTCGAGATCTCGACCGTGCCGGACTCGGTGTGGACTCCGCTCTTCAACACCACGGTGCCGTTCGTGCCCGCGGCGGTGAGCGCGGCCGCGAGCGCGTCCGCCGAGCCGGCGGGCACCTCGACGACCTTGGCGCCGTTGCTCGCGAGCGGCTGGCGCGCGATGCGGTGCAGCTCGGAGAGATCGATCGGTGCGATCGCGTCGGGGGCGTTCGTGCCCGGCGCCACCGGCAGCTGGCGGCTGCAGCCGAAGAGCAAGGTGGCGATGATCGGAACGGAGAGGATGCGAGCGAGGCGCATGGTGTCTCCTACGCGTGGCGTCCAGACGGACGCATGGGACGGGAGCAAGCGCAGGAGCGGGGGGCAGCGCCGTGAGCGAGGGGGATTCGACACGAGCGCGGGGGCGAGCGTGACTCTGGGCTCGGAGCATGCCCCTCGTGCAGGATGCGAATCAAGAACAATTGCCGCGGTGAGGTCCCGGTCACGTGGCTCAGACGGCGCCGTCGAGGCGGGCACGCGCCCGGCGGGATCTGAACCGGAACCGACTTCCGCTGTACGCGTCGGGCCATTCGCGTCGGGGCATTTCGCCCGATGCCACCCGTAGCGCACACGCGCAAGGGGTTGCGCGTGCCCGCGACCGGCATGCGCCCTGCATCCCACCGGGAGCGTTTCAGGTCTTCCCAGGGAAGAACCCGCACAGGAGGTGTTCGATGAAGCACCTGCTCCCGCTGCTCCTCGTCCTCGGTCTGGGCGTGGCACTCGCCGAGCCCGCGTCCGCGCGCCGCGTCGTCGTCGTCCACAAGGGCCCGCAGCGCACCGCGGTGGTGGTGCACCGCGGCTGGCCGCTCGCGCGCCCCGCGCGCGTCGTCGTCGTGCACCCGAGCGTCGTCGCCGTGCGCGTACAGCCGCGCGTCTACCTGCGCCCCGTCCTCTGGACCCCGGCGACGGCCGCGGTCGTGGCGTCCCACCCGGTGGCGGATGCGCTGTCGTGGATGGACAACGCCTTGCTCGTGAAGGACGAGGACTGGACCGAGGTCACGTTCAACATCGGCCGCCGCGGAACCAAGCTCTGGTACGAGGTCGCGAACGGCAAGGTGCAGGCCGACTGGGCCGAGGTGGTGTTCCTGAACGGCGAGAGCCAGGTCGTGGACTTCGCCGAGCACACGCAGGACCCGGGCCTCTACCCGCTACTCGGCTTCGGGCGCGGCCGCATCGTGGATCACGTGCGCATGGTCGCGCGCTCGAAGACCGACGACGCGCGCGTGGCGCTGCGCCTCGAGAACTGACGTCGGGCCGCACGCGGGTGGCCGGGGCGGCGGGTCGCCCGCCCCGGCCCCGTGACGCTCAGTTGATCGCGAACCCGCGCATGTAGTTGTTCACGTGCTCGCCCTCGCGCTCGCGGAGCGAGAGGCAGGTGTGCACGCCGTCGCCGACGCGCTCGAGCGTCTTGTCCATGCCCGGAGCCACGCGCTTCGGGTCGCCGAAGAACGCGGTCGCCGCCGCCAGCCGCTCGGCGTTGCAGCCGTTCGCGAACATGGGCAGGAACCGGAGCGCCGGCGGCGGCACCCGCGAAGCGATGCGGTCGTAGTTCGCCATCATCCACCGGAAGATGCGCGCGGCCGCGGCCTCGTTCCTCTGGCCCATGCCGCGGAGGATCTCGAACGTCTCGGTGGGTCGGACCTTGTCGGAGAGCGAGTACTCGAGCGCCCTCGACGTGAGCGCGGTGTCCTCGAACGCGCCGAGCGCCCCGAGGAAGCGGCGGCGGATCGCCGGCACCTCGGTGGCCTCGAGCCGGCGCTGGTAGTCGGTGAACAGCGCCGCGTCGCCCTTCTTCGCCGCCAGCGACACGACGGCGTCGGCGATGCCCGGGTCCACGCTCGTCGAGTCCGCGAGGTAGCGCTTCGCCGCGTCCTGCGCGAACGCCAGCACTTTCTCGTCCTGGCCGCGGTTCGCGAGCCAGCGCAGCAGGTCGCCGCGCATGGTGGACACGGTCTCGTCCTCACCCGGCTTCTTCTCGTAGCCCACACGCTCCAGCGCCGGCGACAGCGTCCGCCGCACGTACACGGCGAACAGGCTCTCGAGGCTGTCGGGGACGAACGCCCCACGCACGCCGGTCAGCGACTCCATCGTGCTCGAGACCACCTGCGGCTCGGGATCGGAGCCGAAGTGCGAAAGCGACTGCAGGTAGGTGTCGCCGCGCACCTCGCCCTGCGTCATCAGCATCGACAGGTCGCCGAGGAATGCCACGCGCTCGTCGGGCGAGAGCACCTTGGCGGCGTTCTCCGCGAGCGTCGTCATCCACTCCTCGGGCACGCTCCACGAGTAGTAGCCGTGGCCGCCGCCGTTCGGCATCACCCATGCGGGCGTCGCGGGCAGCTTCACCACCACGCTCTCGTCCTTGAGCAGCACACGCTGCGAGCGCACGGTCTTCCCGTCCGACCACTGCAGCGTCATCGGCACGTCCCAGCGCATCGGCGGCTGCGACACACCGTACGGCGTGGCGCGCGACTGCGTGAGCCGCACGCCGCCCGGCGCCGGCACCACGCGCACGTAGGGCACGCCGGGCTGGTCCAGGAACGTGGTCATCGCGGCGGAGACGTTCGTGCCGCTCGCCTGGTCCAGCGCCTGCCAGAGGTCCGAGGCGGTGGCGTTCCCCCACGCGTGCTTCTTCAGGTAGGACTGAACGCCCTTCTGGAACGTCTCCGGGCCCAGGTAGCGCTCGAACATCGACAGCACCGCGTTCCCCTTGCTGTAGACCAGCCCCACGTTCGTGAGGCCGGCGGAGGCACTCGTGGTCTTCTCGCGGATCGCGGTCGTGGACGGCTGGATGTCGCCGCCCTTCACCTGCTGCACGCGCTGCAGGTCGTTCAGGCCCTGGCGGTACTGCGGATAGACCTGGTCCGTGACCTTGGCCGCCATCCAGTCGGCGAACGACTCGTTCAACCACAGGTCGTCCCACCACGCCATCGTCACCAGGTCGCCGAACCACATGTGCGCCAGCTCGTGGCAGATGACGCTCGCGTTCGAGCGCCGCTGCGAGGTGCTGGCGCTCGCCGGGTCCAGCAGCAGCACGTCGTCGCGGAACGTGATCAGGCCGGCGTTCTCCATGGCCCCGTAGGCGAACTCCGGCACCGCGATCAGGTCCAGCTTCTCGAACGGGTAGGGGACGCCGAACCAGCGCTCGAGGCCGGCGAGGATCTTCGGCGTGGTCTGCACGGTGATCGCAGCCAGCTGCTTCCGGCCCCGGCAGGTGACGATGCGCGTGGGCACCTTCGTGCCCGCGACCGGCGAGTACTCGAACGGTCCTACCGCGATCGCGAGCAGGTAGCTGGGGAGCGGCGGTGTGCGCTTGAACGTCACCGTCTTCCAGCCGTCCTTGGGCACCGAGCTCTCGATCGGCGTGTTGGAGAGCGCCTCCTGCGCCTCCGGCACCTCGAGCACGATCTGGTACGGGAACTTGAAGCCCGGCTCGTCCCAGCACGGGAACGCCTCGCGCGCGTCGTCCGACTCGAACTGCGTGAACAGGTAGCCGCGCTGGTCCTGGATCGCCTTGTAGAGTCCCACGGCGCGCGTGCCGTAGAGGTGCGTGAACTCGATGTCGAGCGTCGCCGTGCCGGGCGTGAGCTTGCGTGCAGCGCCCAGCGTCTGCACGCCGTGGTCGCCGGTGGTGCGGGTCACGATCACGCTGTCGCCGCCCTGGCGGAGCGTGACGCGCGTGAGCCTCTGGCCCTCGGCGTGGAAGCGGATCGTGTCGGTGGCGTTCGCGACCTTCAACTCCACGTGCACGTTGCCGGTGTAGCTCCGTTTCTCGGGGTCGAGCCGGAGCCGGACGCTCGAGAACGTCGGCACGACATCGCGGCCGAGGCGGACGTCGGGCGTGTCCTTGCCCTCCTGGGCGTGAGCGAGTGACAGCGGCGCGAAGGCCAGCGCCGCGGCGAGCAGCGCGAGCACGCGCGCTGGATTACGGGGAGCGAGGACGGACATGGAACCTCTCCGGGCGGGGGTCGGTCAGGTCGGGCACCGCGAACCGGGGAGGGTTCCCCAGTCGCCCCCGCCGCGCAAGCGCGCCCGGCGCCAGCGCGCGGTTCCGCGACACCGGCGCGGGCAGGGTCGGGGCCTTCAGGGATGCGGCGCGCCGCCGTTGATGATGAGACCTCGTTTGAGCCGTGCGGGCGCCGCGCGTAGTGTCGCGCGCCATGGCGCCGACACGGAGGTCGACGGACCACCTGCTGCCGCTCGTGCTGGTGCTCGTGACCGCCGCCGCACTCTGGTACGCGCACGCGCTGGCGTGGGACCTGGGCGGCCGCTCGCCGATCCTCTCCTACGAGAGCGCGCAGGTGGCGCTCGCCGCGCGCGAGCTGGCGTGGCATGGCAAGTTCGCCACTCCCTACGCGCTGCCGATCGACCTTGCCACCCATACCGGCTCGCCGTGGCCGCTCTCCGCGGTGCAGCCGGGGCTCGTGCTCGCCGAGGCGCTGATCCTCAAGCTGGTCCCGGCGAGCGGGCTCATGGCCACCTCGGACATGCGCGCGTACCTGACGTTGGTGGTGCCGTTCGTCTGCTACCTCGCCTTCGGCGCGTTCACCGTGCTCGCGACGCGCTACCTGTTCGCGCGCCACGCGCCGGAGGCTCCGCGCTGGGTGCGTGCCGGAGCCCCGGCGGTGATGGGTCTCGCCGCGATCCTCGACGCCCAGGCCCAGCACTTCGCGCTCTCCGGCGTGGGCGAGCTGCCCGCCACGGTGTTGCTGCTGCTGGCGCTGCTCGGGCTCGCGCTCGGGGCGGCGAGCGAGCTGCCGTTCGTGCTCGGCGTGTTGCTCGGCCTCTCGGGTCTCTTCCGTGCGAACGCGCTGTGGCTCGCCGCGGTCGTGGCGCTCGCCGGCGCCTGGAGCTCGCCCGCGGAGAAGCGTCTGCGTTCGGGCGCGCTCGTGCTCGCGGGCGCGGTCCTCCCGCTCGTGCCCTGGTGGTTCTACAAGTGGCGGGCGTTCGGATCGCCGGACTGGGACGTGGCGCACTTCGAGCTGTGGGACCAGGTCCAGGGCTGGACCTGGTTCGAACTCCTCCACCGCGCCCACGTCCCCGAGGTGCCGCACGGCGCCCACGCCTTGGCACTGCTCGCCGCGAAGGCCGGCTCGAATCTCTCGCGCGTGCTCCCGCCGCTGCTCTCGGGACCGCGCGGGCTGTGGTTCGGCGCGCTCGTCTTCTGGCCGTTCACGCGCGCGGGCGCGGAGGGCTCGGGAGCGCGCGACCGGCCGCTCGTGGCCGCGGCGATCGTGGTGCTCGCCGGGCTCGCACTCGATACTTTCGCCGCGTGCGTGGGCACGCCGCTCCTGCGCGAGGTGTTCCCGACGCGCGTGCTCGCGGAGCTCGCGGGGTTGCTGGCGCTGTGGTCGCTCCTTCGTCGCATGCCCGGCACGAGCGAGCGGCAGCGCGCGGTGGCGTGCGTGCTCGCGGCGCTGCTGGCGCTCGGCTGGGGCACGTGGAACACGCGGCTCGCCCAGACCGAGTCGATCGCGACCTCGTTCGAGCGCGGCGTGCCCTCGAGCCGGTCGCTCACCGCGATCTCGATCGCGCTCAACCAGGTGCTGGTGCCGCGCGAGACGCTCATGAGCAATCTCGGGCCCTCGCTCGCCTGGCAGACGAACCACCCGGTGATCCACCTCGCCTACTCGCCCGAGGACGTCGCCGCCTGTCGCGCACGGCACGACTTCCGCCACGTGCTGCTCGTGTTCCGGAGCGCCGAGCGCGCCTGGGATCCGTGGCGGGAGATCGTCGAGACTCCGGGCACCGCGGCCACCCATGCCGAGCTGGGCGTGCGCCGCGAGCGGCGGCTCATGACCTCCGACGGGTTCTCGGTGGTGTGGCTCGAGCTGGGGCCGCGCGAGCCCGGGCTGGCGTTCGAAGCCCCCTGAGCGCCGCGGCGTGGCGGCGCCGCCCCACGCCGCGCGCAGCACCGGTCACAGGGGGACCCCGACCCCGACGATTGCGGTGTAGCCGCTCCGGCCCATCTCCCCGGGCCGGGGCCAGTGACCGGAAAGGAGGCTCACCGTGCTGCGTCACTCCCTGCTGTTCGCGCTCGCGCTCAGCGCGCTGATTTCCGTCGCGGGTTGTGGTGCCAACCGCCTCACCGGGCCACAGCTCGGCGACGTCCACAGGACCGGTGCGGGAACGATGGGCGATCACCCCCGCACCGATGACCCTCCGGGCGGCACGCCTGGCGTGGATCCGGTGGTCGCGGCCCCCAGCTCCTCCGCCGACACGCTGCGCACCGGCGATGGCGGCGGCGACGACGGCGGTGGCGGCCGCCCGCGCACCGACTAGCCGCTCGTATGCTCCCGCCCGACTCCCGCCGCACGCGAGTGTCCGCGACCGCCGCCGCCGAAGAGGCCACGGCGGTCGCGGGCTTTTCGCCGCCGGCATCGCACCCACGTCTCGGGATTGATAGTCTCACCGTTCTCGAACGTCCGCCGCTCCCTCGCACGAGCCCGCTCCGGAGGACCCCACTGGGCGCCATCGATTGGAAGGCCCTGCGCGCCTTTGCGCTGCAAGGCCTGCGCAGGAGGCTGCGCTCCACGCCCGCGAGCACGATCGAGGACCTCGCCCAGGAGGTCATGGTGACGCTGTTCCGGCTCTCGCAGCGGGAGACACTGCTCAATCCGGAAGCCCTCACCAACACGCTCGTCCACCGCGTCTACGTGGACCACGTGCGCCGCATGCGCGGCCCGACCGGCCGCCTGGATCCGCTCCCGGACAGCGACTCGCCGCTGGAGCTGCCGGCGCAGGATCCCGCGCGCGAGATCGGAGCCGACATGCTGCAGCTGTTCCGCTTCGTGGTGCTGGAACACTTCAAGCAGCACGATGCACCCTGCCACGAGCTGGCGACCGACTTCTTCACCGAGCTGAGCTGGGCGAACGTGGCGCGGCGCCTGCAGGTGCGGCACAACACCGTGATCAAGCGCTGGTCGCGCTGCATGGTGCAGATCCGCGAGCTGGCCTACTCGCAGCGCGGCCCGGTATGGGAATGGGCGCGCGAGGCGCAGATCGTGTGAGGAGCTCATGAGCACGAGCCCATCGCACGACTGGGCCACGCGCCGGCTCCTGGCCTACAGCGTCGGGCTCATGCCCGAGGACGAGCTGCTGCGTCTCGAGGAGCACCTCGCCGGCTGCCCCGAATGCAGGGCCAGGCTCGCGCCGCTCAAGGCCGCCGCGGGCGCGGGCGCCGGCCACCTGCCGTCCTCGCTCATCGCCACCTGGCCGCGCAGCTCCCGCCTGCTCGAGGGACTCGAGCGCGAGCTGGTCGAGGCGCACCTGGAAGACTGCGAGGAGTGCCGCGCGGCGCTCGCGTTCGCGGGTCACGAGCCGGTGGTGGCGCCGGCTCTGTCGGGGGCGGGATCCGAGTCGGCGAGCGGTACGAGACGTGCGCCCGCTCCATCGCGGAGGCACTTCTGGGCATGGGCCTCCGGCCTCGCGGGCGCGGCGGCGGGCCTCCTCGCCTGGGCGGCGGCAACACACCCGGGGTGGTTCGAGCGCGGCCCCCATACCTTCGGCACGATGGGAGGCTCCGGGCGTCCGGTGGCCGTGGCGTTCGAGTTCGCGCTCGACTCGCTCACGACCGGTGCGGTGCGACTGCCGGAGCCCGGCTTCCGCGCCCGCGCGGCGAAGCCCATCGACGTGGGCGCGGTCACGAACGTCTCGGGCATGGTGCTGATCCTGCCGCCCGCGCTCCAGCCGCCGAACCCTGAAGCGGGCGAGCGCCGGATGGTGATCACGCTGCTCCAGGATGGCCGCGAGCTCGCGAGCCACACCGGACCGTTCTACACGCTCGGCGACGCCATCCGCCTGCGCCCGGAAGGACGGCTCGAGGCCGGCGACTACGACCTGCGCTTCGCGCTCGACCCGGCC
>Ga0075425_100006493_pt1 | contig 12264 bp, 12 predicted proteins | sample SoiMethybrSBSTD4_FD_75300 | JGI IMG/M metagenome (GOLD analysis project Ga0075425, IMG submission 75300) | Bulk soil microbial communities from a Populus tree surrounding site in Tennessee, USA - Soil MetaG P. TD hybrid SBSTD4 | ecosystem: Environmental > Terrestrial > Soil > Tree plantation...
TGCGGCATGTCGTTGTCAAGGACGGCCAGATCGGGGCGGCGTTCGGCGATGAGACGCAGCGCCTCAGCACCGTCGGCGGCAACGCCGACCAAGACCAGGTCGTCTTCGCCCGAGATCACCTCGCGCAACCCTTCCCGGACGCTGGCGTTGTCGTCGGCGATGAGGACACGAAGCCGTACCTTCGATCGTGGACTCGTCTCGCTCTGAGAGGTCGACCGTTGGTCGCGCTCTAAGGCGTGTCGAACGTCGTCGTGGCTCGCGAACCCAAGCTGAACGAGGACGCCGCCGAGTTGAGTCTTGTCGGCTCGTCGGCGCTGCTCGCCGAGCGCCTCTTCGAGCTGCGATGGCGTGATCACGCCGGACTCCACCAGGCGGAGCCCGATCCGAGACTCATCCCCGGACTGCTCTCGAATCACGCGCAGGAGACGGACCAGGTCGAGCGGCCCGAACGGCTTGACGATGAAGGCCGTGGCCCCGACTGCGCTCGCGAAGGCGCGGTTCTCAGGGTCGTCGCTTGCTGTGAACAGCACCACGCGGATGGACCGTGTTTCGCGCGTAGAGGTCAGCTCCCGACACACGGCGAAGCCGTCGCGGTCGTGTCCCCCGAAGTTCACGTCCAGGAGCACCACCTCCGGTCGATGCTCTCTGGCCAGGGCGAGACACTCTCCTGGACTCGCCGCTTCGAACACAGTCCAACCCTGAGCAGACAGCGCCACCCTGGTCACCGCGCGCAATCCCGCGTCATCGTCCGCAACCAGGACGGTCGGAGAGTCGGCACGTCGTCGAGCTCCGTGGGTGGGAAGGCTTATGGGGTTGGCCCCGGAGATGCCACGATCGGGCCACTGTTAGCCCTGCCCATCCCGGGGTCAAGTGAGACTTTAGTTGCATTGTTCAGAATCGCGAAGGCGGTTCCGCTGAAGATCCGCTCCTTCTCCGCCGTGGAGAAATCCATTCCCTCGATCGAGGTCACCGCTCTCTCGATCGAGCCGAGCAGGTGCGGGTAGTCGCTGCCCATGGCCATGTGATCGGTGCCGACGATGTCGCGGAGCATCCGCAGGTTGTGCGGGCTGAACGTGACCGTGTCGTAGAAGAGCTGCTTGAGATAGAACGACGGGGGCTGGTCGATGTTGACGCGGCATTCAGGGAAGTCGCGCCAGCCTGAGTCCATGCGCTCCATGAGGTAGGGGACCGCACCGCCGGCGTGGCCGACGAGCCAGCGGATGTTGGGAAGCTGCTTGAAGACGCCCGCGTAGCAGAGCTTCGCGATCGCGACCGTCGTGTCGAAAGGAAAGCCCACGATCGGCCCGAGGACGTACTCGGTGAAGGCGTCGGCCGCGGCCGGGATCATCGGATGGACGAACACGCAAACCTTTCGGCGGTCGGCCTCCTCGAAGAACGGCCGGTACACGGGGTCGGCGATGGCGCGGCCGCGGATGTTCGAGAGCACCACGACCCCCTGCATCCGCAGCTCGTCCATCGCGCGGCGGAGCTCGTCGAGCGCCGCGTCGGGATCGTCCATCGGGATCGAGGCGAACCCGAGAAATCGCCCGGGGTGCTTCTGCGCGAGCTCGGCGTATGCGTCGTTGGCGAGCCGCGCCACGTCGGCCTGCGCTTTTCCTTCGACGAAGTACACGTTCGGTGTGGAGAGCGAGAGGACCTCAGTGTCGATGCCGACCCGGTCCATGTCCTCCAGGCGTTTCGCGACATCGGTCATCGGCGCCGTCACGCCGAAGAATCGCGCGCCCTTGTACCGGATGATCCGCTGGCCGGTCGGGCTGGTCCCGAAGGAGAAGTCGCCGCCGCTTCGCTCGATGCGCTCGAAATACGCGGGCGGGTAGTAGTGGGTGTGAAGGTCGACCCGCACGGCCGCAGTCTGGCAGACCCCCGTGTTAGGGCGGCGAAGGCGATGGCCGCGCCGGAAGGATCGTCGCCTGCACGAGGACGCCGTTGTCGATCATGTTCGACGCGCCGACGCTGACCGACGCGGCGATACCGTCGCCGTCGTGCAAGAGCAGGAATATCGTGCCGACGGAGACCGGGCCCGCGCTTGGTCCCGTGATTGGCGCGCCGTTCAGCCGCCACGCCGGATGGGGCTTGCCGTAAAAGCTCTCGAGCTCGGCACGAGTCAGCGTGGACGACCATTGCGCGGTCATTCCGCGCAACTCCGGCGGCAAGAAGGGGAGTGGCCCGGACGCCATGACGAGCTTCGAGCTCGGCGGGGTCGGGAAGTCCGACGGAAACTCCTTCGGCAGCGACACGCTCCCGCCCGAAGAAGGGACCTGAACGCCGCATCCGGCGAGCGTCACGATCAGCGCGAGTCCGAGGGCAGCCGATCGTCCCCGCCCTGCGAGGTGCCGAGCCATCATCAGAACCACTTTGTAAACGCCCCTCGACTACTCTCTGTGTCGTGCCGGTACAAACGGACGACCTCGCAAGCCGGATCCGCGATGTCCCCGACTTTCCCAAGCCGGGAATCCTCTTCAAGGACATTACGACGCTCCTCAAAGACGGCGACGCGTTCGCGGCCGCGATCGACGGGCTCCTCGCGAAGATCGGCGCAAAGAAGATCGACGTCGTGGTAGGCATGGAGTCGCGCGGGTTCATCTTCGCGGCGCCCATCGCGTACAAGCTCGGCGTCGGCTTCGTCCCGGTGCGCAAGCTCGGCAAGCTGCCCGGCGACGTGGTGAGCGTCGAGTACGACCTCGAATACGGGTCGGCGACGCTCGAGATGCACAAGGACGCCATCAAAGCCGGGGCTCGCGTGCTCATCGTCGACGACCTCCTCGCGACGGGCGGCACCGTGGCCGGCACGATCGAGCTCGTGAAGCAGCTCAAGGGCGAGATCGTCGGCCTCGCGTTCCTCATCGAGCTCGCCGCTCTGAAAGGCCGCGACAGGCTCGCTGGGTACGACATCGCGACTCTGATCTCGTACTGACCGGCTAGAATCGTCGCGATACCTGCGACCGGCGGAGGCCCGCTTGGTCCTAATCCCCGGGGGCAGGGCCCCAGTGGAGGACCGATGACTGCGGCGCCGTCGCTACCCGAGATCAAGATCGATGCTCACGCGTCGGCCGACGAAGCCCGCGCGTTCCTGGAGCGCGATCGCTTGATGGCGGCGTACGCCCTCGCGGACATCGATCAGCCCGAGATCGAGGGCGCGCGCTGGTGGATCGCTCGCCGCGACGGCGAGATCGCGGCGGTGGTGATGGTCGTGGAAGGGCTGCCGTTCCGTCCGTGCTTCGCGACCGGCGCCTCCGACGGGCTCGCGGCCATCTTTCGGGAGGCGATCCGCGAACCACGTGTGCTCCTCGCGACGCCGCCCCGCTCGCGCGGCGCGATCGAGATGAGCTATCGCTTCGAACGCGTCGACCACATGCGGCGGATGAGCGTGAACATCCTTCGGTTCCGCCCACGCATCAACCACGCGGTCAGGCGTCTGCGTGCCGACGACCTCGACGCGGTCATCGATCTCTACGGGCACGCGTCGCGCACCTACTTCACACCGGAGCGCATGAGGCGCGAGATCTACTTCGGCATCTATCAGGCCGACGTCCTCGTCTCGGCGGCCGGCACCCACGTCCGCTCGACGACGTCCGGTATCGCGGCGGTCGGCAACGTCCTCACGCGTCTCGCCTATCGCGGCCGCGGCATGGCGCGATCGGTCACCTCGGCAGTCACCGAGGCCGCTCTGGAGCAGCACCGCGACGTCGTCCTCAACGTGCGCGAGGACAATGCGCCCGCGATCGCCGTCTACGAGCGCCTCGGCTATCAGACGCACGGCCTGTTCATCGAGGGGCCGGCGGTGCGGCGCCCGGGCTGGGAGCGGCTCTTCGGCTCGTTGAAGGAGAAGAAATAGATGGCGGTCGCGACAAAGACACCGAAGCACGACGTCACCGATCTCGGTCTCGCTGACGCCGGGATCCGCCGGACGGAATGGGCCGCGCGCGAGATGCCCGTCCTCGGCCAGATCCGCACGCGCGTCGCGAAGGAGCGGCCGTTCGCGGGGGTCCGTATCGCGGCATGCCTCCACGTGACGACCGAGACCGCGAACCTCGCCCTTGCGCTGCGGGACGGCGGCGGCGAGGTCGCCCTGTGCGCGTCGAATCCGCTATCGACGCAGGACGACGCCGCCGCGGCGCTCGTCGCGCGCGAGGGCATCTCCGTCTTTGCCCGGAAGGGCGAGGACCGCGACACCTATTACCGGCACATCAACGCGGTACTCGAGACGAAGCCCCACATCACCATGGACGACGGCGCGGACGTCGTGACGCTCCTCCACACCGAGCGCCGCGAGCTCCTCGCCGGTGTCCGAGGCGGCACCGAGGAGACGACCACGGGCGTCATTCGCCTGCGCGCTATGGCCGAAGAGGGCGTTCTCAGGTACCCGATCGTCGCGGTGAACGAGGCGCAGACCAAGCACATGTTCGATAACCAGTACGGCACCGGCCAATCGGCCATCGACGGTCTGCTCCGCGCGACGAACCTCCTCCTCGCCGGCAAGAGCGCGGTCGTCTGCGGCTACGGGTGGGTAGGGCGCGGCGTCGCCGAGCGCCTCCGCGGAATGGGCGCGATCGTGACGATCTGTGAGGTCGATCCGCTCCGCGGCCTCGAGGCCGCCATGGATGGCTACCAGGTGGCCACGGTCGCCGAGGCCGCGCGCCGCGGTGACGTGTTCTTCACCGCGACGGGAAACCTGAACGTCATCGGCCGGCCGCACTTCGGTCTTTTGAAGGACGGGGCCATCCTTGCGAACGTCGGTCATTTCAACGACGAGATCGAGCTCGGCGCGCTCGCAGAGATGGCCAAGGGACGGCGCGAGATCCGCCGTTTCGTCGAGGAGTACCAGCTGCCGGACAAGAAGGTGTTCGTCCTCGCGGAAGGGCGGCTCCTGAACCACGTGGCCGCCGAGGCGAACCCCGCCGCGGTCATGGATATGAGCTTCGCGAACCAGGTCCTGTCGATCGAATACCTCCTCAGGCATGGCAAGGAGCTCAAGCCGCGGGTCTACCCTGTGCCACGCGAGCTCGACGAAGAAATCGCGCGCCGGAAGCTCGAGGCCATGGGCATGCACATCGACACCATGTCCATGGCGCAGGCCGAGTACGCGCGATCGTGGAAGGCGGGCACCTGATGACCGAGTCGTTCAAGTCGGCGGATCGCGTCCTGTTCACGAGCGAGTCCGTCACCGAGGGGCACCCCGACAAGCTCTGCGACCAGGTGTCCGACGCGATGCTCGACGAATGTCTTCGCCAGGATCCCAACTCGCGCGTCGCGTGCGAGACGGCGACCACCACGGGCGTCATCCTGGTGGCCGGCGAGATCACGACGCACGCGTATGTCGACGTTCCACGTCTCGTGCGCAGCGTCGTGCAGGACATCGGCTACACCAACGCCGACTACGGCTTCGACTACCGAACGTGCGGTGTTCTGACCGCGATCAAAGAGCAGTCGCCGGAGATCGCGCAGGGCGTCAACGAGTCCATCGAGGCGCGCGAAGGGATCGACGCGATGGAGCTCGGCGCGGGCGACCAGGGAATGATGTTCGGCTTCGCGGTACGCGAAACGCCTGAGCTCATGCCGCTCCCGATCACGCTCGCGCACGCCGTCGCGCGGCAGCTCGCGAAGGCGAGAAAGGACGGGACGCTCCCGTATTTGCGGCCCGACGGCAAGAGCCAGGTCACGGTCGAGTACGAGAAGGGCGCGCCGAAGCGCGTGCACACGGTCGTCGTCGCGGCGCAGCACGACCCCGGCATCGACTATCAGCGCCTTTGCAACGAGATCCGCGAGCAGGTCATCCGGCCGGCCATCGGCGGCACGTGGCTCGATTCGACCACGAAGTACCTGGTGAACGGAACTGGTGCGTTCACGATCGGCGGGCCAATGGGCGACGCCGGGCTCACGGGACGCAAGATCATCGTCGACACCTATGGCGGGTACGCGCGACACGGCGGCGGCGCGTTCAGCGGAAAGGACGCGACGAAAGTGGACCGCTCCGCGGCGTACGCGGCGCGCTACGTCGCCAAGAACATCGTTAAAGCCGGACTCGCGGATCGGTTCGAGCTCCAGCTCGCGTACGTCATCGGCGGCGCGCAGCCGATCTCGCTCAACGTTGAGACGTTCGGCACGGGGAACGTCTCCGACGAAACGATTCGCAAGCTCATCGAGGAGCATTTCGATTTCCGGCCCGGCGCGATCATCGAGCGCTTCGGGCTCCGTCGTCCGATCTACCGGCAGACCGCCGCGTACGGCCACTTCGGGCGGCCGGATCTTCCATGGGAGAAGACCGACTTAGCCGAGACGTTCGCCAAGGCGGCGGGCGCAAAGGCAGCGCTCGTCTAGCCGCCTGCCCGGCGACGGGCTGGCCAGCGTTTTGCACGACCCACCCTCGAACTTTCCCCTAAGGAGGGTGCGCATGAACGCAGTCGTCGTACGCCCAGCCACCTCTTGGATGTCGGTGCTCGGGGGATGGATCGCAACGATCGGCGCCATGGCGCTCGTGGCCCCAGCGGTCGCCGGTGTCCTCGCGGGCGCCAACCCCGGGCTCGGGAGCAACGACATCGCGACCGCCGTCCCGGTGGTCCTCGGCATCTTTGTCTCGTACCTGATCGGCGGCTACGTCGCAGGGCGAATGGCGGGTTATCGCACGAGCTGGCACGGCATGCTGACCGCTTTCTTCAGCCTGTTCGTCCTTCTCGTCATCCTGCTGCTCAGTTACGCCGCCGCGAACGGCGTGTTCGCGGGAATCGGCGTGAACGATCTGGGCACCCTGGTCCCCGGAGCGGCCGGACTCAAGGTCGACAGTGTCGGCAACGCGCTCACGTTCGGCGCGCTGCTCGGCTTCCTCGTCGCGATCTTCAGCGGCTGGTTCGGCGGGCTGCTCGCCCCGTCGCACACCGTCGCCGCGCCATACGTCACACGCGAAGCGGGCCCCGTGCCGGGCCGTACCGTCGGCGTCGGGCCGCTCGGTTCTCGCAATGTGAAGCGTGAAGCGGTGATCCAGCGACCGCCGCTTGTTTCGGGATTCGGAAGAAAGGGCGGCGAGCGGGTCGAGGAAGAGCGCGTGAGTGACGAACGTCGCGAGTCTGATGTGAGAGGCACCTAGGCGTCTGAACCAGACCTAGCGGGCGGACGTATCCTCCGTGAAACCCGGTCGGTTCGGGAGGGGGTATCTATGCGTTCCGCCCGCTATCTCGTGGCATTTCTCTCCGCGTTCGCGATCCTTCTGGCCGCTTGCGGCCAGCAACCGTCCGGCGGCGGCGCTTCGCCGACTCAGGCGGGGAACAAGCCGACGTACGGCGGCACCGTGACCTTCGGACTCGAGAACGACGTCAGCAACCTGGACCCGATGCTCTCGGGTCTCTTCGTCGACCGAAACATCCACTACGCCATGTACGACTCGCTTGTCCGGGTCGACGTGAAGGGGAACATCATTCCGTGGCTCGCGGAGAAGTGGACGACATCAACTGACGGCAAGATCGTCACGTTCAACCTCCGCCCGGGCGTGAAATACCACGACGGCTCTGTCTTCGACGCGGCGTCGGTCAAGTGGAACATCGAGCGGTACATCAACACGAAGGGCTCGTCGCGGACGGGTGACCTGAGTGCGGTCGCCAGTGTCGAGGTGGTCGACCCCAGCACCGTGAAGTTCAACCTGAAGTCCGCGTTCGCGCCACTCCTGGCGGCACTCGTCGACCGCGCGGGCATGATGGTCAGCCAGAAGGTCGTCGACGCGATGGGCGCTGACTTCACGCTCAAGCCGTTCAAGGCAGGCACCGGCCCGTTCATCCTCACCGAGGCCGTGAAGAACGACCACTACACGCTCGAGAGGAACGCGGACTGGTGGGGCAAGGACGACAAGGGCAACAAGCTCCCGTTCCTCGACAAGATCATCGTGAAGCCGATCCTCGACGGTGACGTCCGGCTCACGAACCTTCGCACGGGACAGGTGCAGATCATCAATAGTCTCGCGGGCAAGGACGTCCCCGCGACGAAGTCAGATTCGACCCTCAACTACCAAGAGGTCGGCTCGTTCGCGTGGAGCAGCATGATCCCCAACGAAGCGGCCGGCTTCGTCTTCAGCGAGAAGCGCTACGTGAAGGCCGTCGCGATGGCGATCGACCGGCAGGAGATCCTCGACAAGGGCCCGACACAGGGGAACCTCGGCCTGGTCGGATGGGGCCCGATCGCGCCCGCGCACTTCGCGTACGACGCGAGCTTCAAGCCGTTCCCCAAAGCGGATCCAGACGGTGCGAAGAAGCTCGTTGCCGAGGTCGGCAAGGGCGCATTGAAGTTCGAGTTGCTCGTGTCATCCGGCGATGCGGCGACCCTTCAGCTCGCGCAGCTCATCCAGGCCGAGCTCGCGAAAGCCGACATCACCGCTGACATCAAGACACAGCTGTTCAACGACATCGTCACCTTGCAGCAGGCGCACAAACACCTCGGCATGACGCTCATCGGTTGGTCTGGCCGGCTCGACCCGGACGGCAACAGCTATGACTTCGTCGTCACCGGGAAGACGAACAATGACTCGTCCTACTCCAACGCGAAAGTCGATGACCTCATGAACCAGCAACGTGCTGAGGCGGACCCGGCGAAGAGAAAGACGCTCCTTCAGCAGGCACAGCAGATCTTCGTGGTCGACGACCCCGCCCGTGTGTGGTTCCAGTTCGGCATCTCGCCGCTTGTCACGGCGAAGTCCGTGAGCGGCATGCAGGTGTTCGCCGACCGTATCCCGCGTTTCGAGACCGCCCAGCTGGCGAAGTGACCCGCTGAGCGAGTGAGACCGGAGGCGGCGGAGTGATCAGATACATCCTCCGCCGCCTCCTGCTCATGATCCCTGTCGCGTTCCTGGTGACGATCGGGGTCTTCGTCCTCGCGCGCATCTCACCGGTCGATCCGGTCCTCGTGTTCGCTGGCGAGGAGCGCGATCCGGTCCAACTGGAGGCCATCAGGCACCAGCTCGGACTGGATCAACCGCTCCCCATCCAGTACGTCGCGTGGCTCACGCACGCGCTTCAGGGTGACCTCGGCCGCTCATTCCAGAACCATCAGCGCGTGGCGGAGGCGATCATCGAGCGGTTGCCCGCGACGCTTGAGCTCGGCGCGGCGGCGCTCCTCATATCCGTGAGCTTCGCCCTCGTGATCGGCGTGGTCTCCGCGGTGAAGCGAAATTCGGCGATCGACCTCCTGTCCACGGGCGTGACCCTCATGGGTGTGTCCTTTCCATCCTTCTTCCTCGGTGTGCTTCTCATCCTGCTGTTCTCCTACGTCATCCCTGGAAGGATCTTCCCGCCGGGCGGCTACACACCGCTCATCACCGATGCCGGACAGAACCTGCGTTATCTCGTGCTGCCGGCCGTGACGCTCGCGACCGCCAGCCTCGCGCTCAACCTGCGGCAGGTGCGCTCCAGCCTGCTCGAGGTCTTCGGCCTCGACTACATGCGCACCGCGAGGGGGAAAGGCCTGCGCGAGGGCACGATCATCACGCGACACGCGCTGAAGAACGCGCTGATCCCCGTCGTCACTCTGGTGGGTATCCAGGTCGGCGCGATCATCGAGGGCGCGGTCATCACCGAGACGATCTTCTCGTGGCCCGGTGTGGGCCGCCTCGTCGTGCAGGCGATCCCGTCGCACGACTATCCGGTCGTGCAGGGGGTCGTTCTCGTCTCCGCGCTTTCGTTCATGCTGAGCACCCTGCTCGTCGACGTGCTGTACGCGAGGGTCGACCCGCGTATCTCGTTCGAGTCGGCGGCCTGATGGCCGGAACGACCGTCCCGCTCGTCCTTGGCCGCGCGCGTAACGAGCGGGTGGCTTCGACGATCTACTTTCTGCGGCGCAATCCGCGCATGATCGTCGGCGGAGCCATCGTGCTCGCATGGCTCTTCCTCGCCGCGTTCGCGCCGATCATCGCGCCATTCGACCCGATCAAGGTGAACGTTATCGAGTCGCTCGAGCCGCCGAACTCCACGCACTGGCTGGGCACGGACGACCTCGGTCGCGACGTGTTCTCCCGCGTGCTGTGGGGTTCTCGGATCTCGCTGTCCGTCGGCCTGATCAGCGTGTCCATCGGACTGCTCGTCGGCACGTCGCTCGGGCTCGCGGCCGGGTACATCGGCGGAAAGTTCGACCTGCTCATCATGCGCGGGGTCGACGCGCTCCTCGCGTTCCCCGCGCTCATCCTGGCGATCGCGATCACGTCAGCGCTTGGTCCGCAGATCCAGAACGCGATGATCGCGATCGGGATCGTCGCGATCCCGGCTTACGCGCGACTCACGCGCGGCCAGGTACTCGCGGTGCGCGCGCGCGATTTTATCGTGGCGGCTCGGACGATCGGCTGCTCGCCGCTGCGGATCGTGATGCGCCACATCTTCCCGAATGTGATGAACGCGTTGATCGTCCAGGCCACCTTGTCAACGGCGTTCGCGATCCTCGCGGAGGCGGCTCTCTCGTTCCTCGGCCTCGGCCCGCAGCCGCCGTATCCATCCTGGGGGCAGGACATCAACTACTCCCAGCGGTACCTGGCGAACCTCAAGTGGTGGATGAGCGTCGGGCCCGGGGTGGCGATCTTCACCGCTGTCTTCGCGTTCAACTTCCTGGGCGACGCTCTCCGCGACGCGCTCGATCCGCGCCTGCGCCGCTCCGCCTGACCCCAGAGTCCTCGGAGCTTCCGCTCCTGCGGTCTGCTGCTTTCCCAAAGCGCTGCGCGCGTGGGCGCAGTACTTCTGTACTAGGCCTCTCTCCTCTGGTCCGGGGACTGCCCGCTCGGTCGGCCGCCTGCTACTCCATATCTCAGCATGCAGGTGAGCCAGGTCGCATACGACCGCTTCGTGCTCGAGCTCCCGCCCGCCGACGCCACCTGGCGTCCTCTCGCGGACCCGGAGTGTCTTGCCGAGACGGCCGCGTGGCTCTGGGACTTCGGACCGAAGCCGCTCATCGCGGTGATCGGGGTCGACAAGGCCGCTCCGAGCTGGCTTGTGGCCTGGAAGCCGAGGGGAGTCCGATTCGCGCCGGGCGGTGCATCGGCCGGTGTCGCGGTCACGATCGCAAACCGGCCGGACCTCGAGCGCTTCCTGTCAGAAGGCGCGCCCCACGAGCGAACCGTGCTCCTCTGGCCGAGAGCTTCTGAGGCGAAGACGTTCGAGGCTCTAAACGGAGCGCCCAACTCCTGGCTCAAGACCGTCGACGGTCACGCGACGATCCAGCGTGGCGGCGAGGTCTACGAGGTGCATTCCGTCCTCGGCTAGCTCCTACACGCTGGTCGAAGACAGGTTCCTCCGCGCCAGGATCCCGATGTACGCCCCGACGAGCGCCCCCGCGACGCTGAGCCCGAGCGCCGCGATGCCCGCGGGAAAGGTGCCGCTCCGCAGTGCTTCGGCGATCGGGATCGGCGCTCCCACGATGAACGCGAGGACGATCGCGGCGCGCGGTCGCGCGGCCGCGAGCGCGCCGGCGATCAGCAAGATGAGGCCGGCTTCGATGGCCGTGTCGTCCGTTCGCGCGTCCACCGAGACGAGCCACAGACCCGCGACGCACGCGAGTGCGACGACGACCGCGGTGACGACGGTCCTCACGGACGTTCCTCCGTGCGCCGCTCCGCCTCAGCGCCGAGCTCGCGCGTTCGCTGGTAGGCCGCGTACACAGCCTTCGACAGAACCGTCCGCAGCGCGCCCTTCTCGAGCTGGTAGATCGCGGCCGCGCTCGTCCCGCCCGGCGAGGTGACCATATTGCGAAGCTCGGCGAGGTGCCGCCCGCTCTTGCGGGCGAACAGGGCGGAGCCTTCGACGGTGCGGAGCACGAGCTCCTCCGCGACTCGACGCGAGAAGCCGAGGTGCACGCCGGCGTCCACGAGCGCCTCCATCAACAGAAAGACGTAGGTCGGTCCCGTGCCCGAGAGCGCGGTGGCCATGTCGACGAGGTTCTCGTCGTCGACCATCAGCTCCTCGCCAAGCGCGCCAAGGATCGCTTTCGCGCGATCGCGCTGCTCGACATCGACAGCCGTGGTCGCCGTCCATGCGGTGATCCCCATACCGACTTGGGCCGGCGTGTTCGGCATGGCACGTACGATCGCGGCGTGGTCGAGGCCGTCCCGCAGCGACCGCAGCGTCGCGCCGGCGACGATGGAGATCACCAGCTTTTCCTCATCGAGCTTCCCGCGAAGCTCGCGCATGACCGTCGCGAGCACCTGGGGCTTGACCGAGAGCACGACGACGTGCGCGTCCGCCGCGGCCTCGGTGTTGGACGCGAGCGCCTTGACGCCGTACGTCT
>Ga0075425_100006494_pt1 | contig 12264 bp, 13 predicted proteins | sample SoiMethybrSBSTD4_FD_75300 | JGI IMG/M metagenome (GOLD analysis project Ga0075425, IMG submission 75300) | Bulk soil microbial communities from a Populus tree surrounding site in Tennessee, USA - Soil MetaG P. TD hybrid SBSTD4 | ecosystem: Environmental > Terrestrial > Soil > Tree plantation...
CCCGGCTCCGCGGCCAGGACACCGGCGTCGGATCCGCGCTGGTCAACACCACCCAGCAAGTCGGCGGCGCCGTCGGCATCGCCCTGCTCAGCACCCTGGCCGCCAGCGCCGCCACCAGCTATTTGCGCCTCCACGCCGCCAGCACCCCGGCACTCCAGCAGCACGCCGCCGTCCACGGCTACACCACCGCCTACTGGACCGCCACCGCCATCTTCACCGCCGGCGCGCTGCTCACCGCCCTGCTCTACCACACCGGACGCCCCGACCCCGCCGACCTCACCAGCACCGTGCCCGCCTGACAACCGCAACCCCGCAACCACCCTAGGCACCGGCCTCAGCCTGGCGCCGGCCACGACGACAGCCCAGGCCGTGGCCGGCGGCAATCCCCTCCAAGCGCGGACACCGACGACTAGCGGATCCGATGCCGACGGCAAGCAGCCCGGCCAGCGAGTGCCGCCGCCCGCGTCTCTTCCGCGGGTCCGGGAGCTGGGCAAGGAGATCAAGAAGGTGGCTGAGGGCAGCAGCCGTCAGGCAGGAAGATGGCATGAGCGGGCGGGCGTCCTTCGTGGCAGACGACGGCGAGTGTGAGAGCTTCCATCGTTCCGCCCGGGCCCCGCCCGCCACCCTCAGACCCGCCGGGCACATCACGGCAGTTATAACACCGCAGGTCACGGCCTAACTTCATGACTTTGCCGGGCCCCTGGCTCAGGGACGCCGGGCCAAGATGGCGCCCCCGATGCCCTGAGCAGCCCGGGCGGCGATCAGCTCCGCGCCAGTCTGGGCGAACCCGCCGAGGAGGCTGAAGAGTGTAAAGGTCGCCAGCCCGGCGATGACGACGCGGCGCCGGCCAAACACGTCCGCGGCGCGGCCGCCCAGCATCAGGAAGCCTCCGAAGGTCAGCGCGTAGGCGTTGATGACCCACTGCTGCCCGGAGGCCGACATGTGGAGGGCGGAGCGCATCTGCGGCAGCGCGACATTGATGATCGTGACGTCGAGGACGACCATGAAATGCGCGATACTGGCGACGGCCAGGACCGTGGCGCGCTGGAGCCGTGATCGGTGTTCATCGGCGGTTGTGTGGTGATTCACCGATGACTCGCTCATGTCGTTGTCCCTCCTCCGCCTGTGTGGGTCGTGGCCATTGCCGCCGCCCGCCCGGATATGCGGACCGAGCGGGCGTGGGCAGTGGTGCGGGCGCCGGAGTCACGCCACGTCGCCGAAGATGTCGCCGACGGCCCGCCAGCTCGGGATGGTCCCGGGCACGGACGGGAAGCGCACCATCTTCGTGTAGCTGAACTCGCGCGGCGTCTCGATGGCGTGCTCGCGGCCGTAGCCGGAGTGCTTGGTGCCGCCGCAGGGCGCCCTCACCGGCCTCAGAGTCCGAACGCGTTGCCGCCGTTGGCCATGATCGTCTGGCCGGTGATCCAGCCCGCCTCGTCGGCGGCGAGCAAGAAGACGCTCCCGGCGATGTCGGCGGGTTCGGCCTCGCGGTGGATCACCTGGCGGCCCAGGCTGGCATCCACGATTGCCTGCGGGAGCCCCTCGGTCATCGCCGTCCGGGTCAGTGATGGAAGCACGGCGTTGATGGTGATCCCCTCGTCGCCCAGCGTCGCTGACAGCGCACGGTGAAGCCGATGTCGCCCATCTTGCTGGTGCGGTAGGCGATCGAGACGGGGCTGGCGATCGCGACCGTTGCCGAAGCAATGTTGATGACCCGGCCCCACCCGCGTCCGCGCATGAGCGGCAGGAACGCCTTGCACATGAGCATCGGCCCGTTCAGGTCGACGGCCATGACGCGCTGCCAGAGGTCGAAGTCGAGATCATCCCAGGTCGCAGCCTCGAAGGTCCCAGCGTTGTTGACCAAGATGTCGACGTGCCCCAGTTCTTCGGCGACCCGATCGCGGGCAGCTTCGATCGAAGACGGATCGCTGACGTCGAGCGTCACCGGAACCGCCTCGTGGCCCCTGTCGGCGATGAGGGCGATCGTCTCACTCGCATCGCCGCGGTCCCCGAGAACGACGCGTGCTCCGCGCTCGGCGAGGCCTACGGCTATGGCCTGGCCGATGCCCCGGGAGGTTCCGGTCACCAGCGCTACCCGTCCGGCGTGGGGTTCAGAGGTTTTTTTGCTGGCATGTGACCTGTCCTTTCTGCGATGGCGAGCCAATCGCCGCCTACGAGGTGACCGCCGGCTTCAGGACCTCGTCGGCCCACTGGCGGAAGCTGGTCGGCGTGGAGTTCTCGGGTGTGCGCTGAACGCCGTTGTCAAGGCCCTCGTTCTTCGCCCAGGCCATGTCGGTCATCCCCTGAGCCATTGCATCGGACATGCCGAAGCTGACGAACCTGTCCTTGTAAGCCTCGAACGTGGTCCGCTGGAAGCGGACCACCTTCCCAATCACGTCCGACATGATCTCGGCCATGTCGTTGAAGGACAGATCCCCGGGTCCGAGCAGCGGGACCCCTCCGACGCCGCTCCAGCTTGCGTCGAGGAGCAGGCGCGCTGCCGCGGCGGCGATGTCGCGGGTGGCGACCGTCGGTAGCTTGCGGTCGCCTGCGATCGGCGAGAAGAACATGCCCTGGTCCCTGATCGACGCGGCCTGGCGGACCGTGTTGTCCATGAACGAGGGGTTGCAGAGCGCCCGGAATGCGACTCCGCTGGCCGCGATCAGATCGTCCATCGCGAGCGAGCCGGTGACGTAACCGGCCCGGTCGGCCCAGGGCGTGCCCCGGCCGAGCGCGGATACTGCGACGACGCGCCCGACGCCGTGCCACTTGAAGGCCTCGGCAGCGGGTCGTGTGAAGCCGACGAAGGCGGCTTCAACCGACGTGGCTCGCGGGTCCGGCGGCACCAGCCAGAAGACGGCGTCGGCGCCAGAGAACGCCTTGTCCACGACCGCGGCGTCACCGTGCGAGCCCTCGACGATGTCGAGGCTCTTGCGGACGGCGGCCGGGAGTTCAGCCGGATCGCGGACGATAACCCGGAGCTCTTCACCGCTGTCAAGCAGGTTGCCGAGCACCTGGCTGCCGATCTGGCCGGTGGGTGTGGTGATGACGATCATGGAACCTCCTTAGACGATTAAATTGCTTGCAGGTATGCATGCATCATGGTGCGCGTCCGCCTGCATGTCAAGAGTTCTTTGCCGACACACCTGCATGTAATATAGGTTCTATGCCGCGCAAGTACTCGATGGACATCCGCAGCGGGGTGGCCGCTCTACGTCGGCGGCGCCTTATCGAAGCAACGGTCGAGGTGCTCGGAGAGGTGGGCGCAGACCGCCTGACGATGGACATGGTCGCCAAGCGGGCAGACGCCGCCACCCGAACGATCTACAACTACTTCCCCACGCGCCAGGACCTCCTGAGCGCCGTTCAGGCGGAGTCGCTGCAAGCGTTCCGGGACACGCTCCAGCTCGAAATCCCCGAGGCCGGGGAACCAGCTGAGCGTCTCCGGCAGTTCGTTGCCATCCTGTTCGACATGTACGAGCAGCAGGGTGCGGCGCTCACCACGCTGCTCGAATTCGACGAACCAGGCATCCGCGCACAGGTGCGGGAGATGCGAGCATGGCGCCGGGATCGCCTGGAGCAGATCCTGCGATCGGCGAGCGACACCCTCCGGCTTCCGATCGGCCAGGCCGTCGCCTTCGCTTTCGTGATGACCAACCACGTCTCGTGGCGCGCGTTCCGGGAGGAAATGGGCCTGACGCAGGCCCAGGCCGTCGAAACGACGACTACCGGGATCGAAGCCGGATTGTTCCGTGTCAGGGAGCACCGCACACCCGGCAAGGCAGCTACACGCGGCATCAGGTAGCGCGGGCAGGACAGTGTTCATGAGTTCGGGTGCCAGGACTGCCGTCATTGCGCGCTCCCCTTTCCATGGCGTTGCGGCCGGGGCGGCGCGGAACGCGCGGCCGAGGCAGCGTCCGCCAGCGCGGTCAGCCACTGCTGCATAAGCGCAACCTCAGGTCCGGTGAGCGGCGTGTCCTCGGCGGCAAGCCTGCTGCTGAGCGTTGCCGCCGCGCTCGCGACCGTGACCTCTCCGGCGCGTTGGGGCTGGCGCGTCTTGGACGCAGCGTCTTGGGGCACAGTGACCCATGCGATCACCGCCTCCCGCAACTGCGTCGCGAACGCTCCGTCCCCGTACAGGTCAGGCTGCGAGATCAGCGACAGCGCGGCGCCAGTGGTCGCGGACAGGACGATGCGCGACGCAGCCTCCACCGACATCCGCAGCTGGCCGCGGCCGGCGCCCAGCTCCAGCCGGTCGTAGAGCATCTGGTACGCCTCGCGTACTGCTCCGCTGTTAGCGGCAACCGCCGGCGACCACATCAGCTTGTAGAAACTCGGGTTCTCGCGGGCGAACTCCAGGTGGTTGTCCCAGCCCGCCCGGACGTCGTCAGCCACATGGTCGTGGACGACGGCCGCGACTGCGCGCTTGGTCTCCAGGAAGGCGGCCCAGCCGAAGTCGACCACGGCAGCGAGCAGCCCATCCTTGTCGCCGAAGTAGTGGTACAGAGTCGGCGCGGTAACACGCGCCGCATCACAGACGGCCCGCGTGGAGACGTCCACGTCCGCGGACTGGGCAAGGAGGCCAGCGGCGGCCTCGAGGATGCGGCTTCTCACGGTCATGGACCAAGACTAGCGGCCTTGTATAGCGTCAGTCAAGTAACTAATATATCGCCGCTATAGACGTGTGCTCGCTGACCCGATGGTCGGTATTTCTTGGTTCTTGAGGCGCTGACTTGGGGATGAGCTTGCGCTGATGTTCAGGGATCGCTGAGCGGGGATCGTCTGGGCGGTGGCCTTGCGGATCCCTGCGGATGGGATACAGGTTGTATCGGGGGTGCGTCGCCCTCGGCTTGTTTCTCCGTCTCCTGATGCGTCCGGCCCGTATGCGGCGTTCGGAACGGTTTAGATGTTGGCGTCGTTGTGGCAGGCCGGGCTGAGCAGGCGGTCGACGAGTGAGCTTGCGTAGGCGGGATCGGCGGGGAGGGTGCCCCATAGCGCGCGCCGGTAGAGCGGGCCCAGGACCGCGTCGGCGATCGTGCCCGGGTCGGGGGGCTCTCGCCCCGAGTTGCGGCCCGGTCGGTGACCTGCCGGAGGGCCCGCATCCGCCGCTGGAGATGCTGGTCGCGTTCGGCCTGGGCCTGCGGGGTGCTGGGGATTGAGGTGATCAGGGCCAGGAGGAACAGCCTGCCTTCCGGCCGGGCCAGGCCGGCCGCCGCGGATACGGCCCAGGCGGTCAAGTCGCCGCGCAGGCTGCCGGTGTCCGGGAGCGGGAGATCGCGTTCAAGCCGGCTCATGGCCACGTCGGCCAGCAGTCCCTCGCGAGTGCGCCAGCGCCGGTAGACGCTGGCCGGGTTGACGCCGGTACACCTAGCCCACACCGCGGCGGCCAGAGCCATTCATACTGGTCACCGCGTCGAACCACAAGGCACAAGACCCGATCATGCCCACGCCGGACCTCCGACGCGATGCCCTAATCGATCAAGCGCACACGGTGCCAGACCCATGGCCCAGCCATCCCCGCAGACTCCTCACAGGCACAAAGATCGCCCAATTATGCGCGACTGCGAACATCACAGAAACGGATCTCTACGCGCGCCGAACGGCGGGTCGGCGCGCGCCTGCGATTTCCTGGGCTGATCACGCTGCGTGAGATGGCGCACTGGCCCGGAGATTCCGAGTATGAATTGCGACGAGCGCGGTCAAATGTGTCCATCAGCTGCGCGCATATCTGCCGGTTGCGGTGGCCATGGGTGTCGGGGCGCCCGAGCCGAGGGTTCCACAAGAATCCTGCGTTGAATGCGAACCACGCCAGACAAACCCAACGACGACTCTTGGGTCGTTCGCTCACCTTCCCTGCCCGAACCGCATCCACCATGCGACGCAGCCTGTGCGCTTACGAGGCCGCGTACGGTGACTCGCGCCTGGATGGCGCGGCGGGAGGCCATGAAGCGAATGCCGTAGACGGCTATGGTGCCCCGCGGACGAGTTGCCGGTTAACAAGGATCAGCAACGTCGTCAGATGCGTGAACGTCAGGAAGGGTGGATCCGGAATCCGCGCGTATGCCTTCCTGAGCTCCTCCACCGTAGGAGATGGACTGGGGTCGGCCTTGGCGGGTTTCTCCTCCTCAGCGGTGCCGACGGCAAGCTCGCTCAACCATTTCCGGAAGGTAACGAGCTCCGTCTCGATTGTGGCAAGACGCACGATGGCAACCGCCGCGGAGCCTCCGATCGAGATGGAGGTCTCCGGCCCAGTCGGGATCCGGAGTTGAGCGGTGAGCCCTTCGGCTGCCTCGCGGATGGGCCTCGAGCTCGCAGTGGCGGTGAGTGCCTGTCGGTCAGGCTGGACGGCCGGACTCCGGCCGTGGAAGTAGGTGTTCAAATCTTCCCAAGTCGTCAGTAGGTTGGGGTGGCGTCTGGCACCTTTTCGCTCGGGTCGCGCGCTCGACGGTGTAGCGCGAGGGCGTAATCGTTGATCTTGGAGCGCTCGTAGAAGACCGCCTGAAGAGCTTCCTCGACCCTTCTCACGGATGACGTTGTAGTCCTCGGCCCGAAGACGCCGATGACCAGATTTAGGCCGAGGTAGTTGTTGACCGTGTTGAGGAAGGCCCCGACCTCCTGGTACAGGGCATCCTCGCTGACTTTGAGCACTCGCCACGACATCCCCCAGCTCCGCAGGACGTCGATAACGGAGAACAACACGGTTCCGATGAGGAGTGCCTTGGCAACATCCCACACGAACCCGGCCAATGAGGGGATGTTTTTCGCCCAACCCTCCAGCCAGGTCTCGAGCAGCACGCCGGCACCGAGAAAAACCACGGTCGCGATGGCGCCGACGATGACGAGGTTCTGGTGCGGCTTCGGCTTGTCCTCCCACCAGCCACGAAGGAGCGGCCAAGCCCCGGTCGTGACCTCGTCCTCGGTCGTACTCACGTTGCCTCCTGCGGACTAATACGGCAGCATCCAGTCGCTGGGTGACCTCGATATCGGCGCCGCTGGCCTCGGAGACCCGCAGCCCGTTGAGCGCCAGCAACGAGATCAGCGCGTGATCGGCAGGTAGCCAAGCCCGGCGGCGAACGGCAACGGCGGCGGCGGCGGCTGTGGATGTGGTGGCCATGGCGGACCTCCCTGGCCGGGCCTGAGGCCCGGGAAGGCGGGGCCAGCCGAGGCGGGATCCGTAATCGTCCTGGGCGCGCATTGGGGTGCGGGCAACATTTACAGGCCAGGAGTGGGTCACATGACTGCCCGGCCCGGCATCAGTGGGGCAATTGGATTGTGTACGCCCCTCGGCCGTGTGTGGCTGCGTAGAGGACTCCGGTGTTTTGGGCCAGGGTGAGGCCGTAGACCGCCGCCCGTGGCAGACCGGTGCCCGCCTGCTCCCAGTGTGAGGCGCCGGCCGGCAGCCTCAGCACCCCGAAGTCGGTCGATGTATACAAGTCGCCTGTGCTGGCGAAGAAGGCGATGCCGGTGACTGGCTGGTCGCCGATGTCGTAGGACCGGTCGGTGAATGTTGCCGTGTGGTGCATGGGGTCGAAGCGCGCCTCAAGCACGTGCTGCGGGGTGCCGGGCGTGTATGCCCCGTAGCCGGAGTAGGAGATCCACGCGTGGTTCGGGTCTGCGGGGTCGATGGCGATGCCGGAGATGAAGCGGCCCGGCGTCGCGGGCGTGTCGATCCGGTAGAAGTGCACGTTGCTCGGGTTGGCTGCGTCAACGTCGGCTGACACCCAGACCCGGCCGACGCGGGTAGCGGTCCACATCGTGTTGGTGTCACTTGGAGCGCGAACGGCCGCGACAACGAACTCGCCGCCGCGGTCGTTGATGGCCGACCCCTGCGTCAGGTTGTTGCCAAGCGGCTGCCAGTCACCGCACGGGCCCGCGTCACGGTGCAGCGCGTTGCAGTGCGCGGCCAGGAACGCGGGATCTCCGCCGTGATCATCCGTCCGCCAGAGGTGCTCCAGCCCGATGAACGCCCGGCCCTCGACGGTCGGATCCGTCGTAAACGGTACGTAGAACGACCGGTCCTCTTTGCTGGCCTGCAGCGGGTCGTAGATCGCAAGCCACTGCTTCGGATCAGACCCGTGGAAGTTCACCTCAGGTGTCGCGTCGAAGTAGTTGTGGTACTGGATCGCCGGGTTGGCGAGGTCGTAGCCCGACTGGCCGCCGTCACCGCCGACGCTCTCCAGCCAGGCCGAGGATCCGGTGAAATGGAACGTGCCGTTGTCCTGCGTGCCGCCTTGCAGGTCGCCGGTTACGTTGGCCGGGTTGACCGACAGCGACTGGAACTGGATCGTGTTCAGCCCGTCGTTGACCGGGGTGATCGTCTGCGGCAGCGCGCTCAGCAGCCGCTGGCAGTCGGCCAGATCCGCCGCGGATAGCGGGTTGTTGGACGTTTCGGGGTAGCTGCGCCCCGCGCAGGCGGCCGAGTTGTCAACGGGAGAGCGCACGTCGATGCGCACCACGCCGCCGTCCGATCCGACAAACGCGATGCCCGGATTCGCCGGGTCGAACACCACGGCATGCTGGTCCGGGTGGATGCCACGGGTGACTTGGTATGCGGGAGCAGCGCCGAGGGTCGCCGTCATGTCTGCCCAGGTGACGTTGGCAAATGGGGCGCCGGCGTTGGTGGACCGGATGACTGCCCGCCCGTTGGATCGCGGCGGTGCGCCTGCGTACGCGACCAGTTCGTCGTAGTTCATCGAACCGCCGAGCCACAGCTCATTCTCCCGGCCTGCCGCGACGCCTGGTTGGCTTGCCGGGCTGGTGACAAAGTCGTCGTACCCGCACTGGCCGTTTTGGCAATAGTTATAGGCGAGGAACCCGTTGGTGCCGTTCTGCGAGTTCGAAAGCTCTGTCCACCCGGAGTTGTTGTACCCGGCCGTCGCCGAACCCGCGATCAACGCGGCGTCGTCGGTGCGCCAGACGCGTGCGACACCGAGGTCATCGGACGCATCACCGAGGTAGATCCTGGTTTTCCCCCCCACGTTCACCGCTTCCGGCTCCGTACGGTCACCCGTCACGTCTGCGGGGTTCATGGTCTGGAAGATCTGCCGCCAGGTGACGCCGCCGTCGGTCGACCGCCACGCGCCGTATCCGAAGATCCCGGCGTACAGCGTGTTGGACGCATTCGGGTCGAACTGCAGCTTGGTAATGCCGCCCTGGAACCAATCGGTACCCGTCGATGGTGGGGTGGGATTCGGTGGGGTCTTGCCCTGCAAATCGGTAGAGATGGCGAACGAGGCGCCGCCGTCGGTCGAGACGTAGACACCCAGCGCAGGCGCGTTGGGTGGGGTGCGCCGGCCGCCCCAGGCGGATGACATGCCGTGACGTGCGAGGGCGGTACCGATGATGATCGTGCCTGGCCGGCCGGGTCGTATCGCAATCGCGCCGATCGAACGGTTCGTTGAAACGGCGGCCGAGCCGGGGACGAGCCGCCAGGACTGGCCGCCATCGGTCGACTTGAACAGGCCGAGGCCGGCCTCGGAGTCGCTGGACCCGTTCGGCTCACCGGACCCGGCATAGAGCGTATTGCCGCTCGCGTCGTTCGGGTCGATGGCCAGGGAGCCGAACGCGTTTGTCGGCAGGGTGTCCGGCGGCGCGATCCACAGCGGGGACGCAGCCAGCGCATTGTTAGTACGCCAGATGCCGCCACCAGCCGCGGCGACCCACAATCGGCATGGTGCCCCGGACGGCGCCGATCGTTTGCCGCAGTTCGGGTCGATCGCCAGCGCGGTGACACGGCCGGATTCTTGCGTGGTGGGCCCGGTCTGGGTCACCGGGTCGAAGAACTGCGAGGATTCACCGGGAACGTTCGGGGTCAGCGGTCCAAGCGCCGTCCATGCGCCCGGCGCGGCCGTTTGCGCCGCCTGATACTGCGTGTCGGTCTGGAAGGCGTTTCGCGCGAGCTTATGAGGCTTCGCGTCGAACGACTTGCCCCCCCGGGCGGCCAGCACATCATCAACGTACGCACGCGGGTACGCGCGATCTTCCACCTGCTCCGCTGCGGGATTCTCGGGCCCGTGGCGAGCCGCCTCACCGCCATTGCCGCCCTCAAACGCGGCTTCCTTACGTGGGTTGAAAAACTCCTCGCGTCTGTCGCCCGCCCGATGCGGCACGACCGTGGCGATGATACCGATCGACAGCGCTGTCACCGCAAGTAGAACGGCGGCAACGATCGCTGCCCGACGACGACGTCCAGTCATGTCGGCCCCCCCTGGGCTAGCCACCAGATGTGGCAGTGCTGGGCATTATCCTTCGGCGTCAAGAGATGGTCAAGCCTAACCCCCATGAGGATAAAGACAAGAAGCCGTGCCGCTCCTGACTACTACCGCCCATCTCTTCGCGGCTGCCCGAATCCCTCAGAGCGGTCGCCGAGTTCAGGGCTTGACCGGCACGCGGCCGCGGCCAGGCACAACCCGCAAAGCTGACCACTTCACTGCACACAGTCCACGATTGAACGACTCACCTATCCCAGATGGCGGGAAGGGCGGCGACCGGCACAGAAACGCCAGTTCGGGACGCTGTTGAGACCCCTTGCTAACGGTCGAGTGGTCGACCCTAACGGCGGCTCGGCGCGCGTTTTGCTGACCTTCCCTCGTTACTCAGGGTGATGCGATCGAGCAAAGCAGTCCCGGGGCCGAGCTTGGCTTGGCCTAACGCGACCAGTCTGCCGGTCGGGCCGTCGCTCGTAGGCCGAGGTACCGTAGCCCGCTACTCCATGCCGACAACCGAGCGCGCTGTATTCGACATTATGCACGTGATCTTTGTCAAGTTGATCATGGCTTGTTCCGGCGGGCGGCGGGCGGCGGTGGAGGCGGTGGTGCCGAGGGGCTCGCCGATCTGGTTGCAGGTGAGTTCCTGGTCGCGGGCGTCGTGGACGGCCTGGGGCAGGAGTTGCTGGGCCTGGGCGGTGAGGCTGGCCAGGGCGTGCAGGCAGGCGGCGGAGTCGCCCAGCCAGTAAGCGGTGCGCAGGCGGGCGAGGGCATCGATCGCTTCGCCGAGGACGTGGAGAGTGTCGGCGCCGGTGACGGGTGCGGGCAGCTGGCCGGGGCGGGCCAGGCGCAGTGGCGGGCGGTTCATGAGGCGTCCTTGTCAACTTGGGCGAGCAGGGAGGCGAACAGTTGCCCGCGATGGTCTTGGTGCTTGGCGGTGGCGTCGTCGTGCTGGGCTGGCAGGGCAGGGCGGAACTCGATGCTGGTCTGGAAGAAGGTGCAGGTTTCGCAGATCGACTCGAACGCGCAGTCCAGTTCGGGGGGCCGGGTGCAGTAGCCGTTGCCGAGCATCCGGTGGTGCTCGCGGCGCAGCCGGGCCATCTTCGGCCCGATCGCGTCGGCGGGCAGCGCGGCGGGCTGGCCGTAGAGGGCCTCGACTTTCTGGGTGACGGCGAAGTATTCATCGGCGACGGTGCGGCTGGCGATCTTGGCATACCGCAGGGTCATGTCCAGGCTGCGGTGGCCGAGCATGGCGGCGATCGCTTCCAGGCTCATGCCCCGGCCGTTCGCCTGGGTGGCCAGGGTGTGCCGCAGCTGGTGGGGGTGGAGGTGGCCCAGCCCGGCGGCAGCGCCGGCCCGGTTGATCATCCGGGTGACGGTGTGGCGGTCCAGGGCGCGGCCGTTTCCCGCGGCAGCAGCAGCGGGTTGGCGGCGGTGACGTGACGGCTGCGGTAGTCGTCGATCAGCGCGACCGGGTGCGGGTGCAGCGGCAGGTAGCGGTCCTCGCGGAGCTTGCCGACTGGGACGTGCAGCCAGGGGCCGGCGCCGATGTGCACGACTGCATCGGCGCGCAGGCAGGTGTACTCGCTGACCCGCAGCCCGGTGCGCAGCAGCATTTCCACGGTGACGCGCACCAGCAGGCGCTTGTCGCCCTGGGCGGCGCGCAGCAGCTTCGCGGCGGCGCCGTCGTCGAGGGCCTTGGGCAGCGGGTGGTCTTGGCGGGGCAGGTCGCCGGGGAACATCGGCACCCGTGGCGGGGCGTCGTCCCAGCCCCATTCGCCGGGGCGGACGAAGAACATCCGCAAGGTGCCCAGCCGGTGGGCGAGGGTCGCGGTGGTCAGCCGCGGCTTGTTCTGCCCAGGACGGGCGGCGAGCCAGGGCTTGTAGTCCTCGATGTGGCGGCGGGTGACCGAACCCAGGGCGGTGACCTCGGGGGCGGCCTCGGTGAGGAATGCGGCGAAGCAGCGCAGCGCCAGGTCGGCGCCGCCGGCGCTGCCCGGCCGCGGCACGCAGCCGATCTGGGCCAGGTAGCGGCGCATCGTGGCCGCGATCTGCGGGA
>Ga0075425_100006496_pt1 | contig 12262 bp, 12 predicted proteins | sample SoiMethybrSBSTD4_FD_75300 | JGI IMG/M metagenome (GOLD analysis project Ga0075425, IMG submission 75300) | Bulk soil microbial communities from a Populus tree surrounding site in Tennessee, USA - Soil MetaG P. TD hybrid SBSTD4 | ecosystem: Environmental > Terrestrial > Soil > Tree plantation...
CTGATTCTGCCGGAGGAATGTTGGGTTCAAAATGATAGGAACTTTTATATTGCGCTGCATCAGCAAAACGTTCTTTAAGTTCCTGCAAAATTTTTGGCAATTCTTGTTCAGAAAAAACTTTACCGTGGAATCCATTTTTATTTTCTACTTCTTTGACCCCATATCCCTTGATCGTTTTTGCAATAATCATTTGTGGTTTGTTACCATCGTACGCGCGACAGGCATCATAGGTAGTAACAATTTCTTGCATATTGTGCCCATCAATAATATAGGTATGCCATCCGAATGCATCAAAGCGATCTTGATATATTTGCAGATCATACCCTTCCATCGTCTGCCCGGTCTGTCCAAGCCGATTAACATCAATAATGCCAACTAAATGATTGAGTTTGTAAAATGATGCAATCTCAGCTGCTTCCCAAATGGAACCTTCCGCAATTTCAGAATCCCCCATGAGGACGTAGACAAAAAAATCGCGCTTTGCAATACGCGCTGCCAAACACTCACCAGCCCCGATAGAAAGACCCATGCCCAATGACCCGGTAGCTGCTTCAATACGCGAAAAGCGCGGCGTTGGATGACCTTCAAACACCGAATCAAATTGCCGCAAGCTCATCAGTTCTTGTTCTGAAACAACACCAAGCACTTTCCAAATAGCATACAGCACGGGTGCAGCATGCCCTTTAGATAAAATAAATCGATCATTAGCAGGATTGTTCGGATTATTTGGATCAAAATGCATCGCATGCATAAACAGTGCTGCGACAAGATCAACTGATGAGAGTGCCGATGTTGGATGGCCCGAACCTGCTGCCGTTGTCGATTTTAGTATGTCAACCTGCAGTTGATACGCTATGTTCTTCAAAAAGTGATTCAATTCGTTTGTCATATTTTTCCATATCTTTTTTTAATTTGATAAACCTCTGACAGAGCGTATAGTAATCAACGGATCTTAAATTTTTTCTTTGCTTAATTAAATAGTGTACTAATTCTGAAACAGATTCAGCCTTATGGAGTGTTTGATGTGCTACAAATCCGAATTGGCTTATCATCCATTTTCTTTCAGGATCTTTATCCTCTTTCACTCTTCTACCCATATCAGTAAAAACATCGGCAGATTCCAAAAGAACGTTTAATGCAAACATCATACTCATAATGGCTTGATCATAATTTTTATTTTGAGAACCAAAATCTAACAGATGCGTAAATCGATATTTTTTAGATTCTATCTTCTGTATAGAATGTAAACCATTTTTATAATGATCGATTCCCATGCCATAACGAATTTGAAAAAGTTTACTCGTGCAATCTTTTACAAAATCATCCACAACATCTTCTTCTAACAGCGCATGCTTACTTTTAGTAACCAGTACATTCAGGACAACAAGCATAAAAATAATGACAATGCGACGATACTTCATACCCCTTCTCCTTTTGTTGTTACCATACCAAAAAAATATGCTGCCCATCAATTATTTGGCTTCACAGCGCCAGCTTTTGTGATACAGTAAACATACTATGTATAAACGTACGGGGCAGGCGGCGATCATCTGGATTGCACGTTTTATTGAATTACAATGTTTTTTAACACTCGTTTCTTTACCTATTCTGCTGTTCTGGGGACTACCAATTTCGCTCCTCACATTTGCCGGCAATCTTATTTTTACCCCTTTTTTAACGGCATTTTTATTATTTTCAACGCTCCTTTTTCTTACCTATCTATTGCATCTGCCTGATGCATGGCTCATATGGTTACTCGAACAGGTCACCCGGTGCTGGCACTGGTGCTTGCAGCAAGCTACTACCGCATGGTTGGTCCCCTTGCAAAAACCGGCATTTATCTGGTGCAGTATTATTTTTATCGGAGCATTGATCATTGTACATGTAAAAAAACCTAAAAAGATCCCGCACCGCGCCTTGCTTATTGCAAGTTACTTAGCGGTTGTTTGCATCGCACTTATGTATCAACAACCAACAATTGCACAGTTAACAATCCCTTACGGCAGAAAAGAAATAGTGATTGCCCAAGAACATGGCATCATTACGCTCAATGACCCTGCAGCGTTCGGTTGCAAACCATCACCACAATCATGGATAGAATATACGCTGCTACCGGCATTGATCAGTAATTTTGGCACTAAAAAAATTGATGTTGTCAGATCAGACAAATCATCGCAACGGGTGCTAGAAGCGATAACTACTTTGTGCCAAATAGCACAGGTAAAAGAACTGTATCTGACTGCGTGGGATAAAAAGGATATGTCTAAAAATATGGCGCGAGCGTATAGAAAATTAAAACAGGTTACACAAGAAAAAGGGACGCAGATCAACATCGTGCGTCCCTGAATTTAATTACTCTACTTGTTCTACCTGTTCCATTTTGCCACTTTGAAAACGATTATTATTATTTGAAGGTACTAATGCAGAGCTTCCTATGGTTGCTAAAGTTGGATTAACAACCGTCAACGATCTATTTTGATTAACTATAAGCGCAGGATACGTATTATTTTTTTCCTTTAATTGTCGCTGTATTTCCGCATCTATCTCTTCTTTTACTAAGTTTGTACAATCAAAGTATTTTTTATCTGGTGCTCTCAATAGTTTAATTTTTGAACGAGATAATACATTATCAGCGATCATAGTCCAACGACGGTATCCTAATTTATGATCTAGAAATAAAGGACCATCATAATAATCTTTAGCGGTAGCAATCACACAAGATTTACTTTTTTCATTTGGACGCTTACAATATTTTTCGACCCACTGATCTCTGTCATATTTTTGCAATACGTCACTATTTACCTCATACGATTCTGCCACCTTATCCCAATCTACAAAAAGGCATGTATTATCTTTTTGACCTTCTGCAATAGTTTGGGAAAAAACGGTTATGCCTTCTTCAAAAGATGGTTTATCCATGGGAACTTTATAATGAAATCGATCTTGCAATGCTTCATCTAAGGTTTCGCTATTAGTAGTAGCAGCAATACTTATCGGTCTTTTAGTCGCTTGCAATTTTTCCATTTGTCCTAAAAAGGCTACAAATCCTTTTTGTTGACGAGATGTACTCTTTTGAGGGTCTCTACTTTTGCCAATTAACAAATCAAGTTCTTCGATGACAATACAGGCAGCGGTTTTTCCATTTGCTGCTGCGATTTCCTCGCATCCAGCAAAGTAATTTTCAAGTGCAAGACCTATAAAACCTTCAGGAATAAGATCAAAAGTTGCTCTCGGAAATTTAAATAACATCGTTGATTCTTTATCTTTTACGGCAAGATATGCTAAATGGTTTAAAAAAGTTGTTTTGCCTCCACCTGGCTTGCCATACAACAATAGATGCGAAGGTTTTATTAAACCATCATTTGTTTTAGCAAGACTTGGATCCACAAAAAGCGCTTTATAATCAGTTAATTTTTCAGGCAGAATAGGTATATGTTTAACTGGTTTTGACGCATCTATTTCCCAACCCTTTATCGCACTTTTAATATCACGTTTAAGTTGAAAGTGTGCCCACATTTCTCCAATGGTTTTGTTCCATGTATAGTCCCATGTATTTAGACATGCCATAGATACTTTATGAGATACTGCTTGAAAAACACCATGCGAAACAGCAAAAGCCAAGAAATTCGTAAATAATTTATTCCCAAACGCATATTTTGCTATTATTCGATAAACGGGATTCAATCCTTCTAAATTGTCAGAACTTTCCATTCCGTAGCTGGTAGCAGCTATCATAACAAAACATAAGAAGCGATAATTCATTGTTAATTCCCTGCAGATTATACTTTTTATATAAATGCTTTTTAAGGCTAACAAAAGAAAAATATGTGGCAACAAAAATAAATTTAGGCATAATCAATATACTTAAATCCGTTTATAAGGAACTTTTATGAAAAATAAGTTTTTTCTATTTTTGATAATCTCATTATTTATTAATCACAGTCATTCATTTCCCGGCCAATCATTGGTCCAAGAAACTCAAGAAAATTTACAAAACGTACCGGCAAAAATAAACAAATTTCATAGTCCCCTTGAGGATTTAGAATATGTGCGTGATAAAAAAATAAACGCCGCACCAAAAGAAAAACACAAAGAAATACGAAGCAAATTTGCTTCAGTCGAAACAGGTCAAAGAAATTTTTTTGAAGAAGCAATCAAATGCTGGGCCTTAGCTACAAGCGGCACAGATAATTTTAGGTTACTCACTGCAGAGTTTTATAAATCTGATAGAATTTTACGCCAAGCAGTGGAAAAAACTGCTCTAAAAGATATGCCTCCGAGCAAACAATTAACTGTTATAGCTACCTTTTGCGAGCCAAATACCCGTAAAGAAATTGTTCGTCTTCACATAGATAAAATTGATAAAACTGATACGAATGAACCCTTTCAACCAATAGAAGATTTTTTAGCAGAAGCAATAAGTGACATGTTTAATGCTCAAAAACAAAATGCCCAACAATATTTTCTCACCCATCCTGAAGAAGCTGAAACAGCAATGATTCTTCTTGTTTCTCATAAAGAACGATTGAAAAAGAAAGCCCAAGAAAAACAAGAGGCGGTTATTTCAGATGTTTTAAAGAGTGCAGAATCAAAATTAAAATCACCTGACAAAAATCCTTCTTCCAAATAACGTTATTTCTTTTTGACTGCATGACCACCAAATTGGTTTCTCAACTGAGCGACCAGTTTGGTGGCATAGTTTATAGCACCCTTGCGTGATTTTTCTCGAATGTTAACTGCTTCTTCAATCAGCGTTACTGGCACTTTATGTTCGTGTGCTTCTTTTACTGTCCATGCACCCATACCGGTCTCATCAATAGCACCGGCAATATCTTTTAGCTCTTCATCCTCTTCAAGCACTTCATGAATAAAATGTAACAGCTGCGAACTAATCAGTGCACCATGTAGCCACACATCAGCAATCTGCGCTAAATTTAAATCAGGGAATCTACCCTCTTTGAGCAATTGAAATCCTTGTGCATACGCTTGGAGCAATGCATATTCAATTCCGTTGTGAATCATCTTTACATAATGTCCGGCACCGGATGGACCAACGAGTGCAAAACCATCCGGAGCAGCAATTGCTTCAAATAGTTCTTTTAACGTTATGTACGCACGATCAGGACCACCAATGGTTAATGAAAATCCTTTTTCTTTTGCTTCAAGCCCGCCTGAAGTACCACAATCGAGCAATTCAACTTCTGTTGCGTGCAGTTCTTGTGCACGCCGCATTGAATCAACGTAGTAGCTGTTGCCACCATCAATGACAATATCGCCGGCATTCATGGAAGGTTTCAGTTGTTCAAGAATTTCATCAACTAATTTACCTGCCGGCACCATAATCCAGGTAACGCGCACCAATTCTGGCATACGCATCAAATCTTTAATAATTTCAATACGATTGCCACCTAACATCTTTGCCGTTTTTTGTGCGTGTGGATCCGGATCATAACCGACCACTTCATGACCAAATTTAATTAATCGATATGCAACGATAGATCCCATTTTTCCTAAACCAACAACACCAACTTTCATGTTTGCCACTCCATATTGTGTTTGCGTGCAAATGCGATAAGTTCTTTCGGTCCGGTTGAATTTTGTTCATAGTGATACAACGGTAACGATACCTGTTCAAGTGCATCAACAATTTTCCACGCTGATTCAATTTCATCAAAGCGCACACCGATTGATAGTTGTCCTGCAAGAATATCTTTAAATATCTGTTCATAGCCAATGGTAGTATCCGGACCAAAAAGACAGGAATGACAAAAATCGAGCGGCACTTGCGTAATATCATTTGATTTACCCGGCACTTTAGCATTTACTTTCAGCACAAATCCTTCATCAGGAAACACGCGAATAATTAATTGATTTGCTGGCGGTGGACAGTGGCTTGTAAGTAAACAATTGGCTGGTTTAAAGGTGATATAAACACTTGTTTCTTTTGATTTTAATCGTTTACCGGTTTTTAAATAAAATGGCACACCTTTCCACCGGGGCGTATCAATAGCAAGTTGCAATGCAGCAAACGTAGCCGTTTTTGAATTTTGTTTTACTGCTTTTTCTTGTTGATACCCTTGATATTGTCCTAAAAATCCATCAACCACGCGGGTTGCTGCAAGTACTTGTGCTTTTTTTTCACGAATATCATCACCTTGGAGTGACGTCGGCGCTTCCATTGCAATAAGTGCCAGCATCTGGAGCATATGATTCTGCACCACATCTTTTACCACTCCATACTCATCGTAATATGTACCACGATTTTCTATCCCGACTGACTCATTTAAATAAATTTGTACATTCTCGATATATTGATGATTCCACAGTGGTTCAAAAATGCTGTTGGTAAAACGCACTAAAGCAATGTTACTCACCAGCTCTTTAATTAAATAATGATCTATGCGGTATACTTGCGATTCTTGCAACGATTGCGCGATGCATTCATTAATGTCGCATGCTGACAAAAGATTCTGCCCAAACGGTTTTTCGTACGCAATACGATGCCATGGTTCTTTACCAAAATTACGTTTGATGATCTGTGCATCGAGTAATGATTGGGTAACATCACAAAAATAATGCGCCGGAATTGCAAGATAAATGAGTCGATTACCGGATAAGTTAAATTTTTGTTCAACATCTTGAACCGTGCGTTCAAGCTGTTGAAAATCTTTTTCTTTGGTTACATCCATTTGTTGATACACAAAACGCTTGGTTAATTCAGTCCATATCTGCTCATTAAACTCCGGGATATATGCGCGCGCTCGCTCAAGCACTTGTTTGGCATCCATCGCTTCATAGCCAGCACCAACAAATGCAAAATTATTTTTATTATCTCGAATTAATCCATAGAGTGCAGGAATAATTTTTTTGGTTCCTAAATCACCCGTTATACCAAGAATAATAATGCAACAATTATTCATGTAATATTCTCTTTGTTTCTTTTTTGTACAACTCAACCTGTGGTTGATCAAACGGATTTACATCAAGCAGATAACCCAAATAGATCATCTGCATCATATACATCTGCAATAAATACCCGAGCGTATATTCATTAACGGCAGAAAGTTTAATGTGACAAAATGGCTTGTGGATATTTTTGTACGCTTGCTGCACCCCTTGTTCGATCGCGGACATCACGCGATTAACCGTACCAATAGGAACTCCCAACAAAGCGCCCGCCGCATTAGGCACGTTGAGGTTTTGTTGATAATCACGCGTTAAAAAACTGGTAAACGTATATTGAGGGCCACCCAAATACAATTGGCCAACTGAATGCAAATCGGTACTACCAATAGATACCGTTGGCGTAATACCAACACGCACCTGTTGCCCCTGCCGATTATATTCTTTACCAATACTCTCTCCCATTAATTGGCGATACCAGCGGCCAATCGATTCACCATCCGGGAAAAATATAAAGTGATCATGAATTATATAGTTACGTTGATAGTACTGATATAACAACCGCGCGGTAGTTGCCGCATCATTATCTATTTGCGCCGATAAAGTATCGCTTATTGCATTGCGTGCACCTTCAAGCAATTGCTGCGTATCAATACCAAGTAATGCCAGCGGAAATATCCCGACGGCAGAAAAGACGGAATAACGGCCACCTACTTTAGTCGGAATGGCTAAACAAGCATAATTATGTTGCTGCGCAAGGTTAAAGAGCACCGAATTATGATCGGTAATTGCTACGACAAAATCTTTGTAGGTATCAGGGCGATATTGTTTGAGTATTTCAAGCAATACATAAAAATTGACGATTGTCTCGGTAGTAGTTCCTGATTTGCTAATAACGACTAAAAGAATTTCTTGTTGTTGTTCAAGAGCCACCTTCATGCGCGCTATCAGCGCGGTAAGCATTGCCGTATCAACCGTATCAGCAAAATAGATTCTCATTGCCGGATTAGTATCGTTATACCATCTGCCATTGAGTGCTTCATGAATAGCAAGCGCGCCCAAATTGGAGCCACCAATACCAACTACTACCAGCATCGCTGGCTTGAGCGCCTTTTTTTGGGCAAGCAGGTGCATGGTTTTGGTATAGTAATCCTGATCAAACGGCAGCTGAATTGAGGCAAAATCGGTAGTGTACCGCCCGGTTGATTTGGCGTTATCCATCTGTTGGGTAACCTTGCCTACAAGCTCATTTTCTTTGTCCTGCAACGATAGATCGGCATTATACGTAATTTGGTACGGTTTCATTATAAAAACTTCCTAAATATTGCACACATTGGACTGTCCCTGTCCGTCGTAGCTTGCCCTCCTTCGTTAAAACTTCGGCGGGCAGGCCGAGCAGTTTTATGGCCCGGCGGTGTCCGAAATAGCTTTAGCGACGGCGGAATAAAGCGTAGTCGGATCCAGGTGTAGCATGTTACCGGCCAGGTTGGCAAGCATTTCTGCCAAATTTTACTATTTTATATTTTCTATTTGAAATCTTGCATTAGGTAATGCCTTTTTAGTAGCATGATTATAGAAGGGTTAGGGGAAGACAGGGGGATAAGATGAAGAAATATCTTTTAGCCTTAAGCATTGGTTTGCCGTTGAGCACACCAACGATTAATGCACAGGCATTAGCTCAAGCAGCTAAAGTAGCAAAAGCATCAAAAGATATCGTATTACTTGCACCAGATATCATTATTCTGCTTGATTCTATGCAACAAATGCCAAAATTGGCTCAAAATTTAAAAGATAAAAAAAGAAGCAAAGCTGATAAAGTTGGCGATGCACAAAAAATTCTTATGTTAATGTCACAATTACAACCTATTTTAGATGGACTGCTCAGAGCTTCCGCTAATATAGCAGTTGCCGTTGATCAACAAGCAAATGCAAGCAAAATTGAAATAGTAAAAGGTTATGTTAATGATGGTTTTGGCGCATTAAAAGATATTGCTGACATATTAGAAGTGATACAAATGTTGCAAGCAGAAGCATCAACACCAGAAACTTTGCAAGCAGAGCCACAGACAGGAGCGATCTAAACAATCTCTCTTTTAGGTGAGTTAGGTTTGCAAGCAGGGAGCTTCAAGAGAGATTTTGAAGCTCCCTTATTTTTACCCCAATTGAAAATTGGGGGACCCCATTAATTAGTAATTTGGTTTATAGAAGTCCCTATTAGATGACTTCTGAGTTAAATGGTTAAAAAGAACTAAAAATCAAAGTTCATAGCTTAGGTAATGGTTAAAGAGCTATTTTACTACGTTACATACACCTTCAGTCGGTAATCCCATCTCTTTCCATTCACGTATACCACCCTCATAGGCATAAACATTGGTAAAGCCTAAAGAACAGAGTAAATCATACGCCCTGCGGCTTGCACGGCATTCGCGACTCGCACAATAAACAATAATTTCTTTATTTTTATCCCATTGGCTTGCTGCACTCTGGAGGGATTCAAAGGGAATATTGCTTGATGCTGCAATATGGCAATTATGAAACTGTTCTTCCGGCAGTACATTAATTACATCAATGTCACGACGTTCTTGCATTTTTTTATATAACTCTTGGGCTTCAATGGTACGCATTCGACATTCCTTATATCGTTTTGATACGGCAGTATAAGCAACTATATTGCCAATAATATATACGATGCTCAAACCAAATATTGTTGCATATATTTTTTTGAGTTTCCCGTCAGCAAACCACGGATGCAATATCCATAATAGTATTGCCAGTATCACGATCCCCAGAAGCATGATTAAAATTCTTTTACTAATCATACAAATTCTCCTTTTTTTAAATTATCTAATTTTTTTGCTAAGATTCGATCATGCTATAAAAAATCGGTTCGATCTTAATCAGAGAAAAAAAACAAAGTCAATATCATTTACGTAAGGATAATCGTATGAAGCATAACTCTGCCATATATAGTCTTATCACAGTCCTTGCAGCTGTGTGTTACGCAGAAGTTCTTGAAATTCAAAATCCACAACAGTTTCAAGAAATTATTCAAAACAATTCTCATGTTGTTGCAGATTTTTATGCTCCGTGGTGCCAACCTTGTCTGCGCATGGCTCCTTTTTTAGATTCTGTTTCACGAGAAAATGATAACGTTATCTTTGTAAAACTAAGTCATAGTAATGATATGGTTAGAAGCGCCCTCTTCAGTCAGTATAACGTACATGCATTTCCTACTATAATACTTTTTAGAAATGGTCAACCTTCCCAAGTTATACAAGGAACTAAAACTGCCGCACAATTACGTCGTATAGTAGAACGATTACTGACCGGAAATTAATACTTCGATACGCCTTTGCTATTCGCATAGCTCATAGGGCTACTCAGTATGACCGGTATAAGGAAATAAATTTAAAACCGCTCGTCCTGAGTGATTACGAAGTAATCGTATCGAAGGATGGCGGACAAGCCGGTAAAAGGTACGAAGAACATGCCAGAATAAGTAAATTACAATTTATTAATAAAGGAGAACGTATGAAACAGTTATGTATAGCTACCCTACTTTTGGTCAGCACGGCACTACACGCATCTGATTTATTAAACGGAACGGAGTTAGACTTAGTTATTCAAGTACGTGACCGGCAAAGTAATCTTTTGCTGAATAATCATTTTTTTGCTCAAAGAACTGCTATTCCTCTTTCGTATGATTGCAATCAATTTCCTTTGCGGCTCCAAGCTGCAGAAGTTGGACTTACTATACAACGAAACTCCTGTGTTTTAATCGGCAGACAACATTGCAGTGAAAATGTCTATGTGTTGCGTGTTACTCGCAAAGAAGATGGAGCAAACTTATTTTATATTGAAGCGTATCCACGCGGTAATCGCGGATCAATCTCAGAAGAAGTTGATATCGAATTACTTGATCCTTCGATATATCCGCCTACGCCGGACACTCAGGATGCCCAATAATAAAAGTAATTATGTAATCAATAAAAAAGCTCAACCTCTGTTGGGCTTTTTTTTTATTGTCATAGACAAATAAAGAGCACTTTTTAAACTATACGGTATTTAAATTTAATTTTTAGGAGAACGATGAAAAAATTAGCATTAATGATTTTATTATTTGCAAACATACCAACCACCAATGCATTTCTTTTCTTCTTTTTCAAAGATAAAAAAACTGATTTTGAGAAAGCAATTCAAGACATAGAAAAAAGAGACCCGGCAAAATTAGAACAAGATACTTATAACTTGGAAGATCCTCATAAACATGATTTTAAAGCACTTACCTATGTTATAGAAAACAAACAGCGTGAATTGGAAAAAGAAAAAAATAGGAATGAAGGAACCATACAGGCAGCTTTACTTTGGCTTGCACTATTAGGGGTTGAGGTAGTAGCAGGAATCTCAACCGGTGAGCCGATCGCACAAGGAATATGTGTAGTGGCAGGAATTGTTTCGGGAGCTCAAGTACTTGAAAATAGTTATGAAGCATTTAACCGTGACAATAATCTCAAAGAAAAAGATCGTGCATATCGCGATATGAAAATCATCGTCCATGATGCAGAAATTAGTCGTCTTGAGAAAAAAAAGACACTTGCAGAAGAAAAGTATGAAAATAAAGAAAAGAAAAAATAGATCCTTCGATACTAATTGCTAATCCAGTCGTCGCTCACAAAGTGAGCTATGACGGACAAGCGCAATTCACTCAGGATGACCGGCATAAGGAAAGTATTTATTATAATAACTCCTATATCCGGTCATACTGAGTAGCCTTATGAGCTTATGCGAATAAAAAAGGCTTATCGAAGTACTACCATTCCAATGAACCGCCAACTTTATATTCAGTCACGCGGGTTTCAAAGAAGTTCTTTTCTTTATTAAGATCGGTTGCTTGCGACATCCATGGGAATGGATTTTCTTTATTATATTGTTTGGCAAGTCCAATACGTTCAAGACGTCGATCAGCAATATATTCTACATAATCACTAAATTGTTTCGCGTTAATACCAAGCATTCCTTGCGGACACGCATCGAGCGCATATCTCTTTTCCAGTTCAACGGCACGTTTGATAAGATTGGTAATCTCTTGCGCAAATACCGGCGTCCATACTTGTGGATTTTCTGCTTTGATCGTGTTAATCAAATCGCAGCCAAAACCTAAATGAAGACTTTCATCGCGCATGATATATTCAAACTGCTCTCCAATACCGATCATTTTGCCTTGTCGTTTAAGTGCTAGCATCATCGCAAAACCGGCGTAGAAGAAAATTCCTTCCATAATCACGTAATACCCGATCAGATCATGAACAAAGCGACGAATATTATCAATACCTTCCGTCATAAAGTTTGGATCAAAGAT
>Ga0075425_100006497_pt1 | contig 12262 bp, 9 predicted proteins | sample SoiMethybrSBSTD4_FD_75300 | JGI IMG/M metagenome (GOLD analysis project Ga0075425, IMG submission 75300) | Bulk soil microbial communities from a Populus tree surrounding site in Tennessee, USA - Soil MetaG P. TD hybrid SBSTD4 | ecosystem: Environmental > Terrestrial > Soil > Tree plantation...
AAGGTTTCGAGAATCAAGAGGTCCACGCCGCCTTCCAGCAGGGCGGCAATCTGGTCGCGGAAGGCGGATCGGGCTTCCGCGAACGAGGTCTTGCCAAGTGGCTCAATGCGAATCCCTAATGGCCCGACCGATCCCGCCACCCAGGCGTCGAAGCTCTTGGCTGCTTCCTTGGCCACCTTGGCGCCGGCAATATTGATGTCGCGGACTTTGTCGGCTAATCCATGACGTTCAAGGCGAAAACTGTTGCCGCCGAAGGTGTTGGTTTCGACGATCTCGGCGCCTGCCTGCAGATACTCATGGTGAATGCCGCGAATGAGGTCGGGCTGGGAGAGGTTCAGTTCGTCGTAGCACCGGTTGATGAACACACCTTTGGCGTAGAGCAGGGTGCCCATGGCTCCGTCGCAGAGTATGGGCGATGCCGCTAATCGCTCTCGAAAATTTCCGGCCATATTGTTGAGGATACAGCAGCACAGCTGGCTACGCATTCGCAGTGCGACGGGGCTGCCGGCAAAAATGTTGCTGATTGTGCTCTGATATAATCCGCTTTTCGCATCTAACTCTCTATCCTTCAAAGCTCTTCGGAGTCCCTGGTTTGAAAAAAGCCTGTACCGTCTTTGCTGTGTGTATAACTTTGATTTGCTTGGTTTCGTGCAACGGGTATAGTGCGCCTCGGGCCGCAAGTCGCAGCGGCCTCGCGTTCAGGGCTTTTGTCTCCAACCCTCTATTTCCAAACCCGTTCGGCGGCGGATCGCCGGCGATTGAAATCGTGGACGCTTCCAAGGACCAGCTCTCCCGTTTCTCAATCTCCTTACAGTCGCTCGGCAGCAGCGTCAATAGCGCGGGAATGATGGCTGTAAGCCCAAAACACGACCGGACATTGATCTTCAGCCCCGGCGACAACAGGCTGGGAATCGTTGACAACGCGCAGGAGGCGGTGTCGCTTACCATCAACCTGCAGAGGCCAAGCGAGAGCTTTTTTGTGTGGACGGACAACGTCACAGTTTTCGTTGCCTTACCGAGCCTCGGCATTCCCGGAGAGTTGCCGGGGGCGGTGGAACGAATCGATATTTCGACGGGCAGCTTGACGGCCACTATTCCGGTTCCGGGGGCCCATACTGTAGTGCCTACGCCGGATGGGAAAGCGATTCTGGTTTTCTCGGACAATTCAGATGCGGTCACTCTGCTGACCCCCAGCTTGATTGGAACGGGGACGCAATCGAGCGCGCAAATTCCATGCTCTTCTACTCAAACAGCGGCTTGCCTGATCGCGGGGAGCTTTGATCGCCCCACGTTTGCCGTATTCAACCCAAGCGGGACGACTGCCTATATCTTGAATTGCGGGCAGCGCTGTGGCGGGACGAACTCGGGTGCTTGTCTTACTTTCACTTCGTGCACCACAGTTTCGGCTTTGGACATGACGCAAACCCCACCTGTTCAGGGGAACTCAACTGCGGTTCCTGCGTCGACGGTAGCCCTCCTCCTGGGAAATAACCTTTACGTAGCAGGCACTCCGGTATCGCCGGCTGACAACAGCTGTGCCGGTGTCACCACGGCTGCGACTACCTGCGGACGCCTGACAGTTGTGGATGTTGCCTCCATGACAGCGGCTGCGCCGGTGGCAATCACCGATGGGTATCACAACCGAATGCAGATGGGGAGCAATGGCCAGTTATTCATTGGCGCGCGTGATTGCACCAATGTTGACGTTTCAGGCGGAGAAGTGCGCGGATGCCTTAGCATCGTGAACGCTGCCGGAAGCATTTCGCAATCGAGCGTGGTTGCGCCGCAGGACAACGGTGACGTTACCGGAATTGAGCCGATCCCAAACCGCAATGTTGTGTATGTTTGCGAGGGCGGCAGGCTGCGAATCTACGATACGGCTACCGACCAACTAGAGAAGCTCGCCAACGGGCCGGTCATTGTCGGTCAGGCAATTGACGTCAAGGTAGTGGATTTTTAGTTCGTGAAGAGTGTAGGAGGAATCACTTAATAGCCGCTACGACCAGAGTAGCGTCATCCGCGAAAGATCCGCGACTGTGGGTTTGCACTGCGGACATAGCCAACTGCTCGAGCACGGCCGCCGGGAAGTGCACGTTATCAGAGATCAAACGGCAGAGTTGTTCCTCGCCAAATTCGTTTCCTGAGGCATCGGCGCATTCAGTGATTCCGTCGGTGAAAAGCGCCAGCCGGTCTCCGCTGCGCAAATCTACTTCGCTCTGGCGATAAGTCCAATTCCAGAAAGTGCCCAAGACTGCGTCATCGGTCCTGAGCCGATCACAAGCGCCATCTGCATGAGCCAGGACGGGCCAATTGTGTCCTGCGTTGGTGTAAGTGATCTTCATTGTTCGTACGTCAATGATTCCGTAGAAAAATGTGATGAACCTGCCGGGCATGCCGTTGGAGGAGATGCTCCGGTTCAAGCGCGAGCAGAGTTCCTGCGGTTCGTCGATTTGCGGAGCCAGCAAGCGCACCGTCGCCTGCAGGTTGGACATCAGCAACGCCGCGCCCATCCCCTTACCCATTACATCCGCAATGCAGATTGCCGACCTGTGTTGGTCGAGAGGAATGACATCGTAGTAGTCACCGCTGACATTTCGCACGGCATGGGTTGCGGCGGAGATGGTCAGGCCTGCAGCGGCGCTGGCGCGTGCCGGTAGCAGCGCCTTCTGAATCTGCGCCGCTTCTTCCAGTTCCATTCGCTCGCTCAAACGGGTTTGCCGCCGTTCATTGGCCTTCTGCATCTGGCCCCGCAGAACCTCGAGCATCCGGGCATTCTCCCAAGGCTTCTGAACAAAGTCTGAAGCGCCACGGTGCATGGCTTCGACGGCCAGCTCAATTGTGCCCCAGGCAGTCATGACAATGATCGGCATCCCGCTATCAAGTGCCTGAAGTTGCGAGATTAGTTCGAGACCTTCCACGCCGGACGTGGTATCCCGACTGTAGTTTAGGTCGAGCAAAACAGCGTCAAAACTCCGACGGCGAACAGCCGCGAGTGTCTCGGCAGGAGATTTTACGGGTTCGATTTCAAAGCCATTGTTCTTGAGCAGCAGGCTAATGGCGGCGAGGACGTCATCGTGGTCCTCGGAAACCAGCACCGCCGGACGCGGGCATGGCCCAACAAGCTGGCTGGCGGTTGAAGGCATCGAGTTTTGTACTCCGCAAATCATTGTGGCTCCTGCCTTCTTGATTGCATTTCCCATGCCCAGTAACCGAAAAACGTAACCCTTTGATTAGACTAGGTCAAAGCGCAATGGAGAGCGGGGCTGGCGGGGTTTTCTGTTCGCTCGCGATAATTCTGTGTTCGGAAATGAACAGTGCTTATCGGGCGAGAATATGACGCTATTTCGGCTCGAGCATCAGGCGGTGAACGGCGGTATTTTCGACCGAGGTCTTGGAAAATGGCAGGGCGAAGGTATGGCCGTCGTACCAAGCCTTCCACTGATCCATGTAATAAGGACTGAGAAAATTCCCCGATTCGCCGGTTACGAGGTTCAGGGTGGAACCATCGAGATTGGAAAGATCTGCGGTAAATCGTTCGGAGGGGCCGTAATCGCGGCCAGATGCTTTAACCGTGTACCCACTGCCCGACTGGGATTGTTCGCCAGGTCCAGTCCAGTGGCGAACGATGGGAATTTTCCCGAGCACTAGATTCTGAATGGTGACCGAATTCTGTGGCCCCCACTTCCATGAATTCAGGTCTGAGGGAGCATTGGTTACGGCTGCATCCAGAGCGGCGGCGAGGAGATCGTCGAAGCTGGAGTAGTTCGGCGGCAACCATCGCGCTGGCTGATGCGAAAGAACGTTTTCCAGCCACACCGTCTCCATCATCCAGTGATAACTCTTCCAGCTCAAGTTGGGGCCTTGTTCTTGATTCGGTGCCGCACCGAGTTTTGGCTCGAGCAGCAGGCGCTTGAGCTCAAGGCGGGCCTGCGAAACGATCGTCGGAGCAGCTGAATCAGCAGTCATTTGTCCGTTCCAGGACCGCAAAATATCGGAGGCCTGTTTGCCCCGCGGCGACGGATTTTTGGCATGATCGACGGCGTAAACCAGCTTGTCGGCGACAAAGCGATCGAGTTCGGAAAAGACATCGGTTTGAATTGCCAGCATGTCGGACGCTGAGAACTTTCTGCCGAAGCCGAGTACGCGATAAATGCGGTCCACCCGCCAGGGCGCCTCCCATTCTGCACTGATTGAGTACGGATATCCGTCGGGAGTGATACGCGCATTCGCTGTGCCTATTAATCCGGAGGCGGGATTCAGCACGCTCGGCAGCTTATCGAAGGGAACGTATCCGGTCCATTCGTGCGCGTTGTCGCTGCCATCGACCGGCAGGCTACCGTCTCCTGAAGCGCGAATGGGAACTCTGCCCGTGGCCTGGTAGCCGATGTTGCCGTCAACGTCTGCGTAGACGACATTCTGCCCAGGAGCGTCAAGCTCAGAGAACGCGCGGCGGAACTGCTCCCAGTTCTGCGCCGAATCGACGTGAAAGAACGGATTGCGAACGCCGTCATAAAGTGTCCAACGCAGCGCAATTTTGCGGGTCTCTCCAGGCGCAAGCTCGGTCACGATCGGACCGTGCCGAGTGACTTGAACATCAAGGCTTACATCCTGAGCGGCTTTTACGTGAATCACCTCGTGCCGAATTTCCGGCCGCTTCCATCCGTTAGGAGTCTGATACTCGCCGGATTGATTGAAGTTCTCGACGTACGCGTCTTCAACAGTCGGTCCGACGTTGGTAAAGCCCCAAGCCACTCGCCGATTGTGGCCGACGAAAATATACGGATAACCAGGAAGGCTGACTCCAGCTACGTCGAAATCGCCGGCGCGGAGATGAGCCTCATACCACAAATTGGGCATTTGATGGCCTAAGTGCATATCGTTTGAGAGAAGCGGTTTGCCGGAAACAGTGTGCGCGCCGGAGACCACCCAGTTATTCGAGCCGAGTGGCTCCGGGTCGTGGTTGCGGAAATGTGGCTGGAGCCATGGGCTCAGCCGCGCGGCGTCAGCGGGCTCGGAACCAGAAGCGGAAACCGCGTCGACCGGAGCGTTCTCGCTCATCGGAGGGGGCGCGTTGGCCGACGAAGCCGGTGCAGTCGGTGGATGATCCAGCCATGAGCTGTTTACGTATAAGTCGGCAGTCAGCTCAGGCCCGAGCCGGGCCAGAACTTTTTCCCGGGTGAGTGCGGCCTGTGGAGACGTACTTAGAGTTTCGACCATCTGGTATCCGATGACCAGAGAGTCCTGTATTTTCCAGGGACGGGGCGAGTAATGCAGAAGACGAAACTCAAGCGGCAATCGATCACGGTGAGAATCGATGTAGGCATTAACTCCTCGCGCGTATGCATCAAAGTGCTGCCGGTCCTCAGGAGTGACACTCTGAAGACCTTTTTCAGTGGCGGCGCGGAGACCGAGAATCCGCTGCTGGCGATCATGCTTCAGGGCAATGTCCCCGATGATCTCCGAGAGTTCTCCGGCAGCCGCGCGGCGCATGAGGTCCATTTGAAAGAGCCGGTCCTGTGCGGTGACATAGCCTTGCGCGAAAAAAAGATTGTCGAGACTTGCGGCTTCGATTGTGGGAACACCGTGGCTGTCGCGAATGACACTGACCGGTCCAGAGATCCCATGAACGGAGATCGTGCCGTCGAGTTCCGGAAGCGGAGAGCGCGCAATGGAATACAACCAGGCGGCAATCGCAACGAAAGCAACCAGAAGAATCAGCAGCAGCCAGCCGAGAATTCTCCAGCTGCGCGAGGGCTTAACTTTTGTAATTGGAGGAAAAGTTCCCGATGACATAAAAAAGGAGATTCGATTGTAGGGTGTGGATCAGTGGATGACAAACGTCGCGATAAACGCGGCGATTTGGAGGTTACTGCGAAGCCCGTTATCATTTGTAAACTTCTAGGTCTAAACTTCTAGATCTAAACTTCTATGATCTGTGCCAACTGCGCCGCCGAGATGCCGGAGATTAGCGCTTACTGCCCTGGCTGTGGACACTCAGTTCAGCCGGAAGCTGAACATTTGTTTGCTGGCGATACTCAGCAGTCGCTTCTGGGAGCAGTGGCTTACCTGACGGTGATTCCAGCCATCGTGCTGCTGCTGGTCCCGGCGTTCAAGAAGAAGCCATTTGTGCGCTTTCATGCGTGGCAATCGCTCTTGTTTACCATTGCGACTGCGCTCATCGGATTGGCAATGCGAGTGGTGTTCACAATTCTGGTGGTGGTTCCGTTCATAGGGTTTCTTTTTGCATGGCTTTCGGCGGGAATCGTGTTTCTCGCCATGGTGGTGTTGTGGGCAGTGCTGGTGGTCAAAGCGGGGCAGGGCGAGGCGTATGAATTGCCGTGGCTGGGGCATTTTGCGGCTCAACTTTCGCGCGAACGCATTACAGCTTGACAGAACCCCTCAGAGGATGAGATTCCTATTTCCTTTTAGCAAGGTGAGTCCGGCTGGAGTGTGCCGCATCAGAAGGGAAGCTCGTGAGAGTTAAAGTTTTCTACCATGACCGGTGTTTTGACGGGGCATCGTCAGCGGCCCTGTTTTCACGCTTTTACGCTGAGCGGATTCGCAACAACTGCGAATTCGTTTTTTCCGGGCTCTTGCATCGCGCCGGGTCTCTGTTCAATGAAGCCGACTTTGACGGGGACGAAAACGCCATCGTTGATTTCAAATATTCCAGCTCGCCGAAGATCACCTGGTGGTTTGATCATCACGAGAGCGCTTTCCTTTCCGCTGCGGACGCAGCCCATTTCGAGCACGACCAGAGCAATCGCAAGTTCTACGATCCCGGCTTCAAGTCATGCACCAGCTTTATAGCCATGATTGCCGAGCAGCGTTTCGGGTTTAATCCCGCGCCGGTGGCCGAGTTGGTGCAGTGGACCGACATCATTGACGGAGCACTGTATAAGGATGCGAAGTCTGCGGTTGAAATGAAAGAGCCGGCAATGCAGCTGACCATGGTGATTGAATCCACCCAGGACGCCGCATTTGTGCCCAAGCTGATTCCGCTGCTGGCGACAAAACCGCTGGCTGAGGTGGTGCACTCGCCGCTAATCGCGTCGTTGCTGCCGCCGCTGCTGGAACGCCACCGTAAGTCGATCGAAATTCTTCGCGAGCGAATTGAATCGAGAGACCGAACGCTTTTCTTCGACGTTACCGACCAGGAGCTGGAGGGATATAACAAATTCGTGCCATATTACCTGCATCCTGAATCCATCTACAGCGTCGGACTCAGCAAGAGCAGTTTTCGGGTGAAGGTTTCGGTAGGCTCAAATCCGTGGGCATCATCACCTCCGGTCGTGAATCTTGCCAGGATTTGCGAGAGATACGGAGGCGGCGGACACGCGCGTGTGGGCGCGATCTCATTCAACGTCAGCGAACACGAAGCCGCCAAGCAAGCGGCGCAGGAAATTGTAGCCGAGCTTCGAGCGAGCGTTCACGCCAACTGACCGAATGAATCCAGACTTCAAGCTGACGTCCGACAGCGCCAAGCATCGTGCGCGAACCCAAGCCCTGCGCACCGTCGCTGTGTTGGAGTTTGCCAAGGGGTTGGCGGTGTTGGCCGCAGCCATCAGCCTGTACTGGCTCGATCCCAGCGATGTTGCCGGCGCATTTCTGGATTTTCTGCACATCAGCCCGGACCACCATCTCGCCCGCATGATCATGGGACTGGCTGATCGATTGAGTGACATCGCCGTGTGGCAGGTATTGATAGGCGCCAGCTGCTATTCAGGATTACGTTTCGCCGAGGCCTATGGCCTGTGGAAAGCACGTGCCTGGGCGGAGTGGATCGCCCTGGTTTCGGGCGCATTGTACTTGCCTTTCGAAATCAGGCTTGTGACCCATCGCCTCACGTTGTTGCACGCGGGGGTGCTGCTGGTAAATGTCGCGATCGTGTTGTTTATGTTTTATCTCCGGATATACGTTCCCCAGCGCGATGCCAGAAAGACCAACCTGAGTCTCTGAATGTGAGTTGTTGACGCTTTTCTGGTGAAACACAGGCAAACTGCAGTCCTGCCCATTCATCTGAGCATATCTGTTGCGCGTCGAACGCAAGTCTACTCGTCTGCACCGGATTGAAATCCTGTCCGCTACTCGTCGGCAAAGGAGCAACAATGCGAAATCGAAATATCTCGGAAATGGTATTTATCTTGGGGCTGAGTCTCGCGTTTCTGGCTTTTTCTGCTACCGCACAGACCTCCTCGCCGCAAACAACGCCAAGCGATCAAGCGCCGCAAGCCACCAGTCCTGAGCAGCCGCAGACCGAACCGTCCCAACAGAGCCCGACGGCGACACCGGCTCCAGAGCCGCAGCAGCCGCAGAATTCTCCAAGCCAGTCTGCGGCGCCCACAAGCCCGTCGACAGCCTCGCCATCACCATCGCAATCCACTCCGCCCAGCCAAGCTTCTCCTTCAGCTAGCGGGCAGCAGAGCAATCAGCCATCGTCAATCGACGATGAGTTGCAGCTGACCCCGGACCAGAAGCAGAAGATCGCGGCCGTCGTAGACGACGAGAACCGGCAAATCGGTACTGTGCGCAATGACAACTCAATGTCGATGCAGCAGAAGCAGCAGAAAGTCATGCAGATTCGCCAGGCGGGAACGCCGAAGATCAAGGCAATTCTCACACCGGAGCAGTTGCAGAAACTGGCGGCCATCCAGCAAAAAATGCGCGACCAGCAGACCGGAAATCAGGGCACAAGCCAACCGCAACCTCAGCACTGACTTACATTGGTCGTACCAGGAAAATGCCCGTGTGATCCTAGCGAACAGGTCACGCGGGCTTTCTTCATTTTTCGCCGAAATTGTAATACTGAAATCGTAAAACTTCAGACAGCAAACAACCTGAGTCGCCGGTTTGGCTTCTAGGCAGTATGCACAAGAGCCGTATCTTACTGGCGACGACCGTCGCCCTGATTTGTTTGGCTGCAAGCGCTCATGCACAGAGCGCGAGTGAAATCACCGTAGCGCAGATCAGTGACACACATTTGGGGGACAAGCATGCGCCTCATGCAGCCGAGAATCTGCGACACGCTGTTGAGATGATCAATGATCGCCATCCTGATGCCGTCGTTCTGTCTGGAGACATTGGCGAGAACCCGGAGGCTTGGGAGCAAGCCAGGTCGATTTTAAAGAAATTGAAACCGCCTCTGTATTACGCACCGGGAAACCACGATGTGCACAGCAACGACGTTGAACGATATCGCAAGGTCTTCGGCAAAGACTATTACACCTTTGAGGTAAGAGGCGTCACGTTTGTGGTGATCGACTCTGAGCTGCTGGGAAACTACGATAAGTACGAGGCGAAACAGCCGATGCCGCTACCTCCAGAGACAGAGGAAGAGTCTGAGCGCATGCTTTCGTGGCTTTCAGGTTTGCGTGGCGGCGAGAAGGGCGACTCGCGTGACGATGCGAAAAAAATAATGATCGGTGTACAGCATATTTCGGTGTTCCGCGATGGCAGTTTTCCCGATGCCAAGCCCTACTGGATTGTCAGCGATCCTTACCGCTCAAAGGAGATGAAGCTGCTTCATGATTTGGGGATCAAGCACATGCTGGTTGGACATTGGCACAACGGGCGGGTATTTGAGAAAGAGGGAATCACGTGGCACGTCGCGCCGGCCACCTCATGGCTCCCGTGGGGAGGCGAACTGGGGTTTGCCATGCACAATATCAGTGCCAACGGAGACGTGCACACAGAATTTGTGAGCCTTCCCGCCGCAACACCGTAAGCGCTTTCCTGAAAAGCCGAACCGTCAGATGCCGTGCTTCTTGATTCGCACCAGTAGTTCACTCCGGTTCATCACCCAAGCCACAGCTAGTAAACTGAACTACGAGATTATTCAGCGTCTTGAAGAAATGGTGGTGGAATGAAGCAAGTCCCTTATTTCGATCTGAAGACCCAGTACGCCGGGCTGCGCGAGGAAATTCTCGCCGCACTCGACCGGGTTTGCCAGAATGCGTCATTTATTCTGGGCGAGGAAGTCGAGAAATTTGAGCGCAGTTTCGCCGAGTTCTGTGGCGTGAAGCATTGCGTCGCATTGAATTCGGGGACGAGCGCACTGCATCTGGCGCTGGTCGCGGCAGGGATTGGGCCGGGCGATGAGGTCATCACCACCTCAAACACTTTCATTGCCACGGTGGAAGCGATCCACTACACGGGTGCGAAAACCGTGTTCGCCGATATTGATCCGGCCACGGCCAACATCGATCCTTTGGAGATCGAAAAGGCAATCACGAAGCAGACTCGGGCCATTATTCCCGTTCATCTTTACGGACGGCCGGCAGATATGGACGCGATCAGCGAAATCGCCGCACGCCATAATCTGCTGGTGATCGAAGATGCTTGCCAGGCGCACGGCGCCAAGTACAACGGCAAGCGAGTTGGTGGATTCGGGCACGCGGCGGCGTTCAGTTTTTATCCGCCGAAGAACCTGGGCGCGTACGGTGAGGGCGGTGCGCTGACGACTAATGACGAGGAGGTCGCAAAGCTTGCGCGCTCGCTGCGCACTCATGGCGAGAGCACTCGTTATTTCCACAAATACATTGGCTACAACTACCGCATGGACGGCTTTCAGGCTGCAGTCCTAAACATAAAGATGAATCATCTGGTTGAGTGGACTTCAAAGCGTCAGGAGCGCGCCAATCTTTATCGCCAGCTCTTGACGGACACAAGTGTGCAACTTCCAGAGGACCCAGCTGAGAGCGAGTGCGTTTACCACCTATTCGTCGTATACGTCGAGAATCGTGATCGGGTGCGGGCAGAATTGGAGAAGCGAGGAGTGCAGACTGCAGTCCATTATCCGAAGCCGCTGCATTTGCAGGAAGCGTTCGCAAATCTGGGATATGGCCCCGGAAGTCTGCCTCACACCGAGCGCGCTTGCGAACGCGTAATTAGCATGCCGCTGTTTCCGGAAATTACGGAGGAGCAGGTGCGATATGCGGCGACTTCGCTGGCCGAAATTGCCGCTGCAAAGCCAAAGAAAGCTAAGGCGCCAGTTTCTTGAAGATCACGCCTCCCTTCATGACGAAATCTACGTGCTTGAGAGCGGTGATGTCGTCGAGCGGGTTCCCAGAGACGGCGATGACATCCGCGAGATAGCCTGGCTTGAGCTGACCTATTTGGTCGTCCCAATCGAGCAACTTAGCACCGTTAATTAGATCAGCTTGCAAAGCGGCTGCCGGACTCATTCCATACTTCAGCATCAGCTCAAATTCGCGGGCCTGGGTCCCATGGGGAAATGGGCCAACATCGGATCCGAGTGCGACGGGAACTCCTGCCGCGAGCTGTTTGCGGAACTCGCGGCCGTGTAGATCGAGGATCTCCTGTTCGTGCTGACCCGCCTGCGGGGTCTCGCCGTGAGCCGCGAAGTATTCCTGGATGGTAAACGTGGGCACAACGAAAATGTGCTTGTCGCGCATCACTCGCATGGTTTCTTCGCCAAGTTGAAATCCATGGTCGATGGATGCGACCCCGGCTTTGGCAGCGAATAATGCGCCCGGATCATCAGTCGCGTGCACGGCAACGTGCTTGCCCAGCCGAGCAGCTTCGTGCACTGCAGCGCCGAGTTCAGCTTCGCTGTACTGGTATGGGGAGGTGAGTTGGCCGTCGTGGAGCGAGTCAGCTCCGGTTTCGTAGATTTTGATGAAGTCCGCGCCCTGTTTGAACTGTTCGCGCATGACGGCGATGAGCTGATCAGCGCCATTGGCATAAGTCGCATTGGGGAGGATATGTTGCTCGGGGTTGTAGCCGATGGCATCTTCGTGTCCACCAAGTATGTTGACGGCGTTGCCGCTGATTCGCAGGCGGGGTCCGGGAATTTCGCCACGATTAATGGCATCGCGCACCGCAGTGTCAGCTGATCCGGCGCCTTCAGTGCCCATGTCACGCTCGGCGGTAAAGCCAGCCATCAGATCATCGCGTGCGGCGATCGTCGCCAAGATGGTGCGTTGAGGAATCGACTCCTGAACGGTCTGCAAATCTTCCGCGCCCGGGTGGAGGAACAGATGGATATGGGCGTCAATCATTCCCGGAAGCAAGGTGCGATCGCCCAGATCGATGACCTCAGCGCCGGCTGGGTGCTTAACGTTCTGGCCGACTGCGGCGATCCGCTCGCCATTAATCAGGACTTCGCCGGGCCTGACAATTCGGCCATTCTCAACATCAAGCAGACGGGCTGCGCGAAGCACGATGACGTGAGGAGATCCCGCATCCTGGGCGCGGGCTGGGGTGATCTGTGTCAGCAGGAGGACAGGCAGCAGCGTCAGCG
>Ga0075425_100006498_pt1 | contig 12261 bp, 10 predicted proteins | sample SoiMethybrSBSTD4_FD_75300 | JGI IMG/M metagenome (GOLD analysis project Ga0075425, IMG submission 75300) | Bulk soil microbial communities from a Populus tree surrounding site in Tennessee, USA - Soil MetaG P. TD hybrid SBSTD4 | ecosystem: Environmental > Terrestrial > Soil > Tree plantation...
CGAAGACTTGCGATGCAGTGAGCGTGTGGATGTCGTCCCCGCGCCGGAATGCCTCGACCAGCAGCTTATCTTGCGAGAAGTGCGCTAGCAGGCGAAGCTCAATCTGCGAGTAGTCGGCCGCCAACAGAACATGTCCCGGCTCGGCAATAAACGCGGCGCGAATTTCACGTCCCAGTTCGGTGCGGATCGGAATGTTCTGCAAATTCGGATTAGCGGATGACAAACGTCCTGTGGCCGTACCCGTGTGATCGAACGTCGTATGCAATCGCCCAGACGCCGAACTGATGAGCGCGGGCAGCGTATCGACATAGGTCGACTTCAACTTTGCGAGCTGCCGGTACTCGAGAACAAGCCGTGGAACAACGTGATTCTCGGCGAGGTCTTCCAGGACGTCCACCGCCGTCGAGATCGTTTTGCCCTTGCCATACTTCACGGGCTTGGGCAGGTTCAGCTGATTGAACAGCACGTCACCAAGTTTTTTCGGCGAGTTGATATTGAACTCGACGCCCGCTTCGCGATAAATCTCGTTCGCCTTCGCGTTGATTTCCTTGTCGAGCCGCGTCGACATCTGCGCAAGGGCTGCGGTGTCGATCTTCACTCCAGCCTCTTCCATGTGGGCCAGCACCGCAACTAACGGAAGATCGATATCTTCGTAAAGCTTGCCCACTCCGCAATCGTCGACTTCCTTGCGCAATGCCGTCGCCAGGCGCCCCGTGATGTCCGCCGACTCCGCCAGATTTCCCGAGAGCTTGAGATTGAAGCGACGCAGCGCGGCTTCCGAGAGAGCATGTGATGAGTAAGTCGGGTTCAGAAGGTACGAGTAAAGCCGAGTGTCGTGCCGAACGCCGGCAAGTTCAATCTTCAGCGGTGCGAGCACGTGCATGGCAGCCTTGCAGTCATGGACAGCCTTTGGGATCGTGGGATCGGAGAGCGTAGACCTGAGTCGATTCCCCGCTTCCGATGACAAAGACACCGTGACCGCCATACCCGAACTGGACGAGATCGCGACGTTGTGCGTTGGCTGCGGAGCGGGGCTGGCCGGAGCGGCCTGCAACGGAAGCATTGCTTCCTCGTGCGGCTCCTCCGCGATATCTTCGTCCGCGGTAACTGGCTCAATCGTTTCGACAGCAATCGAGAGATAGCCCTGGTTCGCAACGTCGGCAAGCACGGCATCGACCTCGGCAGCCGTCCTGGCCTCTGCGTACTGTGCCTCACTGACTTGTACTACTGGCAACAACTCCTTCAGCAGCGAAGTGAATTCGAGTTCGGAAAACAGCGCACGCAGCGATTCGATGTCTGGCTCGCCGCATTTCATGGCTCCCAGGTCGAGTTCAACGGGAACATTGGTATCAATTGTCGCCATGCGCTTGCTGAACATGACGACCTCGCGATTATTCAGCAGCGATTCTTTGTACGTCTTGCGCTCGATTTCGGCAGCCCGATCAAGCGCCTGCTCCACTGTTCCAAACCGTTTGATTAACTCCACGGAACCCTTGTCGCCAATTCCGGGCGCGCCGGGGATGTTGTCGATGCTGTCGCCGCGCAGGGCCATCACATCGACCACACGATTGGGCGGGACGCCGAGGATCTCTTCGACTTTCGCAGCGTCGGCGATCAGATTGTCCTTCGGAGGATTCAGGACCAGAACTCTATCGTTGACGAGTTGCAGCATGTCCTTGTCGCTCGAAACCACGTAGACCATGTGGGACTGGGCGGCGGCCTTGTTCGCCAGCGTGCCGATAACATCGTCGGCCTCGAATCCCTGTTGTTCGAGGATCGGAATGCGGTACGCCTCGAGCGCCCGGCGAATGTAGGGTACCTGTTGCGCGAGGTCTTCGGGCATTGTGCTGCGATTCGCCTTGTAGCCGTGATACTGGACCTCCTGGAACGACTGCGTCTTAAGGTCGAATTTGCGGACAGTCGTGACCGCTTCGGCTTCCTGGTCACGGAACGTAGGCCCGCCTACGTCGAACACTGCAGCGAGGTACTCCGGATCGAAGTCGTCGCGCAACTTGCGCAGCATGTTCACGAACACGTACGTCGCGGCGGTGGGAAGCCCGGTGCGGGTCGACATCGGCCGCTGGCGCGACATCGCGTGATAGGCGCGGAAGATGAAAGACATCGTGTCAATGAGAAAGACTCGGCCCTTGTCTCCAGCGGGCGGGCGGGAAACCGGCTGCGGCACGGCGTTGGCCGACGGCTCGGGCTTCCTCAGCGAAGATGATTTGCGGGGAGGCAACACTTTAGTTTATCAGCAGGGAGAGCGGGGTCGAACGTGTCACGACGTGCCCCACGCGCTGACAAATCGCTAGTATCCGAAGCTCAGCGTGAAGTCTGTCCGCACATATATCAAACCGGCTCTGCCTGGACTATTGCTGAAGACGATGTAGTACTTGTCGGGATTTTCCTTCGTGGGTGAGAGCAAAAACTCCACCTCGTGGTCGTGCGTAGCTTCGACGGAATGCAAGGCAGTTCCACCTCCGCGGCTTTGAACAAAGTCGCGGTATTGGTCCGGATCCATCAGGTTGAAATCGACGTCGGTGCTCTCGTCGCTGAGGTCGTCTTCGCCCGGCCGGCGAATGAACGACTTGAAAGTTCCGTGCAAACGAGGAATCGCGGCATGCGGCGGGACTTCGAACTCGAAGGGCACGTATTTCTTCACCGCGAAAGTCTTGTGCAAAAAGTGAATCGGCGCAACCCGCTTGGTATCGGCGCGATCCAGCGGACTCAATTCCTCCTTGCGCGGAGGCGTGCGCTTGCAGCCGACGAGAAGAAGGGTAAGAAGGGCAGAGAATCTTGCGACTTTCTTGGCTTGCATTTGTACTTCGAAACTCCAAGGGTGAGATGACCTGCCGGGCAAAAACTCTACAGGCTCAAGCCTTCATACCCGGTCGGCCAAATTCTGTTGTGTAATGCAGTTTGATTTCGCCGCACGTTCCCTGCTCGGGAGAGTAGACCACGCAGGTATCGAACGGCCGAGAGTAAACGTGCAGGCTTACCGCCCGCTGGTTGAACTCGCGAGGGTTCACGACCCGGTGCACGGGCTCGATAGGGTCGACTGCGCAAGGATGGCCGGGATTCATCTCGACAGTATCCGCCGTCGTCAGCTCGCATTTGCCTTCTTCGATATTCTGAAACACGACTTTGTAGTTCTCAACGAGGAGGCGCCCGACAGGCACGGCCATCCAGCAGTTCTGGTCGCGATGATTGTGGACTGAGCTGATCTGTCCAACTTCCCAGCAAATGGCGATTAATTCGTAGAGCGGCGTCTTGTCGATCAAATTGCGCGTGTAGTGTTGACGGTCCCAATTCAGATATGGGGCCAGCGTTTCCGGATTCACTTGTATGGACTGAAGAAACTCAACGATTTCCTGAGTGTGCCCGAAAGCGGACTCGGGAAATTTTCGCAGCTCGCTGACGAACTCCTGCAAAGGAACCTGCTTCTGTGTTGCCAGCTTCATCGAATGCTCCCCGAGGCGCTTCCAGCAGTATATTCCCTCAAGTACAGACAGGGTAGGTCGTGCACGACGACGAGTTTCATTCCACCAGCATGCAATCACCGTAAGAGTAAAACCGGTAACCTTCCCGCACCGCGTGGCGGTAGACTCCGAGCACCCGATCTTTTCCTCCGAAGGCGCAAACCAACATCAGCAGCGTTGATTGGGGCAGGTGGAAGTTGGTCAATAACGCCCCCACAACCCGAAACGAATAGCCTGGATAAATGAACAGATCCGCTTCACCCTTGCCGGGCGTGATCCGCCCATTCGAAGAGGATGCGATTGCCCACTCGAGCGTGCGAACTGCTGTCGTGCCGACGGCCACGATTCTTCGGGACTGATCCAGGGCGCGATTGACCTGCTCTGCCGTTGCAGGCGAAATCGAATAGGACTCGCGGTGCAGGCGATGATTCTCCACGCGATCGACCCGGACCGGCTGAAACGTGCCCAGGCCGACATGCAAGGTGATCTCGGCGATCTCGATACCGCGCTCGCGGATCTTCGCAAGAATCTCGGGGGTGAAGTGTAAACCGGCCGTGGGAGCAGCGACCGAACCTCGTTCTTTCGCATACACGGTCTGGTAGCGATCCCGATCGGCGACCCGGTCTTCCCGGGTGATGTAGGGCGGCAAAGGCACGTGGCCGAGCGATTCCAGGACCCGGTCGAAATTCGCCACAGGCGCAAAGCGCAACCGACGCTCGCCGAAACTTCCTCGTGTGACAATCTCACCTTGCAGTTGCTGCGATTCGCCGAAGAAAAGGTGCTCGCCGACGCCGATCTTGCGTCCGGGTCGGACCAGGCATTCCCAATCGTTCGGTTCCTGGCTCAGTTGCCGGGTTAACAGAACTTCTACCTGTCCCTGCAAAAAGTCGCGTGAGGCCGGGTTTCGCGGACTGATCGGCTGCGACCGCTGGCCGCTTCGCCGTCCATACAAGCGCGCTGGAAACACCCGGCTGTTGTTGAGTACCAAGAGGTCGTTGGGACGGAGCAAGTCTGGTAAATTCCGGAATGAAAGGTCTTTGAGCTCTCCCGTCCCGCGATCGAGATGGAGTAGTCGCGATCCAGACCGATCCGCCAGCGGTTCCTGCGCAATCTGCGCTTCTGGGAGGTCGTACTGGAAGTCAGAGGCAAGCACCTGTGAAGGATTATAGGGGCGTGCCGCGCGTTCAATCGCACGAAGGGGTGAATGCTGGCAGGTTAAGAAGGCAGGAACGTGGATAACAAATCGTTTCGGTGGCTATGAATTGCGTTGTCCGCCTGCGAGAAGGTGGTACCATGAACACTCAGGCCCTCCTGCCTTGCCTCTTTCCATGGCTAGTGAACGTCAATATCGGGAGCAGATTGTCCGCTATGGACGCACGCTGCATGAGCGGGGCTTCGTAGCTGCGACCGACGGGAATCTCTCCGTTCGCCTGGACCAGAACCGGATCCTCGCTACACCAACCTGCATGAGTAAGGGAGAGATGCGTCCCGCGGATCTAGTGATCGTCGATCGGGAGGGCCGTCTCTTAGCTGGACGGCGCAGGGTATCCAGTGAAATTGCCATGCATTTGCTGATTTATCGTCTCCGTCCAGAAATCAACGGCATCGTGCATGCGCATCCGCCCACAGCTACCGGATTCGCCGCCGCTGGTGTCGCCCTCAACCAGCCACTGGTATGTGAGGTCGTCATTGGTTTGGGATCAATTCCGCTGGCGAAATACGGTACGCCAGGAACGCCTGAACTCACCGACGCCTTGGCGCCCCTAGTTCCAACCTACGATGCTTTGCTCATGTCGAACCATGGCGTTGTGACCTACGGCACGGATCTGTCGCAGGCGTTCATGAAGATGGAAACTGTGGAACACTTTGCCCGCATCGCTCTGGTTACCCATCAACTCGGCCGCCAGCAGCCCCTGGCAGGGGAAGATCTTGAAAAATTGGTAGGCGTGCGTGAAAAGTACTTGGGAGGTACGCAGCCGATCGTGCCAGAACCTGTTGGTTCGAGGAATGGAAACAAGCGTAAGAAGACGGCTGATGGAGTCGAGGCTGGCAGCGAGGACCTTCGCCGGCGTCGCGTCTCTCAATAGCGCGCAGCGGCGAAAGTTGCTGGACATACATTGCTACACACAACACGGATTGGTCACGCGAGCAGGCGCACCCACTCCACATGACCCTGATCCAGAGTTACTCCAAAAGCATAGCCCCTTTCGAGTTGTTCCCGTTTTCATGACGAACGTCTGCTCCAAGATTGGAGAGGCCCGCGCACTCTCTCGCGCTGCGCAGAAAGCCGGGAAACGGCGCGGACTCGTCCCCACCATGGGTGCCTTGCACGAGGGGCATCTCTCGCTGGTGCGAGCGGCGAAGCAGCGAACTGATTTCGTTGCAGTTTCCATTTTCGTGAACCCGCTTCAGTTCGGTCCGAGCGAGGACTTCAGCAGGTATCCACGAAGCTTCGAGCGCGATCGTGATCTGCTCCAAAACGAGGGTGTTGACCTGATCTTTACGCCCTCGGTCTCTGAGATGTATCCGCGCCAAGCGCTCACCTATGTCAATGTGGACGGACTAAGCGAACGTCTCGACGGCAAGTCGCGCCCGGGACACTTTCGTGGGGTCACCACCGTGGTCGCCAAGCTGTTTCACATTTTGGAACCTGAGGTAGCGTTTTTTGGTCAGAAGGACGCCGCCCAACTTGCCATCATCCGGCGCATGGTCCACGACCTCGACCTGCCGGTCGAGATCGTGGGTTGCCCCATCGTGCGTGAACCGGACGGCTTGGCTATGAGTTCCCGGAATGCCTACCTCAATGCGGAGCAACGGAAGCAGGCGACCGTCCTGTATCGATCCCTGATGAGTATCTCAGCCCTGTTCCAGCAGGGTGAAAGGAATGCGGCACGCCTTATCGAATCTGGCAGCCAGGTGGTGCATGGCGAGCCGTCCGTCCGTTTGGATTTTCTCGAAGTGGTAGATCAAGATACTTTGGACTCCGTTCAAACGATCCAGAAGAGTGCACTGGTAGCGATCGCCGCCTTCGTCGGCACCACACGCCTCATCGACAACGTCCTTCTTCAGGTCACCGATTCCAGCAAGGCTCATTGATCACAAAAGAACGTCGACCCTCGATGTGTGAAAAAAAGAGCGAACGAGTAGCGCCTTCTCAGCGCTTTGCGGCTCTCCTTTGCGGTTCAGCTCTTCTCCGCACTCTGCGAAGTTCCTCAGCGCCCTCTGCGGTTAGAGCTTTTGACCGCTACGTTGAGACAGAACTCGCAAGGGTCGCGAAATCCAGTCCGGAAAGCTCACTGTGTATTGCAATTTGGATTACTCCACCCGCTCGCTCACTCTTCCCGATACAAATCGGTTTCCAGCCAGAACGAAGCGCAGCGGTAAATCCGCTGCCTTGGTGATTCCAATCCGCGGAGTCCTCCGAATTTCTCCCGCGCGAAAACCGTCCTCGGCGATCCACAAATCCGACCTCGGCGACGTGAGGTCCTTCCCGTTGTCCCGAGCGCAAGTAATCCCCAGCGCCTCCGCCAGCCGTCCCGGACCACTCGTGAGTTTGCGTAAATCCTTCGCATCTTCTCGCGAAAGATGGCGAGCCAGCGCCATGTCTTCGATTCCAGCCAGCGGCTCTAGCGCTCGAAACAGGACCCCGCCTGCCTCCCCATTGGGCAGGCACGACACGTTAAAGCAGTAATGATTTCCGTAAATGAAGTACACATACGACAAGCCCGGCGGTCCCCAGAGCACAGCGTTTCGTGCGGTCCGCCCCACGAACGAGTGAGCCGCGGGGTCGTCCTGCCCAAGGTACGCCTCCACTTCGACAACGCGTGCGATCAAAAGCCTCCTGCCATTCCTCCGTAACAGCAACTTTCCGACCAAGTCGAAAGCCACGAGACGCGGATCCCGATCGTAAAAGCTCCGCGGCAGTGGAGCAGGCCTGCGGCGAAAGTGCGTACCGTTTGGGTCTTCCATCTTCAAAATCTTGGCCACGCGAACTCCTCAGAATCATTGTGTCGTCTGCAAACTGGTTTCGTCGAGTCTTACAATGAGGACGTTAGCCCTCTCGATTGAATACACTCCCCGTTGTCATTCGGTATACCGTCGACCTGTAGGATAGAATGCACGCTCAATCCCTACGGAAAAGACTCTGAGCTTTACTACGAAACCGCCGCCACGGTGAAGTAGGATAAAACCCAGGAGCGAAACACATGATGAGACTGACGATCGGAGTAGCTCTTCTCGCCTCGCTATACACGCAGGCTCTCGCGCAAGGCGGGGCAACCAGCAAGTCGACCACTGCAGCAAAACCCGCCGTGGCCGGCGGCCCAACCAAGGTTAGCGGGGAAGGCACGAAAATGCCCTCGGGCCTGCAGTACTGGGACATCACGCAAGGAACCGGACCGGAAGCACGCACCGGACAACGCGTGAAAGTCCACTACACCGGCTGGCTTACAAACGGCAAGAAGTTTGACAGCTCCGTGGGAGGCAAGCCTTTTGACCTGCGCCTGGGCGCCGGTGACGTGATCAAAGGATGGGACGAAGGCATTCCGGGAATGAAAGTGGGCGGTAAGCGCCAGCTCCGCATCCCTTCAGACCTTGCCTACGGCTCAAAGGGCTACCCCGGCGTGATTCCCCCGAACTCCACGTTGATTTTCGATGTGCAGCTGGTGGCGATTCAGTAGAAGAACACAGCGAACGGCGTTTTTTGCGAACTCCGGGGAGAGCGCTTCCCCTTCCATGGGTGCCAGCTCTTGCTCTAGCTTGCCCCTTCACGAAGGCGGCAATCACTGCCAGAGGTGCTGAACGGATGAATCTGTATTTGGGTTCAGGACCATTGACGGTGGGAACGCCGTCCAGCAAGCGAACGTCGTCAATCCACAGTGTTGCAATTTGGCGCCGCGAAGGTTCCTAAATAGGCATCTGTCCGCGTCCTGCCCAAGAGACCCGCCAGAAATGACCGGAACCCAGGAGTGTAATGATTTGCTCTCGAAACCCGATGGGTTCTTTCAACGCATCAAGAGGGCTTGCATCATCTTGAATTATGTACGCGCCTGCACTGCCTGTGGGCTTCACATACGCCATTGAGGCAGGGTTAGGATCAAACTTGTACTTCGAAAAAAAGAAGAGCGTCTCTTCTCCTACTGTGGCGCTGCTTATGTCGCAAACCCAAGTGGGCTGGCCGAGATAATAGATTGTTGTCGGAGAATTACCCTTTATGGTCGCACTCACTTGAACTTCTGCGACACGCAGGCCTTTCACTCAGTTCTGCATGAGCGCTCAGTTCCTTCAGGGTGGTTGCGGCTACTTTGGGCCAGGACTCCGTAGCAAGGATGAGCACGACAGCGGTAAGGAAGGCGAACAGCCGCATAGCTCATTAGACACCGCTAAACCACGCCGCTACACAATTACTCTGGTAACGGATGAAGTCGATTGCGCCAAAAATGAACAGAACGGTAGCCAGGAAGGGCTGTCCTTCGTGGTTTTCTAGGCCTTTACGACTTTGCCGCTGCGCAAGCAGGACGTACACACGCGCATGCGTTTGGTGGTCGCGCCGACTTTGGCGTGAACCGGGCGCAGATTGACATTCCAGCGCCGCTTGCTCACGTTATGCGCGTGGCTGATGGTATTGCCGCTCATCGGCTTCTTGCCGCAAATCTCACAAACTTGTGCCATTTCGACTGCTCTCCAGAATCGGTCAGAACTTGTTGTGCAAACGATAGATTATACGGGATTTGAAGGAATTCTGGCAACCAGCGACGGTTTGAGTTGCTTCGCTTTTATCGGCGCGTCGCTCCTAAATCTTTGCCATAACCGCAACGCGTCGGAGGCTTTGACTTCGCCTTGCCGAACGACACGAAGCAGCACACAAGGAATCTTACTTGATGTTTTCCCGGGTGCACCTTCGTGTCCTTGGTGGTTCATGCCTTTGGCACCGGAAACTTCACAGTCCGCACAATCCCCTCACCCTCTTTGACAAAAACTAGCTGGTTAGCCGGAACGTTTTTGAGCGCCTCCACGGCTCCGTTAGGCCAGCGCACTTCGAGCAACTCCACTTTCTCCGCTTTTCCCAGCCCAAAGTGCACCCGCAGATCGCTCTGGGAAAAATAACTCCCTCCACTGCGCACCTCATCGATCTGCTCATGCGGCTTGCTCTCTCCGGCAGGTTTTGTCACACACCTCAGGCGCGCTCCAATCCCACTACGATTCGATTTGGTCCCGATTGTCCGTACCTTGATCCAGTTGTTACCGCTACGCATATCGCAACGCAGCAGTTGCGGAAAATCATTCACGGTGTTGACGACCACATCAATATCACCGTCATTGTCAAAATCGCCAAACGCTGCCCCGCGTGCCGCCACCGCCTCCGAAATCCCCGCCGCCCCTGCCTGCAACGACACATCTGCAAAGCGCCCGTTTCGGAGATTCTTGTATAGCAACTTCCGCTGCGCGTAGCCCGCCTCCGTTTTCAGTTGCTCCACTTCGGGATAAACATGCCCGTTGCAGATCAGAATGTCCGGCCATCCGTCATTGTCCATGTCAAAGAAACCACATCCCCACCCGAGATATTGCGTGTGCAGCCCCAGACCTGCAGGAAACGTCGCATCCTCAAATGTGGCCCCGCCCTGATTGTGGTAGAGCGAAGGCGTGTCCCCGGCAAAGTTCGTCTTCACGATGTCGAGGTTCCCATCCATGTCGTAATCCGCCGCTGAAACACCCATTCCCGCTTGCGGCTTCCCGTCCGGACTCAGGGCGCAACCCGCCTCCAACGCGATATCTTCAAACTTGCCGTTCTTCTTGTTTTGATAAAGAGCGCTGGCTGTGGAGTCATTCGCGACGTAAATGTCTGGCCAACCGTCATTGTCAAAGTCCGCCGTCAGCACACCGAGGCCGAAAGTCCCGTTCGCCTGTAATATTCCAGATGCAGCCGACACGTCCGTGAAGGTCCCATCTCCATTGTTGTGATACAGAATGTTTTTCCCGCCATTTAGCCCCGGTGGACCGCAAGCGACCATCACCGCCTTGTACAGACACGGGCCAGACTCGGGCAGTGGCGCGGTCGCCAGGTCGAGATCGATGTAGTTGGCCACGAACAGATCGAGTTTGCCGTCGCGATCGTAGTCCACGAAAGCGCACCCACTGTTCCAGCGCTTTCCATTGCCGGCAACCCCCGCCTTCTCGCTGACATCGGTGAACGTGCCGTCCCCATTGTTGTGATAGAGAACGTTCTTTCCGAAGTAACTGACAAACAAATCCTCAAACCCGTCATTGTCGTAGTCGCCGATGCACACACCCTGGCCCCATCCGGCATGGCCGACTCCTGCTTTAGTAGTGATGTCCGTGAACGTCCCGTCACGATTGTTCTTGAATAGATGGGAAATGGGCTCCTGGCCCTTGGCGAATCCTTCCAGGCGAGAGCCGTTCACCAGAAAAATATCCAGCCAGCCGTCGTTGTCATAGTCATAAAAGGCAACGCCGCAGCCAGTGGTCTCGAGCAGATACTTGTTTTTGTGCTCGCCCCCAAAGATCGTCTTCGCGTTGAGACCAGCCTCACGCGCGACATTTAGAAAACTCAGTCCGAGGTCCGTCGTCTTTGCAGCGGGCTCCTGGGTTGCACTATTCGAAAACGCACACAGGCGTCGCGGCAGGGCAAGACTGAGAACCCCTTCCAAAGACAGAACCACTGCCGATCGACTCAATGATTGGAGAAACCTGCGCCGCGAAAAAAACAATGCGTGGTGCCTTCCTGGGCTGGCAATAGCGGACTGCGTCCTACTCTATTGACAACCGGGCACGATTGACAAGTTCGCGGCGATTTCAGCGGCTTGGGACCAACTCCGGCACTTCAGCCAGTTCTTCAAACTCCTGCCGAGTCAATCGCACAGAAGCCGCCCCTATATTTTCTTCCAGATGTTTCACAGAAGCAGTCCCGGGAATCGGCAACATGATCGGAGACCGTTGCAGCAGCCATGCTAACGCGACCTGCATGGGCGTGCTCTGCTGCGCCATCGCTACGCGCTCCAGAATTTTCCCAGCCACTTTCCCCGCTCCCAGGGGAAACCATGGAATAAAAGCAATCCCATGCTGCTCGCAATAATCGACCACGTAGTCCCACTCGCGATCGGCGAAACTGTAGCGATTCTGCACGGAAACTATGGGCACAATCTTTCGGGCACGCCCAATATGTTCTTGCGTCACGTTCGACAGCGCCACTAGTCGAATCTTTCCCTCCCGTTGCAAGTCGGCCAGCGTTTCCACCGAGGCCTCTAGCGACACGCGGGGATCGGGAATATGCAACTGGTAAACGTCAATCCGCTCCACACGCAACCTCTTGAGGCTGCCTTCCACCGACTCGCGAAGATGCGAAGGAGTCGCGTCATGCGTCCACTGTTCCGGTCCCGGACGCTTCCACCCGCCCTTGGTGGCAATCACAATACCTGGCGAGTACGGATACAACGCCTCCGCGATTAGCTCTTCACTTACATTCGGACCATACGAGTCAGCCGTATCGATAAAATTCACACCCAATTCGACGGCACGACGTAGCACCGCCAGCGCCCCCTTCCGATCCTTCGGTGGTCCCCAGATTCCGGGCCCGGTGAGACGCATCGCGCCATATCCGAGGCGATGAACAGAAAGCTCTCGACCCAAACTCAGACTGCCAGCAACGCTTGCAGACACTTCTTCCTTACTCACGCCTTCACCTCCAAGAACTCGTCTCCTGATTGGATGGCGCCGTGCTGGTGCCGGTTCCGGAATTCCACGTGCCCTACAGCAAATCCTGGCT
>Ga0075425_100006499_pt1 | contig 12261 bp, 12 predicted proteins | sample SoiMethybrSBSTD4_FD_75300 | JGI IMG/M metagenome (GOLD analysis project Ga0075425, IMG submission 75300) | Bulk soil microbial communities from a Populus tree surrounding site in Tennessee, USA - Soil MetaG P. TD hybrid SBSTD4 | ecosystem: Environmental > Terrestrial > Soil > Tree plantation...
TGTCACCGCGATCCTCGCTCACCCAGAGCCCCTCGGTCGTGCCCGCCAGCAACAGACCGTCGTCCCCTTGCGCGAACGCGCGCGTCCGCCGGCTCGAGAAAGGGATCCCCTCAAGCTTGCTCCATGAATCGCCGCCTTCCGTCGATCGGTAGATACCGCTGCACGCGGTGGCGAAGACATTTTGGGGGTGGCCGCGATCCATGGTCAGCGTCATCACGTCGGAGTCGTCGATCATGCCGCGGTGCGCCGGCGCCCACGTGGCCCCCCCGTCGAGTGTCTTCCAGACCAGATGCCACGTGCCGGCGTAGAGTGTTTTCGAATCGTTCGGGTCGAAGATCAGTGACTCGACGTTGCGAAGATCAAGATGGCCCGTGGGCGTGATCCGGGTCCACGATTGGCCGCCGTCACGCGAGAGGAAAACGCCGGCGATCGTCCCCGCGGCGATCGTCCCCGGATTCGAAGGCGACAGGGCCAGGGACCGGACCGACTCCCCTTGAATCCCCTTTTGGACGATAAACGTTTGCCCCCCGTCCGCGCTGCGGGCGACACCGCCTCCACCACCGTGGACCTCCCAATAGCCGACCCACACGACCCCACGCCCATCCACGACGACCGCGTCGAGGATGCAGCCGCGGAGCGGGAAACCGGGTGCCAGTCGGTGCCATTCCAGACCGGCATCATCCGAACGATAGAGAATGCCGTTGGCGGTTCCGAGGTAGATCCGCTGAGAATCCCGCGGGTCCTGGGCCAGAGCACGGACGTTCCCGCCCGTCACGCCGACGGGAACCCAGCTCTCGGCCCGGGCCGGCGACGGGGCGAAAAGGAGGGCCACCGCGACGCAGGCGATGACGGCGATGACGGCGAGAGCGATCTGCCGCGACAGGTTCATGTACGCTATGTTAGCTTACATAGCGAATGCTCGTCAAGGGCAATTGCAAGCGCCGCGGTTCTACGGCGAACAAAGTGGAGCCCCGGTGCGTTCCCACACCGGGGCCCCTTTTCTCGATGTCGAACTCCTGTGGGTCCTACCTGGGCTCCGCCGCGCCCTCGGGCACGAACCAGATCTCCACACGCCGATTGGAAGCGGCGTCGGTTCCCATCGGCTTCGTGCTGCCGCCCGCCCGGACCGTCACCCGCGACCCGTCGATGCTCCGCTCCTTGACGAGATACGTCTGCACCGCGTCGGCCCGCTTCTGGTCGACACCCTTGACGGTCTCATGGGAGTCGGAATACCCGATCACGACCACGTGGGCCCGCGGATCGGAGGACAGCTTCTGGGCCACGTCGTCCAGGCACGCCTTGTCGACGTTGCTGAGCCGCGCGAGATTGCGTGGGAAGGCGCCCGCGGTGCAGGAGACCGCTTCGGCCGGCTTCACCGGCTCCATCAAGGCCACGCTCGCGTCACAGGTTGCCGTGTTCCCGTGATCGTCCGTCACACGCACGGTCACCTTGGCGTTCACCGGCGGCGTCGCTCCCGTGAAATCGAGCGTCGTCGTCGCGTCGGTTCCAGAGACATGGCCGCCGGTCGTGCTCCAGGCAAAGGTGAGAGGACCGCCCTCGGGATCCGAAGCCGTGGCGGTGATCCGCACGGTCTCACCCGGAAGGACTTGCGCCCGCTCGGCCGCGCAGCTCACGGTCGGCGCCTGGTTCGGCGCCGGAGGCGGCGTCTCGGTGACCGCCGCGGCTGCCTCATGGTGACGGCCGCCGAACAGGAACCCGAGGCCCAGCGTCGCCTCCACGTTCCCCTGCGACTCGTCGATCGCATCGCCGACTTTCGTCATGACGTACCGTCCATCCATACGGAGGTTCACATGCGGGGATAGGAAAAAGCGGAGGCCCGCCCCCGCGTTCCAACCATAGTCGCAAGACTCACCGAAGTCCTCGACTTCAGTCTTTTCATGGCCGAGGCCCGCCGTCAGGAAGGGTCGGACCCCCTTGCCCGGAGAGCCGAGGTTGTAAAGAAGGTTCAGACGGAGGGAGGAAATCTTGAAATCGGTGACCGGCATCCCGAGAACGTCGGGCTCCGTGTCCGTCTTGAGGCGCTGTGCGCCGAATTCGAGGTTCCAGTGATCCGACAGGAAGTACCCGAGCCGGGCGCCATAGAGGAAATGATCCTTGGGGTGGAACACACCGTAGTCGTCCAGCCACCCGTAGCCGCCATAGGCCCCCAGCTCCCAATCGCCCTTCTCACCGCCTCCGGCGAACACCGGACTCGCGGCCAGGAGCAGCAGGCCGACAAGTGCCACAATCGTTAGTCGCATGGAGTGCCCTTTCCTGTTTGACGCCGGGCCGTGCTCGAGCGTCCCTCCCCAACGACGTTCGGGCCTCATGGGGTCACGACCGAGTTCGTGTCCAAGGTCACCGCACCAACCCGTGCCAAAGCTCTGCCGGTCATCTGCGCGCCGGTGTTCAGCGTGATCGACTGATCCGCCATGATGGTGCCCTTGAAGATGGAGTTTGTTCCGAGCGTCGCCGAAGTGCCGACCTGCCAGATGATATTCTTGGCCTGAGCGCCTCCGGTGAGGATGACCTGACTCCCGGTCCCCGTGATGAGTGTGCTCGCCATCTGAATGATGAAGACGGCGTTCGCGTCCCCCAGCCCGGTGAGCGTGAGGGCCCCCGTGAGACCAAGCGAGGACGTGGACTTGTAGAGGCCCGGCGCGAGCGTGAGCCCGGTCAGATCTCCGGACACGCTGATGGCGCCTACGGTCCGTCCAGCGGCATCGTTGTAGGCAGTTGTCAAATCGGTCTGCGCTGTCGCCGCGGCAGCGTCGGCCGCGTGGATGGTCCCGCTCACGGTTCCTGGCGGGAATCCTGTCACGGCGGAACCCGGACTCACCCCAAGATCGCCGGTGATCGCGGTCGCACCCGTGTTCGTTACCGTGGAGCCCGCGAGGATGGCGAACGTCGAGGTGGTTCCGAGCACGACTGCTGCAGGGCCTCCGCCCCCGGTGCCACTTTGCCGCACTCCGAGCGGACTGCCACTGTCACAGCATCCGGCCAATGCCACCGCCAGCACGGCTGCCGCGACCCATGAACTTCTCTGCACCAAACGCATCATGTTTTCCTCCCCGTAGCCGCTCTCGGGTGAGCCTCCGTTGACAGGGTCTCCGGCCCGAGGCGCGGCATGTTCATGTACGCAATGTTAGCTAACAGCGCGAATCGGCACAAGGCGCAAATCGCCCTCGGGTCAAACCCCGTGGCACTACGCAGTCCATTTGGTTTTCGATCAGAAATGAATAGGCGGGTAAGCAGCGGATATGTTCCCTTGATGCCGCTTCGCGAAAGCCCATGCCACCGCTCGAAAGGATCCACCGGGTAGGAGCCACCCCTACAGAGGCCTGCGGAGAAGAGGGAAATGACGATCAAGAGATTGGACCACGTCAGCGTCGTCGTCGACGACCTTGCAGCGGCGATCACCTTTTTCACCGCGCTCGGCATGACACTCGAAGGCGAGATGCCGATCGAGGGCCCGTGGGTGGACCGCGTCAACGGGCTCGAGGGCGTTCGAGTCGACATCGTTATGATGCGGACCCCAGATGGGCACGGGCGGCTTGAGCTGACGAAGTTTCGCAATCCAAAACTGGTCGAGATCGAACCGGCGATCGCACCGCCGAACACGCCGGGCCTCCGAAGCGTCATGTTTACGGTCGAAAGCGTCTACGACACTGTCGCTCGCCTGCGCGCTAACGGCGCCGAACTCGTCGGCGAGGTGGCCCAGTACGAGGACAAGTACAGGCTCTGCTACATGCGAGGCCCTGCGGGCATCATCGTCGCGCTGGCCGAGGAACTCTTCTGATCGTAATCATTCGGCGTTTGCGACCCTCATCGTCTTGCTGCAAACCCGGCCCACCCCCTCCCCTGCTTCGCTGGGTGACTGGACTCCGCCGGACATGACATGCCTTGCCGTCGCGAACAGGATCGCCAGATCGAGCAGAAGACAACGACGGTGGATATAGATCAGATCGTATCGCAGCTTTCTCCGAACCGTGTGGACCGAGGAGTCATAGCCGGACCGGATCTGGGCCAACCCGGTGATTCCTGGGAGAACGGAGTTCCGGCGTAGGTATCCCCGGACTCGGCATTCGAGGTCGCGTGCGATCGTGGGGCGCTCGGGCCTCGGCCCTACAAGGCTCATCTCGCCGCGGATCACATTGACGAGCTGGGGAAGCTCATCGAGGTGCCAGCGCCGCAGAAGGCGGCCCAGATTGGTGATTCGAGGGTCGTCCGGCGCGGCCCAGACGGGTCCGGTCCACTGCTCGGCGCCGTCCGCCATGGTTCGAAACTTGTACATGCGAAAGGGACGTAGCTTTCGGCCGAGACGTACTTGGGCATATAGAGGCGGTCCCGGACTATCGACGCAGATCGCGAGAGAGAGCACACAGAAGAAGGGCATCAGCAGAATCAGAGCAGGCAAAGCAACGATCAGATCCAGGATCCGCTTTGCGCAGGCAGCCAACGAGACCTCCGGCGACGGTCCCGCATGGGCTGGAGCGCACTCCACGTTCCCCATGGACCAAGCTGGTGAGAGTAGGCTTTCCGGCATGGCACTACCTCCTTGATGGATTCCTCCGACGGGCGCGTCCCATCGGTCTACCCATGACACTAGGGCCCGGCGGCAGGGTGGGACATTGGGAGGGACCGGTTTCGGCATGGGCGAACCACCTGAGGCGGGATAAGGAAAACCCTGATGGTTGCACCCCCGGGGCCGGGAGTACCCTTAAAGGCGATAGCTTGGTCCCGGCCGGCCCCAGGGCAGTCACGGGGACCCGGAGTCCAAGGTCCGACAAGGCTAACTTGAAGGGGTGAAGGGCCATGAACGAGCAGACCATCGAGACGGTCGAAGTCCCACCGGTCGCCGAGTCCACGCGGGCTGTGCTGCGGGAGCTGGTCGCCCACCTTCGCAAGAACCGCACGCTGCTTCGAGAGGAATGGGCGAGGAGGATTACCGAGGCCAAGTTGTTGACGGCCATGACGGAGGATGAGGTCTTTGCGGAGGCCACTTCCGTCTACGACAACTACGTGGAGGCGCTCGAGACCGGCACGCTGGAGGCGCTCCAAGCCTACGCCCGCAATCTATCCGAGCGGGTCATTCCCCGTGGCGTCGAAACGCATGAGGTCGTGGGGATCGTGCTCCTGCTTCGCGACGTGCTGGCGCGCTCGCTCTTCGCGAAATACCGCGCCGATTTCGCCCACCTGAACCGGGTCCTCGATGCCTATGAGCCCGCCGCCAACCGGATCGCGATCACGGTCGCGGTAGGGTTCGTTCAGGAACGCGAGCGCACGATTCGTGACCAGCAGGAGGCGATCCGTGAGTTGTCGACGCCCGTTCTCCAAGTGCGCGAGCGTCTGCTCATCCTTCCCATCATCGGGGTCATCGACCCCCATCGAGCGCGGCAGCTCACCGAGCAGCTGCTGCAAGCCATCCGGACCAACCGCGCCAAGGTCGTCGTGATCGACATCACAGGAGTGGCCGCGATGGACTCCCATGTGGCCAACCACCTGGTGCTGACCGTCGAGGCGTCGCGGCTGCTCGGCGCGACCGTGATCGTCACAGGGCTCTCCCCCGAGATCGCGCAGACGCTGGTCAACATCGGAGTGGACCTTGGAAAGATGAACACGGCGGGGGACTTGCAGGGAGGCATCGAAGAGGCCGAGCGCCAGCTGGGCTTCAAGGTCACGCCGAACGGCGACAGCGCAGCTTAGGAGTTCGTCTTGCCGGTTCCGATCCTCAAGCAAGGTCCGCATCTGATCGCCTCGGTGCAATCGGCCCTCGGGGACAGCGACCTCGTCGAATTACGGGACGCGCTGATCGCCCAGGTCGGGCGGTACCGTTCACGCGGGGTCATCATCGATGTGACGGCGCTGGATGTGATGGACTCGTTCGCATCGCGGACTCTCGGTGATATCGCGCACATGGCCCGGCTGCGCGGAGCCGAAACCGTAATCGTCGGCGTCCAGCCCGAGGTCGCGTTCGCGATGGTCCAGCTTGGTCTCACGCTCGAGGGAGTGGCCACCGCGCTCGATTTGGAGGAGGGTCTGGCGTTCCTCCAGCGGCGCGCGAGCAGGACGGGGCCCAGTGGCCACCCCAGTACCGCCTGACGAGGCTGTGTCATGAGGTCGCGGACGCCGCGCGTGGCAGCGCAAGGGAACGGCCAGCCGTTGGATGAAGTCCGAATCGTCATCCGCAACGATTCGGACCTCGTCGCGGCGCGGCAGGAAGGGCGCCGGATGGCCGAGCGCCTCGGCTTCGGCGGTGGCGATCGCACGCTCATCGCGACCGCCATCTCCGAGCTGGCCAGGAACATTCTTCGCTACGCGGACCACGGCGAGGTAGTCCTGCTACACGCGAATCACGGGCCGCGGAAAGGGATGACCGTGATCGCGCAGGACAAAGGACCGGGAATCAAGGACGTGGAGCGGGCCCTCGAAGTCGGATACTCGACTTCCGGAGGTCTCGGGCTGGGCCTCCCCGGAGTGCGTCGCCTCATGGACGTCTTCGACATCCGGTCGAGCTCGGGCGACGGGACCGTCGTCTCGGCTACGAAATGGAAGCCCTGACGAAACTGCGGGTCGAATGGGCGGTCGCCTCCCGGAACCGTCCCGGGGAGCAAGTGTGCGGAGACAGCTACCTGTTCAAGCCACTCGCCACCGGAGCCCTGATCTGCGCCGTGGACGGCCTCGGCCACGGGCGAGAGGCCGCGAGGGCGGCAGCCCTCGCAGTCGGCACGATTGACCAGCACGGCGAAGAACCCGTTGATTCGTTGGTCCGTCGCTGTCATCGGACCTTGGCCGGCAGTCACGGGGTGACCATGACACTCGCGAAGATCCAGATGGGAGATCGGAACATGAGCTGGCTGGGCGTCGGAAACGTCGCGGGAGCTCATGTTCGGGCCACCATGGGAGCTTCGGCTGCCTGCCAATCTCTACCGCTCCAGGCTGGTGTCGTCGGCTCGCGCCGGGAGCCGTCGCTCCGCACCCATCGAATCAGCCTCGAGGTGGGGGATGTCATCCTTCTCGCGACGGACGGACTTGGTGGGGGCTTTGCCGAGGGTATCCGGCTCAAGAACCCGGTACAGAAGATCGCCGATGAGGCCATGGAACGCCACCGTGTCGCGACGGACGACGCCTTGATCCTGGTGGCCCGATATCTTGGGGGCAAGCCATGAGGGGCCCCGATTCGGGATACCCGGCGCGCTACGCCGCTGCGCTTGGTGATTTCCTTGCCGGAGGTGGTGAATCCGCACTCGAGCGGGCCCACGAGTTGGGCCGGGAGGCTCTCGCGGCGGAACTTGGGATCCTGGACATGGTCGCAATCCACCTCGAGGCCGCGCTCGAGGTTCAACCCCATGGGGAGGATCCGCTCACAGGCAAGGCCAGGGCCGCGGCACTGCAAGCCTTTCTCTACGAGAGTCTCGGGCCCTTCGAGATGACGCACCGAGGCTTTCGAGACGCGGTCCGGACGCTGCGGAGACTGAACGAGACGATGGAAGCCGAAGGGAAACGGCTGGCGCACACGCTCCACGACGAGACCAGCCAGTATCTGGCGTCCGCCTGCGTCGCGCTCGAGCTTGTCGGACGCGACCTGCCACCCACCGCGCGGCCGAGGCTCGACCGGGCCCGCGAGGCCTTGAACCAGGCCGTGGACAGTATCCGGCGGATTTCGCATGAGCTGCGGCCCACGATTCTCGACGACCTGGGCCTGATTCCCGCGGTCGAGGTCCTGGCCGAGGGGGTCGCCGCGAGGACCGACCTTCGCGTCACCGTCGAGGGCTCGACCCGGGGAAGACTACCGGGGCCCGTCGAGACCGCGCTCTACCGCATCACCCAGGAGGCCCTCGCGAACGCGATCCGACATGCGGGCTGCACCGGAGTGAACATCCGGTTTGGCCGCGAGAACGGCGATGTGCTCTGTTCCATCCGGGACGACGGTCGGGGGTTCGACGCCGCGGGGGTCGTGGCCCGGAGAGCGAGGCACGGGCTTGGGATCCTCGTGATGCGCGAACGGGTCGCCTCGCTGGGCGGCACGATGGAAATTCAATCTCGAACCGGGCAGGGCACCGAGCTCCGGCTCCGCGTGTCCGTGGAGGACCAAAATGCGCCTACGAATCTTGCTCGCGGATGACCATGTGATGGTCCGCCAGGGACTCCGCTCGCTCCTCGAGAGCGAGCACTACGACGTGGTGGCCGAGGCCGCCGATGGGGTCGAAGCCGTGCGGCTGTCCCGCAAGCTGCATCCCGATGCAGCTGTCCTCGATCTCGCGATGCCTGGTCTCAACGGCGTGGACGCGGGTAGGGAGATCCATCACGTCTCTCCGAAGACGAGAACGATTCTCCTCACGATGCATACCGAGCGGCAGTACCTTCTCGAGGCCCTCCGGGCAGGGTTTCGAGGGTGCATTCTGAAGACCCACGCGGCGACCGAGCTTGTCCGGGCGATCAGGGAAGTATGCACCGGCGACGGGCCCTACCTGAGTCCGGGGGTGTCGCGCGTCGTGCTGGACGCCTACCTCGCGAAGTCTGGCCTTCCACCGGATCCGTTGAGTGATCGAGAACGGCAGGTTCTGCGCTTGATCGCTTCCGGGCAATCGACCAAGGAGGTCGCCGCCACCCTCGGCCGGAGCGTGAAGACGGCGGAGTCCCATCGCGGCCACATCATGGAGAAGCTCGACATCCACGAAACCGCGGGCCTGGTCCGCTATGCGATCCGGAACGGGCTGATCGAACCCTAGGTCAAGTCCCAACCCTAGCGGAGCAGAACCAACTTCGCGCTCGCGACCGAACCGGATGCCGATACCCGGAGAAGGTAGATTCCCCGCGCCGCCCTGGCGCCTGTCTCGGTCCTCTCATCCCAGGTCAGGGTGTGAGCTCCCGCCTCCATGCTCTGGTTCGCCAGCGTGCGGGCGAGCCGGCCGCTCACGTCGAAGAGGCGGACTTCCACCCTTCCGGTCTGGCGCAGCCGGAGGCGAAAGGAGCGGGAATCACCACGGGCTCCGATCGGAGTGATTTCAACGGCAGGCGCTTCCGAGCCGGGGGCTTCCGTCACCGCCACGGCCGCCGAGCTCGCCGCCGTTCCGGAGTAGAACTCGATGTCGTCGATCGCCGCCTCGATGATCGAGCCGCCGGTGAGCAGGTCCCGAGCAATGAATCGCACCCGCACCGTGCCGGGCGACGGGAAGTAATCCGTGACGCGAATCTCGACCCGCTCCCATGAGTTGTGAAGTCCCCGAACTGAGTCGGCCCGGACCCAGCTCGCACCATTGTCGTTGGACAGGTCCGTGATGAATGGGTTCGCCCGGGGACCGGCGAAGATATTGTTCGTGTAGAACCATCGCCAGAACACGATCCTCGGGTCGGCCACCCCGCTCATCGCCAGGGGAGGGCTGATGAGCGTCGTCTTTCCCCGGTCGACATCACCGAAGAAGGGGTTGCCAGGCATTACGTCGTTCCCCGTCACAAAGCAGGTATTCCCTGGGGACGGCGAGTGATCCCTGCCTGGTTGCTCGGGGAAGCCGTTCTCATCAACGTTCCCCACCGGAACGGCGCGAACCCAGCGGCCTTCCGTTGCGTCGTCGTCAGGCGCGCCGAGCGTCCATCCCCGATCGACTTCCGCATCGTCGTAGAACGTCGCGGCGGGAAGCGTGAAGTCGACTGTCGAGGTTCCCTTCGCCGGAACCACGGTCGCGGCCGTCCTCGGCACGAAACCGGGGCGTTCGGCGTGGATCGTGAGCGCGTCCGCGGGCACTTCCATGATGGCGTACGCTCCCCGTGACGATGTCGAGACTCCGAGCGGGGTGCCGACACCCGTGACCTCGACGGCTTCGATTCCGGTCCCGTCGGAGGCCCGCGTCACGGTCCCCCTCACGGTGCCTGTCTGAAGCTTCGAGGACGTGAAGTTCACGGTTTGGTCGCTTCCCTGCGCGACGGAGACGGCGGAGGTGCTGGTCCCATACCCGAACTTGCTCGCTTCGATGGTGACGCCTCCTGGAGCTGGCGCCAATGCGTAACGGCCTGCGGGATCGGTGACCGTCGACGGCCCCCCCGGCAGAGCACGCACCGTCGCACCCACGAGGGGATTCTTTCCGACCATGACCGTACCCCGCACGATCCCGTAGTTCGAGCCGGCCCGAAACACGAAAAGCCCGAGCTCCCGGTCCGTGGCCGTGGCGATGCCCGACGGGTAATAGGGGCTCATGTCGTATACCCCGTCGGCGGTCAGATCGTCACCGCTCCAGGTGTCGAGAAAGCCGGCCTCGGCCGGCCACGAAGGATTCGAGATGTCCCAGACACGGACTCCCCCTGTGTAGTACGCGAAGAAGGCCAGGCTCCCAAGGACTCGAACGTAGTGCGCGGTCGCAAAGGGTACGAGGTTGAGCTTGGAGACGAGGGATATCTGCGGGAGGTTCTGAATGTCGTAGATCGAGACCAGACCGCCCACGGGAGAGAGTGAGTTCTCGTCGGTGGTGTACAGGAATCGCCCGCCCGGAGCGAGCCCGAACGAATGGACCGCTTCGCCGGTCGCAACACTCGCGATCTCGCTGGGTGCGGACGGGTTCGAGATATCGATGACATGCATGGTCCCGGTGCTGATGTCCGATGCGAATCCGATATTGCCGAATGGTTCGAAATCGTGGACCTCGTAGGATTCATTGGCGGACAGCTCGACCGGATTCAGCGGATCCGCCAGTGAGAGGATATGGAGCCCGCCGTTCGGGGCGGTGAACACGTTCGTCTCCGATGTGAACATCAAGGCGCGAGAACGGTCGATCGTGATGTTTTCTGCGGTTTCCACGGACCCGTGGACCGTCTTCACGAGGACGGGATGATCCGGATCGGCCATGCTGATGATCTGGATTCCCGTGTCGACGAAGCGCGTGATCGAGGACACGACGTAGATGTAGGTCTGATACTGATCCGCATCGCGCGTCAGGCTGCTCGCGCCGGGGATGAAGCCGACCTCGACGGGATTCGCGGGATTCGTAAGACGCACGATCGACGTGCCGAACCGTGTTCCGATCGCAACATACTCGCGCCCGTCTGTGTGGATATAGGGCGCGTCATTGGTGTACTCCCCGTAGAGGTCGAGGTGCGAGAGAAGCGTGACGTTGCGGGTTTGGAACGTTTGCGCTTGTGATCCTGTGAAGGCGAGACAGCAGATCGCTAGGGACAGAACGAGGGAGAAATCGATACTGCGGTGGGGATGCATGGGGAACCTCCTTGGCCCTACGGCCGCGCGGCCGGGGAGGTTCCGCGCCCCTGTGTTTCGCGGCGTCAAAGATCATAGCACCAAACGCTTACGAAATCAAGGGTGGGTGCGTTGAGCGCACCAAACGCTGGCCATCGACGGTAAACGGCGCAATCTGGGTGTCGTGCTCCAGCGCCGAACCGAGTGTCCTTGATGTCGAACGACCGACCAACCGATGCCCCGGGTTGGCCCGGCGTGCCGGCCCGTTGGACGTCGAGTGCCAAGAGCGGCGTGGGAGGCGTGGTCACCTTTCAGGATTCCGCCTGCGTACCCTCATAGTCTTCGCCCACGACCATACGAAAATGATGACGCTTGCAGAAGATGCTCAGGCCGATTCTGAGGTGGCTGCAGCCTTGTTCGCGGCATGTCTCCGGACCTACTTCGCTTTCGAGCACATTCCAAAATACATCGTGACGTGCTGCTCTGGCTTGAGGTTCCTCTCGAATGAACCCCTGGCGAATGGTTGCTTTTCTCCCGTCAATGAAGATGAACTGGGGCCTTATGCATTCGCCGTCTTCCGAAACAACGCGAAGGTCGAGTTCCCCAGCAGCGGCTATGTTCTCCTCGGTCGCCCTTGGACTTCCCTGCAGGTCCAGGACGCGACGGTAGGTCTCGAACTCTGGAGCCGGATCAAACTGGAAGTAGTATCGAGGCCAGTCCATGTCCTCGTAGGTCAGGGTACCGAGTAGCTTGTCCCCTGCGTAAAGGATATCGGGCATAGTTACCTCCCCGTCATCGATCTGCGCGCAAGCCCTCGTTGCGCCGCTACTGGGGATCTACACCCGGGCAACAGCCCCGCCGGCGCTCTCGTGATCCGTTTCGGATCAGCACGTTCGCACATTCAGCGACGACGGGCATGGTCACCCCCGACAGACGGCAGTGCCAGTATCGCCTCGGCCCCGCCCCGGGTTCAATACGTTCGTGCTCATCTGCGGCAAGGGTGAAAAAGAAACGGGGCCGGCGGTGCCGCCAGCCCCGTCCGTTGCTCGATCCGTCGCTCCGGCTCAGTGCCCACA
>Ga0075425_100006500_pt1 | contig 12260 bp, 12 predicted proteins | sample SoiMethybrSBSTD4_FD_75300 | JGI IMG/M metagenome (GOLD analysis project Ga0075425, IMG submission 75300) | Bulk soil microbial communities from a Populus tree surrounding site in Tennessee, USA - Soil MetaG P. TD hybrid SBSTD4 | ecosystem: Environmental > Terrestrial > Soil > Tree plantation...
AGGAACTGGGCCTGATGGCCGGCGAGATAGTCCCAGGCTTCGATGAACATGTTAGCAGGCTGATCCAGAACCCGCCAAGCCGCTGCCCGTCCGGGTTTCGACGATATGGCCCCGCCTGCGGCGTTGCTCGCCTTGCGAATATGCGAAAGCTATTCGACGCGGCTCGCGCCTTGCATCCGGGGCCATCTCGTCCGAAACGCGGCTCATGAGGGGTTCTGGATCAGCCTGCTAGCTAAACCGCGCGAGCCTTGAGTCGGGTCTCCAGTCGCGCGAGCGAGAGGTCGGCGGCGACGGCGAGCGCGCAAGCGGTGATCGCCCCGGTCCAGATCTTCGGCGCGAAGTCGTTGCTCATGCCGCTGAAGATCAGCGTGCCGAGGCCGCCGGCGTTGACGTACGCGCCGACGACCGTGACGCTGATCACGGTCACCGCGGCGATGCGCAGGCCCGCGACGATCACCGGCAGCGCGAGCGGCAGCTCGACGCGGAAGAGCACTTCGGCAGGACGCATGCCCATGCCGCGCGCGGCATCGGTGACCTCTTCGGGGACCTCGCGAATGCCGGTCGCGACATTGCGGATCAGGATCATCAGCGAGAACGCGACCATGCAGATGATGGCGTTGGTTTTGCCCAGCCCGACGATCGGGATCAGCAGCGCGAGAAACGCGAGCGTCGGGATCGTATACAGGAATCCGCTGACCGCGAGCGCGACGCGATAGACGTGATCGTTCTTCGCGGCCCAGATGCCGATCGCGAGCGACACGACGGACGCGATCGCCAGGGCGGTCAGCGCGATCGCCACGTGCTCGCCCAGCGCGATCAATACATCCTCCCAGTGATTGATCAGCCATTTCATCGCGCGCCGATTCCCCGGTTGCCGATCGCGCCGGCGGCGACGAGACGCTCGATCGCTTCGATGTCCGGCCCGATTGGCCGATCTTCGTCGAGCGCGGCCACGGCCTTGCGAACCGCGTCGTACGCTTCCTTCGCGCCCCGCCCCAGCGCGCCCGGATCCAGGCCGCGCAGGTCGACGGCCTGCGCCGCGGCGAGCAGTTCGATCGCGGCCAGATAACACAGGTTGTCGGCGATAACGACGCTCTTCGCGATTGCATGCGGGGTCATTGGCGCATGATCTTCGACGGCTTCGGACACCGGCAGGAAATCGAGGCTTGCCGGATTCGCCGCATGGCGGATCTCGTTGTACAACGCGGTCAGCGTCTTCTGCACTGTCGCGAAACCCGAATGCATCGGCCCGTGACGCGTGAGTTGCAACGGCAGATCGGAAAACGCGGGCGAGAACAGCTTCAGGCAGCGCTCGACCGAGATCGCCGCGGCCTGGGCGAGCCCGATGCCGAGCGCATCGAAAGCGAGCGAGAGCGCGGGCACATGAAAATTCCCGTTCGACAGCATTTCACCGGACTCGGGCAACACCAGCGGGCTGTCGGCGGCGCTGTTCAATTCGAGTTCGATCTGCTCATGCGCTGACCTAGCGGCCGCAAACGCTGCACCGTGGACCTGCGTGACGCAGCGAAACGATACAGGGTCCTGTACACGGCGCGCCGCGCCGCGTGACCATAACGTGCTGCCCTCCAGGAGCGCGACAAGGCGCGCCGCGACCTCGCGCTGCCCGGGCGCGGGCCGCGCAGCCTGCACGCGCGGATCGAGCGGGCTCAAGTTGGCGCGAAAACCCTCGAACGACAGCGTCGCCGCGACGTTCAGCGCATCGAGCGCGGCCGTTGCATCGTGCAGCGCCAGGGCGGCGCAACCGACGCTCGCCGCGTTGGAGCTGATGAGGGCCAGGCCGTCTTTCGCGGCCAGCATGACCGGCGCCAAGCTCGCGCGGGCAAGCGCTGCGGCAGCGGGCAGGATTTCGCCGTGATACTCGGCTTCACCTTCCGCCAACAATGGCAGCGCCATGTGCGACAGCGCCGCCAGATCGGCGACTCCGATCGAACCCTTGCTGGGCACGACGGGATGCGCACCGGCATTCAGCATCGCGAGTAGCGCGTCGAACACCGCCGGCGAAACGCCGGAGCCACCCACGGCCATGCCCGCGAGGCGCGCGAACATCATCGCGCGCACGGCGTCGGTCGCGAAGCGCGGTCCGACACCGACCGCGCGCGCACGTACTGCGCGCTCCTGGTATGCCGCGAGCTCGTCCGCCGGGATCGCCCGGCCGGTGTTCGCGCCCAGCGCGGTCGTCAAGCCGTAGATTGCCTCGTCGGATTGAGCGAGCCTGTCGACCGTCTCGCGCGCCGCGAGTATGCGCTCGCGCGCCGTCGCGCCCAAGGCGACTGCCACTCCGCCGCGGGCGACGCGCATCACGTCGTCCAGCGTGACGCCATGACCTTCAAGCACGATCATCGGCGTCTCCGGCGGCGCTTCTCCGGCGCCCTTGGCGCGGTCGGGAGCGCTTTGTGCGGACCCCGGATTTCGCGGCAGGTCGCGTGGGACGGGATTCAAAGAAGGCTCTCGCGCCACCGGGCGCTTAGCCCGCCATCAGCGGACGATGCCTTTCGCCTTCAGGAAGGCGCGCGCGACGTCCTTGGGCTCTTCCTTGTCGTTGTCGACCTTGTAATTCATTTCGGCCATTGTCGCTTCGTCGAGCTGCGCATCCACCTGGTTCAGGACATCGGCGACCTTCGGATTGGCGTCGAGCGTGTCCTTGCGTACCACCGGCACCAGGTAGTAGGGTGGCCACAGGTTCTTGTCGTCCTTGAGGCGCTTGAGCTTCAACGCGCTGATCATGCCGTCGGTCGCATAGCCGTTGACGACGTCGATCTGCTTGTTCGCGAGCGCCTGATAGCGCAAGCCGATCGCCATCTGCAGGTCTTCCTTGAACTCGATGCCGTACTTGGCTTTCAGCCCGGGCAGGCCATCCTTGCGGTCGCGAAACTCGGGGCCTGCGCCCAGCTTGAGCTCCTTTGCGACCTTGGCGAGATCGGACAAGGTTTCCAGCTTATACTGCGCTGCGGTTTCGGGGCGGACGACCATGTTGTAAGTGTTGTTCAGCGGCGCCTGATTGAGGACGACGAGGCCCTTGGCGGCATATTCGGCGCGGACCTTGTCGTAGACCGCCTTCTGATCGGTCATCGGCTCGGCTTTGAGGACCACGAGCAGCATCGTTCCCGTGTATTCGGGGTAGACGTCGATCTGCTTTTCCTCGAGCGCCTTGTGCGCGATCAGCGTCCCGCCCAGATTGATCTTGCGCTCGACCTTGATTCCGGCGGCCTCGAGCGCTTGCGCGTAGATTTCGGCTACGATGAATTGCTCGGTGAAATTCTTCGAGCCGACGCGAACCTGGCCGAGCGCCGCCGTTGCCGTCAGCGCGACGGTTGCGGTGATGAGCGTGAAAGCGCGAACGAGCTGGGCGAGAAGCATGGTGGTTTCCCCTGGATGAAGAGCGCGCATGATAAGGCGCCACGTCAGAGCATTCTCGGGTCGGAGCGAGAGCGTGTCAATTGCGGCACCGACCCCGGTCGCTAGCAACATCAGGCGAGGCGAGGGTAGCCGTAGCGATCGGCTACGTGGGCGCGTTCGAGCAGCACGCCGTAGTCTTCGGGCTCGACCAAGACGAATCCATCGAGCAGCAATGCGCTGCGGATCGATCGCAGCTCGCCGGCTTGCGCGATATCGAGCAGCGCCGTGCGCAAGCGCTCGACATCCCCTGCCGCGATGCCCGGTGCCGCGACCAGCGGCGGAATCGGTGTCGGCGGCGTGGTCGCGATCGTCCTCAACTGCGCGGTGAGCTCGGGCTCGTGCGCTCGAATCAGATCGTGGGCGTAGCTGTCGAGCGGGCCCACGTCGGCTTCGCCGGCGATGATGGCCTCGGCGACCCGGCGCGGCGTGATCAACGGACCGACGGTCGCCGCGAACAAGCTTCCACCGCGCTCGCACGCGTATGGCGCAAGCAATTCGCGCGCGGCCTGATAGCCCGATTGCGAGTCCTCGATCGTGTACGCGAGGCGGTGGCCGAATACGTCGTCGAGTTCGACCAAGGACGCGTCGGCGCGGACCACGATATCGCTCCAGTACACCGGCTTGCCGCCGTACGCGACAGGACTCGGCACCGGCGCCGCCAGCAACGCCGGCTGCGGCGCGGCGCACGCATACGGATAGCCGCACATGAACGCGCAACCGAGATCGGGCCGCGCCCAGAGCGCGGCCAGCGGCTCCGGTGGCGGATGGTCGATCGCCTGAGCGGACACGCCTGCGCGTTCGACGACCCACTCGAGGAGCATGCGCCAGGCCGTGGCTGTTTGCGCGTTGACCGAGTACATGCGGGCATTGGCGATCAGCATTGTGCCTTCGCGCGAGAGCGCGGCTACGCGTATCGCAGCCGCTGGCCGATCCCCAACTTCTTTGCTTTGGCGAGCATTGCGGCTCCGAGCGCGATGTCCGATAGCGACAGCCCGCGGTGCCAGAAGAGGTTCGTCTCCTCGTCCCGCTCGCGGCCGGGCTTCAAGCCGGCGACGATCTCGCCGAGCTCGGCATGGAGTGTGGCCTCCGAGAGCTTGCCCGCTTCGACATGCGCGCGCAGGCTGCCGAAGGGTCCCGTCTTGCATTGTCCCCAATCGTCGACGACGATCTTGTCCATGATGTCGGTCAGTGACAGCTCGACCGCGCTCATCGTGCCATAGGGGACGACCAGCGCGCCGCGCTTGATCCACGCCGTCTCGAGCAGTGGCGCCGGGCGTTCGAGCCGCGAGGCTTCGACGACGATATCGGCGCCGCGTACGCAGCTCTCCCAGTCTTTTGTCGTGACGACGGTCTTCGCCAGGTCGCGGGACAGGCGGGCGGCGAATGCGTCGCGGCTTTTCGTCCGGCGCGAATGCACGCGAATCTCGGCGAAATCGAAAATATGGTCGAGCAGACGCACGTTCCAATACGCCGTTCCGCGCGCGCCGATGTGGGCGAGCACCCTGCTCGATCGCTTCGCCAGATGTCTAGCGCCGATTGCCGTTACGGCGCCGGTGCGCATGTCGGTCAATCCCGCGGCGTCGATGACTGCGATCGGCGCTCCGGTCCGAGGATCGAACAAGCTCATCAGGCCCATCTCGGAGGGCAACCCCTGCCGGTAGTTGTCGACATAATCGCTGACCACCTTGACACCGGCAAAGCCCAGCGGCGCCACGTAGCCGCGCAGCACGTTGAAATGCCCGCGGAATACCGGGTCTGGAGTGAGATGCACGCGCGGCTCGATCACGGTCTCGCCGCGGCCCTGCGCGAGCAATCCTCCTTCGACGGCGACGAGAATGTCGTCATCGGTGAGCGAGAGCGCTGCGATGTCCGGACCGTTCAGATAATCGAGGTAGAGCTCGGGCGCGGCGGTCATCGCGAACGGCCAGCCGGTTAGGTTCCTTGGTGAACGCAAGCGCACTTACCTACTACAATCATACACGGCGCCCGAGGCTCTGGCCGCTGCGCTCGTGCCGATCGTAGTCGCGTAAAATGGAAAATATGGGAGGCACGGTTCTGGTCACCGGCGGCGCCGGCTACGTCGGCTCGCACGTCGTGGTCGCGCTGGCGCGCGCGGGCTGCGCTCCGCTCATCCTCGACAACTTCGCGAATAGCTCCAAGGCAGTGCTGCCGCGGCTCAAGCGGCTGGCCGGCGTGGACGTGCCGCTGATCGTCTCCGATGTGCGCGATCGCGCCGCACTCGCGCGCGCGTTCACGACGCACGCAATCGATGCGGTGGTCCATTGCGCGGGGCTGAAGGCTGTCGGCGAGGGCGAGGCGCAGCCGCTTGCCTACTACGATAACAACGTCGGCGGCGCCGTTGCCCTGGCGCAGGCGATGACCGCTGCAGGCGTAAAGACCCTCATCTTCAGCTCATCGGCGACGGTGTACGGTCAACCCGAGCGCAACCCCGTGGCGGAAGATGCGCCACTCAGACCCGCAAGCGTCTACGGCCGCACCAAGCGCGCCGTCGAGCTGATTCTCGAGGACCTCGCGGCGGCCGACCCCTCGTGGCGTATCGGACTGCTGCGCTATTTCAATCCCGCCGGCGCGGATGCATCCGGAGAGATCGGCGAGGCGCCTTCGAATGTCCCGAACAACCTGGTGCCGATACTGGCCGACGTCGCAGCGGGACGCCGGCCGTGCGTCGACGTGTTTGGCGACGATTACCCGACCGCCGACGGCACGGGCGTGCGCGACTACATCCATGTCACCGACCTCGCCGCCGGGCACGTGGCGGCTCTCGCCCATCTCGCGCGGCAATCCGGCGTCATCACGCTCAATCTGGGCATGGGCCGCGGTTGCTCCGTGCTCGAAGTGATCGCCGCATTCGAACGGGCCTGCGGCAAGCCGTTGTTGCGCCGGGCGGCACCGCGCCGACCGGGAGACATCGCGATCTGCTACGCCGATCCCGCGCGCGCCAACGCTTTGCTGGGCTGGCGCGCCGGTCGCGATCTCGATGCGATCTGCGCCGACGCGTGGCGCTGGCAGGTCAACCGTGGACGGCCCGCTTGAGCTAGCGAATGCGGAAAGTGACGAGCAGGGGATTGTGATCGGAAGACGTGACCTCCCACGCAGTCGCGTCAACCGCTTCCACGCCTCGCACATAGACCCAATCGAAGATCCGGCCGAAAAACCGGCGCCGGGCGTCGACCGGGAAAGCGACGGGGTCGAGCGACAACCGCGCCGCGAGCGCGCGCACTTCGCCGTCTCGGGCCTCGTTCCAGGTGTTGAAGTCTCCCGCAATGACGAGGGGACCGCGATGTGCGGCGAGCGCATCGCCGAGCGCTTCGAGCTGGGCATGGTAGCCCAGGCTGCCCGGTGCGAAATTAATGGCGTGAAGATTGGCAACGGCAAGCATCGCATCGCGTCCGATCACGCGAAAATAGGTGATCAGCGCCGACTTCGGGATGCCGAGCAACGGCTCGTATGCCCGCAAGGTGCAGGCAGCGGCCGGCGCCACCCGCGTGGCCGTGAGGACGCCGTATTCGGCATCCAGGTACGCGAAAGAGCTCGCGAGCACCCAACGCAAGCCACCGCGCTCGATCGCGGCGCGCAGCTCGGATACGAGCCCTGCCTCCTGCAGCAAAAGCACGTCGCTGCGGGCGATCAGCTGGGTGAGATCGGACTGCCAGCCCGGATCGCCTTCCTTGTGCACGTTCCATGATGCGATGCGAACGGCGTTCGCATCGAGCGCGCCTTCGCCCGCAAGCGTCGCAGCGCCGGAATGCCGGCAGCTAATCGTACGTTGCGCGATCGTTCCGTCCGCGTCGAGCAGGAGCGCATGCTGGTCGTCGGGAACGGTCACGCACCCGGCGGCCGCGGCGGCGATAGCGGCGACCGGAAGCCAGTGGCGGCGCATGGACGAATGGTCACTGCGGGCCGAGGCCGTGTCAATCCGCACCGGCAGCCCCGCGGGATCCCTCGCCGCCGGCTCGCGCGGCATAATGACGCTGCGAGCCGCGCTACGCGGCCCAATCGATCGACGCGCGGGACGGGAGGCCCAAGCGATATCATGAAACTATTCGCCCGCGATGCGCTGTTGCCCTCGGGCTGGGCGCACGACGTCCTCGTCGATGTCGCCGGCGACGGCTCGATTCGCGCCGTCGAAGTCGCGTTCGCTGCGCCGGCAGACGCCGAGCGCGTCCAGGGGCCGCTCATCCCCGGCATGCCGAACGTGCATTCGCACGCCTTCCAGCGTGCGCTTGCGGGGCTTACCGAGCGCGGCGGACCCGGAGCGGACAACTTCTGGACGTGGCGCACGGAAATGTATCGCTTCCTCGAGCGCATCGGGCCGGACGAAGAGGAGGCCGTCGCGGCGCAACTCTACATCGAGCTGTTGAAAGCCGGCTATACGAGCGTCGGCGAGTTTCACTATCTACATCACGACCCTGCCGGACAGCCCTATGCGAACCCGGGAGAAATGGCCGAACGCATTCGCGCCGCGGCCGCGGCGACCGGCATTCGCCTGACGCTGCTGCCGGTCTTTTACGCGCATTCCGATTTCGGCGGCGCGACGCCGATGCCGGCACAGCGGCGCTTCATCCACGATACCGACGGCTTTTTGCGACTGGTTGCCGAATTGGCGCGGAACGATCGGCAGGTTGTCGGCGTGGCACCCCATAGCCTTCGCGCGGTTGCAACGCAGGAGCTCGCCGAGATCGTCGCCTTCACGCGCGCCAAGCTCGCCGGCGCGCCGATCCATATCCACGCCGCGGAGCAACGCAAGGAAGTCGACGATTGTCTCGCCTGGTGCGGCGCGCGTCCGGTCGAATGGTTGCTCGAACACACCGGGATCGACGCGCAATGGTGTGTCGTCCATGCGACGCATATGACACTGGAAGAAACGCGAGGTCTCGCCGCGACCGGAGCAGTCGTCGGACTGTGCCCGACTACCGAAGCCGATCTCGGCGACGGCATCTTCCCGGCGGTCGACTACCTGGCCGCCCGCGGAAACCTGGGCATCGGCGGTGACAGTCATGTCGGCGTCGACCCGTTTCTCGAGTTGCGCCTCATCGACGCGGCACAACGGCTCACGCTCGAGAAACGCAACGTTCTCGCCCGCGATGGCGAATCCAGCGGGCTCAGTCTTTACCAGAGGGCGCTCGCCGGGGGCGCACGGGCGCTGGCCCAACCTGTCGGGGCCATCGCCGCGGGTCGCCGCGCCGACCTCCTGGTACTCAACGGCGACGACCCGGGATTGGCGGAGCATGCTGCATCCACCGTGCTCGACGCGGCGATCTACGGGCCTGGACGCCGGCTCGTCCGCGATGTCATGGTTGCGGGACGCTGGGTGATCGGCGAAGGACACCACGCGGACGAAGAAACCATCCTGATGCGCTACCGCCAGACGCTGAAGCACCTGCTCGCATGACCGACTGCGATTTGCTGGTCGTCAACGCGGGCCTCGCGACGATGGCGCGTGGGCAGGCCTGCGGCGCGATCCGCGACGGCGCGCTCGCCGTCAGCGACGGCCGCATCGCGTGGGTCGGCGCGCGCCAGGATCTGCCGCCTGCGCTCCGCGCAAACGAGGAGCTCGACGGCAGGGGCGGCTGGCTGACACCGGGACTGATCGACTGCCACACGCATCTCGTCTACGCGGGTAATCGCGCCCGCGAGTTCGAGCGGCGGTTGGCCGGCGCGAGCTACGAAGACATCGCGCGCGAGGGCGGCGGCATTCAGGCAACCGTGCGTGCTACGCGCGCGGCATCCGAAGAAGAGCTGCTGCACGAAAGCGAGCCGCGCTTGAAGCGCCTGCTCGACGAAGGCGTAACCACCGTCGAAATCAAGTCGGGCTACGGGCTCGATACCGCCGACGAGCTCAAGCTGTTGCGCGCGGCGCGCCGTCTCGGTGCCGCGAACGCTGTCGATGTGCAGACGACGCTGCTTGCCGCGCACGCGGTGCCGCCGGAGTATGCGGGCCGAGCCGCCGATTATGTGTCACTGGTTTGCGAGGAGATCGTTCCCGCGGCGGCGCGCGAGCGGCTCGCCGACGCCGTCGACGCCTTTTGCGAGCGCATCGGCTTCTCGCCGGACCACACGCGCCGCGTCTTCAGCGCCGCACGCGCGGCCGGATTGCGCGTCAAGCTGCACGCCGACCAGCTCTCCGACAGCGGCGGCGCGGCGCTGGCGGCTGAGTTCGGCGCTCTTTCCGCCGATCACCTGGAGCACGCGAGCGATGCCGGCATCGCCGCGATGGCGAGCGCGCACACCGTCGCCGTTCTGCTGCCGGGCGCGTTCTATTGCCTGCGCGAGACCAGGCTACCTCCGGTCGCCGCTCTGCGCAAAAATGGCGTCGCGACGGCGATCGCAACCGACTGCAATCCGGGCACCTCGCCGGTCACCTCGCTCCTGCTCATGCTCAACATGGCCTGCACGCTGTTCCGGCTCACGCCGGAGGAAGCTTTGGCCGGAGTCACCCGCCATGCCGCGCAGGCGCTGGGATTGACCGACCGCGGGCTCCTCGAAGCCGGCGCCCGCGCGGATCTCGTGCTCTGGGACATCGACGAGCCGGTGGAGCTTGCGTACGCCGTTGGAGCGAACCCTCTCGCGGGGATCGTGCGCGGCGGCCGCGTCGTGCGCTGGGCTTAGGTTCCTTAGCTCTCGAAGGCTTGACGCGCACGATTGCGCCTGAGACATTGTGGATCGCACCGCGATAATCCCCGTAAGTGCCAGGAACACTGCGCGACATGGAGCGCTTCTACAACGCCTTCAACCGCTTCGACGCCTATCTGCTCCTGCATCGGTTGCAGCAGGCAGGCATCACTGCACACGTTTTCAACGAGCACGTGCAGAGTATCGTCGGCGACGTGCCGCCGGATGTCGCGCAACCTCAAGTGTGGCTTGAGCGCGCCCGCGATCGCCCGCAGGCCGAGGCGGTGCTGGCTGCGCTGCAGGCCGATCGGCGGAAAACGGGGAGCGTGCGATGTAGAAAGTGCGGTGAAGACAATCCCGCCACCTTCGACCTCTGCTGGCATTGCGGCGCCGATCTGCTGGTGGCATAGCCCGGGCTGAGCGCGGAGCGCGATGCCCGGAACCGCGTTTCATTGAAATGTTGCCCCGGGCATCCCCCGGATCAAGCCCGGGGTCAGCCCGGGCTACGCACTCCCACACCTACACCGCAACGTCGTCCTCGCCGTTCAGCAGCTTGCGTGCGCGCATCTCGCCAGCGGTGTCCGCCTTCGTCGCAGTCGGCGTTGTGCTGCGCGCGCGGCGCCGCAACACCACCCACCATACGGCGCCGCCGCCCGCGAGCAGCGCGAAAGGCCCGAACCACAGCATCCACGTGATCGGCTTTACCGGCGGCTTGTAAAGCACGAAGTCGCCGTAGCGTGCGACGAGGTACGCCTTGATGTCATCGTCGCTCTTGCCCGCGAGCGCGAGCGAGCGCACCTCGCGGCGGAGATCGTCGGCCAGGTCAGCGTTGGAATCGGCAAGCGTTTGATTCTGGCACACGAGGCAGCGGAGCTCGGCTTCGAGGCGCTTGAGCCTCATGTCGAGCGCGCTCATGCCGGCTGCGTTTTCACCGTTGGGCGACACCGGGTCCACCGCGGACGTGGCGGCGGCGCAGGCGAGCAGCAGCGCGGCAATTGCAGCGCGTGCGATCACTTCTGCAGCTCCCGCACCAGAGGCAGAATTTTTTGCTTCAATGCCTCGGGCGTCAGCGGGCCGATCTGCTTGTAGCGGACGACGCCGGCCTTGTCGATCAGGAACGTTTCCGGCACGCCGTACACGCCGTAATCGATGCCCACGCGTCCGTCGCGATCGACGATCGACGCCGTATACGGATCGCCGTGCTGTGCGAGCCACGCGCGGCCGGCGTCGGGTTCGTCCTTGTAATCGAGGCCATACACGGGAACGATATTGGCCTTCGCGAGCTCCACGAGCAGCGGATGTTCGACGCGGCAGGACACGCACCACGAGGCCCACACGTTCAAGAGCCACACCGTGCCCTTCAGGTCGGCGGTGGCCAGCGTCTCGCTCGGCGCGTGCAGCTTGGCAAGCTCGAACGCGGGCGCGTGCTTGCCGATCAGCGGCGAGGGTACTTCGCGCGGATCGCGGCTCAGGCCCACCCAGAGGAAGGCGACGAGGATCACGAAGATCGCCAGCGGAAGCGACCAGCGCAGCGATTTCACGGCCGGTCCTCGGTCAATCCGCCGGCGCGCCTGTGCTGGCCGCAGGGCCGATAGCGCCGGTCCTGCGCTGGATCGCGAGTCGATAGCGCCGGTCGCAGACCGCGACGATCCCGCCCAGCGCCATCAGGAACGCGCCCATCCAGATCCAGTCGATAAACGGCTTCAGATAGATGCGCACGCCCCAAGCGCCGTCGATGTCATCGGCTGAGAGCGGCTCGCCGAGCGATACGTAGCGATCGCCGAAAAGTCCGATGTCGATCGCGGCGATGGTCATCGTCTGGCCCGAAGCGTTGTAGATCCTCTTTTCGGGCTTGAGCGTCTCGATGAGCCGGCCGTCCTTGCGCACTTCGACCGTGCCCGTCAACGCGCGGTAGTTCGGCCCGGGACCGGGAACCACGCCGAGGAACTTGAACGCATAGCCGCCTGCGTCTACGGTCTGGCCTAGGTCGAGACGTACGTCCTGCTCGCTTTCGTAGCCCTTGACCAGCGTGACGCCGACGATGAACACCGCGACGCCCAGATGCGCGAGCAGCATGCCGTAGTAGGAAGGCGAATTTGCCGCAAGTTTGGCGACGAGCCCATGCCGGTGCGATCCCGCGAGGCGCGTCCGCAGGGTCACGACGCTGCTGACGACGACCCACAGCGCGAGGAACAGGCCGGCGGCGATCA
>Ga0075425_100006502_pt1 | contig 12260 bp, 3 predicted proteins | sample SoiMethybrSBSTD4_FD_75300 | JGI IMG/M metagenome (GOLD analysis project Ga0075425, IMG submission 75300) | Bulk soil microbial communities from a Populus tree surrounding site in Tennessee, USA - Soil MetaG P. TD hybrid SBSTD4 | ecosystem: Environmental > Terrestrial > Soil > Tree plantation...
CCTGCTCGAGATCCAGGATCTGCTGGAGCTTGCGCGCCAAGCGGTCTTGCGCGGCGAGCCGCTCCGGCCACTCCTCCCGCGGCGGCAGCGCCGTCCGGGAGAGGAGGGCCAGACGGATCCGCCGCCCCCGCGCCAGCGCCGCGGCCAGCTCCAGGCCGATGCCGCCGAGCCCACCCGTGACGAGATACACGCCGTCGTCGCGCACGCGCGGCGGCTCGGCGTCCGCGCCGTCCAGCCGGATCGGCTCCCACACCTGGACCCATCGCCGCCCGCCGCGCAGGGCCACCTGCCGCTCGGCCGCGCCGCCGCACGCCTCGCGCAACAAAAGGGCGGACAGATCGGCCTCCGCCGGCGATCCCGGCGCGGGCGGCACGACGTCGACGACGCGGCAGGAGATCCGTGGGTACTCCCACGGGATGACCCGGGCCGGCCCCAGCAGGGTCGCCCTCTCCGGCCGCAGGTCCTCCTCGCCGTTGACGTCGAACAAGCCGCTCGTCACCGTGAGGAGATCGAGCGGCTCGCCGCCGCCGGTCTCCCCCCACGCCTGCGCTAGACCGACGAGGCTGCGGAAGCCGCGCTGCTGGGCGTCCTCAAAGGAGCCGTCCCCCTCCACGCTCCACAGGTGAAGCACCGTCCGCGGCCGCCTTCCCTCGCCGGCCAGCCGGCGGAACAGCGCGGCGTAGTCGTCACGAGCGCCGGGACGGAATCCCTCGTCCAGCCGCACGACGATGAGGTCATGGCCCGCGGCCTGGAGCGCGGCGAGGAGCTGCTCCCCCAGGCCGCCGCCCGCGGTCAGCACCAGCACCGGTCCAGCGACGGCTCCGGAGGGCGTCGAGAGCGACCGCTTCCAGGTGGGGGCGTAGAGCCAATCCGCGGGATCGGGCCGCTTGGCGAGGTCCGGCCGCGGTGCGGAGGCCTGGCCGATTCCCAGCGGCCCGGTTCCCTGCACCCAGTAGCGGCGGCGCTCGAAGGGATAGGTCGGCAGCGGCACCCGGCGCCGCCGCTCGCGGGAGTAGAAGCCGGCCCAATCCACCCGCACGCCGGCCAGCCAGAGCTTGGCGAGCGAGGTCAGCAGGAAGGCGGTGTCCGGCTGGGCGTCCCAGGAGGAACGCAGGGTGGGGATCGCCACCAGCTCTCCGGGAGCCTGGAGGGCCAGAGCGGTCAAGCCCTGGCCGGGGCCGACCTCGAGCAGCACCCGCCCGGGCTCCCGGCACAGCTCGGCGAGACCGCCGGCGAAACGCACGGCCTGGCAGAGGTGGCGCACCCAGTAGCTGGGATCGGTCGCCTCCTCCGCGGTGATCCATGTGCCGGTGACGTTCGACACATAGGGGATGCGCGGCGGCGCCAGGTGCACGTCCGCCAGCATTCCGGCGAAGGCGCCTCGGATGGGCTCCATCATCCGCGAGTGGAAGGCGTGGGTGGTCGGCAGGCGGCGGCCGGGCTGGCCGCGCTCGGCGAGCCGGCGCTCCAGGTCCGCCACCGCGGCCTCCGGACCGGCGACCACGCTGACCGACGGGCCGTTCAAGGCGGCGATCGACAGCTCGCCGCCCAGCAGCGCGCGCGCCTCGTCCTCGGGCAGCGGCACGGCGAGCATGGCCCCGGACGGCAGGCCGTCGATCAGGCGCGCCCGCCGGGCGACCAGGGCCAGGGCGTCCGGCAGGGTCAGGACTCCGGCGAGGCAGGCCGCCACGTATTCGCCAAGGCTGTAGCCGATCATCGCTCGCGGGTGGATGCCCCATTCCATGAGCAGGCTCGCCAGGGCGTACTCGACGGCGAAGACCGCGGGTTGCGCGTAGAGAGTGCGGTCGAGCTCGCTCGCCGGCCGCTGGCTGCGGCCGAACATTGCGCGGAGGTCGGAGCCGGGCGCGGCTCCATCCGGAAACAGCAGGCGGCGCAGGTCGAGCCCGAGGTGCGGCGTGAGGAGGCCGCAGCACTCGTCGAGAGCGGCTTTGAAAGCCGGCTCGGTGGCGTAGAGGTCCCGCGCCATGCCGGGGTAGTGCTCGCCCAGGCCCGAGAAGAGGAACGTCACCGGCCGGTCGGCGCTCTCCTGCTCGCTGCCCAGCAGCCGCCGGGGGCCGGCGCCCGCGAGGGCCGCCAGCGCCTCCTCGCGGCCGGCGCAGACGACGGCGAGTCGATGCGGGAAGCTGCGCCGCCCCGTCTGCAGAGTGTAGGCGACGTCGGCGAAGTCGCTCTCCGGGTGCTCCCGGAGGAAGGCGGCCAGGCGGTCGGCGGCGGCGGCGAGCGCGGCCGGGGTGCGGGCCGAGAGCAGGAGGAGCTGCCAGGCGCGGGAGGGGCTCCCGGGCTCGGCGGCCGGCGCCTCCTCCAGCACGACGTGGGCGTTGGTGCCGCCGAGCCCCAGGGAGCTCACTCCGGCGCGCCGCGGCCCCGGCCCCGGCGGCCAGTCGGTGAGCCGGTCGGCGACGCGGAACGGGCTCTCCTCCAGGCGCAGCTTCGGGTTGGGCCGCTGGAAGTGGAGGGTCGGCGGGATCTGGCGGCGCTCCAGTGTCAGGACGGCCTTGATGAAGCTGGCCGCGCCGGCGGCGCTGTCCAGGTGGCCGATGTTGGTCTTCACCGAGCCCAGCAGGCAGCCGCCGCGCGGTGCCCGCGAGCCGAAGGCCTGGGTGAGGGCGGCGATCTCGATGGGATCGCCGATCTCGGTGCCGGTGCCGTGGGCCTCGATGTAGCCGATGCTCTCGGGCTCGACTCCCGCCACGGCGAGAGCCTGCGCCACCACCTGCGCCTGGCCGTCGACGCCCGGCGCCGTGAAGCCGGCCCGGACGGCGCCGTCGTTGTTCATCGCCGAGCCGCGGATGACGGCGCGAATGGCGTCGCCGTCGCGCAGCGCGTCCGACAGCCGGCGCAGCAGCACGACGCCCACGCCGTTGCCGCCCACGAGGCCGCCGGCCGCCTCGTCGAAGGCCCGGCAGTGGCCGTCGGCAGAGAACAAGCCGTGATCGTGGTGGTGATAGCCCTGGGTCTGCGGCAGGCGGAGGGAGACGCCTCCCGCCAGGGCCGCGTCGCACTCGCCGGCGAGCAGGCTCTGGCAGGCCAGATGGACGGCCACCAGCGACGTCGAGCAGGCGGACTGCACCGCCAGGCTCGGCCCCTTGAGCCCCATGCGGTAGGAGACCCGGGGCGCCAGGAAATCCTTGTCGTTGCCGATCATCAACTGGAAGTTGCCGACCGCGTCCAGCGCCTCCGGATCCGACAGAAAGTTGAGGATGTAGGTGTTCATGCCGGCGCCGGCGAAAACTCCCACGTCGCCGGGGAAAGCGGCCGGCTCGTGGCCGGCGTCCTCGAAGGCCGCCCAGGCGTGCTCCAGGAACAGCCGCTGCTGCGGATCGATGACCTCGGCTTCCCGGGGGCTGTAGCCGAAGAACGGGGCGTCGAACTCGTCGGCGCCCTCCACGATGCCGCGGGCCCGCACGTAGCCGGGATCGGCGAGCGCCGACTCGGGCACCCCCACCGCCCGCAGCTCCTCGTCGCTGAAGAAGGAGATCGACTCGACGCCGTTTCTCAGGTTGTGCCAAAAGGCCTCGACGTCGCCGGCGCCGGGGAAGCGGCCCGCCATGCCGATGACGGCGATCGCCTCCTCGGAGAAGGAGGCCCGGCGGCGAGCGGCCGCGCGCGCCCGGCCGGCCGCGACGGTCGGCGCGGCGCCGCCGCCGAGGAACGCCGCCAGCGATGCCACCGTCGGATAGCGGAAGAGGTCGAGCAGCGCGATGTCCCGGCCCAGGACCTCGGCCAGACGGGCATGGACCTGCGCCGCCAGCAGCGAGTGGCCGCCCAGATCGAAGAAATTGTCGCCCGTCCCCACGCGGTCGAGCTTGAGCACCTCGCGCCAGACGCCGGCGATCGTCCGCTCGAGCTCCGTCCGGGGATCGACGTAGATCGTCTCCACCGCGCTCTCGCGGCTCCCCTGGGGCGCCGGCAGAGCCCTGCGGTCCACCTTGCCGCTGGAGGTCAACGGGAAGGCGTCGAGCGGTACGAAGACGGCGGGGATCATGTAGTCCGGCAGCGTCCGCCGCAGGTGCTCGCGCAGCTCGCCGATGCCTGGCGCCGCGCCTGCCGCGATGAGATAGGCCACCAGCCGCCGGTCCGCTCCCTCGCCATGGGCCGCGACCGCGGCCTGGCGCACCCCAGGGCAACGCCGCAGCGCCGTCTCGATCTCCTCCAGCTCGATGCGGAAGCCCCGTACCTTGACCTGCTGGTCGATCCGTCCCAGGTACTCGAGGTCGCCGCCGGCGCGGTAGCGCACGAGGTCTCCAGTGCGGTAGAGGCGCGCTCCCGGCTCTTCGCTCCAGGGATGCGGCACGAACTTCTCGGCCGTGAGATCCGGCCGGCCGAGATACCCGCGGGCCAGGCCGGCGCCGCCGATCAGCAGCTCGCCGGCGGCACCGAGGGGCGCCGGAGCGAGGCCACGATCCACGACGTAGAGCGCGGCGTTGGCCACGGGCCGACCGATAACGATCGGTCCTCCGTTCAGCACGATCCGGCAGCCGACCGAATAGACCGCCGTCTCGGTGGTCCCGGAAAGGTTCCACAGCTCGGCGCAACGGGCGAGGACGGCTTCGGCCAGGTCGCGGGTCAGAGCCTCGCCAGCGCTCAACGCCCGCACGTCCGGCGCTCCCCTCCAGCCCGAATCCAGGAGGAGCCGCCAGGTGGCGGGTGTCCCCTGCACGATCGTGGCCCTGGACTCTTCGATACGTACCGCCAGGCGCCGACCGTCCGTAGCCTCCTCTCGGGTCGCTACTTCGATCCGGCCGCCGACGGCGAGCGGCGCGTAGATCTCGAACGCCGCCACGTCGAAGGTCAGGGTGGCGAGAGCCAGCGTCGCGTCACCTGGGCCGACTCCCGGCCACTCCAGGACGGAGCGCAGGAGATTGACCAGGGCGCGGTGCGGGAGCTGCACCCCCTTAGGCCGGCCCGTTGATCCCGAGGTGTAGAGGACGCAGGCCAGGTTGTCCGGATCCGACAGGCGAAGGAGAGGCCCGCTTTCCTCGGCGGCGATCTCCGCGGCGTCGCGGTCCAGGCAGAGGACCGATGCGGCGCAGGCAGGAAGGCCCGCGAGCAGGAGCTCTTCCGTCACCAGGACCGCCGCGGCACTGTCCTCCAGCACCATCCCCAGCCGCTCGGACGGATGGGAGGGGTCGAGGGGAACGTAAGCGCCGCCGGATTTGAGAATGGCGAGCAAAGCCACCACCATCGCCGCCGAGCGCTCGACGCAGAGGCCGACGCACACCTCCGGTCCCACACCCATGCGCCCGAGATGGCGGGCGAGGCGGTTGGCCCGCTCCTCCAGTTGCCGGTAGGTCAGCGTCTCGCCGGCGAAGCCGACGGCCGGCGCCCCGGGGGTCCGCGCCGCCTGCTGCTCGAAAAGCTCGTGGACGAGGGTTTCGGCGGGCCATAGCCGGCGGGTGGCGTTCCAGTCGAGGAGGAGCTGCCGCCGTTCCGCTTCGGGGAGGAGAGGCAGCTCGGACACGGGACGCTCGAAGCTGCCGGGAAAGGCCCGCAGGAGCGTCGCGAGCTGGTCCGCCATCCGCGCCACCGTCGCGGCGTCGAAGAGGTCGGTGTTGTATTCGATCCAGCCGGCGACGCTGTCGGCGCCCTCGGCGAGCTGGAGGGTCAGCTCGAACTTGGCGGTGCCGGTGTCGAGGTCGCGCGAGCTGAGGGTGAGGCCCGGCAGGTGCAGCGCTTCGGCCTCGGCCCGCTGCAGGGCGAACATCACCTGGAACAGCGGCGAGCGGCTGAGATCCCGTTCGGGATGGAGCTCCTCGACGAGCCGGCCGAAGGGCAGGTCCTGGTGAGCGAAGGCGGCGAGCTCGGCCGCCTTGACCCGCTCCAGGAGCTCGCCCAGCGCGGGCTCTCCCCTCAGGTCGCCATGCAGCGGCAGGGTGTTGACAAAGAAGCCGACGAGCCCCTGCACCTCGCCGCGGGCGCGGCCGGAGACCGGCGTGCCGACGAGCAGCGCTTCCTGGCCGCTCCAACGCGCCAGGAGCACCTCGAAGGCGCCGAGGAGCAGCATGAACAGCGTGTGTCCCGATGCCCGGCCTGCCTGCCGCAAGGAGGCGACGAGCGCCGGCTCCAGACGCACCGCCGCCTGCACGCCGCGGAACGTCTGCACGGCCGGCCGCGGGCGATCCGCCGGCAGGTCGAGGACGAGGGGTACGCCGGCCAGGGCGTCGCGCCAGAAGGCGAGCTCCCGCTCCAGCGCCTCCCCCTGGAGCCGCTCGCGCTGCCAGACGGCGAAGTCGGCGCACTGCACCGGCAGCGCCGGAAGAGGCGAGGGCGCCCCGGCCGTGCAGGCCGGGTAGAGCGCCGCGATCTCCCGCACCAGCACCCCCATCGACCAGCCGTCGCTGACGATGTGGTGCAGGGTGAGGACGGCCAGATGGTGCTCGCCCGCCAGGCGCACCAGCAGGGCGCGCAGCAGGGGACCGCGAGCGAGGTCGAACGGCCGGCGCGCCTCGGCCGTGGCCAGCCATTGCGCCTCGGCCGTCCGCGCGGCCGGCGGGAGCGCCGCGAGGTCCACCACCGGCAGCTCGACCGCCGCCTGCGAATGGATCACCTGCACCGGCTCGCCGGCGCGGGCCGCGAAGGTGGTTCTCAGGGCCTCGTGGCGGCGGACGATCTCGCGCAGGCTCGCCGCCAGCGCGGCCACGTCGAGCCGCCCCTCGGCCTCGATGGCCGAGGGCAGGTTGTAAAGCGGGCTTCCCGGCTCCAGGCGATCGAGGAACCAGAGCCGTTGCTGCGCCAAGGAGACGGGAAGCTCGCCGCCGCCGCCCGGATCTCGCGGCTGGCGCGGGATGCGGCCGGCGGCGACGACGTCGGCGGCCCGGCCGCGCTCCTCCAATCGCCGCAGCAGCAGGTCGCGCTGCTTCGGCGTGAGGTTCCCCAGAGTCGCATCGACCTTTAGCATGCTCAGAAGTCGAACCGGCGCGTCGCCTTGAGGGTGATCGTCCGCCCCGGCCGCAACGGGCTGAAGCCGGAGTCGCGGCGCACCGCATCGAGATCGTCGACGTCGTTGTAGACGAGGAAGAGATCGGAGCCCGGCCGGTAGGTCCAGTCGATCAGGAAGTTGGCGCGGAAGTTGTCCCCCTCACGCCATTGCAGCGTCACCCGCGTCGCCAGGTTCGGCGTCAGGGAGTAGTCCACCGAGGTCTGGGCGATCTGCGAGATGAAGTGGCCCCATGGGGCGTCCACCTTCACCCGGTCGTAGCTCGGCTCGAGGAGGAGACCGCCGGGCAGCCGGATCAGCAGGTAGAGGAAGGTGCGGAGACGGTCGCCGCCGTAGTACCCCCCCTGGTGGTACCAGAAGGTGAAGCCGAACCGCTTCGAATAGCCGGAGGAGATGCCGGTGAACAGGCTGCGGAAGCGGTACTGGCCGGGCGGGATGGCGATGCGGTTGGTGACCGCCAGCGGCTCCTTCAGGTTCTCCAGATCGTCATAGTAGATGAAGGCCACGCCCGCCCGGCTGCGCCCGGCCATGGTCACCTCGTAGCTGCCGAGCTGCGTCTGCAGCTTCCCGTGCTGATCCTCGATATGGTTCAGGTCGGCGAACATGATGAGCCTGTGGACGTGGAACGGATCGCCGTCGAGCAACAGGTTCGACAGGAAGTTGGAGTGTTGCTTGACGATGCCGGAGCGAGTGAGAAAGCCCATCTCCGGATTGAAGTTGTCGCCGATGTCGGTATAGCGGTGGCGGATTCGCAGCTTCTCGGAATGCCAGACGAGGTCGGCCGAGTAGGCGCTGTCGCTCCCGTCCAGGCCGGGCGTGTCGGTGCGCGCCACGAAGCCGGAAGATTGCCAATTCTTGCCCATCACCAGGTCCCAGTCGGCACCCAGACCGCGGTTGTAATCGCTCCCCCGCGGGTCCTTGTTGAGGCCGATCAGCCCCACGGTCGAGCCGCCGGAGAGCTGCTGCTTCAGGCGCAGCACGGTGAAGTTCGTCTGCGGCTCCTCGACCTGAACGCCGCTCGCGTCGACGAAGCTCGCGCTATCGGTGGTCATGTTGAGGAAGCCGATGCTGGTGTCGCCCACCCGTCCCGCCAGCTTGGCGCCGCCCAAGACCGGGACCACCACCTGGCCGTCCGCCGTCAGGCCAATCTGCCGGCTGAAGAAGAACTGGAACTTCTCCGGCACGGCAACCGGCTCGGGCCGGTCGCCGAAATAGAAGAGATTCGACCCCTCGAGGAAAAATTGCCGTTGCTCCGGATAGTAGAGCTTGTACCGCTCGAGATTGATCTGCTGCTGGTCGGCCTCGGCTTCAGCAAAGTCCGTGTTGGCCGTCACGTCCGCCACCAGGCCCGAGGTCAGTTGCATCTTCAGGTCGCCGCCGAGGTCCCCCGTGCCCTGTTGTTGAAAGGCGCGGCCGGGTGGCTGGTCGCGCAGCAGCGAGTAGGGCTTGACCTGATACCGGCCTCCCTCGGCGATGCCGGCCATGCCCCGGAGCTCGGCGAACTCCGAGACCTGATTGGCCGCAAACGCGGTGCCCGACTGGTGCGCAATCGGCTTCCAGAACGAGGTCTCCTGCCGCCGGGTGAGGTAACGGCTGACGCTGAAACCCCAGGTCTGGGAATCGGCGCGGCTGAAGCGCAGGGTCTTGAACGGGATGGCGACCTCGACCGTCCAGCCCTGCTCGTCCCGCTGCACCGCCGCCTCCCACACGCCGTCCCAGTCGACGTTGACCTCCTCGCCCTCATTGCGGATCAGGGCGTCGGTCCTGGCGCCCAGGGGGTTGATCTGAAAGGAGAAGGCATTCCTGCGGTCGTGGAAGGTATCGAGGGAGATGGTGATGGAATCGTCCGCGGTCATGTCCGTGTCGGGCCGCATGCTGCTGCCGAGGATCTTCGCCGGCTCGCGGTCGTAGCAGCGGATGCCGAAGTAGAGGTTCTGCGAGTCGTAGCCCATGCGGACCACGGTCTTCTCGGTCGCCGGCTGGCCCTGATCGGGATCGGACTGGATGAAGCCGTCGAGCAGGTTCCCCTCTCTCCACACCGCGTCGTCGAGCTTGCCGTCGATGACCGGCGCGCGGCTCAACCGGTGGATGTCCACGGTGTAATCCTGCGGCGGCCGCGGTTCCGCCGGTCCGGCGGCGGTCGCCGCGAACGGATTCTCGGCGGCGGCCTGCGGCGGCTCCTGAGCGGCGGCACCCACGGCGCACAGGCTCAGCAGCGAAACGACGGCGATGCTCCGCTTCATCGACTTCTCCCTTCGTCCAGGCTCAGGTCAGTCACGGCGGCCCTTTCCGGCCAGCTCGCCCTCCAGCTCCTCCTCCGAGAGCGACTGGACCTCCGCCAGCAGGCGCGCCAGGTCGTCGCCCGCCTCCGCGGCCGCCCGCGCCGACACCACGGCGGCGGCCACCCCCGCCACCGTCGGGCTCTCGAACAGGCGCTCCATCGAGAGCTCGACCGCGAATTCCTCCCGCAGCCGGGCCATCAGGCGCGTGGCGAGGAGGGAGTCGCCCCCCAACTCCAGGAAGCTGTCGTGCACCCCGAGGTCGGCGAGGCCCAGCACCTCCCGCCAAAGCTCGGCCACCCGCTGCTCCAGCTCGCCCCGCGGCGCCACGTAGGCGGTCGCCAGCTCCGGGCGAGCGTGGAGGGTCTGGGCCGGCGCGGTCCGCTCGGCCACGGCCCCTTCGCTCACAACCGCGAGCGGCTCGCCCGGCTCGATCCAGTAGCGGTGGCGGGCGAAGGGATAGGTCGGCAGTGAGATCCGCCGCGGCTGCTGTCCGGCAAAGAGCCGGGCCGCGTCGAGAGGCAGGCCCGCCAGCCAGAGCCGGCCGAGAGCCAGGAGGTCCTCGCCGCCGGCCGCCGGCTGCGGGTCCTCGGGCAAGGCCCGCTCTCCCGGCTCCTCCGGTTCCACCGCCGTCAGGACGCGGGCCGGGTCGAGGCTCTCCAGGCAGGCCGCGGCGTCGGCGGCGTCGCGGCAGACCGCGATGCGGCGGTGGCGGAAGGCCTGCCGGCCGGCCAGCAGAGTGAAGGCGGCGTCGCGCAGATCGGTCTCCGGATGATCGCGGAAGAACCGCGCCAGATCGCGGGTGGCCGCCGCCAGGGCCTCCTCCGTCTTCGCCGAGAGGACCAGGAGCTGCCACGGCTGGGAGGAACGCTCCGCCGGCCGCGCCGGCGCCTCTTCCAGCACCACGTGGGCGTTGGTGCCGCCGAAACCGAAGGAGCTGACGCCGGCGCGGCGCGGTTGCGGACCTGGCCAATCGATCAGGGAGCGGTTCACGTACACCGGGCTGTCCGCGAAGTCGATGCGCGGGTTCGGCTCCTCGAAGTGGAGGCTCGGCGGGATCTGCCGGTGCTCCAGCGCCAGCACGGTCTTGATCAGCCCGGCCACTCCTGCGGCGATATCGAGGTGGCCGATGTTGCTCTTCACCGTGCCCATGGCGCAGCGGCCCCGGCGCGAGCCGAAGGCCTGGGTGAGGGCCTGCACTTCGATCGGATCCCCGAGCGCCGTGCCGGTGCCGTGGGCCTCCAGGTAGGACAACGTCTCGGGCTCGACGCCGGCCACCGCCAGGGCTTCGGTGATCACCGCGGCCTGGCCCTCGACGCTGGGGGCCGTGTAGCCGACCTTGACGCCGCCGTCGTTGTTCGCCGCCGAGCCCAGGATGACGGCGCGCACCGGATCGCGGTCGGCCAGGGCGTCCTCCAGCCGTTTCAGCACCAGGACCCCCACACCGCCGCCGAAGATGGTGCCGCTCGCCGCCGCGTCGAAAGCCCGGCAATGGCCGTCGGGCGAGAGGATCGAGTCCTCCTGGTAGCGGTAGCCGCCGCGCTGGCCGACGTTGACCGAGACGCCGCCGGCGAGCGCCATGTCGCACTCCTCGTTGAGCAGCGCCTGGCAGGCGAGATGGACCGCCACCAGCGACGAGGAGCAGGCGCACTGCACGGCATGGCTCGCCCCTTTGAGGTCGAGCTTGTAGGAAACGCGGGTGGCGAGCGAGTCCACGGCGTTGCCGACGATGAGCTGCAGCGGGTCCACCGTCTCCAGCACCTGCCGGTTGCGGGAGAGGTTGAACAGCAGATAGGTGCTGGTGGTGGCGCCGCCGTAGACGGCCACCACGCCGCCGCCGGTGCCGGGCGCATGGCCCGCATCCTCCAGAGCCGCCCAGCAGGCCTCCAGAAACAGGCGGTGCTGCGGGTCGAGGATCTCGGCTTCGCGGTGGCTGATGCCGAAGAACGGCGCGTCGAACTCGTCGATGCCGTCCGGCATGGCCACCGCCGGCACCCAGGCCCGATCGGCGGCCGCTCTCGCGGCAACGCCGGCGGCCGCCATCTCCTCCGGCGAAAGGAAGCGGACCGACTCCACGCCGTCGCGCAGATTGCGCCATAGCTCTTCGAGGTCGCGGGCGCCCGGGAACCGCCCCGCCATACCGACGATGGCGATGCGGTCCGCCAAGCTGGGCGATGCCGGGTCCGAATCGAAAGGTTCTCCGCTCATGTCATCACCTGCAGGACAGGAAACGAACGGGCTCCACTCCGTCCCTCATCGGCGTGACCACGACGAGGATCGCCGGGCCCGAATGCGGCGGGCTCAGAGCTGCCGGCAGCCAAGGCCATGACAGGTCCGGAAGAAGGAACGAAGGCCGGGAATCGGGAAAACGCCGCGGGAAGGCCGCCCATCTGCGGTCCAGATCCGATACTGCAGAACCAACAATTCTCAGGCTACCGTCGTCTCTCGCCCGCTGCCAAAGAAAGGAATCCCCGCCGGCCCGCAACGGCGGCGGGGCTTCCCTTACCCTCTTGAAGTGCGGGGAGTCCTGGAACCCGGGACAAGGCTCCGCCTCCTCCGCATCGACGCTGTCGCGCGCGCGATGTCCGCCACCGTTGCCCGCCAAACCGCGCGCCTCCTTGAGCCGTCTTTCCGCGCCGGCCGCCGGCAGCCGCGCCGGCGGGCCGCTGGAGCGCGCGGCGAGCTTCGCGCTTGCGGGCCTGGGACGGCGCCACCGGGGATGACGGAGACCCTCCGTCCGCACCCGATGCTGCGGCTGGAGGTCTCCGGAGGCCAGCGAGAGGGCTTCGTGGGAAGGAACGCGTACCGCCGCTGCGGGTGAGCGCCTCTCGCAGCGCATCGCGGTCCAGGGCGCCGAGGCGAGAACGATGAGCAGCGGCAGGCTGCCGCCGGCGATCCGCCGGGGTAGTCTTGCCGCTATACCCATTGCAAACACGTCGCGCGTCCGTTCGGGATTTCCGGCTGGATCGCCGGCAAGGCACGTTCACCCGATGGGTGCGCAGAGATCCTTCAAGCGGGACAGG
>Ga0075425_100006504_pt1 | contig 12258 bp, 5 predicted proteins | sample SoiMethybrSBSTD4_FD_75300 | JGI IMG/M metagenome (GOLD analysis project Ga0075425, IMG submission 75300) | Bulk soil microbial communities from a Populus tree surrounding site in Tennessee, USA - Soil MetaG P. TD hybrid SBSTD4 | ecosystem: Environmental > Terrestrial > Soil > Tree plantation...
CTCTTTGGCCAAGCAAGTCTTGACGACGCGGTCCAGGGCTGGAGGCGTCATCGGCTGGAGAGTCGAGAGGGCAGGCGGCTCGGAGCTCATGATAGCCGAGATCAGCGACGCCTGGCTCGCCCCGGAGAACGCCTTCCTCCCCGTCGCTATCTCGTAGAGGACCGCCCCAAACGCAAAGATGTCCGTCCGCGCGTCTGCTTCCTTCCCTTCCAACTGCTCCGGCGCCATGTATTGCACGGTGCCGAGGATGGTTCCCTCCTGCGTTAAGGGCTTGTTCTCCGTCGGAAGCGCCGAAAAGGACGCGGCCGGCTCTCTCCCGCCGGTTGGGACCAGCCGCGCGAGCCCAAAGTCGAGCAGCTTCACGCCCGACTTCGTCAGCATCACGTTGCCCGGCTTCAAGTCCCGATGCACGATCCCCTGCCGGTGCGCCTTGTCCAGAGCGTCGGCGATCTCTACGCCGTACTGGAGCGTCTGCTCCAGCGGCAGCGGGCCCTTCGCGAGCCGGTCCGAGAGCGTCACGCCATCCAGATACTCCATGACCAGGTACTCGATCTCGCCCTCCCTCCCCACGTCGTAGAGCGCGCAGATGTGCGGATGCGACAGCTGCGAGATCGTCTTCGCCTCCCGCTCGAAGCGCTGGCGCACCTCGGGCGAGGACGAGAGATGCTGCGGCAGAACCTTGATCGCGACCGTCCGATCCAGCCGCGTGTCGCGCGCCCGGTACACCTCCCCCATTCCGCCCGCCCCGAGCGACGAGACGATCTCGTACGGTCCGAGCCTCGCTCCGGCGGAGAGGCTCACCGCTTCTCCAATTCGGCCGCCCAGTTCTGCACGAGCGTCATGGGACTCGACTTCACCTCGCCGATCATCGAATTGATCAGGAACCGCTTGCCGTCCGGCGCGACGTCGTAGCGGCGACCGATGAGTCCCTTCAAATGCGTCTCGAAGAGCACGCGTGGCGATCCGGCCTGGAAGGCCGAAGCCGTGTCGACCTCCACGACCATCAGCTTGTTTTCCGGCGACATGTAGTAGAGCTCCTTCCCGTCGGGGGCCCAGACGGGCTGATTGCCGCCGTCGGGCGAAATCTGCCACTTGCCGCCGCGCCCTGGGAAGGGCTGCACGAAGACCTCGTAGCGGCCCGATTCGGAGGACGTGTAGGCGAGCCATCGCCCGTCGGGGGAGAAGACCGCCTGCCACTCGGTCGCCGGCGTGGAGAGGAACACGGTGGGCTTCTTCTCGACGAGCGAATACGTCCAGAGGTCCCAGCCCGTCTTCATCTGGGTCGAGATCCCCGTGTAGGCGATCAGATTCCCGTCGCGCGACCAGTCGCAGACGTTCTTGAAGGCCGTCGGATCGAGGAAGTCCGCCTTGTCCTCTCCCGCCCCGGACGACGACTTCTCGTAGATATCGCCGATGCCGTTGCGATTGGAGGTGAACACGATCCGGGAATCGTCGGGAGACCAGACCGGATAGCTGTTGTCTGTGGGCCCGAACGTGAGGCGCGTCGCGACGTTGCGAGCCACGTCGAAGACCCAGACGTCGGCTCGATTCGTCGCAGGGTCGACGATGTCCACCGCGATGCGCCGACCGTCGTGAGAAATCCGGGGGCGCTGATAGTCAGCGGGCAGTCCGGTCGTGGACAGGCGCTTGCCGGATCGGTCGAACCAGACGAGCTCCGAGTTTCCCCCGGCGCCCCCCGACTGGAAGACGAGGCTTCCCGTGTTCGACGCGGCGAACATGGCCGCGGCGAAGTTCGAATAGAACGTGACGTTCTCGCCCACGGGCACCGCCTCGCCGCTCAGGTTCAGGCGCCGAGGGTCGAAGGGCTGCGCGACGACCATTCGGTCCCGGGCGTAGAGCAGGTGCCCCTCGGTCGAGCCGCCCGCGGGCGGGGAGTAGACGGCGTTGGATCGGACCTGGACCAGCAGCTTCCGCTCCCTGGAGTCCAGCGAGCCGGCATAGACGATGTCCCCTTCCTTCGGATCCCCGCCGGAAACGGACTGCGCGAGGAAGAGGAAATGCCGGCCATCGGGAAGAAAGTACGGAAACCGGTGACTGAATTCGCGCCGGGAGCTGTCCAACTCGGTGACCTGCACGGGCGTTCCTCCGGAGGCGGAGATTCGGTAGAGCGGCTCTCGCGGAGACGGCGAGAAGAGGATCACCCCGTCGCGACTCCAGGATCCCCCTCGAGAGAGCGACGCGTCGCAGAGGATTTGCGGAGGCCCGCCCGAGGCTTCGATCTTCTTGAGCTTGCCGCCGGCGAAGAAGCCCACGAAGCGGCCGTCCGGAGACCAGAACGGATACGATGCGGTCTCGGTGCCCGCCAGCGGCTGCGCCGAGATTCCGCTCAGGGGCCGGATCCAGAGCATGTTCTTTCCCTCGGAGGTGGAGGCGACGAAGGCGAGGCGCGTGCCGTCGGGTGACAACGCCATCGGCCCGTCCTCGTAGAAGAAGAGTCCCTTCTCCGGAGGCAGGATCGACGTTCGGACCGGTCGGGGCTGTTCTCGCGGATTGCGCAGGAGCGTCGCCGCTAGGGCGAGGGCCACTGCGGTAGCCAGGGTCGCGACGACCCAGGCGAGACGCTCGCGGCTCCGGCGCCGCAGCGCGACCGGAGCAGGCGCGACGGCCGCCGAGCCCCCCTCCGTGATCCATTGGAGCTGAAGCCTGACGTCGTGCGCGGTCTGGAAACGATCCTCCGGATCCTTGGCGAGACAGGTCCGGACGAGACGGTCGAGCGCGGGCGGCGTCATCGGCTGGATCGAGGCGATGGGCTGCGGCTCGGTGTGCAGGATCGCGCCGATCAACGACGCCTGGGTCGCGCCCGAGAACGCTTTCGCCCCTGTCGCCATCTCGTAAAGCACCGCGCCGAACGCGAAGATGTCAGTCCGGGCGTCGGCATCCTTGCCCTCCAGCTGTTCCGGCGCCATGTACTGGAACGTCCCGAGGATCGTCCCCTCCTGAGTCAGCGCCTGCCTGGTCGGCAGCGAGGTCAGGCTCTCCCTCGACGCCGCGGGCTCGAACGCTTTCGCGAGACCGAAGTCGAGCAGCTTGACTCCGGACTTGGTCAGCATCACGTTGGAAGGCTTCAGGTCCCGGTGGACGATCCCCTGGCGGTGCGCCTTGTCCAGCGCGTCCGCGATCTCCGTCCCGTAGCGCAGCGTCTGCTCGAGCGGCAGCGGGCCCTTCGCGAGACGGTCCGCGAGCGTCTCGCCCTCGAGGTACTCCATGACCAGGTACTCGGTCTCGCCCTCTCGTCCCACGTCGTAGAGCGCGCAAATGTGTGCGTGGGAGAGCTGCGAGATCGTTTTTGCCTCGCGCTCGAAGCGCTGGCGGACCTCGGGCGATGCGGAGAGATGCTGAGGCAGGACCTTCACCGCGACCGTCCGCTCGAGGCGCGTGTCCTTCGCCTTGTAGACCTCCCCCATGCCTCCGGCGCCGAGCGGCGCGAGGATCTCGTAGGGGCCGAGGCGCGTTCCCGCCTGCAGGGTCACGCCATCTCCTGTATCGGGAGATTCTGCCGCAGCGAGCGGACCGCGGAAAGCCTCGTCGCGGCTAGGACGTCTTCGCCGAAATCCTCTCGAACCGGACTGGCTCACCCATGTAGTTGTTCAGGCGTAGCTGTCCGGTCTTCGGATCAATGGAGGCCTTCGCCGCTACGACGATCTTGCCCTCGCCCTTCCCGTTGCCCTTCGGAAAGTGCATCTCGATGACCGTAGCGTCCCACTGGTTGGACGCTCCCGGGGCGATCATCGCCGACGCGGACAGGGGCCGGTTCGTAGCGACGACGACCCGGCGGGTTCCGTCCGGGAGCTGGGTCGAGCGCGCGTAGAAGAGCGCATCGCCCATGGTGTTGTTACCCCGGATGTAGCCGACCTGGGGTAGTTCCTGCATGGCCTCGACCGCGGCCTGCGAGCCCGACGCCTTCAGCACTTGCTCGAGCATCGAACGCTCGGCGTCCGTGGACCAGCGATTGATGACGATCTCGACGACTCCGGCCTGGCCGCTCTGGACGTCGACGGCGAATCCGGTGAACGTCTCGATGGATTTGTTTCCGGGCTCGGGAGCCTGCTTGTTGACCGCTTGCGCCGAGGCAGCGATCGCCAGCGCCAGGCCGATGACGGTGAGGAAAGCGGTACGCGTTCTCATTGAGACCTCCTTCTGGTTTGCGGCCGTTGGCCGGGGAGTGCTGCTGGCTACTCTATCGCGAGCGCGCGTCCGCCTTCTTCGTGTGAAGGATCAGGATGTCTCCCGTTCTCCGGCCTCTCGTGTAGAACAGCTTCTTACCGTCCCGCGAGATCTTGGGATCCTCGATGTAAAGATCGACACCGGAGAAATCCGTGACCTTTTCGGGTTCGGCGGTCTTCCAGTCCTGGGCCGGGCCCGGAACCCGAAAAATGTTCTTGTGATTCGGCTGAAAGTAGAGCCAGCGCCCGGACGGGGAAAAGGACGGGTGAAAGGCCGCGTACCTCGCTTCGATGATCTGCCGGGGCGTCCCTCCGGAGAAGGGAACCGTCGCGAGCGACATCTGGCCGCTGAGGCTGGTCTGGAAGACGATCCATTGCCCCGATGGATCGACGACGAAGAGTGTGCGCCCGTTGGCACCCGGCACCGGCCACGTCCGCCCCGACGCCAGATCGAGCCGGAGAACGTCATCCCCTCGGGGAATCAGCAACTGCTTGCCATCCGGCATCCAAAACGGTGCTCCGGCGCCGGTGATTTCGGTGACGCGCCGCGGACTCGTGCCGTCCGCATTCATGGTCCAAAGCGTAAAGGCACCTTCGGACCCTCCGGAACTATGCCGCGAATAGGCGATCTCACGGCCGTCGGGGGACCACTCCGGGCTCGAATCCGATGATCCCGGATCGCGCGTCAATTCGGCGGGCGGTCCCGGTGGATCGACGCGCCAGATATGCGAGTCCGCGCCTCGGCTTGCGCCGAAAGCGACTGCCCTCCCGTCCGGGCTAGGGGAGATGAAGCTCACATAGTTATTACCGACCGTGAGTTCTCTCGGCGGTCCGGTGATGCGACCCGACTCCGCATCGAAGGGGAGCTCCTCGACGTTCTGCGTCTCGTTCACCGCGGAAAATGCGATCGTCTGACCGTCTCTCGAAACCGCGGCGCCGAGATCGGGCCCGCGTCCCATCGTCAGCGGCCGCGGAGGTCCGGCGAGATCTCCGCTCGCGAGCGAGAAAGGAGCCGTCCACAGCGTACGACCCCGACCCGGCACGCTGCTCGTGAAGACCAGCGAGGTCGAGGCCGTGCCCCACGCGGGGTATTCGCCTTGCGCCAGGACCTTCGGCTTGCCTCCTTGCGCGGCGACGACTTCGATCTGCCTGCCGTTTTGATAGACGAGCCAACGGCCGTCTTCGGAAAGCCTCGGAAAGAAATACCGCGCTACGAACGCGTCGTCGATCGGAATATCGCGGCTCTCGCCGCCGGTGGATGCCACGCGCGCGATGTGCGCGTTGCGGAAGGTCCCGTGAACGTAAAGGATCCCGGACCCGTCGGGGGTCCAGGAGGGAAAGTCTCCGTTCGTGACGATCTTTCGTGCCGTACCGCCGAGGGTCGGCATCACCCAGATGTCGCCGCCGGTATGCGGCAGGCCCGGCGCCGCATGAAAGATACTCGAGGCGCTCGATCGATCCGACACGAACGCGATCTCGCGGCCGTCGGGCGAGAAGGCGGGCTGGATATCGTCTGCGGGGTCCTTCGTCAGGTTGATCGCGGGACCTCCGTCGATCTGCTGAAGGTAGATCTCGAAGTTGCCGTCGCGGTCGGCGACATAGGCGATCGTTCGGCCGTCGGGAGAGAAGGTGGGCTCCCCTTCATAGCCGGGATCGGTGGTCAGGGCCGTCACCGTGACGTCGGACCAATCCGGCAGGTTCGCGGGACCGCCGCGCGGGCGAAGAAGATAACCGACGACCGCGGCGGCGGCGGTCAGCGCGGCCACGCTCAGCCACTTCGGCAGCCGCGTCGAGGGAAGCGGCACCGCAACGGACGGCGCCGCTCCCGTCGAGGCGGTCGACGTCTCCAGAGCGAAAGCCAGATCTCTCGCCGATTGAAAACGCTTCTCAGGCTTCTTCTCCAGGCAGTGGCGAACGACCGTCGCCAGCGCCGGAGACACGTTCCCGTTTCCGCCGGCCGGATCGGGCGACTCCTCCTTGAGGATCGCCGTCATCGTTTCGGCCGCGGTCTCGCGCTGGAAGGGACGGCGTCCCGCCAGCATCTCGTACAGCACGGACCCGAAAGAAAAGATGTCGGACCGCTGATCCACCGCGAGACCGCGCACCTGCTCGGGCGACATGTATCCGACGGTGCCCATGACCTTGCCGGGCTCCGTGTACCCGGAGACCGTCGGTGACTGCGTCTCGTTGCCGGGTTCGGCCGCGGCGTTGGGCTTCGCGAGGCCGAAGTCGAGGATCTTGATCCGGTCGTCCGCCGTGACGAAGACGTTGTCCGGCTTCAGGTCGCGGTGGACGATCCCCTTCTCGTGCGCCGCCGCGAGGCCCATAGCGATCTGGATCCCGTAGTCGGTCGCGCGACGCGGCGAAAGCGGACCCGAGGCGAGCGCGTCTCGCAGCGTTTCGCCCTCGAGCAGCTCCATCACCGCGTACGCCACGCTGCCCTCGCGTCCGACGTCGTGGAGCGCCAGGATGTTGGGATGTGACAACGCCGCCACGGCCTTCGCCTCGCGTTCGAACCGCGCGAGGGCGTCGGCATCCTGCGCGAGGCGTTCGGGGAGGACTTTGACGGCGACGGCGCGGCCCAGCCGCGTGTCGCGCGCCTTGTAGACCTCCCCCATCCCTCCCGCACCCAGCGGCGCGAGGATCTCGTAGGGACCAAGGCGTGCGCCCTTCGACAGACTCACTTCAGCCCCTCGACGACATAGAGATCCGAAAGCCACCGGCGGTACTGATAGGCGTAGGATGAACCGTCGGCAGAGAGAACCACGTCACGAACGTAGGAGACGCCGGCCTTGTCGGCGGGCTCGTAGTCCCGCCAGTGCGCGCGGGCGCCGCTCTCGAGATCGATTCGGAAGACGCGCAGCGGGACTTCCCTCTCCCGCCCAACGAAGATCGACCGGCCGTCGCCGCTGAATCGTATCGGGTCCTCCCCCGGCAGCATCCGGGGGACCGGCACGCCCTCTCCTCCCTCGATCGGATACAGTGCAAACGTCCCGTCTGCACGGTCCGCGATGATGCGGTGGGAGTGCGGAGAGACGCTGGCACCCGTGACGGGAGCATCCCTCAGCGCGATCACACGCTTCTCACCCGTCTCGGGATCGAGGAGGAAGAGTCGAGGAGGCTGATTCGACTCACTGCCGAAGACGAGCAGCCGCCGGCTGTCGAAAAACCAGTCCATGTTCCGCGGCGAGAGCCCGCCCATTTTCACCACTCTGGGCTCTCCCGGTCCGATCGGGACAATTCTCGGAGACGCACCGGCGACGATGGCCAGTACCTCCTTCTCGTCCGGCGAGAGCCGGCCGAAACCGTCACCCAGGCGCACTGGCGGCGAACCATCCATCTTCCGAAGAATCAGAGCCCCATTGGGTCCCGCGGCGTCTCCCTCGTCGTAGAGGAGAAGAAGCTTCCCGTCCTGTGAAATATCGGTCACGTGCGTCATCTCCAGCCAGGAGAAATCCTTCTCGGCGGCGTCGCCCGCAGCGGCTCCGAGAACGACCTGTCTCTCCTCCTCGCGCGCCAGGAGGACCCTGCCGTCCCGAGAGACGTCGCAGAGCGTCAGAGCGTCTGGGGCCCTGTAGAGGACGCGCAGAGCGCCCGAGAGTCGCACGGCATACAGCGCTCGTTGCTGAGCGAGGTCTGCCCCCGCGAACCAGATCTCGTCGCCAGACGGCGACCACGCCAGACCGCGGACCGACTGGAAGCGTTTCGTCAGGATTCGCTTCTTCCCGTCGGGTCCGACGACGGCCACGGAGCCCAGATCGTTGTACCAGAACGGGTGATCGAAGAAGGCGATCGACCGGCCGTCGGGCGAGATCCGCGGGAAGCTGACGTATCCGTTGGTCGCTTCGTAGACGAGCTTACCCGGCGGAAATTCGAGCCGCGACTTCCGCCGCTGCGTCAGCTCGCGGACGATCGCCAGACTGCCGTCCCTGGCGAAGTCCGCCTGCTGAACGCCTTCCGCGATCTCCCGTGGCGCACCGCCGGCGAGCGGCACCCGGGCGAGGGTCCCAATACAGACTCCGTTCGCGGAAGCCTTGCATTCGAGGGCGATGGCGAGCTCTCCGGCCGGTGAGGCCGCGAACAGATTCGCGCTCGGCAGCTCGAGTGCCAGCGCGTCGGGGTTTTCCGGCTGCTTCAGGTAGAGCTTCAGCGGGCCGCCGTCCCACGCCGCCGCATACACGATCGATCGTCCGTCCGGGCCGAAACGCGCTCCCCGGACGTAGCCGCGCCGGAACGTCACCCGCTCGAAGCGCGGGGGCTCCGCCGGTCGCGCGCGCCGCGCCAGCACCCACGCGCCCGCCGCGACCATGGCCAGCGCGAGCGCCGCTCCGACGATGCGCGGCCACGTCCTCGGCTTCGCCGCCGCGGCCGGCTGCGCCCCCGAGCTCCGGAACCCGCCGGACGCCATCTCGAGCGCGAAGACGACGTCGTGCGTGTCCTGGAACCGCGAGGCGGGATCCTTCTCCAGGCAGCGCCGGGCGACGAGCTCCAGCGAAGAGCCGATCCCGGACGTCTGAGGCAGCTCCGGCGGATCCTCGTTGAGGATCGCCGTCATCGTCTCGGCCGCGGTGGGCTTCGAGAACGCCCGGCGGCCCGCGAGCATCTCGTAGAGGATCACACCGAAAGAGAAGACGTCGGTGCGATGGTCGAGCGCCTTCCCGCGCACCTGCTCGGGAGACATGTAACCGACAGTTCCCATCACGGTGCCCGGCTCGGTCAGGCGCCGCTCCGTCGGCGCGCTCGTGTCGCCTTCGTCTTTCGCGGACGTCTCCGTCGCGAGACCGAAATCGAGGATCTTGACGTGCCCGGACTTCGCCACGAAGACGTTCTCGGGCTTGAGGTCCCGATGGACAATCCCCTTCCCGTGCGCCGCCGCGAGTCCCTCGGCGACTTCCCGCGCGATCGAAGCCGCGCGCCGCGGCGGCACGGGGCCGCTCTCCAGCATCTCACCCAGCGTCTGGCCGTCGAGCAGCTCCATCACCGCATAGGAGACGCTGTCGCTGGTCCCGAAGTCGAAGATCGACAGGATGTTCGGATGCGACAGCGCCGCCACCGCCTTCGCCTCGCGCTCGAAGCGGCCGAGCGCGGAGGCGTCGCCGGCGACCCGCTGCGGGAGGACCTTGACCGCGACGTCGCGGCCCAACCGCGTGTCGCGGGCTTTGTACACCTCCCCCATCCCGCCCGCGCCGAGCGGCGCGAGGATCTCGTAGGGGCCGAGGCGCGTGCCGCTCGGAAGCGTCATTTCGTTCCGGTCGGCGACAGCCGATCGAGCTCGGTGAACCAGTTCGTCACGAGGTGGAGCTCGCGGACGATACCGGAGTCGGGCGGCTCGACCACCACGTAGAAGCTCTTTCCGTCGGGAGCGACCGAGTAGCCGCGCAGGTTCGGTACGCGGAAGAGCTCCTCCGGCGCCGACGGCGAAACCCGGCCCGCGGTCGAGACCGGGACGCGGAGCAGCCGGTCCTCACGCCAGCAGTAGATGAAGCGTCCGTCCGGCGACCAGCGCGGGCCACGCGCCCCCGCCGCGAGAAGAACGCGCGGTCCGGCTCCGTCGATGCGGTCGACGACCGAGTGCCATCCCTCCGTGTCCCGGTAGTCGTAGGCGAGCCAATGCCCGTCGGGAGACACACTGGCTCCGGAGACGTTGCCGTCGACGATCCTCCGTGGCGGCGCCGACCGGTCGACGCTCGCGAGGATCAGGCCGGGTGTCTTCCCGTACTGCATCGCGACCAGCGACCTGCCGTCGGGCGTCCACGCGAGCGGGTACTTTTCCTCCCCGGGCGCGACGATCTGCTCCGGTGGACCGCCGCCGTCGGCACGCTGGCGGCACACGCTCCAACCGGCCTCTCCCTCCGCCGAGGCCGAGTAGGCGACGGCGCTCCCGTCGGGAGACCAGACGACGGTCAATCCCTGCGCGCGGCGCCCCGCGAGCGGAAGGCGGGAGCGAATCTGGCGGGTCAGATCGTAGATCCACACGGACCCGTCGAACGTGATGACCGCCAGGCTCCTCCCGTCGGGAGACGGCATGGGGACGCCGAACGCGTCGGCGGCGAACGGCAGGAGCTCGAGCGAACCCTTCTCGTCGACCCGGCCGATCTGGATCTGCTCGATCCCGCTCCCCCGGATGTATCCCGTCGCGTAGACGAGCGTGCCGCCGTCGGACACGGCCAGCGCCGAGGCGCCGTTGCCCCCGTTCGCGACGTCCTTCAGGATGGCGACGGGCGGGCCGGCCAGGCGTCTCCGCGCGAGATCGAAGGGCGCCGCCATGAGCGTGCGATCCGGCCGAACGAGGAGCAGATGCCCGTCGGCCGTGTAGCGCGCGAACGAGACTTCCGGCGCGAGCGCCTCCAGCTTCCGGGTCGCGACGTCGAGCAGCGCCGCGCCGCCCCACGGGGTATCGCCCTCCTCGCAGAGCAGCACGAGCTCGGGGGAGATCCTCTGCGGCCACTGCAGCGCCCGGCGCGCCGGTTTGCCCTTCCAGACGACGCTCTCCAGAGACGTGTCGGGACTCCCTCCGTCGGCGGGAATGCGCCAGAGCCCCTCGGTCGTGGACGGGGCGACGACGATCGACCCGTCGTCGCCCCAGCTGCCGCCGTAGTAGTCGGGGATCCGAGCGACGACCTGCGTCAGCCCGGTGGCGAGCGAGAACTTGCGGACGGCGCCCGTTCCGTTCGCCGCCTCGCCCGACACGTTCGTCGCGAACCCGAGCCACTGGCCGTCGGGCGAGAAGAACGGTCCCTCGGCGGAGGAGCTGTCGGGCACCACCCGCGCCTCGCCGGTGTCGAGGCGGTAGATCCACAGCATGCCGCGCTCGCCTTCCTTCTCCGCGACGAACGCCAGGGTGCGGCCGTCGTGCGAGATGGCGAGCACGGGCGAGGCCCAGCCGGTGAGGCGCGTGCCGGCGGGCAGGGGGACGACGGAGTGGACGGCGACCCCGGGCGGGGCCGCGCGAGGCGTCGCGAACCGGCGCGCCGCCAAAAACCCCGCCGCGAGCGCGACGGCGATCGCGGCCGCGGCGAGCCCGAGGGGCAAGCCTCGCCGGGCGCGCGGCGTCGCCGGTGCGGGACCGGGAGCGGCCGCTGCGTCGACAAGGATCCACGCGTCCCCGAGGTCGCGGAGCCGCTGCCGCGGATCGCGCTCGAGGCAGCGGCGGAGGAGGACCGGTACTCCGCCCGGCGTCTCGGGCGGCAGCCTCGACCAGTCGGGATCCTGGCGCAGCACGGCGGCGAGCACGTCCGACACCGTCTCGCCCTCGAAGCACCGGCGTCCTGTGAGCATCTCGTAAAGCACGGCGCCGAACGACCAGACGTCGGACCGCTTGTCGACGGGCCTGCCGCGCGCCTGCTCGGGCGACATGTAGGCCGCCGTCCCGATCACGACGCCGGCCTGCGTCGCCTGCGCGGTGAGCGTTGGCGAGGAGGTCGCGTCGGGCGCGACGCCGTCGGCGGAGAGCGCCTTCGCGAGACCGAAGTCGAGGACCTTGACGCCGCCGTCCGGCGTAATCTTGACGTTCGCCGGCTTCAGGTCTCGGTGGACGATGCCGCGAGCGTGCGCCGCCTCCAGGGCGTCGGCGATCTGCCGCGCGATCGCGAGCGCCTCGTCGACGGGAATCGGCCCCGCCGCGATCCGCTCCGCAAGCGTCTCGCCGGGCACGAGCTCCAGCACGAGCGCGCGGATCCCTTCCCCCTCCTCGACGCCGTGGATCGCCGCGATGTGCGGGTGGTTGAGCGCGGCGAGGACGTGCGCCTCGCGCTCGAAGCGCGCGAGCCGCTCCGAGTCGCGAGCGACCGCCTCCGGCAACACCTTGATTGCGACGTCGCGATGCAGCCGCTCGTCGCGCGCCCGATAGACCTCCCCCATCCCGCCCGCGCCGAGCGGCGCGAGGATCTCGTAGGGACCCAGGCGTGTCCCGGCCGTGAGCGCCAAGTTGCGGAGAGCATACAAGATAGCGGCGCGCGACCGCGGGAACGCGTCCCGCATCTGGTAGATTGAAACGTCCATGAGTCAACGCAAACGCCACGCCACCGTCGGCGTCCGGGTCGGCAAGGTCATGGTCGGCGGCGGGGCGCCCGTC
>Ga0075425_100006505_pt1 | contig 12257 bp, 11 predicted proteins | sample SoiMethybrSBSTD4_FD_75300 | JGI IMG/M metagenome (GOLD analysis project Ga0075425, IMG submission 75300) | Bulk soil microbial communities from a Populus tree surrounding site in Tennessee, USA - Soil MetaG P. TD hybrid SBSTD4 | ecosystem: Environmental > Terrestrial > Soil > Tree plantation...
GAAAATAGCTTGCATGAGTTGGTCTCGGCGGCCACGAACACTACGCTGACGGAGTGGGTGGCTCGGTCGTCCCCGCCTTTCCCCAAGTGCGAAACCATTTGCAGAGGTGGAGATGAAAGCATTGCTTGTGCTGGGTGTTATTGGGATTGCGGCGGGGGTTGCAAGCGGGACAGCCGCCCAAGAGAGGGGAGTTCCTTCCGATTACCGAAAACGTGCAGCACAGATTATCAAGAGCCGGACCAACTTTCGGATACGAGATGGCCGGATTTCACGACCATCCGTCATGTGGGCTGGATTACTAGCCGGCGGCAACCTTCCTGGCATCTGCGCAGTAATTTTTCGCGAGAACCCGTTTGGCATGGTGGTGCGAGATACATGGCAAATAACCTTCAAGAACGGCGCGATCGCGACTGCGGACTACGCCAATATCGCTTGCGATAACACCTCAAAATTCCCAGAAGTGCTGGGGCGCTAAATCAGGGCAAGCGATCAGGCACTAAAACCCGGTCGTTGCGGCTCTCGAAGTCCCAACGCCACGAACGCGTCTTGGGGCGCTCACCATCCCATGGCGGGGATAAGCGGTGAGCGCTCGCTCGCGCGGCGTCGGCCCCGATCGCTGCCCCCCTAGGCCTTGGCGAGAAGCAGCCCCATGAGAGAGCGTTAACGCGTGCTATCGAAGCGAACCGTCCAAGGGTCAGACCCGGCTCAGACCTGCGTCTCGGCCCTCGGCTCTTCCACGGTTTGCTGCGGCCCGCCTCGCATGAAATAGGACTGAAAGGCCGGCACAACAAGCAGCAGCAACACCGGCCCGATCAGCATGCCGCCCACGATCACCGTCGCAAGCGGTCTCTGCACCTGGCTGCCGATACCTTCTGATATGGCGGCGGGCAACAGGCCGATGCAAGCCGACAGCGTCATCATGAGGATCGGCCTCATCTGCTGCTCGACGGCATGAAACATCGCCTCGTTCGGCGTCATACCGCGCGCCAGCACACGGTAATAGCCGTTGATGATGAGGATCCCGCTCATCACCGAGACGCCGAACAGTGAGATAAAACCAATCGCCGCCGAGATGCTGAATTCCAACCCCCCGACGTAGAGCCCAATAATCCCGCCGCAAACCGCGAACGGCAGACCAAGGAGGGCCATCAAGCTGTCGCGCCAGGAATTGAATAGGCCATAGAGCAAGATCATGATGAGTACGAGCGTAATGGGGACAATCGTGGCCAAGCGACGTTTCGCCTGCTGAAGCCAATCAAACTCGCCCGCCCACTCGATCCGATACCCGGTCGGCAGCTCTATCTTGCTGGCGATCCGCTCCCGCGCCTCCGCCACCGCCCCCGCCAGGTCGCGGCCGCGGACGCTGAACTTGATGGGGACGAACCGCTGATTGCGTTCGCGGAAAATATAGGACGCTCCGGTGTCGAGGGAGATCGTTGCCAGCTCACCCAGCGGGATATAGGCCGTGCCGCCTCCTCCTGTCGGGGAGCCAACCTTTAAGCTCGTGACCTGATCGATGTTGTTGCGATATTGCTCCGCCAACCTGACGGTGACCGCGAATTGTCGATCGGCTTCAAGCAAGGTGGTGGCTACGGCCCCGCCAAGTGCGGCCTGGATGACGGTGTTGACATCGCTCACGTTGAGGCCATACCGAGCGGCCTTGGCACGGTCGATCTTGACATTCAAATTGGGTTGGCCAAGCACCCAAAACACACCCAGATCGGTCACGCCGCCGACCCCGGCCATCTCCCGCATTACTTCTCGGGCGAGTTTCTCCAAGGTGGTGAGATCTGGTCCGATCACCTTGACGGAGTTGGCACCTTTGACGCCGGAGAGCCCTTCCTCGACGTTATCTTGAATATACTGGGAGAAATTAAATCCGATGCCCGGGAACTCGCTCGTGAAGGCACTCTGCAGTTCATCGACCAACTTCTCCTTGGTCATCCCCTTCGGCCATTCATCAAAGGGCTTCAGCGGCACAAAGAACTCCGCATTGAAGAAACCTGCGGCGTCGCTGCCGTTATCTGGCCTACCATGCTGTGAAACGACCGTGATCACCTCGGGATAGTTGAGCAAAATTTCCCTCAGCCTGTTCACGATGGGCATTCCAGCTTCCAGCGATATGGTGGGCGGCATGGACGCCCTAATCCACAAGTTCCCCTCCTCCAGCGTCGGCAGAAACTCGCTTCCCAACCTCGAGCCCATAACCGCGCTGGCCGCGAGGAAGATTATTCCGGCTGCGATCGTCATCCTTCGGTTGTTGAGTGACCAGCGCAGCACCGGCGTAAAGACCCGTCGCAAGCCGCGCACCACTGTGGTCTCCACCTCCTCAACATGCTCGGGCAGCAAGAGCGAGGCGAGGCACGGCGTCACCGTGAATGTGGCGATGAGCGCCCCAATCAGTGCGTAGGCATAGGTGCGCGCCATTGGGCCGAAGATCTGTCCTTCGACGCCTTGCATGGCGAAGAGGGGAATGAACGCCGCCACAATGATCGCGGTGGAGAAGAACACGGCGCGGTCGATCTGTACCGCCGAGATGAAGATCAGCCGCAGCCGATCGTTCCATGAGGAGTTTGGGTCACCTGAGCCCGTGGGATCTGGACCCCACCGCCCCTCGCGAAGCTGCCGCAACAGCCCTTGTCGTTCCTCAGGCCGTGCTTGAAAATTCCGGTAGGTGTTCTCAACCAGAATGACCGCCGCATCGACGATGATGCCGAAGTCGACGGCACCCACCGACAGCAAATTCGCATCCTCGTTGCGAAGCACAAGCAGCACAATGGAAAAGAACAATGCGAATGGGATATTGGCCCCAACAATGATGGCGCTGCGCAGGTCTCCGAGGAACACCCATTGAATGAGAAAGATCAGCAAGCACCCAAACGTCAAGTTGTGCACGACCGTCGAGGTCGTGACCGCAACCAGCGTGGTGCGGTCATAAAATGGCACCAGCTTCACGCCTGCCGGGAGACTGCCGTCGCTGTTGATCTTGGCGATTTCGCCACGGACCCGCTCCACCACATCGTTGGTGTGCAACGTGCGGTTCATGATCACGATGGCCGCGACGACGTCGTCCTGTCGATCCCGGCCGGCCTTGCCGAGCCGAGGCGCAAACCCGACCGAAACTTTGGCGACGTCCTTGACGAATACTGGTATGCCCCCCGACTGAAACAGGGGCACGTTCTCGATATCCTCAACCTTGAAGCCCTGGGTCAGGTCGGCGGAGCCGCCGCTATCGATGAGGCCGATACCGCGCACGTTGACGGATTGTTGCCCCATGTTGATGGTGCGCCCACCCACATTGACATTGGCATTGCCAATCGCGTTGATGACCTGCGGAAGCGTGACGTTGTAGGCATCGAGCTTGTGCAGGTCGATCTCGACGTCGTACTCCTTCGTGGTTCCGCCCCACGTGTTCACCTGAACGACGCCAGGCACCGTCAACAGGCGACGCTGCAGCACCCAATCCTGAACCGTGCGCAGGTTCGTCAACCCGAAGTGCGGCGGCCCCACGACTTGATAACGGAAGATCTCGCCGACGAGGCTGGTCCCCTGAATCTGCGGCGTGACGTTGTTGGGGAGGCTCACGTTCTGTTGCAGACTGATGGCCGTCTGCGTCAAGGCGAAGTAGTAGTCTACGCCGTATTGAAAGACGACGCGCACAAAGGAAAGCCCGTAGAACGACGTCGATCGAATGACGTCGACGCCGGGCGTTGCGGCAAGGCCGACTTCAATGGGAATGCTGAAGTAACGCTCCATCTCTTCGGCCGAAAGTCCCGAAGATTGGGCCGTGATTTCCAAAATGACCGGCGCTGGATTGGGGTAGGCCTCAATGTTGAGGCGCGAGAACGCGAATAGACCAAGACCCACGAACACAAACAGTCCCAACAGCACGATGGCACGTCGCGTGAGACTGAAAGCGATGAGGCCCCTTACCATCGAGAGAGCGCTTCCCTATCCCCTGGTTCGGAGCACGGGCGCCGGGCCCCCGCAAAGTTGGCCCCGAGAATTTGCATGTTCCCGATCGCATGTCATGTTTTTTGGCGCCATGCAACACGCGCTGACGGCGCAGGCCGATGATGAGCGACATTTAATCTCCCAGCCGACGCCGTTGGGAGCAGGCCCGTCCGGTCCCGGCTTGCGCCGGGAGCCGCGACCCCACCGGATCGTCCCGCCGTGCCTCCCGGCCGTGCTTCTTATCTATGCGTCTTGGGCCCCCGTCTGGCTGTCGCTTCTGGCAATCCTTAACGTTGCGCTGAGCTCCCGGTTATCCGCAGAGGGACCCATTCCCGCCAAGCCCGCGCGCCCCACTCGAAGGCTCAGGGCTCATCCACACCCGATCGCGTGGTAGCGTATTTCGACCCGCGGGGAACCGGACTATCGTATCACGCGGATGGAGGAGGGTTACATATGGTCACCCCTGCGTCGCCGACACGCCATCTGATCTCAGCCCGTTGCGGCATCTTGGGTATTTTCGGGTCTTTGCCTTCACGTGCGCTCAGAGCCGCGCTTGGCGGCGCATTTGCGCTCCTGGGGCTTGTTCTGGCGCTTGTTCTGGCACTTGTTCTGGCACCCTTGGCATCGCCCGCGCGCGCCGCAGACGACATCGCGACCGCCCCCGCCTCTGAAGCGCCGCCCTCGGCAACGTGGCCGTTGCGACCCCTCACGCTCGCCGAAGAGCGCTCGCTCCAACCGGCCCGCCCCTTCAAGGAATGTGCGACCTGCCCCGAGATGGTCGTCATCCCAGCGGGACAATTTCGTATGGGTTCGGTGCGGGGTGACGGCGACCGCGACGAAGAGGGTCCCAACGGTCAGCCGTTCACGGCCACCATCGCCGCCCCCTATGCGCTGGGTCGCTACGTCGTCACCGTTCGCGACTACCTTGAGTGTGCAGCTGAGGCAGCGTGTCCGCCGACCGCTTGGCAAGACCCACAGAGCCCCTATCACGTGCCCGCGGGCAGCGATGATCATTATAAGCGCCTCGGGACCGCGCTCACCGATCCACGCCATCCCATTGTCGGGGTCACCTGGAAAAATGCCCAGAGCTACATCACCTGGTTGAATGGCAAGCTGGGCCTTGCCTCTGCGCAGGGCTATCGCCTGCCCAGTGAGGCCGAATGGGAGCGTGGTGCCCGCGGCGGCATAGAAAACCTCAAATACTTCTGGGGGGATCGATTTACGGCCAATTCTGCCAATGGCACGGGACAGTCCGGTGCCGATCAATGGCCCTATACTTCACCGGTCGGCAGCTTCCCCGCCAACCCCTATGGCCTCTACGACGTCGCCGGTAACGTGTGGCAATGGGTCGAGGACTGTTATCATCCAACGTATGCAGATATGCCCGAAGCGGTCGTCAATACGGGTGTGGCATGGGAAAGCACATGCGATGACGCAGGTCGTCGTGTCCTCCGCGGCGGATCCTGGATCGATCTGCCACGCGTTCTGCGGGTGGCCGACCGCGGTGGAAGCCCGCCCGACATGCACTATGGTTACGTCGGGTTCCGCGTCGCAAGGACGCTCGCGCATTGACGGGAGGGCACCGCGCCAGCGCGTGACGGCTCAACAGCGCCTGCCCGGCCTGGCATCACACAAGTCATTGACGCGCATCGGCGGATCCCATTGCCCCGCAACATACGAGCAATGAAAGCGAATGCGCACGGAGCGGACGATCGCGTCATCGACGAGCCGGTCTTGCTTGAAGGCGATGATCCGTATGCGCTCTCCGAACACGCGCTCTCCCAGCACATGCACCCACCGCCACCGCGAGCCCGGCTCATAGGTGAGGCAGACCACGGCGTTTCTTTCAAGATGGGCGCCGAGGGGAGGACCCAGCGCCATCACCACTTCGCGCTGCGTCATGCCAATCGCCAACTCGCTTGCCTGGGCGAGACCGGCGTTCCCGAAAATCCCTAACGCTTGAAGAAGTATCCCAGCGGCAATTGCCCACCGCATGCCCGTCTCCCTCCAACCCCTCCGCAAGCACGAACCCGTGTCAGACGCCAGTGTCAGTCGATTTTGCGCGGGGCCTTCCCTCTCTGTGCCGTCGTCCAAGACCCGCGCCGTTAATGCGGCTATTCGCTTTGGGCGAGGGTGCGATCTTCGCCACCGCCAATCCTCTAATACCCGGCGTGCTGCCGTTGATTTCCCCGGGCCTAGCGCATGGGACAGAGAGCCCGCGCGGCGGAGGGGCAAATTCGGGGAATTCGGGGGTTCGCACCTCACAAGGGGGAGGTGTGAACCCGTTGGCTGCTGGACCTGGAGCCAGCGGCGACGTGCCCAAGCGGGACCATTGACACCGAGGCCGTAGGCACGGGGGACCTTGAGCGTGCACAGCGCCTGGGGCGTCGCTCCGCTCTTCGCGCAACTGGCCCTGCAGTTTGGCTCGTTCAACATCTGGGCTCCCACCAACGCGCAGAGGAACGCTCAAGACCAGCACCGCTATTGCGGACGTGCGATCGTCAGCATGTTGCTCAAGAAGATGGCACCTTCCGTCGCAACCAGCTCGCCGGCGCGCACTCCCTCAAGAATTTGCCGGAAGTCCTCCCGCTGCTGCCCGATCTTCACGGTACGCCGGGTGAAATGCCGCCGGTCCGTCGTCACCCACACGGTCATTGTCCCATCCCCCTCACGTACGACACCCTTAACCGGCACTGCCGGCGAACGCACGGGATCACCCGTGCGGATCACAAAATTGGCAAACATCCCCGGCCGCAGCTCGTGCGTCGGATCGGCAATTTCCGAACGCACGAGCACGCGACGTGTTGTGGGATCAACGGCAGCGCCAAGCGTCGTGATGTGACCCTCAAAGACGCGGTCGGCGTAGGCCATCACTCTGGCCTTGACATCCTGCCCCACTTTGAAGCTCGGGCTCTCGCTTTCATGGACTTGGGCGATCATCCACATCGTCGAGATATCAGCGACGGCATAGGGGGCCGGCGCGTTCCCAGGTTGCACAAAAAGACCCGGCGCGGCATTGCGGGCCGTAATTCTCCCGGAGATGGGGCTCGGCACGACGAGGGTCGAATCGACGCGCCGTTCGCTGACCATCCGGTCTATCTCCTCCTCGGTCTTGCCGAAGATGCGCACGGCGTCGCGCGCCGCCTTATGGGCACCCTCCGCAGCTTGTTGGTCGGAGATCGCCTGCTCAAGATCCCGCTGTGCCGCCGCCTTCGTCTTGGCGAGATCGCGCAAGCGCACCAGCGTGCGTGTCGTGAGCTCCAAGACCCCCGCAGTCGTGATCAGCGTTGAAGCGGCCTGCAGAAGATCTGGGCTGTCGATCGTATATAGCGTCTGCCCCTTCTTCACCTCATCGCCGATCTTAGAGAACAGTTCGATGATCCGACCCTGATAGGGGGCAAACACTTGCACCGTCATGTCGCCATTGAAGTCGATGCTTCCGACAGCCTCGTTCTCGATTGGAAAATCGCGCTCCTCGACAGCTTGCACCTTGACCGAGGCAACCAAGCCTTCCTGCAGCTCAACGCTATTGTCCGGTAGTGACGGGGGCGGGGCAGCGGCCACCGCGGTCGGCGCCGTCTTCTTCAAACCCATGTAGCGCAACATCGGTTCCCCCAAGAGGAAGCCAACGCCTGCGAGCGCCACCACCGCGCCAACTCCAATGAGGATGGAGTTTCTGTACGCCATTATCAAACTCCGGACACTTTCCCTTTCACGTTCTTCCACCCTCAATCGTCCTCTATGACCACGATGGTGTGGCCCCATCGGTCACGAACTTCATCGGATTGAACATCCGATCGGTTCCACCAGCCACCCCCGAGCGCCTGGAACAGCGCGATCGTGTCGGCGTAACGATTGGCTTTGGCCACCACGACGCTCAAGAGTGCCGATAAATATACCTGTTGCGCATTAAGAAGCTGCAGAGCGCTTACCTGTCCGAGCTCCAGCTGTTCACGCGTTAGTCGCAAACTCTTCTCCGCCGCGCGCTCCGCCGCTGTTGCCGCCCGCAACGCGTTGCCATCGAGTTCCACTGTTTGCAGCGCGTCCGCCACGTTCTGAAAGGCGGTGACGACCGTGCTGCAATATAGCGCCGCGGCCTGGTCCCACCCCGCTTCCGCCGCACGCTGGCGTTGCTCAAGGGTGAAGCCGTCGAAGATCGTCTGGGTCACGTTACCGGCAATCGTCCAGAATAGGAACTGCGGCGCCGGATTAAACAAATTGGGGAACTGCTCAGCCGTTTTGCCAGTATTTCCGGATAGGTTGAACTGGGGCAGCCGGTTCGCGACGGCCACGCCCACCAATGCCGCCGATGAGTGCAGGTTGGCTTGTGCTGCCCGAACGTCCGGCCTCTGCTCCACCAACTTCGAGGACAGACTGACGGGAAGCTCGTTCGGCAGGTGCAGGGTGGTAAAATCAAAGCGCTCGGGCAAGCCTTCCCCGGCCAGGTGACCCGTCAGCGCCGTCAACAAGTCGCGCTGAATCGCAAGCTGCTTCTGCAGGGGTGGCAGAGCCTGTTCGGCCTGCGCCAATGCCGCTTCCTGGGCGGCCACATCCACTTCCGACACCTGCCCCGCATCCAACTGTCGACGCAACAAGTCGAGCAGCTCTCGCTCGATGCGGATGATCTTCTGGGTGGCATCGATCTGGCCACGAACCGACGCTTCCTGCACGGCCGCCAGGGCGATGTTGGAGGTCAAGGTCAGATACGTCGCCTCGAGCTGAAAACGCTGCGCTTCCGCCTGGGCTTCGAGCGATTCCACCTGCCGGCGGATCCCTCCGAACACATCAGGCGCGTAGGCAATCGTCAGCTGCGCCGTGTGCAGCGAGAAGTAGTCGCTCCCAGAGTTGGTCGGCGGGGTGAGGTCCTCCGCGGTCGCCACTTTCTGGCGGGACGCCAGGTAGCTCCCGGCGATGGTCGGAAAGAACGCTCCCCGCTGCGCCTGTACGCCGGCATGGGCGACCCGCAATGCCGCTTGCGCCGCTTTGAGATCGAAATTGTCCCGGAGCGCCCGTTCCATCAGATTGCTCAGCGCGCGTGACCTAAATAGCCTCCACCATGCGCCGGGAATATCGAGGTCGTGCACAAAGCGCTGGTTTTCCTTGTCGGCAGTCCCCGGCCCCTTGAGCGGCTTGGGTGTCAAGGCCACTGCCGGGGCGGGTGGGATCGCAAAGTTCGGTCCCACCGTGCACGCCGGCAATGCCAGTGCTCCGCCGAGCAGTACGATCCGCACCATGCTTCCCGGGCCCAAGCCCATGCGCAGGCGACAATGGGGTCGCTCGCCACGCTCGGTCACAAAGTTTGCCTGACCCTGCACGAGGCGCCTCTCAGAAGCGGTAATTCAGGGCCGCGCGCAGGAGGTGCTGCTGCTCCGACAACGTCGTGTTCGTCGGCCACCAGCCGCCCGTGGCGGCCGTCGCAACGTTCACCTCGCCTAAATCTACGAACAAGTATTCACCCCTGAACGTCCAGTGTGTGGTGAGCGCATATTCAACACCGACCCCCGTGGTCCATCCCACGCGAGAACGGCTCTCCTGCGTGACCAACGTCGGGAACACATTGAGCGGATCACGAAACGTCAGCGTATGGCTGACGCTGCCCCAAGCCACTCCGCCAGTCGCGTAAATGAAAGCGCGATAGTAGGCAAATCCCACGCGCGGACGCAGTGTCGCAAGCCAGCCATTGCTCTCGGCAAAGTCCTGCACCACGCCAAAGGCCGGTATAAACGTCGCCTTCCCGGTATCTTGGCCTCGCCAAGTAACGTCCCCCTCAAGTCCCCAGATGAAGCTGCCGACTTGGTGATTGAACCCGCCTTGGATCCCACCGATTAGGCCATTTGAGTTGACGGCGCCGGTGGTAGCGCAGTCGGCGACACTGCCGGTAATGAAGGTGCACGCCGAAAGCGGCGTGGCTGCGTGATCAAAACTGCTGGTGGTATAGCTAAAACCGACGTTGCCCCCCACATAAAACCCCGTCCAGCTCATGACCTCAGGCTGATAGGCATGATAGGCAATTGACGGCGTAGCGTCGGGCTCCCAGCCGTCGGCCAACCCGTCAGCCGCGCCGGCGACAAGCAAAACCGAAAGAAGAACCCCGCGCGTTGCGAACGCCATTGTCTGCCATCTCCTGTCCGCAGACGCGGCACCGCCCTGGCCCTGGCTCTCCCTGACCTCGCACGACGCGATTCGCAGATTTTAGGCTTGCGAATTCGCGCCTACCGCTTGAGCTTTGCTGTGGAGATCAGCCTAGGGGCCCTTGCTGACACTACGCTGACTGCTGCACGACAATTGCTTCGGCTTGGCCGCGAGTCCAAGTCCACACATACCGACGAACGCGCGGTCATCAATTCGAGGCAGTCCCGCAACCCGGCGAACGGATTTGGCAAGAATCGCAAAGCGTGTCCAGCTGATGACCCCGTCCGACGCCCACTTACCCGATGACTATTCGTCGGGCAGTCCCAGCAGCTTCATTTCCTCTGGTGTAAGTTGCAGTTTGGCAACCCCGGCGCGCCGCTCTCCCGTGGCGCAATACCGCGTCACGCGGCGCCGATAATTTGCGCCGACCAGCCGCCAGATCACACGTTCCTTCATCTCTCGAGCAGCGCGTACGTCCCGTTCAAACATGCGCAGTTCATTGGCGCAGTCCTCTCCGGCGATTGCAGGAGCCATCATCAGAAGCGCAACGCCAACAGGCAACCAACATCTCATCAGGGGTCAGAGCTTAGGCACTCTCCTCGGTCATGCCGTTGAGCTTGGAAGCCCTATCGCATCCGCGAGGCACGGCAACATCTACCCTTAGCTCGTCAACAATGGCCGCCGCAATCCGCGTTGTCCCAAAGGGTTTCTTCGTCAAATGCCCACATGCGACGCGCGGCCCTTTCCGGGAGGGGCAACGCCCGTCCCGCCCCTTGTGGGCAGGACGGGACAGCCCCGGACCCTATGCGACCCCTCCTTTGCTCCAAGCGTCAGGACCGGCGGTTCATCGCCGCATCCGCGTCCGAATTTCCCTTTCACAGGCCGCCAAGCTGCGCGCCCGCGCCGCCATAAATTTGCTCAACTCCTCGCGCTGCGCCAGAGCCTCGTCTGCCTCGCCGGCCTCTTGCGCCCGCAACGTCTCGAGCTCGGCGGGCGTCGGTGCGAGCTCAGGATGGCTCCTGTAGAGCGAATTGAGCTTATCTTCATTCTGCGACAGAGCGCGTTCGCTTCGGGTCTCGATTTCGGATCCCATCTTTCCGCCAGCCGTCGCTCCGCCTCGACGGCCGCAAGCTGAGAGCGCCAGAACCCGCGGCCGTAGAGCGTCGCGCTGAACCTCGCAACCGCAGAGTTGGGGACGCAGCGCACGACGTCGAGCTGACCGTCTGAAGGCCACGTCAGCCAGCCAACCAATCCCAAGAGACAGACAATGACGGCGACGAACTCGGGCCTCGCGCTCGCCCGCGACCAGCCCGGTCCATTGATTCTCATCGCTCCCGCAAGAACGGATTGCCGCGGCGCTCTTTTCGGGGCTGAGGCGGCGTGTGGCCTAACTGGTATCCAAGGCCCCTCACGGTTTCGATCGCAACACCCGCCGGAACCCTCTTCAGCGCCTTGCGCAATCGCGATACCCGCGCCTCAATTGCGTTGCCCGATCTGCAGCCGCGGGCCTCGGGTAGGGCAGCCTCGATGCTCGATTTCGCCACCACCTTTCCGTTGCTGCGAACAAGGAGGCTGAGGAGCCGCAGCTCCCCGGCGCGCAGATAAAGCGGTCTGCCGGAACAGCGGACCTCGCCAGCGACATCATCAATTTCCAGGTTGCCCGCGCGCAGGACCGCCGACGCCAGCGTTCGAGGCCGTCTTAGCAGGGCGCGAATGCGCGCGAGCAGTTCATTACGGTCGAATGGGGCGGTCATGAAATCATCCGCCCCCGCATCGAGCGCGCCGACACGATCTTCGACCTCGCCGTCGGCGCTGATCATAAGGATGGGTGTCAAGCACCGCTCGGTCCGCAACGTGCGCACGGCGCCAACAGCATCCTCGCCGGACCGGCGGCGATCGATGATGATGAAGTCGTATTTCGGCGACTTCGCTTCGGCGAGCAGCTGGCCAATCGTTGTTACAACGTCGACCCCGTAGCCCGCGGCGCGCAATGTCCGTCGCATCGATGTGGCCGGCCCCACGTCGGCCTCGGAAACAAGCATCCGCATGCGCAAAAATCAGCGTCTCCACGCGCACTCGAGTCAAAGACTACACCCATCAAATCCCCGACGATTGGCCCGTATTCGTATCGTGTCAGCTCGCTGTCAGCTCGTGCGCAACCCATATCCCGG
>Ga0075425_100006507_pt1 | contig 12256 bp, 13 predicted proteins | sample SoiMethybrSBSTD4_FD_75300 | JGI IMG/M metagenome (GOLD analysis project Ga0075425, IMG submission 75300) | Bulk soil microbial communities from a Populus tree surrounding site in Tennessee, USA - Soil MetaG P. TD hybrid SBSTD4 | ecosystem: Environmental > Terrestrial > Soil > Tree plantation...
AGTACTGGTTGAAGTTGAGGATCGCGCCGCCGAGGCCGTCCTGGATCGAGCTCGGCAGCTCGCCGATGATCGCGCCGACGACGCTCGCCGTCGCGCTGATCTTCAGCGCCGTGAACACGTACGGCAGCGACGCCGGGACGCGCAGCTTCCAGAGGACGTGCCAGCGGCTCGCCGCGTACGAGCGGAGCAGCTCATGCGCGCGCGGCTCGGCCGACTGGAGGCCGCGCAGCGTGTTGATCGTCACCGGGAAGAACGTGAGGTACGCCGCGATCACCGCCACCGACTGCCAGCCGGCCTTCAACCAGACGACGACCATCGGCGCGACGGCGAGGATCGGAATGGTCTGCGAGGCGACGATGTACGGGAGGAACGCGCGCTGGGCAAGCCGCGAGTGGACGAGCCCGACCGCGAGCAGGAACCCGACGACGCCGCCCGCGGCGAACCCGATCATCGCCTCCTTCGCCGTGAACCACGCGGACTTGAGGAGCACGGTGATCAGGAGCGGCCCGGCGGAGGTGTGCTTGCCGAGCGCCCCGAAGATCGTGTGCAAGTGCGGCAGGGTGGTGTCGTTGACCGGGAACGGCCACGTCCAGCCGGTCTCGACCCAGGTCCAGCGGTAGAGCTCCCAGAGGCCCCACAGCGCGAGCAGCACGGCCACGGTCGTCGCAGCGCGCGGAACGGCGCCCCGCGCCGAGCTGACCAGCCTTGTCACATCTGATTTCTTATCACGGTTTAGGATCGCCCACGTGGCGCTGGACCCGTCCCGCACCGTCTCCGAGCTGGACGAGCTCCGGGCGCTCACCGGCGACGAGAACGGGGCCCAGCGCCTGGCCTGGACGGACACCTGGGAGCAGGCTCGGGACTTCCTCCGCAGCAAGGTCGCGCCGACCGGCGCGCTGGAGGAGATCGACCAGGCAGGCAACCAGTGGTTCACGCTGCGCGGCGCTTCCGACCGGGCTCTCCTGGTCGGCGGCCACATGGACTCCGTCCCGAACGGCGGCTGGCTCGACGGCTGCCTGAACGTGCTGGCCGGCGTCGAGGTCCTGCGCCGGATCGCCGAGGAGGGAACGCCGCCCGTGACCGTGCGCCTCGTCTCGTGGGCGGACGAGGAGGGCGCACGCTTCGGCCGCTCGCTGTTCGGCTCCTCGGCCGCCGCCGGCTCGATGCGAGACCAGGACGAGCTCCGCCGGCTGCGCGACCGCGACGGCGTCGCGCTGCCGGACGCGCTCGCGGGCCACGGCGTCGAGCTCGACCTGGCGCTCGAGGCGCGCTCGCAGCTCGAGAACGCCGCGGCCTACCTCGAGCTGCATATCGAGCAGGGGCCGGTACTGGAGGCGATGGACCTCCCGCTCGGCGTCGTGCTCGGCACGTTCGGCGTCGAGCGCTCCCGCTTCACGTGGCGTGGCCAGGCTGCGCACGCAGGCTCCACGCCGATGGACAAGCGCCGCGATGCGCTCGCAGGGGCCGCGAAGCTCGCGCTCCACATCCGCGAGATCGCCGCCGAGGTGGGCGGCGGCGCCGTCTGCACCTGCGGCAGCGTCGTGACGAAGCCCGGGATCGTCACGTCGGTCGTCGAGACGGCCGAGCAGCTGCTCGACCAGCGCCACCTCGACGCGGACGAGCTCGCGCGCATGCTCGCCATGGCGCGCGAGGCCGCCGACCGGTTCGCAGCCGAGGAGAACATCGAGGTCGAGTGGGAGCGCATCTGGAACATCGAGCCGATCCTGTTCGACGAGCAGCTGATCGGACTCGCCGACGAGGCCGTCCGCGACGTCTCCGGGACGTCGCACAAGCTTCCGTCCGGCCCGCTCCACGACGCCGCCGAGGTCTCGCGGGCCGGGATCCCGACGGTGATGCTCTTCGTCCAGAGCCTCCGCGGCCTTTCGCACACGAAGCTCGAGGACACGAAGCGGGAGCACCTCGAGCTGAGCGTGCGGGCGCTCGACGCCCTCGCGTCGAAGACGCTCGCCCGGCTCGCCTGAGCCATGCGCGAGGTGCGCGCGTCGGGCCGCGACGCGCTTGCGCTCGTCACCGAGCTGCTCCAGCGCGCACGACTCGCCGATCCCGATGCCGGTCTCTGGGAAGCAGCCGACCTCCAGTGGTGGTGGCGAAAGCCACGCCGCTCGGACGACGTCGCTCAGCTGTTCTGGCTGGACGCGGACGGGCCGGTCGCCGCCGTCGTCTTCACCGACTGGGGCGGCCACTGGGGGTGCGACCCGCTGCTCGTCCGGGGCGCGGGCTCGGTCTCGATCGCCGCGGTGTGGCCGCGGGCCGTCGCGGAGTCCGAATCGCTCGCGCTTCGAGACGTGCGAGTGCTCGCGCGCGACGACGACTCCGCTCTGCGCGAGCTGCTCGTCTCGGACGGCTTCGCTTCTTCCGAGGAGCACTCGGGGAGCACGTGGCTGGACGCGGACGCGCGACCTGCGATCGCGCCGCTGCCGGCCGGGTTCGCGATCGCGGATCGCACGTCGGGTGCGTCGCGGCCGCACCCGATGCGGCGGCGCAACGGCGACGAGGTCGAGGGGCGGCTCCGGCAGTGCTCTCTCTACGACCCCGGGCTCGACCTGGCCGTCGAGACAGAGGAAGGCGCGGTCGCGGGCTACGCGCTCTTCTGGTTCGACGCGCGCACGAAGGTCGGCCTCGTCGAGCCCATGCGGGTCGAGGACGCCTACCAGCGCCGCGGGCTCGCCCGTGCGCTCCTGACCGAGGGCCTCGATCGGCTCGCGCGCCGCGGCGCGCGGCGCCTGAAGGTCGGCTTTGCGACCGAGCCGGCCCGCGCGCTCTACACAGGAGCCGGCTTCCGCGTCAGCGAGACGAGTACCGAGTACCGGCGGGCGCGCTGAGACCCGTCTCTTCGGGACGTGTCTCCTGGTCAGACCAAGAATCAAGAGACTGTCACGAAGAATCCACAGTCCCCGCAAACCGGGCCATTCGACCGCGTGTCGGACCTGGCTCCTGCGGCCGAGGCATGTGGTCAGACCACGTGGGTTCGGCCCTCCAGCGCCGCGCGCAACTCATCCGCGTGCGGCCGGCGCTCTTCGGGCGGCGCGAAGCGGTACTCCGCGTCGCGGACGTAGAGCCCGTCGTCGGCGTACCGCGGGAACACGTGGACGTGGAGGTGGTCGACCTCCTGGCCGGCGCCCGCGCCGTTGTGCTGTCGGGTCGACGTCCCCTCGCACCGGTAGGCGATGCGCATCGCGATTGCGACCTGCTTCGCCGCGGCGTACACGTCGCCGAGCAATGCATCGTCGATCGATTCGAGGTCGACTACGTGCTCGTTCGGGATCACGATCACATTGCCGGGGTTCGCCGGCCAGCGCCGCGGTGAGACGAACGCGGTCACGCGGCCGGTGCGCAGCACGACATCCGCTTCGCGGTTCCACTTCGACTCCTCGCCGGCGAGGAACCGGCAGAAGAAGCACTCCTTCGCCGTCACTCGGCGACGACGGGATTCGAGAGGACGCCGATGCCCTCGACCTCCACCTCGACGCGGTCGCCGTCCTGCATGGAGAGCTTCGGCTCGCGCGCCCAGCCCACTCCCGGCGGCGTCCCCGTCAGGATCAGGTCGCCCGGCTCGAGCGTGAAGATGTGCGAGACGTACGCGACGAGGAACGGCACGTCGAAGATCAGGTCGTCCGTGTTCCCGTCCTGGATCACCTCGCCGTTCAAGCGCTGAACGACTCGGAGACCGCTGCCGGCGCCGAGCTGGGAGACCGGCACGAGCTCCTCCGAGAGCGGGCAGAACGTGTCGTACCCCTTGGCGCGCGTCCACTGGCTCTCGGAGTACTGGATGTTGCGCGCCGACACGTCGTTCGCGACGCGGTAGCCGCTCACGTGGTCGAGCGCGTCCTCCATCGGGATGCGCCGACCGCCGCGGCCTATCTCCACCGCGAGCTCGGCCTCGGAGTCGACGTGGGTCGCCTCCGGCGGGATCACGATCGCCTCCCCGGGCCCGATCAGCGTGTTCTCGAACTTGCCGAAGATGAGCGGTTCGGTCGGCAGCTCATCGCCGAGCTCGGCCGCGTGCTCGGCGTAGTTCCGGCCGATGCAAATGATCTTCATTCCGCGATCTTGACGGACTAGGCTTGGTGACGCCCCGTCAACAGGAGGATCCATGGCCCTCAGCTTCGGCGTCACCGTCCTGCCCGACCCGCCTTACACGCGGCTGATCGAGCTCATCCAGCTCGCCGAGGGGCGCGGGTTCGAGTACGGCTGGACGTACGACTCTCACGTCCTCTGGCAGGAGTCGTTCCCGGTGCTGGCGCTCGCCGCGGACCGGACGTCGAAGATCAAGCTCGGCCACATGGTCACGAACCCGGGCACGCGCGAGCCGACCGTGCTCGCGAGCGCGTACGCCACGCTCCACGACATCTCGAACGGCCGCATGGTGATGGGCATCGGCCGCGGCGACTCGGCGCGTCGATACATCGGCCAGCAGCCGGTCAAGGTGGCGGAGTTCGAGGCGGCGCTGAAGATGATCAAGCCGTTCATGAACGGCAAGGAGGTGACCTGGAACGGCAAGGAGCTGCAGCTGAAATGGGTGCGGCCCGAGCTGCCCGAGCTCGAGATGCACGTCGCCGGCTACGGCCCCAAGGCGCTCGCGGTCGGCGGCCGGCAGGGCGACGGGATCATCATCCAGCTCGCCGACCCGGACATCATCCAGTGGATCATGGGCACCGCCCGCAAGGCGGCGGAGGAAGCGGGACGTGACCCGTCGGCGCTCAAGTGCATCGTCAGCGCGCCCAGCCACGTCAGCGACGACCTCCCGGACGCGCGCGAACAGGTGCGGTGGTTCCCGGCGATGGTGTCGAACCACGTCCAGGACCTGATCGACCGCTACGGCGCCGACGGAAGCGCGATCCCCAAGGCGCTGACGGACTATGTGCAGGCACGCAAGTTCTACGACTACGACGAGCACTCACGCGTCGGCGCAAAGCACGGCGAGTTCGTGACAGATGAGATCTGCGACCGGTTCTGCGTGATCGGCAACACCGATCAGGTCAAGGCCAAGCTCGCCGAGCTGGAGGGCATCGGCGTCGACCAGTTCAACATCTACTTGATGACGCACGGCCAGGAGGAGACGCTCCAGGCCTACGGAGACGACGTGATCCCGTCGTTCACCGGCGTCCCTGCCTGAGCGCCGAGGGTCGGACCAGGGTCTTCACCTATACCTCGGCGCGTCCGGGCGTCGGTACTCTCGACGCATGATCTCCAACGGCTATGTGGTCAACGCGAACGATGTGACACGCCGCTACGGTGAGGGCGAAGCGGCTGTCGACGCGCTTCGCGGCGTCTCGCTCGACGTCTCGTCCGGCGAGCTCGTCGCGGTCATGGGTCCTTCCGGGTCCGGCAAGTCGACTCTCATGCACCTCATGGCGGCGCTCGACAAGCCCACCAGCGGCACGATCACGATCGCCGGGCAGGACGTCGGCTCGCTCTCCGACGCCGACGTGACGAAATTGCGACGCCGCCACATCGGCTTCGTCTTCCAGTTCTTCAACCTCCTGCCGATGTTGACCGCCGAGGAGAACATCGTGCTGCCGCTCTCGATCGCCGGCGAGAAGCCCGACCGTGCGTTCCTGGAGGGGCTGCTCGACCGCGTCGGTCTCGCCGACCGCCGCCATCACCGGCCGTCCGAGCTGTCCGGTGGGCAGCAGCAGCGCGTCGCGATCGCACGCGCGCTCGTGTCGCAGCCGACGGTCGTGTTCGCCGACGAGCCGACCGGCAATCTCGACTCGAAGACGGGCGCGGAGATCCTCGAGCTGCTGCGGAGCTCGGCGGAGGAGCTCGGCCAGACGATGATGATGGTCACGCACGACGCGCAGGCCGCGACGATCGCGGACCGCGTGCTCTTCCTCGCGGACGGTCGTATCGTCGAAGAGCTGGAGCGCAGCCCGGCGCCCGAGATCCTCGCGGCGATGGCCCGCGTCAGCGCATGATCAAGGTCGGGCTCGCAGGCCTGCTCGGCCGCAAGCTGCGGACCGCGCTGACAGCGTTCGCGATCGTCCTCGGCGTCGCGATGGTCAGCGGGACGCTCGTCCTCACCGGATCGATCGACAATGCGTTCAACTTCATCTTCACGAGTGTCCGCCAGGGCTCCGATGCGGTGATCACCGGGAAGGCGGCAGTGGACGTCACCCAGGGTCAGGGCTCGTTCGCGCCGACGCTCCACGATTCGCTTCTCGTCAAGGTGCGCCGGTTGGACGGGGTGGCGCTGGCGGAGGGAAGCGTCAACGGAACGGCGACGCTGATCGACCACAAAGGGAAGGCGATCGTCTTCGGCGGCGCCCCCAACCTCGGGTTCAGCATCTCGCGCGGCGCCTCGCCGTTCAACCCGCTCACGCTCATCTCCGGCGCTTGGCCCGGCCAGGGACAGATCGTGATCGACCGAAATACCGCGAAGCGAAAGCACTTTGCAGTGGGCGACCGGATCGGCGTCCAGGCCGAAGGGCCCGTACAGCGTTTCCGCATCTCGGGGATCGTCACGTTCGGCGCCGCGTCCGCACTCGGCGGGGCGACGCTCGCCGGGTTCGACACCACAACGGCTCAGCGGATCTTCGACAGGCCGAACCAACTCGACGAGATCGCGATCGCCAGGAAGCCGGGCTTCTCGGAGGATGCGCTCCTCAGCGAGGTGCGTGGGATCCTGCCGCCGACTGCCCAGGTGCGCAGCGGTACGGCGCAGGCGCAGGAGGATCAGAAGCAGACGGACTCGTTCATCTCGTTCTTGCGCGACTTCCTGCTCGCCTTCGGCGGCATCGCTCTGTTCGTCGGCAGCTTCGTGATCGCGAACTCGCTCTCGATCACCATCGCGCAGCGCACGCGCGAGCTCGCGACGGTGCGCACGCTCGGGGCGAGCCGGCGCCAGGTGCTCGGCTCGATCGTCGTCGAGGCGCTCGTCATGGGCGTGCTCGCCTCGGTCACCGGGCTGTTCCTGGGGTTCGGCCTCGCGAAGCTCCTCTTCAAGCTCTTCGACGCCGTCGGCTTCACGCTCCCGAACAGCGGCATCGTCTTCCAGACGTCGGCGGTGATCATCGCGCTCGTCGCAGGCATCGGCGTGACGGTGATCGCGAGCCTGCGGCCGGCATTGCGCGCGACGCGAGTGCCGCCGATTGCGGCGGTGCGCGAGGGGGCGACGCTGCCTCCGTCACGGTTCGCCCGCTACCGGACGCTGGGCTCTGCGCTGCTTACGGTCCTCGGTTTCGCGGCCCTTCTCTGGGGGCTGTTCGGGCCGCATCTCGGGACGAAGCAGGTGCTCCTCTTCATGGGCCTCGGCGCCGTCTGCATCTTCTTCGGCGTGGCACTCCTGTCCGTGCGCGTGATCCAACCGCTCGCCGGCGTGCTCGGCTGGCCCGCGCGGCGCTTCGGCGGCGCCGCGGGCGTCCTGGCGCGCGACAACGCGAGGCGCAACCCGCAGCGGACGGCCTCGACGGCGGCGGCGCTGATGATCGGTCTCGCGCTCGTGACGCTCGTCGCAGTGCTCGCGGCGGGGATCACGTCGAGCTTCCGCGGCGCGGTCGAGCACATCTGGCAGAACGCGGACTATGCGATCACGGCGCAGAACAACTTCTCGCCGATCCCGCCCGCCGCGGCGAACGCCGTGGCGAAGAGCCCGGGCGTGCAGGCGGTCGCGAACGTGCGGACCGGCAACGCCGCGGCCTTCGGCAAGAGCTTCTTCGCGACCGCCGTCAACCCGGCCGCGAGCACGATGTTCAAGCTCGACTGGCAGTCCGGATCGCAGCAGACGCTCGCGAACCTCGGCGCCGACGGCGCGTTCGTGGACAAGGACTATGCGAAGTCACACCACCTGCAGCTCGGCTCACCGGTCGTGCTGACGTTTTCGAACGGCGATCGCACGACGTTCGTCATCAAGGGCATCTTCGACCCGCCCACCGGCGGCTCGCCCTTCGGTCGCGTGACGATCTCGCAGGCGACGTGGGACCGCCACGAGGCGACGCCGCAGAACCTCTACTCGTTCGTGCGCATGAGCGGCGGCGAGACAGACCAGAACCGGGCCGCGCTCGAGCGGGTCCTCGCGCAGTTCCCGAACGCCAAGGTCGCGACCCGGCAGCAGTTCATCGACAACCAGATCAGCGCGCTGAACTCGATCCTGAACATCCTCTACGTGCTGCTCGCGCTGTCGGTGATCGTCAGCGTGTTCGGGATCGTCAACACGCTCGTCCTGACGGTGTTCGAGCGGACGCGAGAGATCGGGATGCTGCGCGCGATCGGCATGACGCGTCGTCAGGTACGGCGAATGATCAGGCAGGAGAGCGTGATCACAGCGCTTATCGGCGGCGTGCTCGGGATCGCGCTCGGCATCGTCCTCGGCGGCTTGCTCGTGGCGCGTGTCGACTTCATCGTCTTCTCCGTGCCCGTCGGGTCGCTGATCGTCTTCGCGTTCGCGACCATTGTCGTCGGGATCCTGGCTGCGATCTTCCCTGCCCGCCGCGCGGCACGGCTCAACGTGCTGGAAGCGCTCCAGTACGAATGACGCGCCGGGCGGTGCTGATTCGGCTGCTCCAGGAACACGTGTCGTCCGACGATCGCGAGGAGGCAGACCGCTGCGCGATGTTGCGACTCGCGCACGAGCTCGGCGACCCTCTCTCACGCAGCGAGCCGAAGGCGCACTTCACCGCCTCCGCCTACATTGTCGACGCCGACGGCCGGCGGACCTGCCTGGTGCAGCACACGAATCTCGACCGACTGCTCCAGCCCGGCGGCCACGTCGAGGCGGGCGACATCTCGCTCGAAGTCGCGGCGCTCCGCGAGGCGCACGAGGAGACGTCGCTGCAGGTCGAGCTGCACCCGACGGCGCCGCGGCCGTTCGACCTCGACATCCACGAGATCCCGGCCCGCCCCGGCGAGCCGGCGCACTACCACCTCGACGTGCGCTACCTGGTCGTCGGCCGCGGCGAGCCGCGTCGCGGCGCGGCCTGGTACGAGATCGGAGCCGCGGGCGACGCCTCGGTCGGTCGGCTCGCCGCGAAGGCGCTCAGCCTCGGAAGCCCGCCTCGCGGGTGAGCTCGAGCGGGCTCGGCGGCAGCCCCGCGACCGCCTCCGACGCGTTGTAGCCGCTGGGCGCCACGTCGTTCGGCGCGTCGGGGTGGAAGAGTGCCGCGAGCAGCTGGATCTGCCCGCGGCCGGGGCCGAGCTCGAACTGGCCGCCGCCGTAGAGCGCGATCCCCTCCCGCTCGCACGCGTCGTAGAAGTCGAGCAGGCGGCGCACGGAGCCGAAGCGCGACGGCTTCGAGTTGAGGCAGCGGGGCCGGAACGGGAGCGCCTCGACGTCGCTCCACTCGTGGATCGCGGCGTCCCACGTGATGCGGTCTCTGTGCCCGTCGAGCGCGCGCAGCGTCTCGCGGCTCAGGGCCGGATCCTCCATCCATGCGCGCGGGAACGCCTCGGCGATCCGGGCGTAAAGGTCGGCGTCGGGCGGTGAGCCGAAGTCGCCGCGATAGACGCCCTTGAAGTCGACGGTCTCGACGACGCCCGCGCCGGTGAGCCGCTCGATCAGCTCGTCGGTCCACGTGCGGTCGGGATCGAGCTTGAAGTGGAGCTCCGGATAGAGGTCGAGCCAACCGAGGAGACTCACGCTCCGCGTCGAGACGACGAAGCGCACGGGTCGCTGCTCACGGCCGATCGCCTCCCCGAGCGACGTCCCCGCCTGGCGCAGCGCGAGGTCGAGCGCGGCCGACTCGAGCGCCCAGCGGCGGTAGTCGGTCTGGCCGGACTGCAGGAGGGAGTACGAGTCGAGCGTGTGCTCGCCAACGAGCGGGAGCTCGGCCGTCCGCTTCTGGAACTGCTCGTGGACGTACGGGTCGTAGTCGACCTCCTCGCCGCGTCCCTCCTCGCCGCCCCCGCGCAGCACGACGACGGTACGGCGCAGCGTGAACCCCTGTGCGACCTCGTGCTCGAGCGGCTCGAGCGCGTAGCTCTCGACGGTAAGCGGCAGGTCCTTCACGGCGTCGTACGTGGACACGCACGCGAGCCTAGCGGGGCGGGCACCGTGTCAGACACCTTCGCCGCGAGACCGTCTTGCGCAGGCAAGCCGAACGGTGTCTGACACCTTTTCGCAGCGAGCGGCGCCCGCGGGCAAAGGAACTGGTCTCAGACACCTTCGCCGCGCGACAGACTCAGCCGTCGCCCGCCCGGCGCTGCAGGTGCTGCACGAGAGCATCGAGGCGATCGTCCCACTCGGCGCCCGCGTCGGTGAGGCGGTAGCGCGTCTCGCGGCCCTGCCGCTGCGACTCGACGAGCCCGGCGTCGGCCAGCGTCGCGAGGTGCTTCGCAACCGCCTGCCGCGTCATCGGCAGCTCACCCGTCAGCTCCGTTGCGGTCGCCGTCCCGCGCTCGGAGAGGTAACCGATGACCTGACGTCGGCTCGGGTCGGCGAGCGCGCCGAAGACCTGCCCCAGGGGATCAGACACGCGCGAGCGCGAGGGCCTGCAGGTCGAGCGCCGTGCTCCATGCCGGCGACGACTCCACCACGACGAGACGCGTCCCGTCGACGTCGTCGTCGAGCGTGAACTCGACCTCGCCCTCGTCGTCCCACTCGAACGACAGCCGCCGCTCGGGCTCGACCTCGATGACGGTCGCGTGCCGCTCTTCGCCGTTCGACCAGCGGAAGCTCGCACCCCCACCCGGACGGAGATCGAGGTCGACCTCGTTCGCGAACCAGTCCTCGAGCCGGTCGGGCTTGGTCAGGGCCTCCCACACGTCGTCGCGCGGCGCCGGCAGGACGATCTCCTTGCGGATCATGTGCAACCTCCTGGTTGCGCTATGGTGTGTGCAACCGACAAGTTGCACATTACAGGAGGTAGCCGTGATCATGGGCTCCGTCGTCCCGATGGTCGTCGAGCAGGACGGTCGCTGGGAGCGCTCGTTCGACATCTACTCGCGCTTGCTGCGCGAGCGCATCGTGTTCCTGGGTCAGGAGGTGGACGACCAGATCGCGAACCTGATCGCGGCGCAGCTGCTCCACCTCGACGCGCTCGATCCCGACCGCGACATCTACCTCTACGTCAACTCCCCCGGCGGATCGGCGTACGCGGGGATGGCCATCTACGACGCGATGCAGTACGTGAAGGCCGACGTCTCGACCGTCTGCCTCGGCATGGGCATGAGCGCGGGAGCGATGGTGCTCTGCGGCGGCGCCCCGGGCAAGCGGTTCGCCCTCCCGAACTCGAAGATCATGATCCACCAGGGCTCCGGTGGCTTCCGCGGCACTCCGGCCGACATCCAGATCGCCGCGCGCGAGATCCTCGACATGACCCGCCGGATGGCGGAGATCATTTCGCGCCACTCCGGACAGGACGTCGACCAGGTGCTGCGGGACATCGATCGCGACCGGTTCATGTCGCCCGAGGAGGCGCTCGAGTACGGCCTCATCGACGCCGTCATGGCGCCGCGCATGTAAAAACGGTCGGGACCAAGGTACTGTTTCCCCCGGGACAGGGCTCGTCGCCGGAGAAAGCGACGACAAGGGGGTGACTGTGCACGCACGCAAGGTAATAGCGGCGATCGGCGCAATCGCCGCGGTCGCCGTGACCACGGCTCAGGGCGCGGACCGGCCGGATCAGACCGGCCCGGCGCAGATTCGGATCACGGACGTTCAGACGTCGTACGCTCTGGTGAAGAGCCGGAGGGGGACGCATGGGGCCGGCGCGGTCGAGCTCGTCAAGCAGCGCCTCTACAACCCGAGCGTGTCGGGCAAGCCGATCGGCCGGGCGACGTTGATGTGTACGTACTTCGACGCCCGGGACCGCGGCTGCAGCGGCACGTACTTCCTGCCGCGGGGCTCGCTCGTCGTTACGGGTGCGATTCAGTCGCGCCTCCTCTACCAGATCGCGGTCGTGGGAGGCACCGGTCTGTACGACAACGCCCGTGGCACGCTCACCGTCACCTCGACGGGCCTGCGGCCGACGCGGCGTGAAGTTCTGCTCTTCCGGCTCACCGGATGAGCCCGCGCCGGCCGAAGATCCTCGTCGTCGACGACGAGCCGCCGCTCCGCGAGCTGGTGGTCGTGACGCTCGGGGATGCGTTCGTGTGCGACGAGGTCGACAACGGCGACGAGGCGCTCGCGCGCCTCAGCGGCGACCACTACGACCTCGTGATGCTCGACGTGATGATGCCGGGGACGAGCGGCACCGACGTGCTCCGGAAGATGCGCGACGACGAGAAGCTGCGCGACGTGCCGGTGATCGTCATGTCGGCGTGGCAGTCGCCGCAGGACGTCGCCTCGGCACTCGAGGCC
>Ga0075425_100006509_pt1 | contig 12254 bp, 11 predicted proteins | sample SoiMethybrSBSTD4_FD_75300 | JGI IMG/M metagenome (GOLD analysis project Ga0075425, IMG submission 75300) | Bulk soil microbial communities from a Populus tree surrounding site in Tennessee, USA - Soil MetaG P. TD hybrid SBSTD4 | ecosystem: Environmental > Terrestrial > Soil > Tree plantation...
CCCCTCGTCCCGATAGAACCCGAGCTCCCGGGCGAGCGTCGTCGGCAGATAGATCAACTGGTTCTGGCCGCCGATTGCCACCCTGACTCGCGCGCCGGCGCCGGTTGAAGCGCGTGAGCACGAGGTGGTCCCGGCGGCCACAAAGGACACAAAGGAAACAATGGACACAAAGAAAACTGTGAACCTGTTCGCCCGTTCTGCTCTCTGTGTCCTTTGTCGCCTTTGTGTCCTTGGCGTTCTCACATCTTCCATCGCAACAACCATCGTTCCAGGCGCGCGACGCCGGCGCTGACGATCACGACGACGATCGCGAGGATCGTCATGCCGGCGAAGACGCCGGTCGTGTCGAACGTCCCTTCGGCCTGCGAGATGACGTAGCCGAGGCCGCGCGTCGATCCCAGATACTCTCCCACAACCGCGCCGACCATCGCGAACCCGAGGCTCGTGTGCAGGCTCGAGAAGATCCATGTCAACGCGCTCGGCACGAGGACATGCCGGACCAGCTGACGCTCCGTCGCGCCGAGCATCCGGACGTTGTCGATGATCACCTGGCTGGCATCGCGCACGCCCTGATACGTGCTGAAGAACATGACGAAGAACACGAGCGTGACCGCAAGAGCCACCTTCGACCAGATGCCGAGTCCGAACCACAGCAGAAACAGCGGCGCCAGAACGACGCGCGGGATGGCGTTCAGCATCTTGATGTAGGGATCGAACACGCGCGCGACGAACGGCGAGCGTGCGAACACGAATCCGAGCGCGATGCCGATTGCGGCGCCGACCACGAGGCCGAGCAGCGCTTCCTCGACGGTGACCGCAAGGTGCGCCCACAGCGATCCGTTGCGGACCCACGACGCGATTCGGCGCGCGATTTCGGAGGGCTGGCTGACGAAGAACGGATCGATCACGTGCAGCGCGACCAGGCCCTGCCACAACGCGAGCGCGGCGACACCGACGACGACTTGCGCGGCCAGCACCGATCTACGCACGGCGCGCCTCGGCCCGTTGACTCTTCACGACCTCTTCGCGCAGCACGACCCACAACGCCCGGTACAGATCGATGTAGGCCGGCGTCGTGCGCAGCTCCATGAGATCCCGCGGCCGTTCGAGCGTGACGCGGTGCCGCGCCACCACGCGGCTTGCCGGACCGGCCGACAGCACCACGACATCGTCGGCCAGCGCGATTGCTTCGTCGAGATCGTGGGTGACGAACAGCACGGTCCGCCGCGCACCGGCGCCTTCCCAGAGCGACAGCAGCTCCGTTTCCATGCGCTGCCGCGTGTGCACGTCGAGCGCGCTGAACGGCTCGTCCATCAGCAGCAGGCCGCGATCGATGATCCAGTTCTGCGCCATCGCCACCCGCTTTCGCATGCCGCCGCTCAACTGCGCGGGATAATGCGCCGCGAATGCGGCGAGGCCGACGCGATCGAGCCACGCGTCGGCGCGCGCATGCGCCTCGCGCGACGCCGCGCCGGCGAGCGTCAGCCCGAGCGCCACGTTGTCGCGCACGTTCTTCCACGGCAGGAGCGCGTCCTGCTGAAACATGTACGTTGCGCGCCGATTGAGTCCGGTCAGCGGCTGGCCGTCGACGCGCACCTCGCCGATCGACGGCGTGATGAGGCCGGCCGCGATGTTCAGCAACGTCGATTTTCCGCAACCGCTCGGACCGACGATGGCGACGAACGCGCCGGCGTCGACGCGGAACGTGATGTCGTCGAGCGCGCGATAGGTCGCGCCCTCCGGCGTGTTGAAGTCGCGGCAGACGCCGGCGAATTCGATGGCGGTCATGGACTCTCAGATGCTCGGGCCTGCATGACAGCCGACGCGAACGCCTGCACCGCACGCGTGACGAGCAACGCCCCGGCAGTCTCGCTGTGCGGACTGTGTCCGGCCTCCTCGAGCATCTCGAAGCCACTTTCAGCATCACGAAGCGCCTCGCGCAACGCCTCGAGCTCGCCGGGCTCGGTGCGTGGATCGCGCGCGCCGTGCACGATCAGCACAGGTACGCGCAGCGCGCCCAGGCCCCCGCCGTAAAAATCAGGCCGCCGCGACGTCGCGGTCTCGCCGATGCGCAGCCACGCGCGCGAATGGCGCTGGACGATTTCCACCCACCTATTACCATGGTCGCGAGCAAGAACTTCCACGATCAATCGTCCGAGGGACTGGGGGTTCGTCGCCATCGTTTCAAAGAACGATTGCGATGAGGGCTTTCGCTTGAAGTAATGGGCCGCTTCTACGATGGCGCCGCAGATGCGCTGCGGCGCCTGCAGGCCAATCAGCAGCGCGATGATCGCGCCGTCGCTATGCCCCCACACCACCGGCTGCTCCAGGCCGAGCGCGTCAAACAGCGCGAGCGTTTCGTCTGCAGCGCGGCGGTGAAAGTCCACCGGCAGATCAGATATTGGTTGGGACTTGCCGTAACCTGACCGATCGGGAATGACGATCCGGTGGCGCCCGGCGAGCGCGACGCACTGGCGGTCGCATGGATAGATCTCGTATCCCCATCCGCCGTGAAGGAACACGATTGGCGGCCCCTCGCCGGCGGAGCGGTAATGGATGCGAACCGGCGACACGCCGGGTGCAAGCGGCGACGCCGCGATGTCGACGAATGGCACGAAGGCCTATGCTAAGTTAGTCCGCAATTTTATGCGCTTTGTGTCCTTTGTCTCCTTCGTGTCCTTTGTGTCCCTGGTGTCTGTGGCGGCCGCGCTCACTCCGGAGCAGACGCTGGACCGCCGCACGATCGGCGAGCTCAATTTCTCGCCTGACGGCGCCCGGCTCGTGTTCACCGTCACCGATCCGCCAAAGGGCACGACGCGTCCGCGCGCCCTGTGGCTGCTCGAGGTGACCAGCGGTCAGCTGCGGCAGCTGACGTTCTCGGGCAAGAGCGACAGCGGCGGACGCTGGTCGCCCGATGGTTCGTCGATCGCGTTCGTCTCGGATCGCAGCGGCACGCAGCAGCTGTATCGCCTGTGGATGCGCGGCGGCGAGGCGGAGCCGCTGACGGATCGCAACGACGAGATCCGTGAATTTCGATGGTCGCCGGATGGCCGTCGCATCGCGTTCCTGATGACCGAGGCAAAGCCGGAGGCGCGGCAGGCGCGCGAGCGCGACAAGGACGATGCGCGCGTGGTCGATAAGGAAGATCGAAGGGCACGACTCTGGACCGTCGATGTCGCGACACACGATCTGAAGCAAGTCACCTCCGGCAGCTGGCGCATCGGTCAGTTCGAATGGCTTCCGACCGGCGACCGTGTTGCGGCGATCGCAACGTCGAAGCCCGACGTCGATCAATGGACCGAGCGTCTGTACGCGATCGACGTCAATTCCGGAGAGTTCCGCGAGATTGCGGCGCCGCGTGGCCCTGTTGCAAGCCTCGCGGTCGCGCCCGACGGTCGAACGCTGGCGTATGTCGGCGCGAGAATCGACGGTCCGGACGCGCACGACCTCTATCTGCAGCCGATGGCCGGCGGTGCTGCGCAGAACCTGACGGCCGCGCGGCTCGACCGTCCGGTCTCACAGGTGCGATGGATCGACGAGACGTCGGTCGGCGCGATCGTCGCCCGCGCTTTCACGACCACGATCGCCGCCGTCGATCGCAGCGGCGCGGCGACATTCGTCGACGGCATCGAGGGGACTGCGACGAGCTTCGCGCGCGCGCCGAACGGAACGGTTGCATACGTTTCGGAAACAACGACACGCGCGCCCGAACTGCGCGTCAAGTCTGCAGGCGCGCCTTCTCGCACAGTCACCACGTTCAATCAGAAATGGGCTGACCTCGCGGTCGTGCAGCCTGAATTCGTCAAGTACAAGAGCACCGGCGGCATCGAGATCGAAGGGGCGCTGCTGGTGCCGGCGGCCGCGGCAACCGCATCCGGTCCCAGACCGTTCGTCGTACTCGTCCACGGCGGCCCGACCGGCAGATGGTCCGACGTGTTCGAGCCGTGGGGACAACTACTGGCGTCGCGCGGCTACGCGGTGCTCTATCCGAACGTGCGAGGCTCGACTGGATACGGTCAGCGGTTCGTCGAGATGAACCGCGCGGATTGGGGCGGCGGCGATTTCAAGGACGTGATGGCCGGCGTCGACGCGATGATCGCGCGCGGCGTCGCCGATCCCAATCGGCTCGGCATCGGCGGCTGGTCCTACGGCGGATACATGGCGGCGTGGGCGGTGACGCAGACCACTCGCTTCAAGGCGGCGGTCTCCGGCGCGCCGGTCATCGACATGGCGAGCGAGTTCGGCACGGAGAACGGATCGGCGTACGACGAATGGTTCTACGGCACACCGTACGAAAAGCTCGACGGCTTCGTCAAAAGCTCGCCGATCACGTACGTGAAGAACGTGAAGACGCCGACGCTGCTGCTGCAGGGCGAAGACGATCTCACCGATCCAATCGGACAGAGCCAGCAGTTCTACCGCGGATTGAAGCGCTACGGCGTCGACTCGGACTTCGTCCTGTATCCGCGCGAACCGCACGGCCTGCGTGAAGAAAAGCACCTCGTCGATCGTCTCACCCGTGTCGTCGCCTGGTTCGACAAGTATCTGAAGGCCGGCGCGCCTTCCACCGCCGCACGGTGAGAGCCGACGCCGCGCCGGTCGCGACTGGCGCCGTCGCACGGCTGGCGCTCGCCCTGACCGCGTGGAGCGAACGCTGGGTGCCCGACGCGTTCGTCTTTGCGCTCGTCGGCACGCTGCTCGTCTTCATCGCGGCGCTCGCCGCGACGCCCGCGTCGCCCGCGCAGGTCGTCGACGCCTGGGGCCGCGGCTTCTGGGACTTGATTCCGTTCACGCTGCAAATGGCGCTCGTGATCATCACCGGTCATGTGCTCGCCACGTCGCGGCCGATGCGGGCGCTGATCGAACGCGTGGCCGGCTGGCCGCACACGCCGCGCAACGCCGTCGCGCTCGTCACGTTCTTCGCGCTCGCGAGCTCGTGGATCAACTGGGGCTTCAGCCTGGTGTTCAGCGCCGTGCTCGCGCGAGAGGTTGCGCGCCGCGTCGAAGGGGTCGATTACCGGGCGGTCGCCGCGGCGGCGTTTCTCGGTCTCGGCAGCATCTGGGCGCAGGGGTTGAGCGGCTCCGCCGCGCTGCAGATGGCGACCCCCGGCGCGCTCCCGCCGCAAATCCGCGACATCGTCTCGCACGGAGGGCTCGTACCCGGCGGACTCATTCCATTCCGCCACACGATCTTTCTCTGGCAGTCGATTGCGTCGGTCGTCGTCGAAGTGATCGTCGTCACCTTCACGATGTGGCTTGCGACGCCGCCGGAGGGCGCCGCACGAACCGCGCGCGATCTCGGGATCGATCTCGACGGCGCGGAGGCCGGCAGCGAGAACGGCACGTCGAGGAACGTCAACGGTCAGCGGCAAACGCCTGGCGCGTATCTCGAGCACTCGCCGCTGCTCACGTGGTCCGTCGTCGCGCTCGGCGCGACGTACCTCGCGAGATATTTCGGCGCGGCCGACGATCCGCTCAACGCGTTCAATCTCAACATCCTGAATCTCGCGTTCCTCATCATCGGGTTCGTCCTGCACAAGACGCCGGCACGCCTGATGCGCGCCGTTCAGAACGCCACTCCGGCCGTGTGGGGCGTCATCCTGCAGTTCCCTTTCTATGCGGGCATCGCGGGTATCATCACGACGACGCATCTGAACGAACGGATTGCAGGCGCATTCGTGCGGCTCTCGACGCCGGCCACGTTTCCGCCGCTCGTCGCGGTCTACTCCGCGGTGCTCGGCGTGTTCGTTCCGTCCGGTGGCTCAAAATGGGTCATCGAGGCGCCGTACGTGATGGCCGCGGCCCACAGCCTTCACACTCACTTGGGGTGGGTCGTCTCTTCTTACGATTTGGGCGAGGCGCTGGCAAATCTCGTGCAACCGTTCTGGATGTTGCCGATTCTCGGCTTGTTCCGGCTGGGCGCGCGGGACGTGATGGGCTATACGATTGTGGTGTTCCTGGTGCTGACACCGGTTGTGCTCATGCTCGTCACCGTGCTCGGCATGACGCTGCCGTATCCGCTGTAGGTCATGGATATCCTTCTACACGCACTCGTCGAAAACAGCGCCGACGCGATCACGATGTTGAACGCGGACGGAACGGTCCGCTTCGCGAGCAGCTCGTCGACGCGGCTCATCGGATACTCCGCCGACGAACGCATCGGGCGGAACGGCTTCGAGCTGATGCACCCCGAGGATGCGCCGAGGATGAAGGCGGCGTTCGCGGAGTGCCTGTCGAAGCCCGGCGTCCCGATAGCTGCTGAATTCCGCATCCGCCACAAGGACGGGTCGTTCCGGCACATCGAATCGATTGCGGTGAACCGTCTCGGCGAGCCGGCGATCGCAGCCGTCGTGATCAACTACCGCGACGTCACCGAGCGCCGCCTCTCCGACGAGCGCTTGCGAAAATCGGAGGCGCGATATCGCTCGCTCATCGAAGGCGCGGCGTACGGGATATACCAGTCGACGCGGGACGGAACAATCCTCGCCGCCAACCCTGCGCTCGCGCAGATGCTCGGGTACGCGTCGGTCGACGAACTGCTCACGCGCAACATGCGCGACTTCTACCAGACGCCGAGCGATCGCGGCGAGCTGATCGAGCGGTTTGGCAATCAGCCCGCCGCCGAAGTCGACCTGAAGTGGAAGCGAAAAGACGGGACGCCAATCCTCGTCCACCTCACCGCGCGCGCGGTGGATATCGAGGACGGCGTCAGCGGCTTCGAAGGCATTGCGGAAGACATCACGCACAAGCGCACCGTCGAGGAACATCTGCGGCAGTCGCAGAAGATGGAGGCCGTCGGCCGCCTCGCGCGCGGCGTGGCGCACGATTTCAACAACGTGCTCGCCGCAATTCTCGGCTGCTGCGATCTCCTGTGGATCAAGTTGAAGGACGGCGACCCCGCGCGGGACGAAGCGGAAGAAATCCGGAACGCGGCGGAGCGCGGCGTTGCACTGACGCGGCAGCTGCTGGCCTTCAGCCGCAATGGGGCCATGGAAGCCGACGTGTTCGATCTCAACATCGTCGTCGGCGAGTTTCACAGCATGCTGCAGCGGCTGACGGCCGACATCGAGCTGCGCGTCCACACGCCCAATCGGCCGACGCCGGTGAGCATCGAGCGCGGGCAGCTGCAACAGGTGCTGCTGAATCTCGTCGTCAACGCGCGCGATGCGATGCCCAACGGCGGCGCGATTGACATCGGCATCGACACGGTGACGATTGGCGCGGACAGATCGCCGGATTACCCGGCGCTGACCGCGGGCCGCTACGCGCGCATTCGCGTGCGCGACACCGGCACAGGTATCGATCCGGCGCTCCACGCGCACATCTTCGAGCCGTTCTTCACGACCAAGGCCGCGTCGAAGGGCACGGGGCTCGGCCTGTCGATCGTGTACGGGATCGTCAAGGAATGCGGCGGCACGGTCGTATTCACCTCGACGCCGAATCTCGGGACGACGTTCGACGTGCTGCTGCCGTCAACGGCCGGCGCTTAGCGCGTTCTCGCCCACCGCGTCGCCGAGTGCGCCCCACGTCTCCGGGTCCTGGCACAGGAGCGTCGTCAGATAGAGCTGGACGTCCTCGGGCGGAAACAGCTTCGTGAGGTGCGCGACCGCCGGCCCGATCTTCGCCGCGTCCGGCGTGACGCTGTCTTCCTTGATCAGCCCGTTGTCGTGCTCGATGCCGAGGGCGTCGAGAAACGCGCTCATCATCGGCCGCTGCTCGGCGAGGTGATAGATGATCAACGCGCGTGCGGCGAGCTGGTCCGGGAGCGACACGATGGTGGCGAAATGTCTGGCCTTGCGATCGAGATCGAGCGAGACGACGGTCTTGGGACGGAACTTCTTCTGCTGCGCGATGAGGAGCGCGGCCTGCATCTGATCCTGCGCGGCGTCCTCGTCCTGCCAGAAGGCGCGCGCGGCGCGCTGGCGCTGCTCGAGCGTCATCTTTTTCCAGAGTCGCGACGGCGTGAGCGTGGTATCGGTCATTAGTTGATATTCTAGTCACATGCGGTCCACGCGCATCGCTGCGGTGCTCGCGCTGTTTTTCGCTTGCGCGGTCGCGGCACAGTCGCCGGGCACTCATCCGATCAGCGGCCGCCAGTTCGCGCCGGTCATGGGATATCAGGGCGCGGACTGGCTGGAGCGTGCCGAGCGGATCGAAGAGGAAGCGCCGGACACCGCGCTGGACGCCATCCGGATCGCCAAGGGGTCGACGGTCGCGGACATCGGCGCCGGCTCGGGATACATGACCGTACGGCTGGCGTCGCGCGTCGGGCCCGACGGCCGTGTGTTCGCGAACGATCTGCAGCCGCAGATGATCGAGCTGCTGCGCCGGCGCGTCGCGCGCGAGAAGATCACGAACGTCACACTCGTGCAGGGCACCGTCGACGATCCGAAGCTGCCGTCGGCCTCGGTGGATCTCGAGTTGATGGTCGACGTGTACCACGAGCTGTCGCAGCCGCAGATCATGCTGAGGCGTCTGCGCGAGGCGCTCAGGAGCGGCGGCCGCCTCGTGCTGCTCGAGTACCGCAAAGAGGATCCGTCCATTCCGATCCGCTTCGAGCACAAGATGAGCGTGGCCGAGGCGAAGATGGAAGTCGAAGCGGAAGGTTTCACGCTGTCACGCGTCGACGAATCGCTGCCGCGCCAGCACATCCTGATATTCACCGTTGCTGTTCACTGAACCGACTTTCCTTTTCCTTTTTCTCCCGCTGCTGTTGGCGCTCTACTTCGCGCCGTCGTCCACCGGGTCGCGGGAGCACGGCGCGTACGGCAACTGGCTCCTGCTCATCGCGAGCGTCATCTTCTACGCCAAGGGTGGCGGATCGTTCACCTGGCTGATGCTCTCGTCGATCGCGTTCAACTACTTCATGGGGATCGTGGTCGATCGCGCGCGCGAAACGGGACGCGCGAAGCTGGTGCTGGCCTTTGCGGTGACGGTCAACCTCGTCGTGCTCGGGCTCTTCAAGTACGCGAACTTCTTCGCCGACAACGTCAACACGCTGTTCCTCGCGCTCCGCGTCCATCCGCTCGTCGTGCCGCGCGTGCTGCTGCCGATCGGCATCTCGTTCTACACCTTTCACGCGATCTCCTACGTGATCGACGTGTATCGCCGCGACGCGACGGCGCAAAAGAGCCCCGTCCACGCGGCGTTGTACCTGCTGCTCTTTCCCCAGCTGATCGCCGGGCCGATCATCCGGTATCGCGATCTCGCCGGCCAGCTCGCCCGGCGCATCGTGACGGTCGACGACTTCGCATGGGGCGTGCGCCGTTTCATCATCGGCCTGTCGAAGAAAGTCCTCATCGCCAACACCGTCGCCGGCCCTGCCGACAAGATCTTCGCGATGGCGCCGGCCGAGCTCTCGACCGCGCACGCGTGGCTCGCCCTGGTGTGCTACACGCTCCAGATTTACTTCGATTTCTCTGGCTACTCCGACATGGCGATCGGCCTCGGCCGCATGTTCGGGTTCCGCTTCCCGGAGAATTTCCGGTGGCCGTACATCGCCGCGTCGGTCCAGGAGTTCTGGCGACGGTGGCACATCTCGCTGTCGACCTGGTTCCGCGATTACCTCTACGTGCCGCTCGGCGGCAATCGGGTGTCGGAGCGGCGCACGTACCTGAACCTCGTCACGGTCTTCTTCCTGTGCGGCCTCTGGCACGGCGCCAGCTGGAACTTCGTCATCTGGGGTCTCTGGCACGGCATGTTCCTGGTCGTCGAACGCGTCACAAATACCTTGCGATCGACCGGGCCCGTCGAGACGACGCCGCTCGGCGGCTTCGCACGGCGCGGCCTGCTCCACGTCTACACGATGGCCGTCGTGATGATCGGATGGGTGTTCTTCCGCGCCGACACGCTGCCCGAGGCGGTCGCGTTCCTCAAGAGTCTGTTCGGCCTCGTCACGCCGGCGCCGACAACGTTCACCGTGCAGTGGTATCTGACGCGTGAGGTGTGGCTGGCGATCGTCGCCGGCGTGATCGGATCGATGCCGTGGCTGCCGGCGCTCGCGCGCCGCGAGCCGCGCGGGCGCACGTGGCCGGCGCTGGCCACGGCGTCGCTGATGGCGCTGCTGGTCGCGGCGGTCATGCAGATGGCCGCGCGCACGTACAACCCGTTCATCTACTTCCGATTCTGATGAACAAGGTGCTCGTCGTGCTGTTCGTTGCCGTCATCGCGCTGCCGCTCGCGGCGACCGTCGCGGGCCGCGACGGCGCGGACCCGCAGGAGGAAAATCGAGAGCTCGCCGTGCTTCCGCACGTCGATGGATCCTGGGATTCCGTCCGCATGTTTCCCGGGGGTTTTGCATCGTGGTTCGAAGATCACTTTGCGTTCCGTTCGACGCTCGTTCGATGGTCTGCGGAAGCGCGCCTCTTCGGTCTCGACGCTGCCCCGACGCCGACGGTGATCAAGGGGCGCAACGGATGGTTCTTCTACGGCGACGATGGCTCGATCGACGACTACACGTCGTCGAATCCGCTCACCGCCGATGCGCTCGCGAACTGGCGCGCCGCGCTGACCCGCGCGCACGACTGGCTGCGCAATCAGCGTGTCGGTTACGTGTTCACCATTGCGCCCGACAAGTACGTGATTTATCCGGAGCAGATGCCAGACTCGCTGAACCGCGTCGGCGCCGAGTCGCGGACCGATCAGCTGTTCAAGGCGTTGAAGGGCTCGGCCGTTCCCGCGGTCGATGTTCGTCCAGCGCTGCTGCGCGCCAAGGCTGAGGAACGCGTGTACCAGCAAACCGACACGCACTGGAACGATCGCGGCGTCCTCGCGGCGTATCAGGACATCATCGCCGCCGTTCGGATGCAGGTGCCCGCCGTTCCAGCCGCGTGGGCGCGCGACGACTTCGAAGCGGAATCCCGCGAGGTTGAGGGCATGGATCTGGCGGGCATGATGGGCCTGAAGCGCGTGCTCCGTGAAACGGATCTCGTGCTCGTGCCAAAGCGGCCGCGCCGCGCGCAAGTGGTCGATCCTCGAGGCGCTGACGAAACCGCTGAAGAGGGTCGACTCGTTACCGAGATTCCGGGATCAACGCTGCCGCGCGCCGTCGTGTTCCGCGACTCATTCGTGTCGCGGCTCGTGCCGTTTCTATCCGAACACTTCAGCCGCGTCGTGTATCTCTGGCAGAACGATTTCGACGCGGACGTCGTCCGCAAGGAGCGGCCGGCGATCGTGATTCAGGAGATTGTCGGACGGCATCTCTACGGATTCATCCCGTCCCCGGAGCTCGTGCCGCGGCCGTGAGTGGCCACTAGGCGCGATTCCGCACGGTCCGCCGCCAGGCGTCGGCGACCATTTGTGCGGTCGTCCTCGCGAACAGGCGATGCTGCAAGAGGACGCTGTCGCCACGCCGCACGCAGATCTCGTAGCGCGGCGCCTGCTCGCGCTCGATCAGCAGGCACACGGTGCCGTCGCCGAATGCCCACATCGGCTGCACTGAGCGTGGTGGACCGGACATGCCCGAGGCAAAAGCAAGCACGGGACCGTGACAAGGTGACGGTTCGTGTCTGCTCGTTGCATGCGGAGCGCCAGCGATTACGATTCTGCAGCGTGCGGCAACGCACAGTCCGCGCGCGGAAGCGCACACCGCGCGCGATGCCAGGGTGCCACGTGCCAGTGGTGCTGGGTGCCAGGGTACGGGGTGCCACGGTACGGAGTGCCAGAGTGCTGAGTGCCAGGGTGCTGACGCCATGCAAGGGTGCGATTCACGTGGCACCGCTGGCTCTCAGTTCAGCGCGTGCGTGTGCAGTGCTTCTAGTCGCGCGGCGATCAGCGTGCGCTGAACCGCATCGATATCGAAGCGATGCAGCCGCTCGGTCTCGAACAGATCGGGCGTCGAACGCTTCGCCTGCATCAGTCCGCGCGCGCTGTGCGCTTTCGAACCGAGCAGATAGTGGCCGAGCTCGTGCGCGAGCGCGCGGCCGAGCGCGCGCCCGAGGAGCGCATCCTGCGCGTTCATCATGACGACGCGGCGCGCTTCCGTGAGCCGCGAGTACTGCTCGAGAAGCGTGCGCGCGTTTGCGAGCGACACGTAGATGTCGCGCTCCGGTTTTTCGGGCGTGAGGAACCGGATCCAGCCGATCGGCAATGCACCGTCGACCAACGTCCCGCGCTCGTCGCCGACGGCGATCGCGAGTCGCGACGGCAGCCGCGTCGTGTGCTGCTGCCATGCGAAGGTGACGCCCGCGGTACGCCAGATCGCGCTGGCCTCGTCGAGCATCGTGGCGATCAGCGCGGGCGGCGCCTTGGCCGCC
>Ga0075425_100006510_pt1 | contig 12252 bp, 14 predicted proteins | sample SoiMethybrSBSTD4_FD_75300 | JGI IMG/M metagenome (GOLD analysis project Ga0075425, IMG submission 75300) | Bulk soil microbial communities from a Populus tree surrounding site in Tennessee, USA - Soil MetaG P. TD hybrid SBSTD4 | ecosystem: Environmental > Terrestrial > Soil > Tree plantation...
CGCCGCCGACGTTGTGGCCGACGTTCCAGAACGACACGACGAGACCGCGCTCCTTCGTGCTGAACCAGTGGACCATCGTCTTGCCCGCCGGCGGCCAGCCCATCCCCTGCGCCCAGCCGTTGGCGATCTGCAGGAGGACGACGACCGCGAGCGACGCGTACATCGCTCTCATCGTCCCCATCGCGAACATGATCGCGCTCGAGATCAGGAGTCCGAGCGGGAGAAAGTATTTCGGGTTGCTGCGATCCGAAACGGATCCCATGAGGAACTTCGAGACGCCGTACGAAATCGAGAGCCCCGTCAGCGCCCAGCCGAGATCCGTTTTCGAGTGCTGCGGGAACGCGTTCAGGATGTCCGGAATCGCGAGCGCGAGCGAGTTGCGGCACAGATAGTAGGCCGCGTAGCCGATGAAGATGCCGGCGTACGCGCTGCGCCGGTGGCGGCGATACGCACGATCGATCGATGTCGTCGCCACGAGCACTTTGGTATGCTAGCAGCCAGCCTGCCGCTCGGCCGCTCGAATCGAGCTCTCCCCAGGCCGGACATCGGAATTGTCTCAAAGGATACGGCCATGGTGTGGTTCTGGTCTCGAAGCGGGCAGGAGTTGCATCTCGAGACGACATTCGACAACGAGACGTCCGAGTTCGTCCTGACGATGGTGTGGAGCGACGGACGGCGCGAGACCGAGCGCTTCACGAATCTCGAGGAGTTCCGCGTTCGCCTCGTCGCAACCGAGGAGCGTCTCCAGGCCGAGCGCTGGAAGAACTCCGGGCCTCCCCTGTTCGTCCCCGAAGGCTTTCCGAACAAGCGGCTGACGTAGCCGTCAAAACGTCCGGCCGATGCTGAACCCGATCGTCGGCATCATCCTCGGTCCGCTGCGCGAGCCGCCATCGAACCGCGGCGTGATCGGCGTGAACGTGTAACGCCGGATCCACCCGTTCGAGTACACGCGATAGCCGACGTTGACGGCGGGACCCGGCCGCCACTGCCCGTTTCCGGGAGTGCCGAGCGTACTCACCAGCAGTCCCCCGCCGACTTCCAGGTATCTGCCGTGCGGCCCGCCGATCAGTTTCTCCGCGGCGAAGAGCACCGCCTGCGGCGGCGGTTCGCCGCCGGCTTCGCGCGCCGAGGCGACGCGGAACACGACATCGTCGCGCACGGGCAGCTCGAGATTCAGCGAGCAGCACAGCGTCACGGTGCTGCCGCCGAACATCTCGACGTAGAGCGCGCCGCGCGCTGGCAGGTAGCTGATGCTCATCTGCGCCTGTGCGTTGCGTGCCGACACGGCGGCCCCGATGAGCATGACGAGGAGGATCCGGATGACGAGTCGGCGGCGCATGTGCTCTCCGCCCGACTGATGACGGCCCGCGAGCGGTTCGTTACACCGCCGGGCACGCCGCGTGCAGCGGCCCGCGCGGAGGCGCCATGGCTGAGAATCCGCGCGACATCGATCCAAAGACACCCGACGAGAACAAGGCAAAACCGGGCAAGAACGCGCCTGAAATGGAAAAGAAGGAACCCGAGCCCGAGATCAAAGACGCCGAGCAGGAGGACCGCTTCGAGGCGACCGACAATTAAGATGAGGCGTGCGCAGGACGATCACGTCGTTGCTGCTGGCATGCTCGCTCGCCGTTCCTGCCGGCGCGCAGGACATTCCGCCTGTACCGTTGCCCCCGCCGCCTCCGCCGCAGCACCCGAAGAAGAATCCGTTTCTGTGGCCCGGCGTCGCGATCCTGGCCGGCGGCACCGCGATGGCGGTGTACGGCTTCAGCACTGACACCTATCTCGCCGGCGGCGTCGCCGTCGCCGGCGGAAGCAACGGTGTCGCCGTCGCTGCATCCTCCCCCGGCGGCGCCGTGTCGATGGGCGGCGTCGGGGTCGCCGTCGCCGCCGTCGGCGGCCTCGTCATCTACCTCGGGCACGTCGAAGCGAAGAACAGCTCGCCGATGATCGTCGTCGGACCGCGGTCCGCGAAGGTCGTCGTGAAGTGGAACTAGTCGATCTCCGCGGCGAGGCGCTCGGCGGCCATCGCCGTGTGCACGGCAGCGCCCTCGAGCATCGGTACGATGATCGCGGTGACGGCGGCCCGCCAGTGCCCCTCGAGCTCCGTGTTCCATTCCGGTGACAGCGATTTGATCGCGGCGATGAGCGACTCGCGGGCGACTTCGTAGTCCTCCGGCCGCGCACCCCAGTGAATGTGCGACGCGCCGAGGTCGCGCAGCGCTTCGCGCAGGACGTCCACCTCGTCGAGATTGCGCACGACGAGCGCGAGCGCCCCTTCGAAATGCCCCTGCAGCGACGTCAGATCCTTCGGAAACAGCGGCCGCAGGTTCGGTGCGGCGTCGAACAGCACTTCGTAGAACCGCGCCGCGAGCTGGCGCGGCATCGCTGCCACCGCCGCGTGGCTCGCCTTGATCCGGGCGATGGCCTCCGGTGTCATAATTCGCGCGATCCCGTGGCCCAGGACGACAGTCTCCCCGGGGCAGACATGGACGGTCCGGGCAGCTCCGACGACATGCTGCCGGAAGTCTATGACGAACTGCGCAAACTCGCGAGAGCCCGCCTCGCGCGCGAGCGGCATGCGAACCAGACGCTGCAGCCGACCGCCCTCGTGCACGAAGCCTACCTGCGCATCGCGAAGGACGGCGCCGATGGCGCACAGAAGCGCTGGGACCGGCGCGGACATTTCTTCGCCGCCGCAGCGCAGGCGATGCGCCGCATCCTCGTCGAACGCGCGCGTCACTATCAGCGCATGAAGCACGGAAACGCCGCGGAGCGGGTCGAGCTCGACTCGGCGATGCTGCGCATCGATCCCGGGCTGACCGATCTCGTCGCCGTCGACGAAGCGCTGACGCGCCTCGAACAGATGGACCCGCGGAAGGCGCGGATCGTGTCGCTCCGGTACTTCGCGGGACTCAGCATCGAGGAAACCGCTGGCGTCATGGATCTGTCGCCGGCGACGGTGAAGAACGAGTGGGCGTTCGCGCGCGCGTGGCTGTACCGCGCCCTGGGTCCGGCGCCATCTCCCGCCGAGCCCGGACCCGGGGGGCAAGCCCCACCGGACTGGACATGACCCTGTCGGCCGCGGAGGCGATCTTCCTCGCCCTCGCGGACATCGATCCCGCCGACCGCGACGCCTTCATCGACACGAACTGCGCGAACGACCAGGCCCTGCGGCGCGAAGTCCACTCGCTGATGGCGTCTCTCGACGCGCCCGACGATGGGTTTCTGGATCCGGCGAAGATTCCGACGCTGGACATGGCCGCGGTCGACGGACCGCTGCAGCCGGGGACGAGCCTCGGCACGTTTCTCGTCCTCCACGCGATCGGCTCCGGCGGCATGGGCGTCGTCTACGCCGCACAGCAGGATCGGCCCCGGCGCACGGTCGCAATCAAAGTGCTGCGGCGCGGCTACCGGCATCCGGACATCCTGAAGCGCTTCGCGCACGAGGCGGAGCTGCTTGGACGGCTTCAGCATCCGGGAATCGCGCAGGTCTACGCGTTCCATCCCGGACACGGATCGACACCGGCGCATCTGGTGATGGAGCTCGTCGCCGGTCCGCCGCTGACCGATTACGCGCGCGCGCAGCACCTGACGCACGCCGCGCGCGCCGCGCTCGTCGCCAAGGTCGCCGACGCCGTGCAGCACGCGCACGAACGCGGCATCATCCACCGCGATCTGAAGCCGGCGAACGTCCTTGTCGCCGACGGCGGCCAGCCGAAGATTCTCGACTTCGGCGTCGCCCGCGCCACCGGCGCCGACATGCCGCGGCTCACCGTGCAGACGGCCCACGGTCAGCTGATGGGCACGCTCGCCTACATGAGCCCGGAGCAGTTGAGCGGACGGCCGGAAGACCTTGACGCGCGCAGCGACGTCTACGCGCTCGGCGTGCTGCTCTATCGCCTGCTCACCGATCGCCTGCCGTTCGACGTCAGCGACCTCACGTGGCCCGAAGCGATTCGCCGCGTCCTCGACTCGGATCCGAAACCGATCGGAGAGCTCAACCCCTCGCTGCGGGGCCACCTCGAGCCGATCGTGGCCCGCGCCATGGCGCGCGGCGTCCGCGATCGCTATCAGACCGCGGCGGATCTCGCCGCCGATCTCCAGCGCTTCATCGAGGGCCGGCGTCCCGCGGCCGCGGACAGAGCGATCGTCTCGCGTCAGCCGGCCGAACCTCTGGATTTCCTGGGACGCTGGAATGCCACGGCGTCCGGTGCGAAAGCGCTCGCCGCCAGCCCCGACGGCCAGTTCGTGGCCGTCGGGTTCGAGTCCGGATCGATCGAGCTTCGCGACACCGAGACCGGCTCGATCGTCGCGACCTGGGACGCGGGCGGATCGATCGTGGCCCTGACATTCGTCGGCGACAATCGCCTCGCCGTGTCGACGCCGGACCAGGTGATCATGCTCACACTGAGGTGATCGGGAATCACGGCTCTACGCTGCGGCCACCGCTTCGTCGGCGGCCTGCTGCATCGTGCGCGCAAGGAGACCGTAAACGGCCGCCCACGCGGCCTTCATCTCTGGCGTGAACGCGTCGCCGAGCCCCTTCTCCAGCGTCCACAGCAGCGCCTCGCCGACGGTGCGGTAGTGCTCCACCTTGACGCCGTAGCCCGCGTGACGCCGACCGAGATCCTGGACGGCCGGAACGAGCTGTTCGAGGCGATCCAGACCCTTCACCGCCGCCGTGATCATCTGCATCAGCTTCTTTCTCTGCTCCGCCATGTCGCCCCGGAACATCGGCCGGAGCTCGGGATCGATCTCGAAGAGCCGACGGTAGAACAGCGCCGCCGCGTCGTCGGCGATGGGGGCAATCGTCGCAAAGCTCTCCTGAACAAGGGTTTTCTGGCGTTCGGTCACCATGGCGTCGCTTCCTTCTGTAAGGGGCCGGGTCATTCCGGCCCGCTCTGCACACCCAATGCGACGTTTTCCGGAAAAGTGGCTAATCGGCTCTAAGATGGCGTCCCCATGATCCCGGGCGGGACGGAAGTCGGCAGCGGCTCGCGACGTCTCGCGGCGGAGTACGCGACCACGCGCGCGCTCGCCGAATCGGGATGCCTCGCCGACGCCACGCCGCGGATCATCGAGGCCATCTGCAGCACGCTCGGATGGGATCAGGGAGCGTTGTGGCAGGTGGATCGCCACGCCGACCGCCTTCGCTGCGTCGAAATCTGGCACCGGCCCGACGCGACGTTCCGCGAATTCGAAGCGATGAGCCGGCAGACGACATTCGAGCGCGGCGTCGGACTGCCGGGCCGTGTGTGGTCGACCGGCAGGCCCGATTTCATCCCCGACGTCGTCGAGGATCCGAATTTTCCGCGCGCGGCGACCGCGGCGAAGGAGGGGCTGCACGCGGCGTTCGGGTTCCCGGTCGTCGTCGAGGACCGGGTCGTCGGCGTGATGGAGTTCTTCAGCCGCGAGATCCGCGAGCCGGACATCGAGCTGCTCGAAATGCTCGGCGCCATCGGCAGCCAGATCGGACAGTTCATGGAGCGGCGGCGGGCGGAGGAAGAGCTCAATCGGTTCTTCGCGCTGTCGCTCGATCTGCTCTGCGTCGCCAACTTCGACGGCTATTTCACGCGGCTGAACGCCTCGTGGGAGCGCGTGCTGGGACACTCGATCGCCGCGCTGTGCGCCGTGCCGTACATGGAATTCGTGCATCCCGACGATCGGGCGGCCACCGACGCGCGGGCCGACGCGGTCGCGGGCGGCTTGAACCTGCTCCATTTCGAAAACCGTTTTCGGCATGCGGACGGCTCGTATCGCTGGCTCGCGTGGACCGCGGTGCCGTACGTCGACGAACACGTGATCTATGCCGCCGGGCGCGACATCACCGACGCGAAAGCGGCGGCCGAGCAGCTCTCCCGCTACGCGCGCGAGCTCGATCGCGCGAAGGCGAAAGCCGAGGAAGCCGCGCAGGCGAAGGCCGACTTCCTGGCGAACATGAGCCACGAGATCCGGACGCCGATGACCGGCATCATCGGCATGTCCGAGCTCGCGCTGCAGACGAGGCTCGACGCCGAGCAGCGGGAGTACCTGACCACGATCTCGACGCAGGCCGCGGCGCTCCTCGGCGTCGTCAACGACATCCTCGACTTTTCGAAGATCGAGGCGCGCAAGCTGTCGCTGGAGTCGATCGGGTTCGGGCTCCGCGACACCGTCGAAGACGCGATGAAGGGACTCGCGATTCGCGCGCAGCAGAAAGGGCTCGAGATCGCGTGCCGCGTGGACGCGCGCGTGCCCGATCGCCTCGTCGGCGACCCCGGGCGGCTGAAGCAGGTCGTCACGAATCTCGTCGCCAACGCGATCAAATTCACCGAACGCGGCGAAGTGGTGCTGGAAGTCAATCCCTCGTCGGTCGATCAGCACGCCGCGGTGCTGCACTTTGCGGTGTCGGACACCGGCATCGGTATTCCCGAGCACAAGCGCTCGCTGATCTTCGAAGCGTTCGCGCAGGCCGACACGTCGACGACTCGCCGCTTCGGCGGTACGGGACTCGGACTGTCGATCGCGACCGAGCTGGTCGCGCTGCTCGGCGGCACGATGTGGGTCGAGAGCGCGGTGGGCCGCGGCAGCACGTTCCACTTCACCGCGCGGTTCAACCGCGCGGACCAGTCCGCCGCGAGCGAGTCCGCGGACTCCGGCGCCGACCTCCACGCGCTGCGCGTGCTGGTCGTGGACGACAACGAGACGAACCGCCGGATTCTCGGCGAGATCCTGCGCAACTGGAAAATGCAGCCCGAGGCGGTCGAATCCGGCGCGCAGGCGCTCGGCGCGCTGCGCGCGGCGCAGGACGCGGGCGCGCCCTTCGCCGTCGTGCTCGTCGACGGCCAGATGCCGGAGATGGACGGCTTCATGTTCGTCGAGCGGCTGCGCCGCGACCGCCACCTGCGATCCATCCCGATCGTGATGCTGACGTCGGCCGTCCGGCCCAACGACGCCGAGCGCCGGAAGAAGCTCCGCATCGCCGCGCATCTGACGAAGCCCGTGAAGCAGTCGGACCTGCTCGACACGCTTTTGTCTATTTTCGGCGAGCGCGCCGCGCGACGCGGGCCGGCCGTCGAGCCGGCGGGTCGGGCGGTCACGCGCCACGTCCTGCTTGCCGAGGACAACCACGTCAACCGCCAGTTCGTCACGCGCGTCCTCCAGAAGCGCGGACACAAGGTCGCGGTCGCGGTCAACGGCCGCGAGGCGCTCGATGCGATCGAGCGGCGCAAGCCGCGGTCATTCGATGTGGTGCTGATGGACGTGCAGATGCCGGAGCTCGACGGCCTGTCCGCAACCGAGCGGATCCGTGAGGCCGAACGGCAGTCCGGCGGCCATCTGCGGATCGTCGCGATGACGGCGCATGCGATGGCCGGCGACCGCGAGCGGTGCCTCGCGGCGGGCATGGACGAGTACGTCACGAAACCGATTAGCCCGTCCGAGCTCCTCGCCGCAGTCGAGCACGGCGCCGGGTCCGAACCGCGGTCCGACGCGGCGGATCCGGGAGCGTCGGCGTTCGACGCCGACCGCGCCCTGGCGCGCCTGGAGGGCGACCGCCGTCTGCTGCGCGAGATGATCGCGATTTTCAGAACCGAATCGTCGATGCTCATGACCGCGATTCGCCGCGCGGCCGCGCGCGCAGACTTGAACGCGCTCGCGCGCTCGGCTCACACGCTGAAGGGCGCGACCGGCACGCTCGGCGCGCCGCGCGCGTTCGAAGCGGCCAGGCGCGTCGAACAGGCCGCGCGGACACACGAGACGCCGGGTCCGGCGCTCACCGATCTGGAACGCGAAATCGCGGCGCTGCTGCGCGCGCTTCCGGCTCCGCCCCGCACGAAGCGATCGAAAGCCGTCAGGAGGTCACATGCCGGTTCGCGCCGCAAAGCCCGCCGCCAGACCCGCGCGCATGCTCGTCGTCGACGATGACAAGACGACCCGCGTGGTGGCGCGATCGGTCCTCGCGAAGGCGGGATTCGACGTCAGCATGGCGAAGGACGGAGCCGAAGCGATCCGGCGCCTGCGCACGGGGAATTACGATCTGATGCTGCTCGACTGGTGGATGCCCAAGATCGACGGCCCCGGCGTGCTCGACAAGATCGCGGGGGCGAAACGCAAGCCGATGGTCGTCGTGCTGACGGCCGACGACACCCCCGAGAGCGTGCTGAGGGCGATCCGTCATCAGGCGCATCAGTTCGTGCGCAAGCCGATCGAGCCCGGGGCGCTCGTGTCGCTGGTGCAGGACGTGCTGAAGGCCGGACCGCAGCGGCCCATCGAAGTCGTCTCGGCGCGGCCGAACTGGGTCGAGCTCGCCGTTCCGTGTACGATCCAGGCCGCCGATCGGATCCAGGGCGTCCTGTCCCACCTCGACGCCGATCTTCCGCCCGACGTCCGCGAATCGGTCGCGTACGCCTTTCGCGAGCTGCTGCTGAACGCGGTCGAATGGGGCGGCAAGCTCGATCCCGATCGCACCGTGCGCATCTCGTACCTGCGGACCAAGCGTATGCTCCTCTACCGCATTGCCGATCCCGGAACGGGCTTCTCGATGGAGGGCCTCGACCACGCTGCCATCAGCCATCCCGACGATCCGATCGAGCATGCGAACGTGCGCGAGAGAAAGGGGCTCAGACCGGGAGGCTTCGGCCTGCTGATGGTGCGCGCGAAAGTCGACGATCTGATTTACAACGAGAAGCGGAACGAGGTCGTCTTCGTGAAGTATCTCGACTAGCCCATCCCGCCCGTTCTGGCCTTCTGCGACGTCAGGCGGTGCGAGACGGAGAGCAGATCGCGCAGCGCATCGCGCGTGAGATGTGATAGCCGCGCGAGCACGAGCGGGTACTTCTCGTAGAAGGCCGTGACGTAGTACGTATCCGGCGCGTCCTCGAGCAGCAGCTCGCGCTGATCGACATCGCACCGGACCACGAGCGAATTCGGCTCCGCGGACGGATGGCTCGCGATCCCCGCCCTGAAGCAGCCTCGCAGCTTCAGAACGGTCGCGCCGTCGTACCTCTTCACAGCTTCGACACCGGGCAACGTCAGCCCGACGGTCCTCACGCGGTCGAATGCGTCCGCGTGCGTCGCTGATCGTTTCACTTCGTCAGCCCGCGAAGGCCTTCGCGCAGCGTCGGATATTTCGGACGCCAGCCGAGATCGGCCTTCGCCTTCGCGTTCGAGAGGGACAGACGCATCGACAGCAGACGTGCCATGTACGGCGCCACGAGACGCGGCACCCACGCCGGCACGCGCCAGGGCGCTGAAGCACCGGTGTACTCGGCAATCGTGGCGACGATTTCGCTGAGACTCACCGGACGATCGTCGACGATGTCGTACACGGCGCCGGCGTGCCCTCGATCGAGCGCGGCCATCGTCGCGGCGACGGCGTCATCGATGTGAATCACGGGCAGCGCGCCCGCGTCTCCGCGCACGATCGGCAGCCGCCGTCTGCGCACCGATTCGATCATGCTCACCGTTGACGGCACGTCGGCGCCGTAGAACAGCCCGTAACGAAGGATCACGCCTTCGATCGCGCGTTTCGCGTTGGCGTCGAGCACTTGCGTCTCCATCGAGCGGATCGCGTCGGCGGCGGCGTTGCCCGGGGCCGCCGGCGCTTCGCCGCGCGGCGCGAGCATGGCGAACGATCCTGCGACGAACCGCCTCGCGCCCGCCGCGATCGCCGCGTCGAGCAGATGGCGGGTGCCGTCGACGCGGAGCCGATTGGTGGCGTCGAGATCGCTCGAACGCGCCGCCCCTGCTTTCGGCAGCGCGGTCAGCTGATGGATGACGTGCGTGGCACGCGCCGCTGCCACCGCGCGGATGACGGAGTCGCGGTTCAGCGCATCGGCGATTGCCACCGACGCCCCGAGGGCGCGCAGATCACCCTCCTTGCTCTTCGTTCGAGTCATCGCCGTCACCTCGTGGCCGGCGGCGGCGAGCGCGCGGACGAGTGGAATGCCGATGGTGCCGGAGCCGCCCGCGATGAAGATGCTCATGCGGATCGCCCTTCGCGGACGAGCGCGAGCGCAAGTCCGCATCCGATCGCTTCGGTCGCCGCCAGCAGCGCCGCGGTCGACGCGAAGAGCGGACGCCACTGCGCGTCCACGTGGCTCACGTGATCCGGACTGTCGAGGACGAAGTGATTGACGATGCCGAATATCAGCGACCCCGCCATCGTGAGCGCGACGACGACGGCGCCGAGGCGTGGCGCGCGCCACGTCAGCGCGAGTCCCGCGAGCGGGCCCGCAAGGATGACGATGTAGATGAAGAGGTTGGCGGCGAGCGACATCGGCACTTTCGCGCCATCGTGCGCGGCGCCGTGCGCGAAAGAAATGACGAGATGGCCCGCCGTCCTCTTCTAGCGGCTTGCGCAGCTGGGGCGTCAGCGTTCCGTCGGCTTTTCCTCGAGATGGTCGATGACGGTGACTGGAATCGAGCGCTTTTGCTCATCCAGCTTCAACCCCAGCTGTCGCTCTACCGATTCGAAGATGCTCATCCCGCCGGGATCCACCGCCGCCCCGCCGCCCGTCTCTTCGGGCCGCATCGGATGCAGCTGCGCTTTCGGCGTCCACCAGAGCGTGAAGTCGTAGCGATCGGCGCTTCCGCTGCCGTCGACGACGGGATGATCGATGTAGGCGCCCGCCCAGTTCGGGAAATTGTCGGCGAGCTCGGCGATCGACGTGTTCCGGCACGTCCACGCGATCTTCGGGGCGTTGTCACGGGCGCCGCCGGCCGCGGCGTCGCGATCCGGCTTGCAGCTCGCGCGATCGGTGCCGTCGGACTTCTTCATCTTCAGGCCGCCCTTGTCGACGATGAGCGCGTAGACCGTCGCCTGCTGGTTCTCGACGTGCGTCTTCAGCTTGAACCGCTCGATGAAGAGGTTCTTCAGCATCTCGAGCGCGACGCCGAGCGGCGGCGGCTGATCCTGTCCGTTGGCGCCGCGCACGGCGGCGCCGGCGCCCGTCGACGGCGCCTTGGCGACGATCGTGTAGCGCGTGGAGCCGGGTCCTTTCGGCATCCCGACGAGCAGATCGCCGCGGAGATTCGGCGGAATGCCGAGCGCGCCGCCGACAAGGTCGCCGAGCGCGCCTTCGGCGTTGATGCGTCCGCCGGGCAGATACTGCAGCCGCAGACCCTGCGAATCCGGTGGCGACGGCTTGATCTCCGCGACTTCGAACTCGACCGGTCCCGCCGGCTCCCCGACGCCGGGCGCGTTCGCCGACGGTTTCTGATTCGCCTTCTCGACGAGAATCACCGGCATCGAGACTTTCTGCTCCTCGATCTTCAATCCGAGCTGACGATCGACCGCGTCGAAGACGGAGATGCCGTCGGCACCCGCCTGCGCCAGTGCGCCGCGCGGCGTCCAGGTGAGATCGAAGTCGAACGTGCCCGTCAGCTTCGTCGCGTTAATCACTTCCTTCGTGAGATAACCACCGGCCGCCTGATGGATGAAATCCGCGAACGCATCCATCGTGGCGCCCTTGCACTGGATCGCGCCGCGCGGAATCGTCCCGGGCGGGGGCGGTCCCTGCTGGGGCACGCCCTGGCATCCGGCGCCCGGTTCGGCCGCCTTCATCTTGTGCGCGCCCTTCCCCGGCACGAGCGCGAAGACCGGTATGGGCTTGCTGTCGTGGCGCACGACGAGGCCGAAGCGATCGACGAGCAGCGCCTGCAGCATCAGCTTCGCGGAATCGGCGGTGGCGCCGGCCGGCGCCTTGGCGAGGACGTCGAAGTAGTCGGTTTCGAGCCACCCCGGTCCGCCCAGGACCCGGTCGTTGTCGATGCTGTACGCGAGATGGATCAGATCGATCATCGTCGCGCCGCGGACGTCGTAGCGCCCGCCACGCAGCGTCCCGCCGGTCAGCGTCGTGCCGAGGCGGCTCACCGCAACGGCGTGGACGTCGGCCGATTCGAACGTCGGCTTCGAGTCGGCGGATTGTGCGATCAGCGCAGCCGAGAGGACGGCGACGAGACTGGCGGCCGAGAACGTGCGAATCATCTTCAATCTCCTGCCGGTGATTACGGGATCTTACGGTGATTCGGCCGCCCGCGGAGGAAAGTTCCAGAAACTGCCACAAGATCAATGGATCGAAATGCCACCCGACGATGTCCGGACGCGCAGCAACGGGCCGCCGCCGTCGACGGCTCCGCGGATCGATCGCCGGTCGATCCGGCCTTGCACCGTCATCGGAAACCCGACGTCGATGTGGCCGGAGCTGCTGCCCGCGTCGAGATCGAACCGTTGGCCGTGCGGCAGGTCGACCGTGACGGGACCCGACG
>Ga0075425_100006511_pt1 | contig 12252 bp, 14 predicted proteins | sample SoiMethybrSBSTD4_FD_75300 | JGI IMG/M metagenome (GOLD analysis project Ga0075425, IMG submission 75300) | Bulk soil microbial communities from a Populus tree surrounding site in Tennessee, USA - Soil MetaG P. TD hybrid SBSTD4 | ecosystem: Environmental > Terrestrial > Soil > Tree plantation...
ATCGAGGAGCGCCGGCGGAAAGTAGTCGGCCAGGCGAGCCGACCCCGCCGCGCGGGCGGAAACGGCCCGCGGCGCGTGCTGCGCCCGGAGCCGGTCGATCCAGCGCGCCATCTCCGGAAGGGCCTCTTGGACACGCCGGAGCAAGTCCCTCATGCGGCTCCGCCGACGAACTTCCGGGCATCGTAGCGCATGAAGCGCGGGAGCAGCGCGCCGCAGACGAGCACGCCCACGATGCACAGGACCCCGCCCGAGATGACGGACGCGCGCACGCTGAACAGCGCCGCCACCGCGCCCGCCTCCACGTGCCCGAGCAGCGGGCCGCTCATGTAGCTCACCATCTCCATGGCGGCCAGGCGGCCGCGCAGGGTGTCGGGGATGGTCTGGTTCCACATGGTGAGGCGGAAGATGCCGCTCACGCAGTCCGCGCCTCCGGCCAGGGCCAGTCCGAAGAGCGCGGGCCAGAGCGATTCGCTGAGGCCGAAGAACACGATGCCGATGCCCCACAGCGTCGCCGCCAGCATCACGCCCAGCCCGTGCCGGTGCACGCGCGCCGTCCAGCGGCCGGTGACGGTCGCGATCAAAGCACCCACCGCGGGCGCGGTATAGAGGAGGCCGAGCACGCGCGGCCCCCCCAGGCGGTCGGAGATGGCCGGGAACAGCGCGAGGGGCATGCCGAACACCATGGCCACGAAGTCCACCACGTAGGTCCCGATCAGCTCCTGCCGGCTGCGCGCGTAGCGGAAGCCTTCGCGGAGCCGCGCGAGGCTCGGGCTCTCCGCGCCTTCCGGCGGCGGCAGGTGGCGGATGAGCCGGATGGCCACGAACGAGAACGCGTAGGTGCCGAGGTCCACGACGTAGGTCGAGGCCAGGCCCACGGACGCGATCAGCATGCCGCCGATGGCGGGTCCGACGATCATCCCCACGCTGCCACGCAGCGTGGCCAGGGTGGCCACCGCCGGCAGCTCGTCCTTGTCCACCAGCCGCGGGGTCATCGCCTCCAGCGACGGACGCTGGAGACCGCTCAGCGCGGACATCCAGGCCGCGGCCAGGAAGAGCGGCCACACGTGCGGCTGCGGCCGCACCGCGTTCGCCGTGAGGAGAGCACAGCCCAGGCCGAGGCCGACGTCGGTGGCGAGCACGATCCGGCGGCGGTCCATCCAGTCCGCGAGCGCGCCGCCGATGAAGGCGGTGACGAGCAGCGGCACCAGCTCCGCCGCGCCCAGGAGGCCCACCGCGAGCGACGACTCCGTGAGCCGGTAGACCTGGTAGGGCAGGGCCACGTACGTGACCATGCTGCCCATGGAGGAGACGAACTGCGCGGCGAAGAGCCAGCGGAAATCGCGATGGCGGAGGAAGGGGCGGAGGTCCATCAGCGCATCGTGTACGGCTCCATCAGCTCCGTGCGGCTGCCGTCGGGGTCGAAGAGGTTGAGCTGCCAGCGCCGGTTGCGTCCCACCTGCGGCGTACGCACGGTCTGGGCGTCCCATCCGTTCGGACGCGCGCGCACCGTCTCCAGCGCGTCCTGGATGCTCGGTACGAGCAGGGCCATGTGGTGCAGCGAGCCCAGGCGCACGCGGTCCACGGGGCCTTCGCCCACCAGCATGTATTCGAGGTAGTCCGTGCCGTCGGGCACCTTCATGTTGATCCAGTCCGTGTGGGCGTCGTCGCGTCCGCCGCGCCAGATCTCGGAGAAGCCGAGGACGTCCTTGTAGAAGCGGTCGGCGGCGCCCTGGTCGCGCACGGTGAGACCGATGTGCAGGAGGCGCGCGGAGACGCGGCGGTCCCCGACCGTCGCCCGGGCGCCCACGGCGGCGGATTGGGCGCCGTGCGGAACGAACTCGACCGCGTGGCCATCCGGGTCGAGGACCAGCAGTCCAGCGTGTCCAGCCTCTACTGCGGGTACGCGGGACTTCAAGCCTTTCTCATCCAGGTACGCGCGCAGGGCGTCCAGATCCGTCGTTTCAAATGCCACGTGATCCAGCCGATCGTCGCTGCCCGCGACGAGCCCGGGCACGATCTCGACGTATTGCCGGCCGTTGATCCAGAAGCGGACGCGCCCGTCCGGCGAGGCCTTGCCCGCGATCTCGTCGTAGCCGAGCAGGCCGCCGTAGAAAGCGCGGGCCTTGGCCACGTCGCTGACGTGGAACGCGATGTGGGAGACGCCGACGAGGGGCGGCCGGTCGGCCGCCCCCGCGGACGCGGAGACGAATGCGCACACGGCCACGGCCACCGCCGCCGCCCGCACGGCGAGGCCGATCCGCGCCTTCATCCGATCAGGCGAGCCCGGCCAGGATGCCCTTCGAGTAGCCGATGGTCTCGGAGAGGCCGGGGACGGGATCGTTCTCGTCCTTCTCGTACTCGAAGCTGGCCAGGTACGGATACTTCACGTCGAGGAGGGCACGGAAGATCGACTTGAGGTCGAGGACGCCGCGGCCGCCTTCGATCGTCTTGCCGTCCGGAGCCGTGCTGTCGATGTCCTTCAGGTGGCAGTCGTACAGCCGCTCGCGGCACTTGCGGATGGCTTCCGCGGGATCGACCTTGGCGCGCGCGGTGTGGCCGACGTCGATGCAGAGGCCGATGCGCTTGTCGTAGGGCTGCACTGCCGTCCACACGTCGTAGGGCGAGGGGAACTTCTTGTCCTCGGGACCGTGGTTGTGGATCGCGAGCTTGATGTCGAACTCCTTGACCATGGCGTCGAGGATCTTCATGGACTCGGGCTCGGGACTGCAGACGATGGTGGGCAGGCCGATGTCACGCGCGTATTCGAAGGCGCGGCGGATGTCGGCGGCGTCGTTCTTCATCCCCACGTTCCCGCAGCTCAGGGGCGTGATGCCCGCGGCCTTGAACTGCGCGGCCACCGCCTTGCGCTGCTCGGTCGTGCTGTCGAGCGGCAGGTGGAAGTCCTTGATGGAGACGTACGAGAGGCCCACGCGCTTGACCGCGGCGATGGCGGCCTCCAGCGGCATCTTGCGCAGGGTGTACGAGGCGACGCCCGCCTTCAATCCGCGCCAGCGATCTCCGCCTACCGCCGCCGGGGGGTCCGCCATCTCCGCCGCCGCCCGCCGCGTGACCGGCATCGACGCCACCATCGCCGCGCCCTTGATCAGCTCGCGCCGCTTCATGATTCCTCCTCGGAAGCGACGAGGCTATCACCGTCGCGAGCGCCTGTCCCCGACGTGCGTTAAGCTCGCCGGCCATGGAGACCCTGCTCCCCGCCGGCGCCAAGTGGGAGAAGGTCGTGGGCGACCTCCAGTTCGGCGAGGGTCCGGCCTGGCATCCCGACGGGTACCTGCTGTTCGAGGACGTCCCCGCCAACCGGACGCTGAAGCTCGGCGCGGACGACAAGGTCTCGGTCTACCGCACGGACACCGCCGCCGCCAACGGGCTCGCCTTCGACCGCGACCGCCTGCTGATCGCCTGCGAAGGGAACGGCGGCGCGGGCGGCCGGCGCGTCGCGCGCATCGAGAAGGACGGCCGGCGCACCGTCCTCGCCGACCGCTACCAGGGCCAGCGCCTCAACAGCCCCAACGACCTGGCCCTCGACGGCAACGGGCGCATCTACTTCACCGACCCGCGCTACTCGAAGCGCGAGAACCTCGAGCTGGACAAGGAAGGCGTCTACCGCATCGATCCCGACGGCACGCTCACGCGCATCGTCGACAGCCTGACGCGGCCCAACGGCATCCTCGTCACCGCGGACGGGGCGACGCTCTACGTCGCGGACAACGCGAGCCCGGGCGGAGTCGTCACGCTGGTCGCCTTCGACCTCGACCCTCGCGGGAACGCGAGCCGCGGGCGTGTCCTCTACGACTTCGGCGGGGGCCGCGGCATCGACGGGATGGCTCTGGACGCGAGCGGCCGCATCTGGGCGACCGCGGGCACGAAGGAGAAGGCGGGCATCTCCGTCTTCGCTCCCGACGGCGCGCGCGCCAAGGCCGAGCTGGCCAGCTTCATCGCCCTGCCCGAGGACCCCACGAACTGCACGTTCGGCGGCCTGCGGCGCGACACCCTCTACGTGACCACGACCGCTTCGCTCTTCCGCATCCGCACGGGCGTGCGCGGCCAGGGGAGCCCGCCCGGGAAGTAGGCATGGCCTTCTCCTGCCGACGGGCCGTCGTGCTGCTCGTGCTGGCCGCCTGCGCGCGCCCCGCGGAGAGCCAGGAAGCACGGTCGCCGTCCGACGCCACCGTGTTCATCCGCATGTTCGGCATCGTGCGCGCGGAGTACCAGCGCGCCTGGAAGGAGACGGTCGAGTCGCCCGAGCTCGAGATCGCGACGGGCAGCGGGTTCGTCGTCTCCCCCGCCGGATACGTCATCACGAACGATCACGTGGTGAGCGGCGAGGACGTCACGATGCAGCGGGGCGGCGTGCCCGTGCGCGTCCGGGTGGAGGTGAAGCGGGTCGAAGTCGTCTTCCCCTCGGACGGGACCCGGCTGGAGGCGCGCGTGGACGCCACCGATCCCGCCCTCGACCTCGCCGTGCTGTCCGTCAGCGGCTCGGACCTGCCGTTCCTTCCCCTCGGCGACTCCGACGCCCTCGTCCCCGGGCAGTCCGTGCAGGTGATCGGCTTCCCCTTCGGCCGCGCGGTCGAGGTCGGAGGGCAGGTGACCGCGGACACGATCCCGCAGCCGACGGTGAGCCGCGGGACGGTCGGCGCCCTCCGCTCCGGCCAGGAGGGCGACGCGCGCTACATCCAGACCGACGCCTCGGTCTACCCGGGCAGCAGCGGGGGGCCGATGCTGGACGAGCAGGGGCACGTGATCGGCGTCGTCCGCATGCGCCTGGAGCAGCGCGCAACCGTGGGTCCCGGCTTCGGCATCCCCGTCAACCGCGTGAAGGACTTCCTGGAGGCGAACAGCCTCGAGCGCGTCTTCCCCGCCCCGCGCCTGCGCCTGGGCGCGCTGCAGTCCCTGGACTGGAAGCGCCTCCGCTTCCGGGCCCCGGACACGTTCGACGATGCATCGCCCTCGCGCCTGCGCGTGGACTGGTCGCCGCCCCAGGAGGTCGCGCTGCTCGTCCAGCGCGTGGCCAGCCCGCTCGCGCTGGCGGAGCTCCAGGAAAGGCTCCGGGCCGGACATGACTTCGCGCGCCTGGGGCCGATCAGCGACGCCGAGAGCCGCCCCGGCCGGGTGGGCGGGCGGCCCGCCCTCCTCGGCGGCGGCCGCGACGCCGCAAGCGCGGGCCCGGCTACGGAGGTCGGATACGCGATCCTCGACGTCGGCAAGGAGAAGGTGGTGGCCGCCTATGTGGGCCCGTCGCGCCAGGTCGCGTTCAACCGCTCGATCCTCGACGGCTGGCTCACCAGCATCGAAGCGGACCCGCTGCTCACCGCAGAGGTCCAGGCGCCGCTGCCCACGGCGCTGGAGCGCGTGACGCTCGGATCCGCGCCCCTCATGACGATGCCGCCGGGATGGTCTCGCGAGCCGGCCGCGCCCACGCCCTGCCGCGGGCTACCCGCGCCGGACGCGGTGCTGCAGGCCTCGCCGGACGGCGATTTCACCGTCGCCCTGCGCGCGGGATGGTGGGTGGCCTCGAACGGACACAACCCGGAGCAGGCGCTCGCCGCCTGCGGATTGCAGCGCGATCCCGACCGACCCGCGTCTTATGCGCTGCGCTCCACGCGCCTGGGTATCTCGTACGCGGTCACGGGCGCGTTCGTCGCCGCCGGCGACGGCCTCCTCCAGCTCGAGATGGTGGCGCCGGTGGCGAAGCAGACCTTCGTCCGCGACGTCTACGCGGCGTGGGTCCGCTCCGTGAAGGGTGAATGAAGGCGGCCGCCCCTCAGGCGATGGCGGCGTGCGGGACGGCGTCGAGGACGGCCTGGTCCAGCCTCGCCTCGAGCTGACGGCGGACCTCCTGTGACGGCACCGCGCCCGACGTGGTCTTGAGGAAGAAGCGGTCGAACGCTTCGCCGTCGCGCGTCGAGATCATCATCTCGCGCGGCGAGAGGTCGAGGCCGGCCAGCGCGTGCAGCAGGCTGCCCAGGAACCCGAGCCGGTCCGGGCCTCGCACCTCCAGGTACAACGAAGGCCCCACGTCGGGACCGCCATCCAGGGCGTAATGGGAGAGGACGATCGGCCCGCCGTCGCGCACGGCGGGCGGTCGTGAGGCCAGGAAGAGGAAGTCGAGAGAAGAGGGCGCGGGTGAGGCCGTGCCCGGCGAGAGGACGAAGTCCGCGATCCAGCGCCCGGCGCCATCCTGCCGCGCGAACCCACGCAGGATGCTGATGCCGAGGTCCGACAGTCCCAGCGAAAACGCGTCCGCCCAGAACGGGCCCAGCGTGCCCCAGATGCGCACCGACCAGTGGGCCTGGGTCAGGTGCGTGACGGCGAAGCCCGGCACGTCGCCCGGGGCAAAGGGAAGGAAATCGGTGCGGTGCTCGATGGCGGACATGTGCGTCTTGCACTGCAATGGCCGTTCCGCGCGCTCGCGCGCCCGACGCGGGCGTGCCGCCGGGCGTCAACTCGTCGCGACAGAGCCGGTTACGTCTCGCGATCCGCATCGGATGCCCGGGCCGGCGGGGCTTCAAGCTTGTGGGTGTGTCCGGCGAAGGCCACAGAAGCGTCGGTTTCGTACCGACATGTTGACTTCCGCGCCACCCGAAATAGGCTTGGCCCTTCGCATCTTCGAGGAGGACCCATGAATCGCCGCGACTTCGTGGCCGGATCAATCGGCGCGTCCCTCGTGCCCGCGCTCGGCGCGGCTGCCGCGAGTGGACAGACGCCCGAGGCACCCGCTCCCGCGGGCAAGCCGCAGCTCCTCGAGCTGCGCCGCGTCCACCTGCGACAGGGCCAGATGGTCACGCGCTACCAGGAGTACGCGAAGACCGCGCTCGTGCCCGCGCTGAACCGCGCGGGCGTGAAGCCGGTGGGCGCGTTCAACGTGGCGGTGGGCCCGGACAGCCCGACCGTCTACCTCCTGCTCCCCCACTCCAGCGCGGAATCGATGCTCACGCTCACGAGCCGCCTCAACGACGACGCGGAGTACCAGAAGGCCGGCGCCGCCTTCCGGGCGCTGCCCGCGAGCGATCCGCCGTACCTGCGCCGCGAGTCGTCGCTCATGACGACGTTTGCGGGCGCGCCCACGCTGGATCCTCCCAGCGGAGCCAACGCCGTGCCCTCGCGCGTCTTCGAGCTGCGGACCTACAAGAGCCACAACGACCGGGCCGGGGCCAAGAAGATCGAGATGTTCGAGAAGGGCGAGTTCCCGATCTTCAAGCGTGACGGCCTCACCTGGGTCTTCTTCGCCAAGGACGTCGTGAGCGGCGGATTGCCCAGCCTGACGTACATGCTGGTGTTCGCGAACCTGGCCGCCTACGACAAGGCCTGGGCCACCTTCCGCGACGATCCGGACTGGGTGAAGCTGCGCTCGCTTCCCGAGTACCAGGACATCGTGTCCACCATCGACAACGTGCTGCTCCGCCCGACCGACTACTCGCAGATCTGACCATCGGCGCGCCCTGCGCATGACCGAAGCAGCGAGCCCGCCCGGCGCGCCACCGCCGGAGACGATCGGCCTCATGGTGGAGACGGCGCCCGGCCCGGGCGTCCTCCACGAGCTCACGGGCGTGATGGCCCGCCACCGCGCGGACATCACGCTCGTCGAGATCCTGGAGAGCGGGCCCGCGGCCAGCCGCATCTACTTCGAGACGACGGTGCCCTCGTCCGCGGAAGCGCTGGAGAAGGACCTGGCCGCCCTGCCCATCGCGCGCCGGGTCACGGTGGTGAAGACGTTCCAGCGGATCTACGGCAAGCGGATCATCATCGTGGGCGGCGGGGCCCAGGTCGGCCAGGTCGCGCTGGGCGCGATCTCGGAGGCCGACCGCCACAACATCCGCGGCGAGCACATCTCGGTGGACACGATTCCCCTCGTCGGCGAGCAGACGCTGGCCGACGCCGTGCGCGCGGTCGCGCGGCTGCCCCGCGCGCGCGTGCTCGTCCTGGCGGGCGCCCTCATGGGTGGCGACATCGAGAAGGCGGTGCGCGAGATCCGCGCCCAGGGCCTGCTCGTCCTGAGCCTCAACATGGCGGGCAGCGTGCCGGAGGCGGCGGACCTCGTGGTCACCGATCCCGTGCAGGCCGGGGTCATGGCGGTGATGGCGATCGCGGACACCGCGAAGTTCCGGCTGGACCGGCTGAAGCGGCGGGTGTTCTAGGGCCGCTCACCGATTGGGACCGCGCGCGACCGTCAGTCGCCCGGAATGAGCGATCGTCGTGAGCACGTCAGCATCAGTGCCCCCAAACGCTGAGATCATGGGTTCGTGGATGCCACCGGTCAGGTACCAGACCAGGACGCCTAGGCCGCTTTCCTTCGTCTTTCGCGCGACCAGGACGGGCACGGCGCCCAGCACACTCCTGCACGCCTCGCGCTCGCCAAACGAGCCGGCTCCCCACATCCCCCAAACGACCTCGACGGTAGCGGTCTCGCATCGCCATCGCTTGCCGCCATGGACGTAGCGGGGCGCTTCGGTATCGGGCTGAAAGCACGGTGGGAGTTGCAGCACGAAACCATCTCCCTGACTCAGCCGAATCCAGTCCGTTGTGGATACGAGCCGCGGCTTTTCGCACACGGGCAGGGACTGGAGTTCTCTCTCGCGGCCCGTGCCCGTAGCACCCAGGGACATCACTGCGAGCATGGCGATCGCGGCCTTCACACGGCGCATCGGTTCCTCACTCGTATTCGACGTCGGCGACGGGCGCGTTCGGCAGCTCGCGGTCCAGCGATTCCCGGTACTTCAGGCACCCGCGCAGGAATTTCGGCCAGGGCGGGACGGCGACCGCGGGCTCGACTTTTTCCGGCAGGAGGCCCCAGAGCTCCGGATGATGCCAGCACAGCTCCTGCGCGGTGCTGTCGCGATGCTTGCGGATGCCGGCGCGAAGGCGGCGCACCTCGGCCAGAAGCTCGTCGCGCGTGAGCCTGGCCAGATCGTCGTCGAAGCTCACGGCATCCTCCCCCGGCCGAGGTTGCCTTGCCGCGCCCGCGGCGCACCGACGTCGTTGGCGCGCGGCGAGCCCGCGTTGGCCGCCGGCCCGCGGGCGCTGGCGGCGCCGCCCGTCGCCATCGGCCCCGCCTCCCGCTCCGACCGGAGCCGGCCCGCGTCCTTCTCCAGGCAGCACTTCTTGTACTTGCGCCCGCTGCCGCAGTGGCAGGGCTCGTTCCGGCCGAGCTGCGGCACCTCCTTCGGTGCCAGGAGCGCCGCCAGCCTCTCCAGGATGGCCTTCAGCATCACGGTCAGCCTCCGTACACGCCGTCGAAGAAGTCCACGACCCCGCTCTCCAGGGAGTACTCCGCGCCCACCACGTGCAGGCCGTCGTGATCGATCAACCGCTCGAGCACATCGGATCCGTGGCGGAGCTGGTTGGCCGAGACGCGCACGTTGGCGCGCACCGCCTCGCGCAGCAGCGCATCGGAGTCGTGGACGAGGTCCGTCTTCAGGAGGCTTTCCACCGAGGGCCGGACGCGGTCCACGATCGAGCGCAGGTTCCGCGAATGCATGGGGTCGGGCGCCAGCAGCTCCTTCAGCGTCGCCGTCACCACGCCGCACTGGGAGTGACCGAGGACGACCACGAGGCGCGTCCCGAACTGGTCCGCCGCGAACTCGACGCTCCCGATCTGCGAGGGGGCCACGATGTTCCCGCCCACGCGGATGACGAACAGGTCCCCGAGCCCCTGGTCGAAGATGATCTCGGCGGGCACGCGCGAGTCGGAGCACCCGAGGATGATCGCGAAGGGCTGCTGGCCGACCATGAGCGCGCGCCGGGTGAGGCTGGACAGGTTGTCGGCGCTCCGCGTGTCGGTGGCAAAGCGCCGGTTCCCCTCCTGCAGGCGCAAGAGGGCGTCGTGGGCAGGAATATTCGCGGGCATCGGGCTCTCACGTTAACATGCAGCCCGTCCCGCACGCCTTGTCCACGAACACCGGCGAGAACACGCCGCCCACCCCGCCCGACCCCGCGCGCGTTGGGCGCCGGTTGGTGGGCCGGGCCGTCTCCGCCGCGGGCGCCTTCCTGGTCGTCGTCGCGCTGGCCTTCGCGTTGATCTTCCTGGGGGCGGCGCTCTTCCAGGACGGCCCGCTGGCCGGCGTGATGGTGTTCCTGATGTGTCTCGTCCCCGTCGCGGTCGGAATCGGGATCGCCCAGCTCGGCACGCCCGGCTACTGGCGCCGCCCGCTCGATGTCCGCAACTTCTGGCGGCTGCCCGGCGTCGCTGGTGTCGCCATCGCACTCGTGACGATTCCGCTCCTCATCCTGTCGCCCGATTGGGCTCTCCTCACCGCCACCCTCGCGCTCTGCCTGTACCCGCTTCTCGACGTGCCTCGAATCCTCGAGCGTCCTTCGTGGTGGCGCGCCGCGGCGGTGTCGGCGTTCGTATGGCTCGTGGTCTTCGTGATCCTGACGGGCGTGGTCGAAGAGGTGCGCCACCCCCGGGAAGACTCGATGATCTTCCTGCTGCCGTTCATGATGTACCCGCTGGTCCTGGCCATCTCCGGCCTCGTGCGCCTCGCGGGACGCGCCTCCGGGCGCACCTTCGAATCCGCGCCTCGCATCGCCGCCATCGCGGGCGCCGTGGCCTGCGTCGCGCTCGTGGCGGTGCCCGTCGGCCTGAGCGTGATCCCGGTCCTGGTCGGAAAGATCACCGGCAACTCGCCGGCCAACAGCGTGACCTCCGAAGACGGCGACGTCGTCTCCGCCGGGCCGGGCGAGTTCCGCGTGCACCTGGCCAGCGGGAGCACGAAGTCCTTCCGGCTGGGTCCAGAGACCAAGTTCGACTTCCGCGGCCCCGGGTCGGCTCTCGTCAAGGGCCCGCCCGCCGGCCCGTCCTGGTTGAAGGCGGGCCAGCGTGTCGGGCTGGAATACGTCACTCGGGGCTACGTCGACCGGGCGGAGAGCGTGAACATCTGGATCGAGCGGAAGGGATGCCGGGGCGACGAGAAGTGGCAGACGGCGCTGGGCCCGGACGCGTCCGGCGCAACGAACATCGCCAGCCTGGCTGGAAGCACGTGGGCCAGCCGGCGTGCCTCGCAGGCCGAGGCGGGCCGCAGCGAGAGCACGACCTTCGAGTTCCTCGCGGGGAATCACCTCACCTACCAGAACGCCGACGGCACCAGGTACACCGACGGCGCCTGGAAGCAGGAGGGGCCGGCCGTCCGGATCGAGCTCAACGACTGCTACGCCGAATACGAAGGGCGGATCGAGGGCGACGCGATCAAGGGCGAGTTCTGGAACGAAGCCGGAGCGCGCGAGGGTTGGACCGCACGCCTCCAGGGGTCGGTGTCCGCTGGTCGCTAGGCCGGGACGTCACTTCAGGTGGAAGTCCGTGATGCCCTCCAGCTCGGCCTCGATCTCCTTGACCTCGCCTAGAGCCCCGAACCGCACGGTCGGGTCGACGATATCGAGGCGGACGCGGTGCCCATGGTCCGCCGCGTCCTGGATCACCGCGAACATCGTCTCCGGCTCGCGCACGGCCGCCGCGTGCCGGCTCGGCGTATAGACCCGGAAGAACTGGCCCTTGCGGAAGCGGATCCGCACCTCCATCCGCGCGGCCTTCTGCCACGTCGCCGTCGCGCATTCCTGACGGCAGTCCAGGACGATCAGATCGCCGGTAAGCACGAACGGCTCGGCCGGCGCGGCCGTGGCCGGCCGCTGGATGACCCCTTCGAGCTGGAACGAGCGCGCGCGCCCCTTCGCCTCCGTGGTCGCGGGCATCGCGCTGACGATCACGACGAGGAGCCCCGCCCATCGGCGCCACCCCGCCCGGCTCATCGCGCGAACTTCAGGTGCGTCACATTCGGCGCGGCCACTGTCCGCACCAGCCGGAGCCCGTGCAGATCGTCCACTCCATCGAAGAGACGCTCGCCGGCCCCGAGGAGCGTCGGGGCCAGGCTGATCTCCATCTCGTCCACGAGGCCGGCGATCAGATACTGCTGCGCCGCCTTCGCGCCGCCGGCCAGCGAGACGTCTTTCCCGCCCGCCGCGCGCTTCGCCTGCTGCAGCGCGGACTGCATGCCATCGGTGACGAACGTGAACGTCGTTCCGCCCTCCATCACCAGCGGCGCTCGCGCGTGATGGGTGAGCACGAACACGGGGTGGTGGTACGGCGGGTTGGTTCCCCACCAGCCGTTCCACGGCCGGGCGTCGTCCCATGGTCCTGGATGTCCACCGAACATGTTGCGTCCCATGATGGTGGCTCCGATGCCGGCCGTCACCTCCTCGACCACGCCCGAGCTCTCGTTCACCTCGCCGCCCTCGAGGCCG
>Ga0075425_100006514_pt1 | contig 12249 bp, 13 predicted proteins | sample SoiMethybrSBSTD4_FD_75300 | JGI IMG/M metagenome (GOLD analysis project Ga0075425, IMG submission 75300) | Bulk soil microbial communities from a Populus tree surrounding site in Tennessee, USA - Soil MetaG P. TD hybrid SBSTD4 | ecosystem: Environmental > Terrestrial > Soil > Tree plantation...
CAGCTCCGGCTCTGGGAAGGCATCTGGTTCACCTACGCGGAGTACACGACGGGACGGGTCGTCAAGCGCCCGAAGTAGCGCGCCGGCACGAGACCTCGTGTAGCCGGCGTCAGGGCCTACGCCACTTGCCGCCGTTGCGGGCGATGAAGGCGTCGGCTTCGGCGGGCCCCCAGGAGCCGGCTTCGTACTCCGGGAGCGGACCGGGCGTCTTGGCCCAGTGGTCGAGGATGGGTTGGGTCAGGCGCCAGGCTTGCTCGATCCAGTCGCCGCGGGCGTAGAGCGTGGCGTCGCCGTGGATGGCATCGAGCAGCAGGCGCTCGTAGGCCTCGGGCGGCTCGCCGCCGAAGACCTCGTGGTACTTGAAGTCGAGCGTCACGGGGCTGATCTTCAGATCCGGCCCCGGTTCCTTGGCCTCCACGATGAGCGAGATGCCCTCGTCGGGCTGGATGCGGATCACGAGCAGGTTGGGATCGACGCTGACGAGGCCGCGCCGGAAGATCATGTGCGGCGTGCGATGGAAGCGGATCACGATCTCGCTCACGCGCTTGGCCAGCCGCTTGCCCGTCTGGAGATAAAAAGGCACACCGGCCCACCGCCAGTTGTCGATCAGCAGCCGGAGCGCCGCGTAGGTCTCGGTGCTGGAGTCCGGCTTGACGCCCTTTTCCTGCCGGTAGCCCGGGACCTGGCGGTTGTTGACGAAGCCCGGGCCGTACTGCGCGCGCAGCGCCGACTCCTCGACAGCGGCCGGCTCGATGGGCCGCGCGGCCTGCATCACCTTGCTCTTCTCGTCGCGCACGGCGTCGGCGTCGAACGTCACCGGCGGCTCCATGGCGACGAGACAGGCGATCTGCAGCAGGTGGTTCTGGATCATGTCGCGTAGCGCGCCGGATTCCTCGTAGTAGCCGCCGCGGCCTTCCACGCCGACCGCCTCCGCCACCGTGCACTGCACCTCGGCCACGTGGTTGCGGTTCCACAGCGGCTCGAAGATGCCGTTGGCGAAGCGCAGGGCGAGGACGTTCTGCACGGTCTCCTTGCCGAGGTAATGATCGATCCGGTAGACCTGGTCCTCGCGGAACACCTTCGTCACGAGCCGGTTCAGCTCCTGCGCCGAGCTCAGATCGTGGCCGAAGGGCTTCTCGATGATGATGCGCGTCCACCCACCGTCTTCCTCGTTCAGGCCGGCCTTGCCGAGGTTGACGACGATGTCGGCGTAGAGGCTGGGCGGCGTCGACAGGTAGTAGAGCCGGTCACGGGAGCCGCCGCGCGCCCGCTCGAGCTCCTCGAGCCGCCCTCGGAGCGCGCCGTAAAACTCGGGCGCCGTGGGATCGCCGGGCAGGTAGAACACGTTGGCGGCGAAGCGCTGCCAGACCTGGTCGTTGGGCAGCTTGAAGCGCGCGAACTCCTTGACGCCTTCCTTGAGCTTCGCGCGGAAGGCGTCGTCGCTCATCGGCGTGCGCGCCGTGCAGAGGATCGTGAACGGCTCCGGCAGCGTGCGCGAGGCGAACAGCGTCCACAGCGCGGGAACGAGCTTGCGGTGCGTCAGGTCGCCCGACGCACCGAAGATGACGAGCGCGAAGGCCTCGTCCGAAGGGGCCACGGGCTATCGGCTCTTGCTGGTGCCCAGCAGCGCCGCTGCAGAGCGGTCGAGGAGCCAGGTCAGGCGGCCGTTGGTGGGCTGCACCATCGAGGCCGGCAGACCGGCGCCCGGCTCGGTGAAGACCGCCTTCACGACCTTGGCCTTTTCCCCCCCGGCCACCAGGAACATCACGCGCGCGGCGGCGTTGATGAGCGGGAAGGTGAAGGTGAACCGCTGCGGAATCGAGGCGGCGGCGGCGTGGACAGCCGCCACCGGCCGGAAAACCTCCTTGAGCACCGGCGAGCCGGGGAACAGCGAGGCCGTGTGGCCATCGATGCCCATGCCCAGCAGGATCAGGTCGAAGCTCGGCAGCTCGCCCCGCCGGCTGCCGAAGACCTCGGTCATGACCCGCGCGTACTCGGCGGCCGCCGCCTCCGCATCCTCCGCCTCGCCCCGGATGCGCGCGACCTGCGCGGCCGGGATCGGCACCTTGGAGAGCAGCGCGGCGTTGGCCATGCGGTAGTTGGAGTCGGGATGGTCCGGGGGCACGCCACGCTCGTCGCCGAAGAACACCCACGTCTGACCCCACGGCATCTGCTCGCGCAGCGGAGAGGCGGCCAGCCGCTCGTAGGTCGTGCGCGGCGTGATGCCCCCGGCCAGCGCCACCGTGAAGCGCCGGCGCGCCTTCACGGCGTCGGTGGCGATCTGGACCACGGTGCGGGCGGCGGTGTCGGCCAGCGCGGCGGGGTCGTCGACGATCGTGGTCTCGGGCTTCGGGTCCATCGCGCTGCCCATCATACCCTTTCGTCGAAGCGTCGGTGACGTTCGAGCGCGGCGCGATACCGCGCATGGCGCGCGGCGTCGGGTTGCACGACCTCGCCGAGCGGGCTGCGCACCGCCGTGGCATCGGCGACGTCGCCCACTCCCTCCAGCGCGAGCAGCGCGGCGCCGCGCCCGGTGGCCTCGCTCTCGGCCGAGGAGTGGATCGGGCGTCCCAGCGCGTCGGCCAGCATCCGCCGCCACTGCGGCGAGCGGCTGATGGCGCCGCCGGAGGCGACGATCACGTGATCCGCGTCCGCCAGCGGCGCCAGCAGCTCGTAGACCAGGCTCAGGCGGAGGGCCACCGCTTCCAGCGCGGCCTGCAGGATGTCGACGGCCGTCGTGTCGAGCGACAGCCCCGCGATGGCGGCGCGGCGGTCACCCCGCCAGCCGGGCGCGCGCTCGCCCGCCAGGAACGGCAGCACGGTGAGGCCGTGGTCGTCGGGCAGGCGGGCGGCGAGCTCGCGCTCGACCTCGGCCTCCTCGGGCAACTGTAGGATCCCGCGGCACCAGGCGTAGACGTTGCCGCCTTCCGACGTGGCCCCGCCCAGCAGCGCGCGCCGCCGATCGATGCGGTAACGCCAGAGCCCGCGCGGCGGCGTGCGCGCGGAGGCCGTCACCAGCCGCAGCGCGGCGGAGGTGCCCACGTTGAGCGCGATCCGCCCGGGATCGGTGCAGTCGGAGCCGACGTTGGAGGCGGCACCGTCGCCGACGGCGGGGAACCAGGGCACGCTGCGCAGCGCCGGCCACCGCGTGGCCCACGGCGCGCGCAGACCGCGACGACCCTGCGCGAGGTCGCGCAGAGGGAAGAGCCGGGCCGGCTCGATACCGGCGGCGGCGAGCGCCTCGGTGTCCCACCGCAGCGCGTCCTGATCGAAGAGGCCGGTGCCCGAGGCCATGGACACGCTCGTATCGGCTTCGCCGAAGAGCGTCAGCTCGAGATACTCGCCGATCGAGCCCCAGCGCACGACGCGCCGGACGTCGGCGGGACGATCGTGCGCCAGCCAGCGCAGCTTGGCCGGCCAGTACGAGCTGTGCAGGTGACAGCCCGTGCGTGCGTGCAGCGCCGCCTCGTCGAGCGCGCCGCGCAGGAGTGCTGCGTCCGCCGCGCTGCGCGAGTCGGCCCAGGTGAAGATCGGCGTCACCGGCTTGTGGTCGGCGTCGAAGCCGAGCAGCCCGTGCCAGAACGTGGTCACGCCCACCGCCCGCACGTCGTCGTGACGGGCCGCGCGCGCCACGGCGTCCAGGCACGCGGTGGCCGCGTCGAGCAGCACGCGGGGGTCGTGCTCGACGCCGCCGTCGCGCGTGGTGGTGGGCTCGTAGGCGACCTGGTGGAAGCGCCCCTCGACGGCATGGCCTCGCGCGTCGTAGAGCGCGGCGCGCGCCGAGGACGTGCCCACATCGAGGGCGATCACCATGGGCCCGCTATTGTAAGATGCCGGGCATGGCCGAAGGGTGGGAACTGCTGACGCTGCGCGGGCTGGCCGCGACCGATCAGCGCGCCGAGATGTTCACGGGCACGCTCGTCATCCACCGGCTCGGCAGCGCCGAGCCCGTCGAATCGGTCGGCGTCCAGGTGAAGCGCAACGTGCTGGTGGAGATGCACGAGACGCTCGGACGCCTGCTCGCACGCTCGACCGGCCTCAAGAAGCAATAGCCTCCAGACGCAATTGAAGGAGACACGCATGGCCCGCATTCGAGTCCTGAGCCCCGTCGGCGTCGTGGCGCGCCAGTCGGTCGCCGTGCCGGCGCTGCCGGGCGACCTCGCCGGCCGCACCGTCGGCTTCCTCGACAACACCAAGTCGAACTTCGACCGTCTCACCGCGGGCCTCGGCGAGCTCCTGCGCGAGCGTTACGGCGTCAAGGCCGTACTGCATCGCCGCAAGGCCAACGCGTCCACGCCGGCGGCGCCCGAGCTGATCGACGAGCTCGGCAAGCACTGCGATCTCGTCTTCGCCGGCTCCGCTGACTGAGGGTCGTGCACGTCGTGGAGTCTCCACGACGCCATCGAGCTGGCCAAGGCCGGCACCCCGTCCGGATTGATCGCCACGACCGCCTTCCAGGGATTGGCCGTCAGTGAGCTGTCGGCCCTCGGCGTCGCCGGCCTGCCGCTGCTCGTCATCGAGCATCCGCTCGGCGGCGAGCGGCCGGATGCCGTCGCGCGGCGCTCGCAACAGGCGCTCGAGCAGCTCGCCAGCCTGATTTCGGGCGCAAGCGGCGAGGTCGGGCGTGGCGGAGCTCCGGCTGTTGGAGCGGGTGGCGCGAGCACGGGTAGGGACGTGGGTGGCCTGAGCGAGAAGGGCGGGGATCCGACACGCGCGAACGCCGTTTCGGAGTCTGAGTCTGAGCTCGCGCTCGAGGACGATCCGTCGGTGCTGCTCGCGGAATTTTCGGCGCGCGAGTGGTGCGATGGGTTGCCGTTCGTGCCGCCCACGGCCGAGCGCGTGGCGGCGATGCTGGGCGGGCGCGACGGCGCGAAGTCGCTCGGCGCGATGCCGCCGCTCTGGCGCCAGGCCACCGTGGAGAAGCTCGCCGCCAACGCGGTCATGGCCGGCTGCGAGCCCGCCGCGTTTCCGATCGTCCTCGCCGCCGTCGAGGCCATGCTGGATCCCACGTTCAATCTGTACGGCGTCCAGGCTACGACGCACCCGGTGGCGCCCCTGCTCGTCGTCAACGGCGCCTACGGCCGCCGCGTCGGCCTTCACGCGGGCAGCGGCTGCTTCGGCCCCGGCTTCCGCGCGAATGCCACCATCGGTCGCGCGATCCGCTTGATCCTTCTCAACGTCGGGGGAGCCTGGCCCGGCCGCTACGACATGGCGACGCAGGGGAGCCCCGCCAAGTACGCCTACTGCATCGCCGAGAACGAGGAGGCCTCGCCGTGGGGCCCCCTGCGTGACGGCGACACGGTGACGGTGTACGGCGGCGAAGGCCCGCACAACGTGAACGATCACGTGTCCACCACGGCCAGCGGCATCCTCGCCAACGTTGCCGACACGGCCGTCTCGCTCGGCTCCAACGTCGGCTGGTACTTCTCGCAGGCGCAGCTCATGGTGGTGCTCGGACCCGAGCACGCACGCACCATTGCCGGCGACGGCTTCACCCGCGCCGACATCCAGCGCTTCGTCTACGAGAACGCGCGGCAGCCGCTGTCGCTCATGCGCCTCGGCGGCATGTACGGCATGCAGGACTGGCCGGCGTGGATGAACGCCACGACGGATCCCGCCGCCCGGCTGCCGCGCGTGCCCTCGCCGGACGATGTCTTCGTGGTCGTGGCCGGCGGTTCCGGCAAGCACTCGGCCGTGGTCCCCAACTGCACCTTCAGCCGCGCGGTGTCCCGGTCGATTCGCCCTGCGTAGGTCGGCGCGGATGACGAGGGGGGCCGGATCGAGGCCCCCCCGTCGATGAGTCGGCGACGCGCGCGCCCGGCGGCGGCCCCACCCGCGCCGTCCCTCACGATGCCCGCGGCGGGCTGGACGTGGCCGGCGATCCTGGCGGCCGCCGTCAGTGGGCTCGTGCCGCTGGCCGTCTATCTCGCCACGCTCAGCCCGACGGTCAATGGCGGTGACAGCGCCGAGTTCGTGACGGTCGCCTGGCTGCTCGGCGTCGCCCATCCCTCCGGCTATCCGCTCCACACGCTCCTGGCCAGGCTCGCGACGTTCGTTCCCCTCGGGAGCGTCGCGTGGCGCGTGAACCTGCTCTCGGCGCTCTGCGATGCCGGCGCCGCCGCGTTGCTGTTCCGCGCGGTGGTGCTCCTCAGCGGCGATCTGGCGGCGGGATTGCTGGCCGCGGGCGCCTTCGCTTTCGCGCCGCTGATCTGGCCGTACGCGATCACGGCGGAAGTCTTCGCGCTCAACAACCTGTTCGCGGCGGGGCTGCTCTACTGGTCGGCGCGGGCGCTGCGCGAGTCCGCCGGCGGCCAGCCGACACCGCTGCGCACGCTGTGCCTGGCGGCCTTCTGGATGGGCCTCGGGCTGTCGAACCATCACACGCTCGTCTTCTACGCCGTCCCCTTCGGCCTGCTGCTGATCGCGCTGGCCGGACGGCGCGCGCGGCGTCCGCGGACGGCCGCCCTGCTGGCCGGCTGCGCGGCCGCCGGCTTTCTGCCCTACCTGTATCTGCCGCTGGCGGGCGCGCGGGCCGCCGCCGTGACCTGGGGCGATCCGTCGACCTGGTCGGGCTTTCTCGCGCACTTTCTCCGGCGGGAGTACGGGACGTTTCGGCTCGCCGACGAGACGATCGGCAAGGCCGGGTCGCTGGGCGCCCGGCTGGCGCTCTTCGGGGAGGCCGTGCTCCGGGCGACGTTCTTCGGGCTCCTCCCGCTCGGCCTGGCGGCGCTGGCCGCGCTGCGGCGCGCCGGGCTCGTGCGACGTTTCGTCGGATTCTGGCTCGCCGCGCTGGCGTTCTACGTCGTCGTGTTCTGCGCGCTGGCCAACGTGCGGCTCGACGATCCGCTGCACGTCTTCATGCAGGAGCGGTTCTGGCAGCAGGGCTTCGTCGTGCTGGCGGCGCTGGCCGGCCTCGGGCTGGCGGAGATCGGACAGCTCGCGCGCCCGCGCGTGTGGCGCTGGGCCGCGTGGCCCCTCGCGCTCGCGCTGCCGGTCATGCTGGTCGTCGTCCACCTGCCGGAGATCCGCCATCACAGCAACACGCTCGTGCGCGACTACGGCGAGGCCGTCCTGCGCTCGGTGCCGGCGGGCGGCGTGTTGCTGGTCTCCGGCGACGACCTCATCGGCAGCGTGCGCTATCTGCAGCACGTCGAGGGCCTTCGCCCCGACGTGAGCGTGCTGCCGACCGGCGTGGTGCCGCTGCCCTGGTTCCGCAAGGTGGTCGCGCGACGGATGCCCGATCTCGTCCTGCCCCCCGAGCCCTTCACGTTTCGCCAGTTCCTCGACGCCAACCTGCCGCGGCGCCCGGTCGTCGTCTGCAACCGCATGCCGTGGCTGGCCTCGCTGGAGGAAGCCTACGCGCTGTGGCCGCGCGGGCTCGTGGAGGAAGTGCTGCCGCGCGGCCGCGAGCCCGACCTGGCCGCGTGGGCGGCACTGAACGAGAAGTCGTTCGCGCGCTTCGATCCGGCCCGGGCGGAGCCGTATCCGGCGTGGAGCTGGGAGCGCGCCCTGGCCACGATCTACTGGAAGGAGTACGAGCGGTTCGGCACGAGCCTGGTCCGCCTGGCGGCCCGTCACCGCGACGACGCCGCGACTCAGGAGACGACCATTCGCGTGCTCGAGCGGCTGGCTGCGCGGCCGAGCGTGCAGCCCGTCGTGCTGCGCAACCTCGGCGTCGCCTACCATCTGCTGGCGCGCACGCGACCGGAAGCGCGGGAGCCGATGGTCCGGACCTGGCGGCGTTACCTGGCAACCAATCCCACCGGCGACGCCGATCTCGGCAACATTCGCCTGCTGGTCGAGGAGGCCGAACGCGCGCTCAGCGCAGGGAGCGGAAGCGGATCCGCCAGGGCTCGATGAGCCCCTCGTAGACGATGTGGGCGGAGAGCTTCGAGGCGCCGCCGCGTCGCTCCACGAAGCGGATCGGCAGCTCGGCGATGCGGGCGCCGCGGCGGTGGCAGAGCGTCTTGAGCGCGATGAGAAAGGCGTAGCCCTTCGAGCGCAGGCCCTCGAACGGCACCGTGCGCAGGAAATCCGTGCGCAGGCACATGAGGCCCGCCGTCAGGTCGCGCAGGGGCGTCCCCGTGATCCGGCGGGCGTACCAGTTGCCGCCGAGCGAGAGCACGCGCCGCCGCAGGCCCCAGTTGTCGATGCCGCCGCCGGCGACGTAGCGCGAGCCGATCACGAGATCGTGCGTGGCGGCGGCGGCCAGCAGCGCGGGCACGTAGCGCGGATCGTGCGAGAAGTCGGCGTCCAGCGTGACGATGCAGTCGTCGCGCCCTTCGTCGAGCACGCGCCGGAATGCCGTCTGGTAGGCGGAGGCCAGGCCCTGCTTGCCCGCGCGGGTGAGCAGCTCCACCGCCGAGTCGCGCGCCATCACCTCGCGGACGCGGGTGCCCGTGCCGTCGGGCGAGCCGTCGTCGACGACCAGGACGCGGGCGGCGGGGCCCAGCCGCGCGCGCAGCTCGACGAGCAGCGGGCCGATCGTGTCGCGCTCGTTGTAGGTGGGGACGACGATGCGCGGGGTCACGCCGTCTCGCGCGTGACGAGCAGGCCGAGCCCCCCGAAGATCAGCGCGGCCCCGACGACGCCGGCCGCGCCGAGCCGCTCGCCGAAGATCCACACGCCGAGCAGCGTGGCCGTGAGCGGCTCCAGCAGCGAGGCGATGCCGGCGGCCGAGGCGTCCACGTCGCGCAGGCCGGTCGTGTAGATCGCATAGGCGCCGGCAGTGGTGACGCCGCCGAGGTAGAGCAGCCAGGGCCAGCCGAGCGTGATTTGCCGGCCCACGTCGGGCCCGGCCAGCACCGGTGCCAGCACCAGCGCCGCCACCGAGAAGTTGACGCCGGCCAGCGCCAGCGGCGAGGTGCGCGCCAGCGCGGCCTTGGCCAGCACGACGTAGAGCCCGTACGCGACTCCGGCGCCGAGGGCGAGCAGCACGCCGGCCACGAAGCGGGCGGAGAGATCGGCCGTGGTGCGCGGGCCCACGATCAGCAAGGCGGCGCCGGCCACGCCGAGCGCAAGCGCGGCCACCACCCGCGCCGTGAGCTGCTCGCGCAGGAGGACGGCCGCCAGGACGGCGATCGTGAGCGGCGCCGAGCAGATGGCGATGAGGGCGGCGATCGCGATCCCGGCCATCGTCACCGCGCTGAAGTAGCAGGCCTGGAACGCGGCCATGCACACGCCGAGCGCCACGCAGCGCCCGCGGTCGCCGCGCGCGATGCGCACGGGGCCGCTCGCGCGCGCCAGGAGGAGCAGCAGGACGGCGGCGACCGCCATGCGGACGGCGCCGATCACCAGCGCGCCGGCGCCCGCGCGCTCCACGAGCACCGCCGTCACCGAGCCGGTCGTCCCCCACGAGACGGCGGCCAGAGCGATGAACGCAAGGCCACGGCCGCGCGAACCACGCATCGGCGTATCATACGGGACGGTCGAACGTATCGGAGCCACACCAACGCCGCCGGTCGAACGGGCGTATCGGAGCCACGCCAACGATTGAACGGGCGTGTCGGAGCCACGCCGCTCCCAGGCCAGGCCACCCACGCCCCTAGCCGTGTAAGCGCCACCCGCTCCAAAGGAGACTCCAGGAATGAAGATCGGATTCATCGGAACCGGAACCATGGGGCAGCCGATGCTCGCCAACCTCGTGAAGAAGGGCTTTTCCGTCGCGGCCCACGACGCGGCCCCCGCCGCGCTGGCCGGTGCCGTGAAGGCCGGGGCCACCGCCGTCGCCTCCAGCGCCGACGTCGCGCGCCAGAGCGAGCTCGTGATCACGATGCTGCCGTCCTCGTCGCACGTGGAGGCGGTCTACCTCGGCGCCGGCGGCGTGCTCGAAGGAATCGCGAGCGGCCGGCTGTGCGTGGACATGTCCACGATCGATCCGAGCGTGTCACGCCGCGTGGCGACGGCGCTGGCGGCGAAGAAGGTGCGCTTCCTCGACGCGCCCGTCTCGGGCGGCGTCCCGCGCGCCACCGACGGCACGCTGGCCATCATGGTGGGCGGCGACGCGCGCGACCTCGAGGAGGCGCGTCCGGTGCTGGCCGCGATGGGCGCCAACGTCATCCACGTGGGCGCGGTAGGCAGCGGCGAGGTCGCCAAGCTCTGCAACAACCTGATCGCCGGCGTCTCCGCGGTGGCGGTCAGCGAAGCGTTCCGCATCGCCGAGGGCTTCGGGGTGGACGCCAAGGTCCTCACCGACGTCATCTCGAAGTCGTCCGGCAACACGTGGGTGATGGAGCACATGCACCCGGTGCCCGGCCTCGTCGCGCGCTCGGCCTCGAGCCAGGACTACGCGCCCGGGTTCATGACCGACCTGATGGCGAAGGACCTGGGGCTGGCCGTGAACGCCGCGCGCGAGCTGCGCGTGCCCGTGGTGGTGGCGCCGGCGGCTCAGCAGGTCTTGCGGCTGGCGTCCTCCCACGGCCTGGGCCGGAAAGACTTCACCGCGATCTACACCTTCTTGAAGCCGTCGGACGAACGAGCGCCGGTCTGACGTCAGCGCCAGCGCAGGGCGGCGCTGGCGGCGGCGCTCTCGATGACGCCGCCGTTGTCCGTGTGGCAGGGATCGTCGATCGGCTGCAGGGCCGCGATGGCGTGACACAGCTCGTGGACGTCGATCTCGAGCGAGAGCTCGGAGGGCATCGCGTCCGTGAAGCGGACGATCTTCACGAGCTGCACGGAGCCGCCGCCGGGGCCGGCGACGCGTCGCCAGACGTGGCAGCCGAGGATCGGCCCCACCGAGGGAATGTTCACGCATTCCTGACGCACGACCGAGCGATCCTCGGAGACCACGACCGTCACCAGCCGGTCGCCATTGCCGAGCGGTCCCATCTGCACGACTCTCGTCGAGGTGGCGCAGCCGGCCAGCAACAGCCCGAGTGCGATGAGGAGGGCCGGGACGAGGCGATTCATGCCTCTCGGTAACGGCAACCCGCATGCCAGATCGTTTCCCCGGCCGCGACGGCCGGCGTGACAGGTGGCTTACCTCCTTGCCGCAAACGTGTGCAGCGCGATTGTGCGATGGGTTGCAGGCCGCGGCCGTGGTCTCCCGCTGACGAGCGAGTGAAGGCGGCGCCCGGTGACTCGGCGTTCAGAGTGCCAATCGGTCCCGTCCGGCGGACTTTCTGGCGAATTCGACGCCGACGGCGACGTCAAATTTTGCTTGGTATACTACGCCGCGTTGTCGCGCGGGACGGCCGAGTCCCAGGAGGCCCCGCCGTGAGTCTCTACGTGATGCTGAGCACGCTCTCGGAGTCCGGGCGCAAGGTGTTGCGCGGGCGTCCGGGGTGGATCCGGAAGGTCAACGCCGACGTGCGACGGATGGGCGCGCGCGTGGTCGCCCAGTATGCCGTGCTCGGCCCGTACGATTTCGTCACGATCATCGAGGCGCCGGACAACGCCACCATCTCGCGCGTGTCGGTCGAGCTCGGCGCGCGCGGCGGCGTGCAGGGCATGACGATGGCCGCGATCCCGCTCGACGAGTTCATCGGGCGGCTGGAGGGCGGCAGTGGCCGCCAGGGGAAGAAGAAGCGCGCATGAAAGTCCTCAAGCTGACGCCCGAGCGTTGCACCGGCTGCCTGCGCTGCGAGATCGCGTGCTCGTACATGCAGACGGCGACGTACCAGCCGGCCAAGTCCGTCATCCGCGTGTCGCCCTTCGAGGGCCACACCTCCTATGCCCCCTACACGTGCACGCAGTGCGCGGAGGGCTGGTGCATGACGGCGTGCCCGGTGGGCGCCATCACCATCAACGTGGCCGGCGCCAAGGACGTGGTGGACGACCGCTGCGTGGGCTGCAAGCTGTGCACGATCGCCTGCCCGTACGGCACGATGTTCTACGACCCGGCCACGCGCAAGGCCTTCAAGTGCAACCTCTGTGGCGGCGATCCCGCCTGCGCGCACGCGTGCCCCACCGCGGCCATCGAGTACGAAGAGGTCGCCACGCGCGACTGGCTCGGTGACTTCGCGGCCGAGCGCGTGAGCCACGTGCTGGCCGTCAACGGACGGGACGGGGGAAACCCGCCCAGGGTGCCTCCTCATAAGGGAGGTCGTTGAAATGGCCACCCGTCATCTGATCATCGGCGGCGGCACGGCGGGCATGAACGCGATGCGGACGATTCGCGAGGAAGAGAAAGAGCCGTCGGAGATCACGCTGGTCAGCGCCGAGCGGCCGTACTCGCGCATGGTGCTGCCGTACTACCTCGACCGCTCGGTCGCCGAGTCGCACGTGTTCACGGCCACCGCCATCCAGCTC
>Ga0075425_100006517_pt1 | contig 12243 bp, 12 predicted proteins | sample SoiMethybrSBSTD4_FD_75300 | JGI IMG/M metagenome (GOLD analysis project Ga0075425, IMG submission 75300) | Bulk soil microbial communities from a Populus tree surrounding site in Tennessee, USA - Soil MetaG P. TD hybrid SBSTD4 | ecosystem: Environmental > Terrestrial > Soil > Tree plantation...
ACGAGCTGAATGCCCGCGACTTGGCTGTAGGGCGGAAGAGAAATTTTCGGCGCATAGCTTTTGTAAGCGCTGTCGAGCAAAACTGTGTCTTGAGTGCGCATCCATTTCGAAAGGTTTTTTTACCCAGAACCGGATCGTCTTTGAAAACATAAATTGCTTCGCCCAATCCTTGCAGAAAGCTTCTTACGACAAAACGTTTTGACGATTGAAAGCTTCGGGTTGTCATCATGCTGACGGTTGGAAAAGCGTCTTCTAAATCGCCAAGATCGAGCAGCACCGGGAGGCCCGCGGCTTTGGCCCGTTCGACGAACGCGCCGGTGAGCACGGTGGCGTCGATCAGTCCGTTCTGCAGGGCGGCGAAGCGGTCGCGGCTGCCGCCGGTTCGCACCAGCGTAACGCTTCGGTCATCCATTGCCCAGTGTCTGAGCGCGGCAGCGACCACGATTTGGTTCAATCCGACCACCGATAGCACGCCAACTTTTTTGCCGCGCAGATCTTGCGGCGACCGGATGCCGGGCCGTGCAACAAAACTGTAGGTGTGTTTATTAAAATACGTGCCGATGATGACGATATCGGCGCCGGAGAGATTGGCCGCGATATGCGGCTGAGGCGAGACCACGTCGAACTGAATCTCGTTACTGCTAAGCGCATGAGTGGGATTCAGCGCCGCCACGAAAAAGTATCGTCTCGAGCGTGAGACCATACTTTTTAAATAATCCGAGGTCGATGCCAAGCCAGAGCGGCGCCTGATAACCGGAAATCCCACTGTAGCCTGCGCGTACGCGCTCTTGAGCATCGAGGTGTTCGGCTGGCAAGAGTGATAACGATAGAACGACTAGGACAATGATATTTGTGAAAACGAGCGCTTGCCGATGGGTTTTCATCAATGCTCGGAATGATCCGTAGGTCTTTCTGCCAACGGCCAACGGAGCCATCGAGCAATAGCCTTGCCCATGATCCACTCCAGGTCTTCACTTGAGAGAAAATCGAGGTGCTCAGTAAAAAGTGTCACGACTTGGCGATAGCTGCAGGGGAGTTGGGACAGGTCGGTACCCCAGAAGACACGCTGCGGGCCAAAAGCTTCGATAACGCGACGGATCTGCGGATGCAGGCGCGGATAAGGATACGGCTCATTGACATAGCAGGGGAGGCAAGAAGCTTTAACGGCGATATTAGCTAGTCGGGCGAATCGGAGCACAACGTCGACCCCGGCGCCGAGGTCCTTACCTTTCCATTGAACATTGAGTCCCATGTGATCGACGATGACGCGCAGGCCGGGATGGCGCTCGGCAATCTCGCCGATTTTGCTGACGCAAAATGGCGCGAAGATCATCACCGGAATATCGTACCGTTCGCAGTCGCGCCAGAACCAATCGGCTGTGCCGTCATCGAGAAACGAATGGGTCCCGCTATGCCGAAAGCTGATGCGAAACCCGAGCATGCCTGGTTGGTCGACCCAAGTCGCGAGTTTGCTTTTGCTGGCCGGATCGTCGAGAGCCACTTTGCCCATAACAGCGAAGCGGTCCGAGTGAAGTCGCGCAGCTTGGAGCGCATAGTCGTTACGGTATCCTTCCCAGGATGGCGGCACTAGGATCGCTCGATCGACTTGGGCAGCTGCCATTTCCTCCAAGAGCCGCTCGCGTGTTAACGGAATGGGCTGGTGAGGTTTCGACGCATCTTCTGTGATGTACAACCGCTCCGGTGTTTCAGGCGGCCAGATGTGCACCTGGGCGTCAATGATCGTCATTGGAAAAATACTGGAAACGTGCGCGCGATAGCTGGCGTCAAATAAAATTCGTTATTTTCCGCTGTTGACTTGGCGTACGAAACGATCGTCGAAGAATTGCGCGGGTTTGGCGGTTTTCGCTTCCGGAATTGATTCCGAGAGAAAATCCAAAATGCCCTGAAGTCCCGGCTCGGAGGTGAGAAGCTCGCGCCGGAAGCCAGCCCTCTTATAAAATTCATAACTGCGGTCAAGCACTTCTTGATCGGTTTCCTTGGCATACTTGCCGATGACCTTCATGGCGAAGGGCTTATCGGCGTAGTAACGCTCGATTCCAGCCCGTACCGCTCGCAGCAGCGGAACCAAGCGGGAACCAAGTTCCTCCATGCGGCCGCGCCTGACCACGAGACCGACATTCTGGTATGGGACATCGAGCAAACTGACGAGGGAGTGAAAACCGGCCCGCTCGAGTAGAAAACTCGCGGGCGGCGAGCCGACCCCTGCGGCAATCTGGCCTGCGTAAAAAGCGGCAACGATTTGCGGACTGCTGCCCAGCGGCCGGAGTTGGACATCCTTCGGCGTCAGTCCCATCTTCTTCAGCGCAACGAGAGTGCCGTAGGCGACGGGAGTAGCCGGCCGGTCGGTGCCGATGATTTTGCCTTTCAATTGTTCGCTGGTTTTGATTTCCGGGCGTGCGTAAAAATCCCAGATCATGGTGTTGAGCAATCCGGCGATGAATACCACGTCGATGCCGCGCAGGGAGGCGGTAATAACCGGTGCAGCGGAGACCTGCACAACATCGATTTCATTTGCGATCAAAGCGGGAATCGCGCTGCTCGATGACATTGACAGGACCTCGATGTCCAAGCTTTCTTTGGCGAACGCCCCCATCTCTTTGGCCATCCACACCGATGCCATCGTGGCCGAGGTGCTAAGGTATGCGACCCGGAGAGGTCTACCGGCCCGGCCAGTTGACTGAGCTTGAGCCAAGCTCGGCACGACTGCTAAAAAAAAGCCAAAAAGGTACGCTCGAACAGTTAGTGAAGTAGAGTTACTGACGGTCATTATTCGGCTCATAAAGACATCTCGATGCAAGTGTTGGTCGAATTTTGTTCAATGACACGCGGTAAAATAGGCGGGTCCTTCTCTGCCGTCAAGGGAATGACTGAAACACTTAAGCAACGTCCCGGGGCCGGGGGCACAGATCATGAGGCCGGACAATAACGCGCCGGGTACCGGGAAAAGGCAAGTCGGTTGAGCGCCAAAAGAAACCACGGCTAGCCGCCATAGCCGGGCATACCGGTTGCTCTTACGTTCTTCAGTGATGAGCTGAATATTAGGCGATTGAGCGGAAAGCTCGACTCAGAGGTTGTGTAAACAATATTGCGATTCGCTCGTCTACGCATGGTGTCTACCAGAGAACGTTGTTCAGTGGGAGGCAGCGTATGAAAGGGTTACCGATTGCTATTTTGGCGTTGGCCTTCGCGTGTTTTTCACTGGTCTCACTACTCACCGTGCCGCACGAATGGGACAGCAGAATGGGCGGATTACCGGATGATCCAGCCAAGGTTTCTGAAATCGGCCTGCGGGTCACTTTCCAGCGATAACGCGCCGAGTCGCTTCTCAGCGATAACCCGGGTCGTGGTAAAAATGTCCGGGTGCCGGCTACGGCGTAGCTCGGACAACCGCACGATCCAGCAAGCGCTGCATCCAGGTCTTTACGTGCGGTAAATCATTCCCGATGGTTGTCTGATACCGTTGTAACCGGCAGAAAAACGGGATGTAAGTAATGTCGGCGACCGAGTAATCTCCCGCAATATACTCGCGGTCGCGCATCTCCTGATTCAGAGTCTCGAGATAGCCGCGCAGCTTTTCTTTGGACCTGTCGACTTCGTGATCGTGAGCGATATAACCCGCTGCTTGTTGTAGCCGCGTGTTGCAGTAATCGATCCAGATACGTGCGCGTGCGCGCTGCAGCGGGTCCTTGGGCAAAAGCGGAACGCCAGGGTATCTCTCTTCGAGATATTCATTGATGATCGCCGACTCGTAAATCACTCCGTCGCCATCGACGAGCACGGGAACTTTTCCGTAGGGGTTTAGCTCCAACAGATCTTTCGGCTTGTTCCCAAGGTCACATTCGATCAGCTCATAGGGAAGTTTTTTTTCGGCTAGGACAATCCTTGTCCTGTGGGCGTAGGGTCAAGGTTGGTAGGAATAAAGTTTCATTGTAAGTCTCCCTTCTTTCGATCAAGCGCTGTTGCCGAATCGTTTTGTATCGATCACCGCACGGCGGTGCGTCCCGTTGCCGATCTTGACGCCGCGATCGTTGGTCGCGGAAATCGCATAGAGAATTTTATTCTCTTTTGCCTCTAACACGGTTGCCGTCACTGTGACGCTTTGACCGATTTTCGTCGGCGCATGATGGCGCACGTCAACATGAATTCCGACGGTCTGTTCGTCAGTGCTCAAATAAGGTTCCGTCAAATCAACGCAGGTGCGTTCCATCAAGCCGATCATCGCCGGGGTGGAAAAAACATCGGCTTTCAATTGCCCAGCACGCATCTCTATTGTTGTTTCGTAGGTCTGCGTTCGCGTGATGCCGGAGGGCACCTCGGGTTTCATGAGGAGACTATACGAGAGCCCGCACCGGGTGCGCAATAGCGAAAGTCGAATGCTCAAGCTTGTGATCACCGCTCTAATTCGTGCTATGAGATACGCATCCCGAAGGAGTTTGGAATGTTGTTGCCATTTCGTGAGCACCTGGATTTCGGTCCTACGCCCTATGATCTGTTGCAGGCGAAGGAAGGCATTCCCGTCATCAAAGGTAATGTGGTAGCCGATGTGAATACGCTCAAGCTTGGTCCGTGGGAGCGTGCGGGCGCCTATGGCTGTTATCTCAATCTCTCCAATCAACAGCAAACCGACGCTTACGTGTGCGAGATTCCTCCTGGCTCGGAGACCCTGCCGCAGCGCCATCTGTTCGAGGAAATTATTTATGTCGCTAATGGGCGCGGCGCGACCTCGGTGTGGCAAGACAGTGCTGGTAAAGTGACGTTCGAATGGGCTCGCGGGGCCATTTTCGCAATACCGCTCAATTGTTCCTACATGCACTACAACGGTTCACGCGATGAGCCGGTGCGGCTGTTTGGCGGTACGACCTGCCCGCGCATGATCAATATCTTTCATAACGAGGAGTTTATTTTTCGCAACCCCTTCGATTTTCGTGATCGCTTTCACGAAGGAGAAGATTTCCTGCGTTACAACAAGCACATGGCGGAGCGGTATTGGGAAACCAATCTGGTGCCGGATGTGAACGCATTTCCGCTCGACGACTTTCCCATGAAAGGCCACGGGGTGAGGCATATGCGCTTCACCTTAGCGGACACGACCTATGGCTGTCATGTGTCGGAATTCCCGCCCGGTTCCCGCAGTACATTCCATCGTCATGGGCCGGGCGCCGTCATCATTATCACCCAGGGCGAAGGTTACGTCATGCTTTGGAAGGATGGTGAGCCGCGCCTGCGGCACGAGTTTAAAGTCGGAACGGTCTATTCGCCCGATGATCTCATGTGGCATGGTCATTTCAATACCGGGAATTCGACGATGCGCCACTTTGCGATGCGCGGCGACAGTCCAAAATATAGCCACGACCGCTTTCGTAATCCGCTTTGGACGATGATTCCGATGGAAGACGAGCCACCGGAAATCCATAGGGAGTACGTGCAGGTGCTCCGTGAAAAGGGCGTGCAAGCAAAAGTATCCGTGGTGGAGGATTGAAAAGGGAAAACCCATTCACCACCGAGACACGGAGGACTCGAGCAGAGAATTCTCATTTTTCTCCGCGCCCTCTGCGCCTCTATGGTGAGCCATTTTGAAAGTAGAGGAGGTCGTATGGTGAACTGTCCGGTGATCGATGCCGATGGGCATGTCTTGGAAAAAGAGCGTTACATCCGAAAGTATCTCGAGGCGCCCTGGGACAAGCGCTCGACGGCGCTGCGGACGCGCGATCAACCATGGGATGCAAACCTGTTCGACAGTTTTGAAACGGCCGTGCGCTGGGAGGACTTGAGCCCGAGGGAGCAAATCGACGAATGGCATCGGATCATGGACCGGGAAGGCATGGAAAAGGCGATCTGCTTCCCTACCGGATCCGGCAATGTCTCCAAAATCCAGGAGCTGCCATTTCAACTTGCAGTGGCGCGAGCCTGCAATACTCACTTCGCAAAAGAATTTAACGCTCTTTCGGACCGCGTGAGCTGTGTCGGCGTCTTGCCGCTGCGCGATTCCAAAGCCGCGGCCGAAGAGCTGCGGCGCGGGGTGACGGAGTTAGGCCTGAAAGGGTTCGAAATCCTGCCCATGGGTTTGCCAATGGGCCTGGGCAGCACGTTCTATGATCCAGTGTACGCCGAAGCGGAAAAACTAGGCGCCGTGATCGGCATTCACGGCTCGCGCAGCAATTCCCATGAGATCGGCGCGGCCGTGTTATCGACGTTTGCCGAAGTACATTCCTACGCCTTTACTGTCGGTTTGCTGCTCCAGTTCACGCATGTGGTGTGTCAGGGCGTGCCGGTGCGCTTCCCGAACTTGAAGCTCGCCTTTCTGGAGATTGGCGCAACCTGGCTTCCGTACTATCTCGACCGCCTGGATGAGCATTGGGAGAAACGCGCCAAGCACGAGATGCCACTACTCAAAGAAAAGCCAAGCGATCTGGTGCGCAAATCGAAGATGTATTTTAGCCTTGAATCCGGCGAGTCACTGCTCCCCGAGTCGATCAATTATTTGGGCGCTGAGCATTTTCTTTATGCATCGGACATTCCGCACTGGGACAACGAGTTTCCCGGTAACCTTCACGCTTTGAGAAATCACCCGCGGATTTCTGACGGCGATAAGGAAAAGATTCTCTATAGGAATGCGAAGGAGCTGTTCGGCCTATAAAGAGTTCGGGGCCAAGAGGACGTAAAAGGAAGGAAGGATCGTGCGCTATTTTGCTTTAAGGACGGCTTTGAAAATCACCGCGCTGGGCTTAACTGTATTCACCAATACCGTCGGATCGCATGCAATGGCAGCAGACAAGCTCCTCGCGCTTTACTCCTCGCACGCAGTTCCGTACTCGATGCCATGGGTCGCGGAAGACCTCGGGTTATTCAAGAAGTACGACCTCGATTTCGGTTTTGTCTATATTCCCGCTTCTTCAACCGCAACGGCCGCGATTCTGGGAAACAATGTCGAGGTCGGTCTTCTCGGCGGAGTCGGCATCGTCAATGCCTACGCCAGCGGGGCCACGGACCTCTGCTTTATCGGCAGCATCAAAAACATCATGACCCAGAGCATTCTTGCCAAGCCAAACATCACTAAGCTCGACCAGCTGCGCGGCAAACGCATCGGCGTGACGCGCATCGGCAGCAACACGCACTTTTTTACCGTGCAGGCGCTGCGGCGCGCCGGCATGAATCCGGACAAAGATATTACGTTCATCCAAACTGGCGGCGATAATGAAACCTTGGGGGCGCTGGCATCGGGGCGGGTGGATGCGGCTTCCATGTTACCACCGACGGATGGTAGGGCGATCGCTCTTGGATTCCGTTACGTGGTTTTCGGACCAGATATCGCCATACCTTACGCGGCGTCGACGATTACTACGCGGCGCTCCGTGATCGCGAAGCGGGGCCAGGTCATCGGGCGCTTCATGCGCGCAATGGCCGAGGCGTCAAAATCGATGCACCGAGACAAGGACCTGGTTTACCGAGTGCTAGAAAAAAAGCTGCGGATTACCGATCGCGCAATTCTCGACGCGAGTTATGCGATTGAAATGAAAGTGATGGAGCCGCGCCTCGAGCTCAAAGCAGCGGCGGTTCAGCCGATGATCGAAGAGGTTGCCAAGACCAACCCTCGTGCCAATGAGATGAAACCACAGGATCTCATGGATCGTCGCTACTTAGCCGAGATGGAGAGCAGCGGCTTTTTCAACCAAGTCTGGAATGAAAAGCGTTAAGGCTTCGACAATCTAGGGCGCTGGGCTAACGCACCGGCAGATCCTCATCTTTCAGATTGAACCAGTTGCGCGCGTTTTCGCCGAGGACGTGGCGTAGCTTGTCTTCGGTCATGCCGGGAATTTTCTTCACTTCTTTCACCGAGTCGGGGAATTCCGAGTCCCAGTGACGGTAATCGGAAGCGTACATGACCTGAGTAATGCCAATATCGTCGAGCACGTACGGCAAAATCGTTTCTTCCGGCTCACAGGTAAACGCGACTTGCGGGCTTTTGATGATTTCCGAAGGTTTGCGTTTGAGCAACGGCCATTGGGGGCGCAGCTTGTGAAAATGTTCGTCGAGCCGTTCCGACCAAAACGGCAGCCAGCCACAAGCGCCTTCCATAAAACCGACTCTGAGCTTCGGATTGCGATCGAACACGCCCTCGCCGATCATGTGCATGAGCGCGATCATTAACTCGAATGGAAACGACGTCATGTGCACATAGCTGTATTTCTCCATACGCTCACTGCCGGCGCCCATGACGCCCCAGACGCCGTATTGGCCATCGTGCTCGGTTTGTGGGTGAACCGAAAGCGGCATGCCGATCTCCTGGGCTGCGGCATACACCGGATCGAACATGCGATGACCCAGATTAATGCCGTAAACATTGGTCGGCAGCATTGCGCTCACGATCGAGCGCTGCCGGGCGAGGTATTCCAACTCCTTTACCGCGGCGGGAGGATCTTGTACGGGTATCAGCCCGACGCCTTTCAGTCGTTTCGGGTCGGGCGCTAGATACTCTTCAACGAGCCAGCGATTAACCGCGTGACAAACCGCCGCGGCGAGCGGTTTGTCGGCCATGCCGTTGACCGACAAAGCGATAGATGTGCCGAAGATGACGGCCACGTCGATGCCTTCTTCATTCATGTCGGGTAGGCGCTTGATCGGATCAGTCATGCCCGGCCGGCTGCGTTCGATATGAGAAGCAAAAACTTCGCTGCGATCAACTCCGCCGCCCCAACGGCGGCGACTTGAGAGCCGGCCTTCGATCATCAAATGAGAATAGCCCGAACTGTCCGTCACTCGATTGGGCGCCTGTTTGGCAAATTCCTCCGGCATCCACTTCGCCAACTCCGTGTCCGGTTCATAGCAGTGTCCATCGGCATCGATGACTAAACTTGTGGCCATGTCACCTCCACTGTGGTCAACAGATTCAAGTTTTAATTAGTTGGCTTCCACAAGAATTGCAAACCATCAAATTCGAAGTAGCCTCCGGTGCCGCACCTAGCGAAAAATCAATGAGCAGCCTGGTGCCTAGCAACACCTTCTCGGATCGCATCAGTTCCGAAATGAGAAACGCGGCAGAGCGTAAAAATGACTCCCGCCTGTACTATTGGAGAGTGGTGCTGGTCACGTCGACGTCGAGCTTAGGAAGACCGAACCCACAGCGAGCCATGAGAAATTGCTCGAATTGGGCATCGGTCGAGAATTTGAAGCGCACGGCGCCATTTTGATCCCAAAGCTCTTTGGACGGCACTTGGCATCGATTGCAGGCGCTGCCGCCGTTGCAGTTCTCGGGCGGCGTGCCGATGGTGATCGTGGCGTTGTTCGCGATCCTGGGATCTTTACCGCGAGCATCCACGCGCAGGAGGACTCCCTTACCTCGATATTCGATGCCGGGAAATTTGCGTGCGCGGCCCTCCGGATTTAAATCCACCGCGCCTTCTAAAAAAACTCCGCTGCGAATTTCCTTGGTCGAGGCGTCGAACTCGATGGCTTCGCCGGTTGGAAGATTGACGATGTTTCTCTCGCCGGCGTTGACGATCGCAGGCAAAAATTTGCGCGGAAAGAAGAGCATCAAGCTGTTCATAACCTCGCTCAGATGAAACACGCGATCACGGGATGGCACCCAATCCGACACCATCAGATGAATGTCCTGTCGGGCTCGTTCATCGAAGCGGAATTGAAAATCCCTGGTATAAAACTGGTTTTTTGAAGCGTCACGGCGCGGCGGTAAAATTCGGTTGCCGCCGTGATTGGAAAACTCGAACCCGACGATCTCACCGCGCCGGGTAGTGCGGTAACCCCAGCCGGAGTTTTGTTGCGGTGCAGATGAGCGTGTCGCAATGAGAGTGTTGTAGTCCACCGCACGAGATGCCGGGTTTTTTTCCGGGGCGGCGATTAGCGATTCCGGAAGCACCCTGGCAATAACTTCCTTGCGTGATTTTTTGCCCAATTCAGGACTCTGCGCAGGGCTAGACTCGTTGGCGGGAACGCTGGGTTCGGGAGCCGGGTTTTCGGGCGCGGTTGCCGGTTCAGAAGGTGTGCGCTCAGGCGATATACGGCACGCGCTAAACGGAACAGCGCTCCACAAAATTAAAAAAAATAGGATACTTCCCGGTCGAGTCACGCTCAGAACCTTTCGATAATTCATCGATCAAGAAGTAGAGTAACGTTCCCAATCCGTCTGCGCAACGTTCGTGCCGAGCTGGCCAGTTAGCATGAGCACACAAAGACGGGTCAACGCGTATTTCCGGCAGCCTACGGCTTATCGTGTGATCGATTATGAACGCTGCTCGAACACAATTGCGTGCGATTTAACTTTGCTGATTTCTTCGGAGAGCTGGCCGGCGGTTATGACAAAGCTCGGTGAGATTGGAAATCCGCCGGCGGCTAAGGCGGCGGCGACCCAGGTGTTGCAAGTATTCCAAAGAGCAAATCGCCCTGTCGCCGGATAGAATCGACTATCGGGATACAAACCCGCGCGCGAACTGGCGCGCGCTCCCGGCTGCGGTCGGGCAAAGGTTTCGGAGAGGTAGCCCACGAGCTTGCCGTATGCTGGGGCGGCGAACTGTAATGCGATGATTTGAGCGCCGGGGTAAAACTTCGCAATGTCCTCGGCAAACCCAACGAGATGTAGCACGCTGCCGCTCGACCAAAATGCGGCCTTTATCGCGCTGAACGGACCGGCGTGGGGATCCGGAAAATAATCTTTATCGCCCCAACTGAATTCGATGAACCGCACCTGTGGAAAATCAAAAATCTCCGGCACGATCGCCGGGGAAATATCATCGATGTGCAGTACGATGGCGGCATGCCAGCCGCCGTGCACGATGAAAATTGATTTACAACTGGATTCGGTCGTGCCGCAGGCCCAATCGGCGGCCGCTGGATTGATGAACTCTAAAAAGAATAAAAAACAGGGTAGGGCAGGGATAATCTTGCGAGTAAAGAGACGGGGCAGCATCGCGACCAAATTTCGAGCGCAGACGTTGAGCTGTTTTCAATTACGCGTTCGCCGGCGCTCGCCGTTGGATGCACAAACTCAGCCCCTTGCGTTTGATATATACGTGCACCCGCTGCTTGCGCTGACCGATTTGTTCAATCAAGGTGATCAGCGAAGCATTGGGATTGGGGTGGACGGTGGAATGGCCATGAGTGGCTCTCATCGCGCTGACCGCTTCCGCACCGGCAAAATAGTGCAGAAGCTTGTCATCATCGCTGACGGATTCGCCGCCGAATTTCCGGCGAAACTCTTGGATCGACAGGGCCGGTGGATCGGACCGGGCAAGCTCCTTCGCCCTCGGAGTATTTAATAATCGATCTTTCAGGTTGCCGTCGATGGAGCGCGCTTCTTCATCGCCCCAAAATCCAAGCGCGTAGAGCAGCACTTCATCCGTGACTTCTTTGTAGCGTTGCCCGACCATGACATTGATCGCTGCTTGCACGCCAAAGAATTGAGAATAGGGCGTGACCATGATCGGATAACCGAACTCGGCACGGACGCGCGTAACCTCTTCGAGCACCTCGGCGAGTTTGTCGAGTTTGCCCAGACTGCGGAGTTGAAAACGAAAATTGGAAATCATTCCTCCCGGCACCTGATGCATTGGATGAAATGCATCGTAGTGAACGGGTTTGCCGAGCGGCAAGTGTTCGCGCTCGGCTACCTTGATGAAGTGATCGCGCACCGGACGTAGGACCTCTTCGTCGATGCGAGTCGTGAAGCCGAGGGCGCGGGCATTCATCGCCACATTGAAAATGGATGGATTCGAGGAGCCGTCGGCCAGAGGCGGAATCGCCGTATTGACGGAACTGATGCCGAGCTTGATCGCTTCGAGACAACAAAGGGAACCCAGTCCAGTGGTGCAGTGGGTGTGAAATTCGACGGGTATCCCTGTGGTTTCGCGCAAAATCAAGGGAACCAGCCGACGGGTGGACTCCGGCGTCAGCAAGCCGCCGGGGTCTTTGAAGCAGATGCGCGCGACGTCGAGCTTGGCTGCTTCTCTGGTCCGTCGGGCGAAATATTCGTCGGTATGTTTGGGCGAAATCGAATAGATGATGTTCAGAACGGTTTTCAGCCCCGCCCGTTTGGCGGCATCGACAGCTTGCTTCCAATAGAGCGGCGTGTTGGATGGGTCCGAAGTGCGCAGTTCGTCGATACCGTTGGCAGCCAGCCGCTCCAGCCAAAGGTCGGCAATTGACGGAGGCGTCATTTGAAAAGCGAGCATGGAGCGGCTCCGGATCGAGCGCAGCGGTGTCCGGCGAATA
>Ga0075425_100006520_pt1 | contig 12242 bp, 6 predicted proteins | sample SoiMethybrSBSTD4_FD_75300 | JGI IMG/M metagenome (GOLD analysis project Ga0075425, IMG submission 75300) | Bulk soil microbial communities from a Populus tree surrounding site in Tennessee, USA - Soil MetaG P. TD hybrid SBSTD4 | ecosystem: Environmental > Terrestrial > Soil > Tree plantation...
GGCAGCACGACGAGGGCCTGCGGACGTTTGAAGCGATCAGCCAACGGATCGATGGGGACGTCCAGCCGTTGTGAGTTCCGGACGTTCCAGGTGATGGTGTCCATCGGGATTTCGTGCAGCGTTCGAATCGACTCGGCGCGATCGAATTCCTGGGCTCCCGTGCCGGCGGCGTAGATCGCGTTCCAGAGAGGATTTCGCTCCGGGCGTTCCACTTGCCAGCTTCTTTCCAGACTTTGTTTGTAGATCGCAAGAAGGTGCGGGTCTTTTTCGTACTGCAGCAAGGGGTAGTACGACAGAAACGCCAGCTCGTCGTCTGAATGATTGATATGCCCCGGTATCGCAATCTTCTGATTCCGCGTCAGCAGATCGTAGCGACGCATCTTGATCAGATTGTCGTACTCGGCACGGTATCTGGCGGCGGCCGGCGTATTCTCGGACAGATGCATCGCCACACGCAGGTGAGAGAGGAGATGCAGCGCGCGCAGCCCGGTCTCGCCTGCTTCTGACCAGATATCATCCGGGCCCCACCACCCCCACCTGGTGCGTTTCCCGTCGACGTCGATTAATTGATAGCCGTGGTCGAGTATGTGGTTCGTAATGCGCTCGAGGGTGGCACGGAGTTGAGTCTTCTCAGAGTCATCCGCCACGAGGTCGTAGTAAATCCCGTACACGAAGTAATGGCCGACGATCTCATCCGAACTCGTGTCTCCCTTCCAGCGCCATCCCTGTTCCGCGGCGTCGTGCCACTCGCCGTCGCGCGGCTGCACATCCTCTCCAACTTTGATGAATGATCGCGCGGGGAAGCCTGCGATGCCGGTGATGCTCTCGAGCCGGAGGATCGCCTGCATGCCGCGGCGGGCGTTGTCGCGGGCGTCGGCCTGTCCGGTGACCTTGTAGCGAAAGCATTCCGCCGCCACATACATCGCGGTCCAGAGACCGTCGTTGTCAGTCGAGACCGGCTGGTTGCTCGTCAGATCACCTGCGACGCGCAGATCTGACGTCGCCGTCAGGCCCCAGCGATTGTGACGTGCCTGGATCCGATCGACGAACGCGCGCGACTTCTCCTCGAGCGTCATCGCCTTGTACTCAATCCGCGACAGCCCTTTCGCCGTTTCTATCCACGTCGCCCCGTTTTCGAAGCCGATGCCGGTGACCTTATCGTCGGGAAGCCAGCGCTCGCCGGCGAAGAATTCAACCGCGCGAGTAGATGTATTGAGCCGCACAGCTCCCTGTGGGCTTCCAATCCAGGTAATGGCCGGGGACTCGATGGCGATGACGGTGAAGTCGTTGACCGGGAGGTGAACGGGAAGCCGCCTGATTCGCAGCTCGTCAGCCTGCGCGGCCTTCTTTTGCATTCGCACGGCACCGTGCGTCTTCTGCGCGAACTCGGCAGCCGAGTGAAACGTCCGCGATTTTTGGAGGAATGTATTTGGCTGCTGTGGCTGAGGGGGAAAACCCAGCGACAGCAGGACCGCGCAGGCAAGGAACGTGAGTGTCTTAGCCATCAGCTATCAGCCATCAGCGATTTCAGAGCTGACAGCTGACAACTGATAGCTGACCGCTCCACTCAGTCTGAAAGTCGGAATTCTACCGATACTTTCATCACGACTTCCACTGGTACGCCATTGAGCAGCGTCGGAGTGAACTTCCATTGCCGGACCGCATCGGCGGCGGCAATCGCAAAATCAGGATGGACCTGGGCTGTTAGCACTCGGACCGAGGTGACGGCCCCGTCGGGTCCGATGATGGCCTCGATCGGCACGACCCCCTCGCGACCGGCGTCGCGCATGGATTTAGGATAGGTCGGTTTCACGTCGAGGGTTTTCGTCGGAACACGGATATTGCCGCCAACTTTGAGTGGTTTGGGCATTTGCGGCTGTGGTGACCCGACGGGGCCAGTGACGCGGCGTTCCCGAACGCTGATGGTTTCCTGGACGTCGCCAACCTGCAGCGTGATCGCCCGATCCCAGTCGCGAGCGCTTTTCAACTCGAATTCCTGTTTCAGCGCTCGAAACCCTGGCAGTGTCGCCGACAGCACGTACTTCCCAGGCGCTGTCTGAGGAAAATCGAAGCGGCCGTCCGCGCGCGTCGTCGCCTGCTGTTTCTCCTCCTTCGCATTCTCCAGCGTGATGGCAACTCCAGGCACGACGGCGCCGGTCGAGTCGTAGACCGATCCGGTCAGTGTTGCCGGTGACGTCTGTGCGGCACGAAACGCGGCCGCCGGCAGAGCGACGGCAAGTAATAGCGCGATCGTACAGATCGCGGAAGAGCGCGAAACTGATCTCCGATTGAGCGCCGGGTTGAGCATGGCGGCGATTCTCCTTTCGAGCGTTGACGAGCGAGCCATCGGTGTGGCGGCGACCCACGCGGCTCGCGGGTTGCGGCATTTCCGTGCAATTTCCAGCAAGTGTTGGGCATACTCGCGGGCCGGAATCCGCTCGCCCAGCACCACGTCGTCGCACGCCTGTTCACTCTCGCGGCGAAGCCGCGTGCACGCGAGCCAGATCAGTGGGTTGAACCAGAAAATGGTTCGAACCGCTTCGGCGGCGATTTGAATGAACCAGTCGTTGCGGCGGACATGCGCCAGTTCATGCGCCAGAACGATCCGGATGCGATCGCTCGACCAGTTGCTCACGTGTGCGGGCAGGAGAACACGTGGCTTGAACAGGCCCCACGTCGCAAGGAGATCGGGCGCGCTCGTTTGCAACAGCGCGACATGCCGCCGGACGTCATACGACAGCGCGATCTGCCTGGCCGCCGATACCCATTCCGCGCTGTGAATCTGCTCGGCTCGTGCGGAGATCCGCACCAGGCGCCAGCCTTCGACCAGGAGCAGGAGGGCCGTCAATGCGAAACCGCATGCCCACACAATGACGATGATCGTGTCGAGGTCGACAGCCGATGAAGCCGGCGGAGCCTCCCCGGCGGTTCTGGCCGCCATCGTCATCACGGAAGATACCGAGGTCGGGCGCGCCGATAACGCCGGCAACCGGATGTCCCACGAGGGAAGCGCAAGCGACAACGGAACGACGGCGGCAGATAGGAGAATTGCCCCGGCGAGAACGAAGTGGCGCAGCGCCGCGGATCGCCTCCCCAGCAGTCCGTGCGCGATCAATCCGGCGGCGAGGATCGCGGAGGTTCGAAGGACGGCATCAGCAGCATTCATCGTGAGTCTCCGCGCGCGTTGCGCACCAGTTCAGCAATCCGATCGAGATCCTCATCGGTCACCCGCGCGGCTTCGCCGCCGAGGAGTGCCGCGACGGCCTTCGTGGTCGATCCGTCGAAAAAGGTGTCGACCACATGGCGCAGGGCGGATTTCCGGGCCGAGTGCCGTGGAACCGTCGGCATATAGAGGTAGCGCAGGCCAATTTCTTCGTGTTTGACGTGCCCTTTCCGCTCGAGCACTCGCAGTTGCGTGCGAATGGTTGAATTGCCGGGCGCGCCGGGAACTTCGGCCATGATCTCGGTCGCGGTGGCGCGGCCGAGCCGGTAGAGAACGTCCATGATGAGGCGTTCACGTTTGGTCAGAAGCTGGGGCGTCGTTGTCTTTACCATGTTATTTTTATAACAAGTCTGCGATGTTTGTAACATGTGTCCCCGGCGATGTCAAGCGCACCGAAAAGACCCTGAGCCTTAAGCCTTGAGCCGTGAGCCTGCTCCCGGTATTCTCATGCCGCCACGAGGAGGACATCACCGTGAACCGCCGAACTTTCTTCAGCGCCATCGCGGCCGCTCCGGCGCTCAACGTCATTCGTCCGAGTACTGCTGCCGCCGAACTGCCAAAGGCCAAGGTTACGCGCGTCCGGATTTACAAACCACCGGAACTGAACCCGTTGTTCAACCAGAGCAACATGGTGGCGACGGTGGAAACCAACATCGGCATCACGGGCATCGGTGAAGGCGGATCGAAGGATACCCTCGAGCAGTGCGCCGGCACGCTCATCGGCCAGAGCCCGTTCCGCACCGAAGCGTTGTGGCAGGAAGCGTATATCGCCTGGTTCTATCCGCCCGGCCGGGAAAAGGCGCATGCGCTCGGCGCGCTCGATCTGGCGCTTTGGGACATCAAGGGGAAGGCGCTTGGCTTGCCGATTCACGAGCTGCTCGGTGGCGCCGCGCGCGACTACTGCGAATGTTACGCGACTGGCGGGGCGACGCCGCCGGGCACGGCGGCCGGCGCTCGATTGACGATGGCCGAACGCGCGCGCGCCACCATGGAGGCGGGATATCGCGTGTTTCGCATGGGACCCGGAGACGTTCCTGTCGGCAGCGTCTACGACACGCGATCGGTCGTCAAGCAGGTCGAGCAGGACTGCAAAGCGGTGCGCGACGCCGTTGGACCGAAAGGCAACTGGTCCATCGATCTCCATCAACGCTTCGATCTGAACGACGCCATGCGCGTCTGCAAGGCCATGGAGCCGTACGAGCCATTCTTTGTCGAGGACCCGGTGCGCGACGAGAACGCACTGCAGGACATTCCCAAGCTGCGGCAGATGACGACCGTCCCGCTCACGCACGGCGAGGAGTGGGGCCTCAAGTGGGACTTCAACCGGCTGGTCGAAAACCACGATGTCGATTTCGTGCGGTCGACACTGCCGAATGTCGGAGGCATTACGGAGCTGATGAAGGTCCTCGCGATCTGCGAGACGCACGCCGTCGGGATTGTTCCGCACTTCACCGGGCCGATCGCGACGGCGGCGCTGGTCAACTGCCTCTCGACATTTTCAGGGCCCGTGCTGATGGAGTACAACTACGGCGGCCGGCCGATTGACTATCTCCCGGAATGTCTGGATTTCAAGAATGGCAAGGCGTACACCAACCAGCGGCCGGGTCTCGGCGTCACGGCTGACATGAAGCGGCTGACCCTCGTCGGCGAAGTCACCGAGCCGGGACGCAAGAACATGTATCGGCGACCCGACGGTTCGTTGACGCACTGGTAGGGTGAATAGTGAAATTTTTGATTGTTGATTGCTGATTGACGGGGATTCCCAATCAGCGATCAGAATTCAGCAATTAGAAATTGAAGCTACGAAATCAGCAATCAACAATCAGCAATCGACAATTTCAGGAGATACCATGAAGCGTCGTGATGCACTACGTTCACTGTCGATGGCGGGCGGCGCCTCGTTGCTCTCGACGCGAAAAGATCCGCTCGCGCAGGCGCTGACACCGGAGATCCCCTCGGGATTTCTTCACCCCGGGTTCGCGCAGGCGCTTGCCGGCACTGCGCCGATCAAGATTCGTGACATCAAGACAATCCTGACTTCGCCCAACAACATCCGCCTCGTGATCGTGAAGGTGGAGACCACCGAGCCGGGGCTCGTCGGCTGGGGCTGCGCGACGTTCACGCAGCGCGCCCTGGTCGTCAACACGGCCGTCGAGCAGTATCTGAAGCCGTTTCTCGTCGGCCGCAACGTCGACGAGATCGAGGATATCTGGCAGTCGTGCTACATGAGTTCGTACTGGCGGAACGGGCCAGTCCTCTTCAATGCGATGAGCGGCGTCGACATTGCGCTGTGGGACATCAAGGCGAAGCGCGCGAAGATGCCGCTCTATCAGTTGCTCGGTGGAAAAGTCCGGCACGGCGCCGATTGTTACTTCCATGCGAGCGGAAGCTCGTTCCAGGAAGTCGAACAGAACGCCCGCAGCGCGATGGAGCGGGGGTTCCGTCACGTCCGCGTGCAGGTCTCGACGCCGGGCTACGCCGGGTATGGGGCCCGTGGAACGACCGCGAACGCGGGATCGCCGAACGAGGCGATCGGTCCCACCAACCCGCGCGCGATCTGGGAGCCGGCCCCCTATGTGCGCATGTTGCCGAAGTTTTTCGAATACCTGCGCAGCAAGCTGGGTGATGAAGTGGAGCTCCTCCACGACGTCCACGAGCGCATCACGCTCAATCAGGCCATCAATCTCTGCAAAGCACTCGAGCCGTATCGATTGTTCTTCCTCGAGGATCCGTTCCCGCCCGAGGAAAACGATCACTTCCGGTTGCTGCGTCAGCAGACGAGCATTCCGATTGCGATGGGCGAGCTCTTCAACACGCAGCATGAGTATGTGCCGCTCATCAAAGATCGGCTGATTGATTTCATTCGCATTCACATTTCACAGATCGGTGGCCTGAGCGCGGCGCGGAAGGTCAACGCGCTGTCTGAATTCTTTGGCGTCCGCACGGCGTGGCACGGGCCCGGCGACGCGTCGCCGGTCGCGCACGCGGCGCAACTCGCGCTGGAGCTCTCGAGCTACAACTTTGGCGTGCACGAAGGGAGCAGCTTCCCGCAGCAGACGCAGGACGTGTTCGTGGGGTGTCCGGAGGTCAAGAACGGTTACATGCTCGCGCAGGAAAAGCCCGGGCTTGGCATCGAGGTTGACGAGAAGGTCGCCGCCAAGTTCCCGTTCCCGGCCGGTCCGCCGAATTTTGATTATTCGTGGGGCACGACGAGACGCTCCGATGGAACGGTAATCAGACCGTAGCGGCGGGGTCTAACCACCTTCGCCAAGGCTACGGTGGTCTCGCCGAAGCTTTAGCGGAGGCGGAAGACCCCGCCCTACACGATCCGAGCGACGTCGCAACAGTTACGTCGTTCGCGCTTTCTCAAGGAATTCGCGGTTGGCTTTCGCGTTGGCGATCGTCTGCTCGAGGGTGTCGCCCACCGCGGTTCCCTCGACGAATATCGGCCCATTGAATCCGTACGACTTGAGCTTCTTGAACATCCCGGCGAAATCCACTTTGCCGCTGCCGAATTGGATCATGACTTCGTCGCCGCGCGGATCCGGCACCGACGACCCGAAGCTTGGCGCCCCTGCCTCGCGCTCCTGGAAGTGCGGGCCCAGGCAATCCTTCGCAACCACGCCAATCACATAAGGACCCACGATCTCGAGCTGCGCGACCGGATCCTTCGCGGTGTAATAGATGACGTTCCCGGCGTCGTGGAAAAGCCCGAAGTTCGGGTGGTTCACCTGCTTCACCCAGCCGACTAGCTCTCCACCGGTGTTGTTGAGACCGTGGTGCTGCTTGAGGGCGACCTGGACGCCTCGTTCCTTGCCGAACGCGGCGGCATCTGCGAGCACCTTGGTGGCGTGGATGTATTGGCTCTCTTTTTCCAGCCCGAGGTAGAGCGCGAACTTCTGTCCGAGCGCGTGCGCGTCCGTGATCTGCTGTCGCGCGGCAGCGACGGCGTCCGCGAGCGGGACATCGGTGCGGACCGAGAGGCTGCACACGGTAGACACCATCCCGCGCGCCGCGAGCTTTTCCTTCAAGGCCGTCACCATCTCTGACGTGATCGCCACCGGACCACGCGCCGCTGGTGGCGTCGTGGCTCCGCCCGCGGGAGCCGTGCCGCGGGCAGCGGGCGGCGCTGCGGAGATCATGTCCGCCGACGTATATCCTGCCGCTTTGATCGCGTCGAGCAGCTCGTCGTGGCTCAAACGAAACCTGCCGAACGGCCGTGCATGGCAGCCGATCGGCAAGGCTTTCTGTGAAACGGATTGCCCGGCGCCACGCGACGACAAGGGAAGCGCCATCGCGGCGACAGCAGCCGCCGACGTCTTAATAAAGGTGCGGCGTGGGTGTGACTGCGCGTCCATGGCTGCGATCGCCTTTCAGTCCGGGATCCGTTGTCCGTCCCTCGACAGGCTCGGGACGCCCTGAGTTTGTCGAAGGGCGGGATCCGGGATCCGATCCGTGTTGATCCGTGTTTTTCCGTGGCCCGTGTTCTTCCGTGGCCGGATTCTAGCATCCTTGTGTTGCCGCGTCCCTGCTGCTAGCATCCGGCTCTCCCGACAGGAAACAAGGAGGACACGTGATTAGAGGTCTTCGGAGCATGACATTGTGCGCCGTAGTGTTTACGGTTGTCATGGCCACCGCACACTCGGCGGCTGCGCAGCTCACGACGGGCTCGCTGGCCGGAGTGGTCAAGGACGCGCAAGGGGGCGTCATCCCCGGCGCGACAGTCACGCTCGTCAGTGAAACGCGAGGAACACGCTCGGTTCCGGTGGTGACAAACGCGACCGGCGATTTCGTGTTCCCGAATATTCCGGCCGGCACCTACACGATCGAAGTGGAGATGTCCTCGTTCAAAACGCTCAAGCAAAGCGGCATCACGGTCAACCCGGGCCCGCAGGTGTCGATTGGCGCGCTCACGCTCGAAATTGGCGGTGCGACCGAGACCGTCAGCGTGAAGGGGGAGTCGCCGATCATTCAAACCGCCAGCGGTGAGCGCTCCTTTGCGATTCCGACGCAGACGGTCGAGAACCTGCCATTCGCCAGCCGCAGCTTCCTCCAACTCGGACAGCTCGCGCCGGGCGTCGTCATGAACGGGACCCAGGTGCAACGAGTCGGATCGATCGTGCAGTCGACGACCGTGATGATGGACGGCGTGTCGACGATGGATACCGGGAGCAATGGCGCGATCGTGCAGATGAACGTCGAATCGATTGCAGAAGTGAAGTTGCTGGTGCAGGGCTACCAGGCCGAGTATGGGCGATCGAGCGGCCTTCAGATTACAGCGGTGAGCAAGAGCGGCACCAACCGCTTCCATGGCTCGCTCTACAACGTGCGCCGCGACTCCGACTGGAATGCGAACAGCAAGACCAACATCCTGAACGGCGCGCCCAAACCAATCCTGCGTCAGCAGGAAATCGGCTATTCCATCGGCGGTCCGGTCGGCAAGGCGGGAGGCAATAACAAGATCTTCTTCTTCCACGCGCTCGAGTTTCTGCCGCGCACTGGCGGCAACGACGTTGTGAATTACCGGATGCCGACGGCGCTCGAACGCGCCGGCGATTTCTCGCAGAGCCGCGACAACCTCGGGAACCTGTATCCCTTCATCAAGGATCCGAATATTCAGGGCACGTGCAGTTCGGCGGATCAGACTGCGTGCTTCAAGGATGGAGACGTGCTCGGCAGGATACCCGCCGATCGGTTGTATCAGCCAGGGCTGAACATTCTGAAGATGTGGCCGATGCCGAACAACGCCAGCACCGCGACCGGCGCGAACTATGCGATCACGCGGCCGTCCGAGGACATCCTGGGTTTTCAGCCGGCCGTGCGCGTGGACTATCAGCCGAAATCGTCGCTGCGCATCAGCGTCAAGTATCAGGGTGCAATCCAGCGTCAGCAGGTCTTCAACGGCACCATTCCCGGCTTCAACGACTCGAAAATGGTGCATCCGCGGATCGGCACCGAAGGGGTCACCGTCAACTACAGCCTGAACCCGACGACGTTCATTGAGGGCACATACGGACGGGCGGGAAACGAGCTGGCTGCATGCGGTCCGACCCCGAGCTTTTGCGGCAATACCGCGGTTCCCACCAACGATATCTCCAATCTGAATAACGCCGGCCTTTCGGGACTGCCGCTGCTTTTCCCCGAGGCGTCCGTGCTCAATAAGGACTACTACGCGTACAGCATCCTCACGGAAGCGAAGGTTCCGTTCTTCGACGGCACCCGGATCCTGAGAGCGCCGAACTTCTCGTGGGGAAATCGAGTGGTCAGCGGCAACACGACAGCGGGATCCGCGCCGCCGAACATCAACTTCCCTGGCTTCCTCAACATCAACACGACGCAGGACGTGGTCGCGAGCCTGACAAAGGTGATGGGGCGGCACACGATGAAGACCGGCTTCTACAACAGTCACAGCCTCAAGCGCGAGAACAACGTTCAGGGCGCCGCCGACAATTTCGGCACGTTGAGTTTCGCGAACGACACGGTTGGCACCAATCCTTTCGATACGTCGTTCGGTTTTGCCAACGCGGCAATCGGAAGTTTCAGCTCTTTCGCGCAGGCCTCGAGGTACGTCGAGGGCACGTTCACCTACAACAACACCGAGGGCTACATCCAGGACAACTGGAAGCTGAACACCAAGCTGACGCTCGATTACGGTGTGCGGCTTGTGCATGCGCAGCCGCAGCACGATGCGCTGCTGCAGAGCGGCAACTTCCTGCCCGACAAGTGGGTGCAGTCGCAAGCGCCGCAGTTGTATGTGGCGGGGTGCGTGAACAACAGCAATCCATGCACCGGCACCAACCGGCAGGCGAGGGATCCGATAACCGGTCAACTGCTCGGGCCGAACACGACGCTGGCAATCGGCACGCTCGTGCCGAACACCGGCAATCTGACGAACGGCTTGTTCCAGTCCGGGCAGGGCATTGAGAAGACGACCTACAAGTTTCCGATGTTGAACGTCGGACCGCGCTTTGGTGTCGCGTACGACGTGACCGGCAAGCAATCGTTGGTGCTCCGCGGAGCGTGGGGTCTGTATTTCGATCGTCCGCGTCCTGGCGACGCGCAGGCGCTGGTCGGAAACCCGCCCGGCGGTTCACGAATCATCACCATTCGATACGGACAGCTGCAGAGTCTCAATCAGGGTGGATTGTCCACGGTCAGCCCGCCGGGAATCACCGTGTTCCAGTACGACGCGAAGCTGCCGACGTCGATGCAGTTCAGCGGCGGCGCGCAGATCCTGCTGCCATGGGCGACGTCGCTGGACGTCTCTTACGTTGGCCTGCACAGCTGGAATGATCAGCAGCCGTGGAACATCAACTCCATCGACCTCGGCACCGCATTCCTGCCATCGTCTCAGGATGTGACATTGGCGGCCAGCACGACGCCCGGTGCCACCTCGTACGCCGCAACAAATCCAGACCTCGTGCGCGCCTATCGCGGCTACAGCTCGATGGCGAGCACCAGCCGGTTCTATGAAGGATGGCGGACGTATCATTCCCTGCAGTTCTCGCTCAATCGCCGCTTCAAGGACGGGTTCCAGTTCGGGTTCAACGATACCGTGCAGTTGTACGACGAGGCGCGCGTCGCGCCGCGGTTCGATCACCGGGCCGACGGATCGTACGTCCGACGCGCGGATGAAGCCGAGGCTCAGAAGCTGCTCGGCAACCAGTTCCCCGGCAACGCCGGCGCGAACCCTCCCGCCCTTGCTGCCGCCTCGACTCACATCATGAAGGGCAGCGCGGTGTGGGATCTGCCGGATCTGAAGAGCGACACCACCGGCCTGAAAGTCCTTGGCTACGTCATCAACGACTGGCAGCTCTCGACGATCTGGACCGGACTGACGGGTGCCCCGTATTCAGTGACCTACAGTTACCAGAGCGGTGGCGGCAACGTGAATCTCACGGGGTCTCCGGATTTTGGCGGGCGTATCGTCATCGTTGGGGACACGGGCAAGGGGTGCAGCAGCGATCCGTATCGGCAGTTCAATGCTGCCGCATTCCAGGGGCCACGAGTCAACAGCGTCGGCCTCGAGTCTGGCAATGATTACCTGAAGGGCTGTTTCTCGAGCACGCTCGATCTGTCTATTGCGAGGAACATCCGGCTTGGCGGCGGCCGCAATCTTCAGCTTCGCGCCGACATGTTCAACGCGCCCAACAACGCGCAGATCACCGGACGGCAGACGAGTCTGACGCTGACCAATCCCACTGATCCGGTGACGCCGCAGAATCTGCCGTACGATCCGGCGACGGGTCAGATCCTGCCGAACCGCGTGCGACCGAATCAGGCGGGCTTCGGTGCCGTCAACGCGTACCAGGCGGCGCGGAACATTCAGGGGTATATTCGTTTTTCGTTCTAAGGAGCGAACTGTCTAAGGAGGGAACTGTGTGGCTTCCGCCTTTAGGCGGAAGAAAACTATGGCGATCAATTCCCATCGACTTCTAACTGCAACCCTGCTCTGCGCGTCCCTCACTGGCGCAATCGTCGTCGTCGCGCAAACACCCGCACCGCAACCCGGTGCGCAGGTGCAGAGCCCTCCGCCGCCGGGCGCGCAAGGGCAGGGCCGCGGTCGGGGCGGCGGCGGTGGACGCAAAGACGATCCCATCAACGCGGATGTCGACTGGACGAAGCAGCCGCCCGTTCTTCCCAAGACTCCCGAGGACGAGCTGAAGTCCTTCATTCTTCAGCCTGGCTACCGGCTCGAACTCGTGCTCGCCGATCCCATCATCCAGGAGCCAACGGCGATCGCGTTCGACGGCAACGGCCGGATGTTCGTCGTCGAAGATCGAAGCTATATGCTCGATCTCGACATGACCGGACAGCTCGATCCGATCAGCCGGATCTCGATGCACGTCGACACCGACAACGACGGGGTCTACGACAAACACACCGTGTTCGTCGACAACCTGGTGTTTCCGCGATTTGTCACGCCGTTCGGTCCCGGCGTCATTTTGACGAAGGAGTCGAACGCCGACGAAGTCTGGAAGTACACCGACACGAACGGCGACGGCGTCGCCGACAAGAA
>Ga0075425_100006521_pt1 | contig 12240 bp, 13 predicted proteins | sample SoiMethybrSBSTD4_FD_75300 | JGI IMG/M metagenome (GOLD analysis project Ga0075425, IMG submission 75300) | Bulk soil microbial communities from a Populus tree surrounding site in Tennessee, USA - Soil MetaG P. TD hybrid SBSTD4 | ecosystem: Environmental > Terrestrial > Soil > Tree plantation...
CCCATCTCGCGACGACGCCCTTGCGCTTCTCTAGCCCTTCACCTCCACCAGGTTGGGCAGGGGACTTCCACCCCCAAGCTGTCGAACATGTTCGGCACACAAAGGAAAAGCCTTCGCCGCAGCGAAGGCTAGACGAACCGTGTGGCTCGGACACTCCTGTCCGAGCTGGTTTACTTCTTCTCCGTTCCTGTCGCTTTGCCGTACTTCCGGCGGAAGCGCTCCACGCGGCCGGCTGTATCCACCAGCTTCTGCTTGCCGGTGAAGAAAGGATGGCAGCTCGAGCAGATTTCCACGTGGATATCGCCCTTGTGAGTGGAACGGGTGCTGAATGTGTTGCCGCACGCGCAATGCACGCGCACTTCGTTATATGCAGGGTGAACAGCTGCCTTCATTGGGGTCTCCAAATCCTTCGTGAACATTTGATTCTAAAGGATGGTCGCAGGATTCAGCAAGGAATCCGCCGGTCGTCGGTCCTTGGTCGTCGGCCAACAGAAGCCCTTACCGCTGAATTCGTGGACCAAAGGTCTTCCTTGTTGGGTTTCGCGTACGACGGACGACCGGCGACGGACGATCCCAAATAAAACGGCAGGGCCGACCCCCTGCCGTTTTTCAAAACTCTTGTCCAAACTACTTGCCGCGGTTGACTGCCTTCTTCAACTCGGCGCCCGGAGTAAACTTCGCCACACGGCGGGCGGCAATCTTGATGGTTGCACCCGTCTGCGGGTTACGGCCGTTGCGCGCTTTCCGTTGCGAAACTGAAAATGTTCCAAACCCGATCAGAGCAACGCGATCGCCCTTCTTCAGTGCGCTGGTGATGCTCTCTACGCCCGCATCGATTGCAGCCGCAGCCTGGGTCTTGCTGATCCCGGCCCCCGATGCCATGCGGTCAATCAGATCTGCTTTATTCATCGTAGCTCCTGGGGAGGGCTTCCTCTGCTCGTTTTGCCGGGTATCGCTGCCCGGCTGGCGTTGAACACACCCTGACCCTGACGGATAGGAGCGAATTCAACATTTGAGCGGAAAACCTGCCGCAGTTATTTAGCGCCCGTAATTTGCGAATGTCAACAGTTCTTGTCTGTGGAAATCCGCGCCCGGTGCGGAATTTGGCAACAGGCCGCCGCAAACTTGGCGACCAGCAGGGAAAGGCGAAAGGCGATTCACCACAGAGGCACAGAGACACAGAGAAAACAGGGAGTTTAGGTTTCTAGGTAAAGACGTCCTGCGGGCGAATGCAAATTGCATCACCAGCGATTCCGTTTCGCTTTGTCCCTTTGGTGAATTCTGTTTTTTCCCGTTTCTCCACAACCGAGTCCTTCCCTCCACAGCTTTGCCACAGCGTTCCCCTTCACAGCACTTGCTAGAATGCGCTGGCGCGGTGCACATTCAATAGAGAGACTTGTTCATGAAGATTGCCGTTGAAGTTTGTCCGCAGTGTGGGGGAAGTGGCTGGAAGTCGGCCGAGGGAAATCGGGTGGTTCGTTGCGAATGCCGTCTGCGGCAGCGCTCTGAAAGCTTGTTGGCGGCTGCCCGAATTCCCAAACGCTACGAACATTGCGAGCTCTCGAACTTCGAGTTCGACGGGCCGCATGCGAATTTGCTCAAGGCGCGAATGGCGGCTTGCAAATTCGTGGAAGAGTATCACCCGGCTCACGACAACACTGGCCTGCTGTTTATCGGCAGCATTGGCGTGGGCAAAACGCACCTTGCGGTCGGCATTATCAAGGAGCTCGTCACCAGCAAGGGCATTCCCTGCCTGTTCTATGATTACCGCGAGCTGCTCAAGCAGATTCAGAACTCCTACAACCCTTCGGTGAACGCTACTGAACTCGAAGTGCTGCGCCCCATATTCGAGGCTGAAGTGCTGGTGCTGGATGAGCTTGGAGCGGTCAAGCCAACTGAATGGGTTTGGGACACGGTCAGTCTGATATTGAACACGCGCTACAACGACAACCGCACCACCATCATTACCACCAACTATCCTGACGACCAGGCACGTGACTCGAACGGGAACTCGGAGTTCTCTCGTGCGCAGCGGGCTGCCCGGGGAGAGACTCTCGGCGATCGGATCGGAGAGCGCATGCGCTCTCGTCTGCACGAAATGTGCCGCATCGTGAAAATGGAAGGCGCTGACTTTCGGCAGACCTACAGGAGCGCAAGCTTCCGTTGACCGTGGGGGGCGGACACTCCTGTTCGACCGACGGTTTGAATTCGTCTGAATTGTAGGGAAGAGATAAGGATACTGCTCGGACAGGAATGTCCGAGCCACACGGCCAATCAAAACAGCCTGAAGTTCACCTCTACATTCACCTGCATCGAGACTGGCACACCGTTGTTGGTTCCCGGAGCGAACTTCCATTTCTTTACGGCTTCAATCGCCTTTTCATCGAGACCCATGCCAAGTGAGCGGGCAACACGAATGTCACGCGCATGGCCCTGCGCATCTACAACCAGGGCCAGCACGACGATTCCCTGATGCTTCACTTTGCGGGCTTCTTCTGAATACTCCGGCTCGGGATCGTAGACCGCCCGCGGAGCGGTGATGCCTACACGAGGTTGATACTGGTCCCCTCCGTAGCCGCCATCCCTGCCCGCACCTACTCCCGGTCCGACGCCGACGCCCAGTCCCGTCCCCGTGCCGTCGCCTGCTCCCCCACTCGCGCCGGTCCCATTGGATGGGATGACAATGTTGGTCGAAACCAGGTCTCCTATGTGGTTCGACTCTGGCAGTTTGATCTGCGGCGGACCGACGACGGTTGATTCAACCGGCAGCTTCGGTTTGTCGTTGTGCACCACAATCACCGGCGGCGCGACTTGCTGATCACTGAACTTCGGCGGAGTGCCTTTAGTAGCCTGAATCGCGCTGCGATCGCCCGATCCGCCGCCGCCGTGTCCCGCGACCGGGAAAGTTATTTCAGAAGTCAGAAAAGTCGGTTTGACGATGGTGACATGCCCTACAAAGATTCCGGACGCGATCAGCGCGATCAGCGCGGCATGGGAGGCGAACGACACCAGGAAACTGCGTTGATCGCCAGGAAAAAGGCCCGAATGCTTCCCGGCGAATAGCGGCACGAATCCGGAAAGAGACGTGGCCGACGGATCGAGGTGCTCTGTGTCGACGTATTGGAAATCCCCACCCTTCGAAAACCGCGAAGGGTGGGGCAGCCTCTGTCGTGAGGGCGTCGGCAAGAGATCTTCCGCATTCCCAGCCCCTTCTTCAATCACCACTTCTTTAAGGCTCTCCATGAACTCGCGATCCGGCAGCATCTGCAACTCGGCAGCAACCGCGAGCAGCGGATTTGATCCGGCGCCGGCTGTGCGCGTGCCGTGCAGCAGGTCTTCCACTTGCCGGTCGAGTTCGTCAGCTATAGCTTCTCGGTTCATGACCTCTTCCCCAATTTCTCACGAAGATTTTCGAGCGCCCGCAGCTGAAGTTGTTTCACCGCTCCCTCGCTGCGCCCGAGCTCCAGCGCGATTTCCCGAATGCTTCGTTGCTCGATGAACCTACGGATGATCACCGTGCGTTGGTCCGGCAGCAACGAGTCCACCAACTCGGCCAGCATTGCCCGGCGCTCGATTTCGTCCGAGCCGCCCTGGCCCCAGTCTTCGTTCAACTGCTCGACATTGCGGCCTGTCTTGTGCCAATGTGTTGCTAAAACGTTGGCGGCAATTCCGTACAGCCAGGCTATGAACGGTGCTCCCTGCCACTTAAAACTTTCAAGCGATGCCAGGGCCTGATGAAAGACCTCCGCCGTCAGGTCCTGTGCCTCTTCCCGGTTCGCAGCTCGGCGCGCGATAAACGCATAAACGCGATGGAAGTTCTGCTCGTAAAGCTCGGCGAAGTGCGACCGATTCTGCCGCGCAGCTTCGATCAGCATCCGCTCGTCCGGTTCCCGCTCCAGGGCTCTCATCGCGTTCACAGAACTTTGGTTCTGATAGTTATATGCCTGGGAGAGGGTAAAAGGTTACGTGAAGGCTGCTTTTGTGGCGAGGGACCTGAAAGAGCTTGCAGATAATGTGCTTTCGGCTTGCAATGAGGCGCCCTGAGGAAGGACGCACCTGAAGTAAAAACTCCCACCCCGGCGCACAGAACGCGACAAGGGTGGGGCGGTCCTGGTGGATGGACTACTGAAATTGCTGCAGCACTAACGGAGACCCACCCAGGTCGGCGTCGGTGAATCCGAAGACGAAAAACTGATTCGGATTGTCGATGGTGTTACCCTGTGAGTCCGTCGTCTGAGTGAGGAAGTCATTGTCGTTAGCGACCCAGAGTGTGTGAACGGGACTGCCATTGCAGTTGACTTCCGGGCCGAACGCAATGCCTTCGATCTTGGCGGGAATCAGACCGGGTGGAATTCCGTTTGTGTTAAGCACGCTCACAATGTCCAGAAACGGGTCTGCGACTTGGGTACAGCATTGGCCGCCGCCGTAAGCCCGTCCATGCCGCTGACGTCAATCGCGCTGGCAAGGTCAATCTTGAAAAGCTGTTTGACCTTTGCATTATTCTGCGCGGCGCGGCCCTTGCCATCGCGCTCGTCAACTAGAAATTCATGATTGTTGATGGCCACGAGCTCGCTCACACCAGTCCCTGTGGTCAGCAGGTACGCATACTGGTGCGTCACCTTCCCGGCATTGCGATCGATGGTGACGATGCGCAACAGATTGGCAGCGGCGCCGCCTTCGGCTGCGTCCTGGATGAGCGCATTTTGCATGATGCCGACCAGCGTGGTGCCGTCTGGTGTGATTGCAAGCCCTTCCATGCCTTTATTGGCGACGCGTCCGCTGGTGTTGCCGGAAATTTCAACCGCGCCCTGCGAACTGAGGTTATCAACGTAGAAGCTGTCGGGCAGGCGGAAGCTGCGGATGCGTTGTCCGGTGGCAGAAATTCGTTCACGTATGGGCCGTACTCATCCGACGTATAGACACGCACGTCATGTGAGACGCGAATCCCTTCGCTATCGAGGCGCGCGTTCTTGGGATTGCCCGAATTCTGGTTGGGATCGAAGTTGTCGGACCGTCCTGTGAAGTAATTGTGCGAAGGCCGATTTTGCGGGGGCACGCCTGAACCAATGATGTTGCCCACATTGTCGGTTTGCCCGCCAGCGCCGTAAACAAGCCGCGAAGCGCTGAAGAAGAGCGTGGTTGCCTGCAGGTTAGGAGTAAGCGTGAAAGGAAGCCCCGCGCCCGCGTTTGGCTCGAGATCCATGTTGATGGTCTGAAAGCGTTCGATGTAGGAGGCGGTGTCATCGATCACCCCCGCCCAGCCCACGGCGTTGGGCCCGCGATCGGGCACTGCGAGGAATGTATTTCCGCCGGCCCAGGTAATTCCCGAGCCCAGGCCACCGAGCAGGTTCGCGGGGGCGCCGTTTTCGAGCGTGTTGGTCGAACCTGAAAGGTCGGCATTCGGGCCGGCACTCGAGCTAGTGAGCGAACCGATGGCAATGAGCTTAACTTGCGCGTTGGCGTCCATAACTGTCGCGATAAACAGACCTACAGCGAACAGAACTCTTTTCACGGGCGGTTCTCCTGAAGATGAAAGATGGGAGCCGTGAAACCTTCGGATGATCGTTGACGTGAGGTTAAGGGAGGATGAACGTCAGTTTTAAAATACGGCAAACTTCAAGCGTGCCGCGGCTTTTCAGTGGTGCCCGTGGGTGCGGTCGTATTTTTCTCCCGCAGAAATCGCAACTGGCATGCGGTTCTCCTTCGGAGCGAGCGGGCAGGTGGCGTAGGGCGTCACGGAGCAGGGTGGATTGTATGCGCGGTTGAAGTCCAGCACGACCTTGCCGTCCACCACCGGATCAGTGTCGAGAAATCTTCCACCAGGGTAGGTTTCGCTCTTGCTGGTCGCATCGGCAATTACAAAACTCAGGCCCTCCTTTTCGCTACCTTCAAACGAGGTCAAGCTCAAATCCTGTCCATCGAGTTTGAAGTGGACCTCGCCAATGATCGGGCTGGGCGTGACATCGCCGAGCACGTTGGGGACGTCCACAGTTTTTTTGCCGTCCGACGGAGTGAACGTCGCAGCGAAGCGGTAATTCAGATCAACGGGGAAAAATTGTGGTCCGGCGTAATTCCGGATCGCGGGACTATCAAGGTCCCTCACACGCAGCCCGACGCGATCGCCGCGTTCAATAATGAACATCCGTAGCGAGCCTAGCTCGATCATAGTTGGATGTTCGGTGACATCGGCGTCAAGCTTGGACTCCAAAATCTGCTTTCCGCCGATTTTCGCTTCGACACCCGATTGCAGCTTTGCGCTGACAGTTTTGCCATCGCGCACCAATGCTCCTGCGTGAGCTGGGCCTGACGGCAACAAAATCGAATTGTCATCCGCGCTTCCAAACGTGTTCTCACCAGGTTTCAGCCAGAACAGTCCTGCGAGGGACAGCCAGTTTTTCTGACGGCTATCAACCAATTCAGATTTCCACTTCTCAAACGATTTCGAATACTCGGCGTCGGGCGCTTGTACGGCGGATACAAGCATTGTCCAGAATACGAGCAAGGCCGCTGCGATCTGTCTCTTCATAGGATCACCTAAAATCTCATGGGAGTAATGACTCGCGACTTCTGGCGTATTCGCGCGGATCGGGTAGCGGCTCAAGACCGCGCCCGGCGAAAATCTCCTGGAACTCATGCAACAGCGATTCATGAATAAGGCCGTTTGAAGCCAGAATTTCACGGCTGTTCAATTGAAATGCGCCGCCCCGAAAATCGCTCACGCTGCCACCTGCCTCTTCGACCATTAGAACGCCTGCGGCTGTGTCCCAGGGATTCAAATTGAACTCCCAGAATCCATCGAGACGCCCCCCAGCAACGTAGCACAGATCCAAAGCCGCAGAGCCCGCCCGCCGCACACCGTGCGTCCGCAGCGTAATCTGATGATAGAAGTGAATATTGGGATTCTTGTGGCGCTTGTGGCTGGGGAAGCCCGTGGCAACCAGCGATTCCGCAAGCCGGCTCGCTTTCGAAACTTGGATAGGCTCGTTGTTCAGGTATGCGCCTTTGCCCTTCTCCGCTGCGAATAATTCGTTGCGGGTTGGGTCGAAGCAAACTCCAGCGATCATCTCGTTCTTGTACTGCAGTCCCATAGATACACAAAACACCGGAAATCCGTGTGCGAAATTCGTGGTGCCATCGAGCGGATCAACGTACCAGCGGTACTCGCTGCCGGTATCGCGCAGGCCTTCTTCTTCGCCGAGGACGTCGTGCCCGGGCCACTGTGCGCGAATGCGCTCGCGAATCAGCGCCTCTGATTTGCGATCGGCGACTGTGACCAGATCGGCTTCGCCTTTGTATTCGATTTTAATGTGCTGATCGAAATACTCCATCAGCAATGCGCCGGCCTCTCGGGCGATCGCGGCCATCGCGGGGACGAAGGAGAACTTGGGGCTGTCTTGCGGCAAGCTTTAGTTTCGCAGATGGGCTGAGATTAAGGCAAAAGCTCTTAGCCGCAAAGGACAAAGTTCGCAAGGGTTTTCTTTGCGACCTCTGCGGATTTTCTTCGCGCACTTTGCGGTTAAAGGCTTTTTCTACCACGGGTCCGGCTCAGTTAGCTGCAGTATCGCGAGGAAATGATTTCAGTTCGACCGACTTGGGCTGGGAAGTGGTCTTTTTGTCTTGGTCGGTGTTGAAGCGAGTCAGCGTTCCCTGCAAAACATAATAGGCTTCCTCGTCAGGCTTCTTACCCGCGCCACGCACGATCGTCCCGGTAAATTCGAACCAGACGCCGTGGACTGGTTCGGTAGTGAAGCTCAGCTTTTCGCCATCCAGTTTGCCCGACTTGAAAAACTGATTCATGAAAACGCCCTTGTCGCTTTCGGAATCCCCGAACCGCGAGATGAATCCCATGACCTTTCCCTTGTCCTCGATGGTGACCTGCACAAACTCGCCGTCGCGAAGAAATTCATACATGCCGGAGTAGTCAGGAACGGCGCCGGGCGAAGCCTCCGCGACGGATTGAACGGGCAGCAGGAAAACTACCAGGGCCGGGAGGGCAAGCGGAACTCTCATCAGGCGAGAGTACCATTGCCGCGGCTCGGCAGCACGTTGAACCTTGATTCGCCACAGGGACACGGGGACACAGAAACACAGGGAAATCCAGGCGGCCCAATTCTGCCCAAATTGTTCGTGTTTCTCTGTGCCCCTGTGTCCCTGTGGCGAATTGGTTTGGGAGCGCCTTTTTGCGCCGCAACCGCGTGTTTTCTGGTTCATGGGCGCTTCTTTTCTTGACAAAATCACTGGTACTGCATAAAGTTCGATCAATTGCTTCTCGATTCGTGTTTTTTCCAGGTGCCAAGCATATGAAGAATGTTTATGAGGTACTAAGGCAAAAAGAACTGGAACTTTCGCGTTTGGAAAAAGAGGTCGAAGCGTTGCGCGTCGCCGCCCCTCTACTTTCCGACGACAAAGAAGCCGGTTCCGATGTCACAACCGCGAAGCCGACGCTCGCCACTGCCAATCCTGCGCCACAACAACCCATTCGCATCCCGCAGCCACAGGCCGCCCCTGTGCAACCAACCGCCCGCGCCGCGGGATGGGAAGACAGCGCCAAGCGCTGGCCGTAACAGGCTCTTTCAGGACCAAGCTTCGCCCTGGATCAACTCCAGGGCGATTTGTTTTTTTTTGGCATAATTTAGGTGCACGCCAGGGTCTGTTCGGAGGCCGCCGTGAAACGCGCGACTTGGATTTTCTTCTCCCTGTTTCTGTTCGAAACCGCCTCGCTCGGCCAGAACGACTCGACTCGCGAGCTTTCTTTTACCATCTCTGCCACACCGTCGTGGACCGACACCGGGACCGATCTCGTTGCTGGAGACGTCCTTTCATTCAGCGCCGCGCCAAAGGCAGGTTCAGCCGAGGATTGTGCGCCAAGCGGAGGTTCGAACGTGAACGCTTCAGAGAAATTGCCGGTTGCAGATGCACCGGCTGGTGCACTGATTGCGAGGACTTCCGAGGGCGGCACACCGCTACGGATCGGGACCAGCCGCGATCTACCTGTGGCAAACGCTGGACACTTGTTTCTTGGAACCAACGGCCCAGGAAAATCCGATTGCGCATTCGCGGTAAAAGTAAGAATCACCCACGCTAAGGCGGCACTTGGTCAACCCGCCGAGCGGCCAAATATGAAAGGCCAACTTTCTTCTGCGGCGAAGGTGTGGTTGCAAGGGCAACTTGGCAAGCCGGCCGCCAACAATGGTTCCGATGCTGCGAATGCCGTCAGCTCAAATGGCGCGAATGGCGGGCCATCTGTCGGGTCTGGCTTGAAGATTCCAACCGTGATTCTCGACGCCGACCTTCGCAAGAACATCGACAGCCTGCCACGCCGCGTGCACGACCACCTCGGCAATCCCGGGGACATGGTGAACTTCGTCATCATCGGCAGCGAAGATCGCGCCAAAGCGGCGCTGGATGCCTCCGATTGGCACCTCGCCGATGTTGACAGTAAGGAAGCAGGCCTGAAGGCGATCATGAATACTTATCAGAAGAAGGACTACCTCGAGATGCCGATGAGCCATCTCTACCTGTTCGATCGCAGGCAGGATTACGGCTACGAACAGGCGCAGGCGTTCGCCGTGGTCGCAAGCCGGCATCACTTCCGCATGTGGAAGGCGCCATTCCGTTACAACGACGAGACCGTTTTCGTTGGTGCCGGAACTCACGATATTGGTTTTGAAAAAGACGTGCGCAGCGGACATCTCACACACAAGATCGATCCCGAGGTAGACCTCGAGCGCGAAAACATCGGGCAAAGCCTGCAGAAATCCGGCAAGGTCAAAAGCATGACCTATTACCTTCCTCCCAATCCCGTGCAGGATGCGAAGAACGCCAGCGGCGGCGGATATCACTCGGATGGCAGGCTGCTGGTGGTGTTCTTAAAGTAGCCGTCAGCGTTCAGCATCACAACCCAAAACATTATTGGCGCACCATGTTCTGTCATCCCGAGCGAAGCATCGTGCGAAGCACGATGCGAAGTCGAGGGACCTTGTGTTTTGAGCAGCAGCGAAGCTGCTAAAGCGGCAGAGAAACACAAGGTCTCTCGACTGCGCGGCGCGTTTCACGCGCCGCTTCGCTCGAGATGACACGTTACTGAAGAAAGTTCGCGCTGAAAGCTAGCTCGCTCAAAGCCGCTTTGCTCGCTCTCACTCCCGAATTTAATCTCCCTTTTACCCCTCCTTCACACACAACTCAGTAAGCTGCCACCGATGTACTCACACGGGAACTCCTCCTTTCGCGTCTGGTGCCCAATCAACACAACCCCAGCTTGGAGGACCCAATGCAGTTTCGCAGTGCGTTCGAAGCCGGCATGAAAAACGCCGGTTTAGCAGCAGCGCTTTTCGCTACCGTCTTCAACCCAATTCTTCCTATTTCTCTGAACGCTGAAAGCCCAAAGAAGACCAGTTCACAGGCTATTACTCCTATCCAGCACGTGATCGTCATCGTCGGCGAGAATCGTTCCTTCGATCATCTTTTCGCAACCTACGTTCCCAAATCTGGCGAGAGTGTCAACAATCTGCTGTCTGAAAAAATCATTAATGCCGACGGGACACCCGCATCGAACTTCTCGGCGGCTGTGCAGAATTCGACCGACATCACCGGGCTCACAACCTTTCAGCTGAGCCCGACCACTCCGAAGACTCCGTTCTCCCCGTTGCCTGCCCCACTCAATGGCGGTCCTTCGAACGTGTGCATGGACAATGGGATGTGCAATCTCGGTGATGCCCGCTCGTCGGAAGACGGACTGCCCGTGCCACCGTTCACGTATTACGAGTCATTGTTGGCGGGGGGCAGCGGTCTGGCTGGGAAGGTTCCGGATGCGCGAATCGCAGGTGTGACCAACTCGGCGCCATATTCCACCCTGGGGCCTGGGCCGTTCCAACTTACCAACTCCGGTTCGTTTCCCTATATCTCCTACGCGAATAGCCCAGTGCATCGCTTCTACCAGATGTGGCAGCAGGAGGACTGCAGCGCCACCCACGCCACGCCGGCGAATCCCAGCGGTTGCTTAGGGGATCTCTTCACTTGGACAGAGGTGACAGTCGGATCCAACAACAACGGAAAACCGCAACCAGCGAACTTCAGTACGGATTACGCCCCGGGTAAAGTAACGACCGGCGAGGGCGCGACCGCAATGGGGTTCTACAACATGCAGAATGGCGACGCGCCTTATACCAAATATCTCGCGGACAACTACGCCTTCAGCGATAACTATCACCAGCCTTCAATGGGCGGGACCGGACTGGACAGCATCATGCTGTTTTTCGGCGATGCGCTCTGGTTCCAGGATCAGAACGGGAACACCGTACCGCCGAACCCCAGCGATGCGAACGGCGGCATGACGTTCCAGGGCGGACCGGTCGATGAAATTGAAAATCCAAATCCCGTAGCTGGAACCAATAATTTCTGGACGCAGGACGGCTACGGCGGGTTCGGCAACAATGGCGCCTCTACCGGTGTTTATGGCGGGGGAACTTACAGCAACTGCTCGGATACGTCACAGCCCGGCGTCGGGCCGATCGTGGCCTATCTGAATTCTATCCACGTCAATCCGAGCTGCGATCCGGGTCACTACTATCTGTTGAACAACTACAACCCCGGCTATTTCGGCGACGGCAGCAACGCTTACACCGACACAAATCCTCACAATACCCCGTTCACTATTCCACCGACCTCGCAACGCAGTATCGGCGATGTGCTGCTCGAGAATGGCGTCTCCTGGAAGAGCTATAACGATCAGTGGGACCGCTACCTCAGCGACAAGTATCAGCAAAACTACGGCACGGTAGGCGCCCTGAGCGATCAATACTGCAACATCTGCAATGGCTTCCAATACCAAACGCAGATCATGACCAACGACGCCGTGCGGACATCGCACATCGTAGATACCGACCAACTCTACCAGGACATTCACAACGGCAAGGTGCCAGCGGTATCATTCGTGAAACCGAGTGGCTGGGTGGACGGTCATCCCGCTTCCTCGAAATGGGACTTGTTCGAAGGGTTCACGAAGAAAATCGTTGACGAGGTCAAGTCAAATCCCAAACTTTGGGCCAGCACCGCAATTTTCGTCACCGTGGACGAAGGCGGCGGGTACTGGGATTCAGGTTATGTGCAGCCGCTCGACTTCTTCGGCGACGGCACGCGCATTCCATTGATCGCGGTTTCGCCGTGGACAAAACCCGGTCACATTTCCCACGACTATGCCGACCACGTCTCGATCCTGAAGTTCATCGAGCGCAACTGGAA
>Ga0075425_100006523_pt1 | contig 12237 bp, 9 predicted proteins | sample SoiMethybrSBSTD4_FD_75300 | JGI IMG/M metagenome (GOLD analysis project Ga0075425, IMG submission 75300) | Bulk soil microbial communities from a Populus tree surrounding site in Tennessee, USA - Soil MetaG P. TD hybrid SBSTD4 | ecosystem: Environmental > Terrestrial > Soil > Tree plantation...
GCGGGCCAAGAGATCGACGGACAACACGAGGCCGAGCACGATCCGCAAAAGTGCGAGACTGCGCAGGTCCACCGAAGCAAAAAGGCGCCCTACCCTGGGCAAGAGAGAAGTCCCGAGAGAAGCGTCCGACGGTTTGGCGACCGGCCGCTCGGATTCCCCGCCGGCCGACGGAACAGAACTCACGAGCGATACCTACCCCACTAGGCTCGGACTCGGCAAGCCGTCGAGCCCAAGCTGCGGAGGTCCCTCTTGCGAACGAGTCCGGTTCCTGGGAGAAGGGAAACCAATGAAAGCTATCCTCCTCGCCGCCGGGTATGCGACCCGCCTCAGGCCGCTGACCGACACCATCGCGAAGCCGCTGCTCCCCCTGGCCGGCCGTCCGATGGTCGACTACATCTACGACAAGATCGCCGAGGTCCAAGAGATCGACGCCGTTCACCTCGTGACCAACCAGAAGTTCGCCGAGGGCTTCGAAGTGTGGGCCAAAAAGCACGGCGGAAGGCTACCCATCCGCGTGCACAACGACGGAACGTCGACCAACGCCGACCGCCTGGGGGCGATCGGCGACATTCGCTTCACCGTCGAGAACGGCAAGCTAGAGGGCGAAGATCTTCTGGTCATCGCCGGTGACAACCTCTTCGATTACAGTCTCGCCGACTACGTACGCCACTGGCGGAGCAAGGGCGAAGCCGGCGCGCTCGCGCTCTACCAGTGCGACGACGTCGAGCTCGTCAAGCAATACAGCATCGTCGAGCTCGACCCCGAGGGGCGCATCACGTCGTTCATCGAAAAGCCCAAAAACCCGACGACGAAGCTCGTCGGAACCGCCACGTACATCTACCACCGCAAGCACGTCCCGTTGCTCGAGCAGTACCTGGCGGAAGGGAACTCGCCCGACCAACCGGGCCATTTCGTAGCCTGGCTGCACAAGCGGGTGCCCGTCTATGGATATCGGTTCGACGGCGGCTGGTTCGACATCGGCAACCAGCAAGAGCTCTTCAACGCCGACAACATGATGCGAGAGCGCCAGGGGATGCCTCCCCGGCTCGAGTACCAACCTACTTGAGCTGATCCCGTCGGCCGGCGGGGAACCCGACCGGCCGCTCACAAGACCGTCGGCGGCGGAGGCGGCGCGCGAAGAAAAGGCCGACGCCCGAAAGGAGACCGATGCCGGCTTCCTGGCTGCGGCGGTGGAGGAGCGTGACCTCGGGATGGTTCTCGAGGAGATCGCAGGGGGGGTTCACGTGGATGGCGGCGCGGAACGCGTTGCTCACCGGGTCCTGCGGGTTGCTCGGTTTGATTTTGAGATCGGCGGCGAGCCAGGCGCGGGGCAAGTTGGCCTCGAGCCTCGTCAACCACACGGTGTCCGGGTGCATGCCGATCATCGCGGCTGCGATGTCGGAGTACCCCTTGCAGACGAGGGAACTTGCCGCGACCGTGCCGGCCGGGGGGGCCGGACAAGTTCCGCTCGCGGGGGGCGCGCCGCCGTCCACATCCGTGCTCACCCCTTTGCAATCGTCGTAGACCATCGATGATGTGCCGAGCTTGCCGGAGATGCCCGCCGTCGAGCAGGTGTCGTTCTGAGTGGCGTTCGATTCGGCTTGCGCGAAGTAGAGATCGGTGAGGTTCGTCAGTGTCATGGGCGACGGGCCAATGGGGCCGCCCGATCCCGATCCCGATCCCGGGTTGATGCTGAAGACGATCGGTTGGTTCAGCGCGTCGACATGGGTCTTCGTGAAGCCCTTCAACTGTGAGAAGCCGGTGAGCCACACCTTGCCGCTCTCTGCCGTGAGCGCCTGGTTTCGGACGTCGGCGTAGTTCGACTGCGAGTTGGCCCAGTCCCACGAGAGCTTCGACGCGTCGATGCTCGCCGCGCCGAAGCCGTCGACTTCGTAACGACCCTCGGCAATCACGTAGAGCGTGATGGCCACGAAGTCGCCGGTGCCGGCGGCCACCATCCGCAACGGGAGCGTGGCGACGCCCCCCTCGGTGATGACGCGCACCGGCGTCATCTGCTTGATCTGCTGGCCCGGCTGGAGCCTGAGAGCGATGAAGCCGAAGCCCTCTTGAGCGTACGCGGCGAGCACCGGCTCGATGTCTTTCGGGACCGCGTAGCCGTTCATCGGCAGCCAATCGGCGAGCGCCTGCCCGCCCCCCATGACCTGCACGTAGGCGTAGGGACCGATCGACCCTTCGTGCGTCACGACGACGCCCCCCCCGGAGATCGGGCCGCCGCTCCCCCGGGGGCTGAACGACGCCGGAGCGCTGTCGGAGCTAGCTCCGCCGCACGAGCATCCGCTCCCCCCACCCGTTCGATTGAAGCAATTGAGCTGAGGCGGCGAGACCCGCCCGTTGGTGACCGTGTCGAGCGCCTCGAACCACGCGTCGGTGGATTGTTCGAGCTTCACGTTACCTTTGATGGGCAGAACCCAAGAAAACTCGGTCGGGTTGCCGGAGTACCGGATCTGGTCCCAGAGGACGGTCCGCGTGCCCGACGTCGCGAACGCCATGCGATGACCGGTCACGACCGTCGACATCGTGACGCTGTCGCTGGGTGGGTGAAAACACCCCCCGCACGCATGTGCCTCCTTGGACTGTGCCAAGACCAACAAGGGTGACAAAAATGTCACACCCAATGCGGACCCAAGTCTCATGGAACCCTCCAAATCGGCGGAAGCTGCGTTCCCTTAGGCAAGGGGCGTGCTAGGCGCGGGGCCCACTCGGGCCGAGCCTCTTTTTTAGCACGGATTCAGCTCTCCGGTTCGGGCGCGCCCCCCGTTCGGGCCACGTCCTCGGGTTTGATCTTGTCGGGGTTCATGCCGCGAGCGCGGCGGGCCATCGAAGGAAAGAGCTCGTCCATCGGCGGGGGATCCCCTTTGATGAAGCGCAGGGGGTTCACCCGCGCGACGACGAAGGTGCGAAGGTAGGGGCTCTTGAAGCCGCGCGCTTTCAGCTTCTCGATCGCCTCACCGACCGCATCGTCGAATTCGAGCACGAGACCGGCGCGGCGCTCGCGCTCGGGGATGCCCGCCGCCACCCGCTTTTTTTGCCACGCGTCAACCTTGCGCAAGACGGGGTAGTAAGCGCCGCCGGAAAGGCGAGGGCGTTTCTCGTAACCGAAGCCGAGCGTGATGAGCGCGGGCTCCTCGAACTCGAGCGCGTACGATTCTTCTTCGTCCCCCTCGAGGCGCGCGAGCTCACGGTAGAGCCGGACGACTTCGATGGCCTTTTCGCGAAGGTTGTAGGCTTTCTCGATGTTGAGCGCGAGGATCTGGTAGGCGACCTCGTGCTCGGGCACGAGAAGAGCGACGGCCGTCTTGGCGCCCAGCTCTTTCAATGCCGTCAGCCGGTGGTTGCCGTTGGGCGTGAGGTAGCGCCCGTTCTCGTCGTCGCGCACGACGATGAGCGGATCCAAAAAGCGCTTGGTCTTGTCCATCGCGACGGTCAACCGGCGCACGTGGGCGTCGGACACTTCGCGCTGGTAGGGCGTCGGCTCGATGCGCTCGACGGGGAGGGCGACGAACATGAGCTCGTGTCCCCCGAGCGGCTCGCGGTACGACGCCAGCACCGCGCCCCCGTCCGAGCGAACCTTGTCCGAGAGGGCCGTGACGCTGGCCGACGGTTCCGCGACGGCGAGCTCGGACGCCGTGAGCCCGGTCGGCTCGAGCTTCACGCCGCGCCGTTTTCGCGTCCCCGGAGCTTTCGTCTTCGCAGCCGCCTTCGCCTTGCCCACGGCTCCCCTCCTACCATCACACTCGGCCGATGCACAGGTCCCCAAGGCCGACGAGTCGCCGCCGACGGTGAGCCTCTGAGACTTCACGGAGGGCGAAGTCAGATCCAACGACGAAGCGCAGTTCGCCGAGCTCGGCCCGTGCAAAAAAATGACGCCTGGTGGGCTCGCACGAAACTTAAGCGGGCTTTAAGTTTCGTGCGAGGCCATTTGGAGGTAGGCGAAATGGACGTAACACGCCCAAAATCGCGCCTTCACAGCAAGCCGGACAAAGACTGAGGAGACACCGGCGATCCTAACAACCCCGAAAGATCAGAACTGTTGCGCTTCGGTCGACTCCTCGAGGGCGAGCGTCGACGCTTCGCCCGCCGAGATGACTTCGGTCACCTGATCGAAGTACCCGGTCCCGACTTCGCGCTGATGGCGCGTGGCCGTGTAGCCGTTGGTCTCGGCGGCGAACTCGGCTTCTTGCAACTCCGAGTATGCGGCCATGCCGCGGTCCCTGTACCGCCGTGCGAGCTCGAACATCCCGAAGTTCAGCGCATGAAAGCCGGCGAGCGTGACGAACTGGAACCGATAGCCCATCTGTCCGAGCTCGACTTGAAACTTCGCGATCGTGGAGGAATCGAGCTTCTTCTTCCAGTTGAAAGACGGCGAGCAGTTGTAGGCGAGTAGCTTGCCGGGAAACTTCGCGTGGACTTCCTCGGCGAAGCGACGCGCCTCCCCGAGGTCGGGCGTCGAGGTCTCGCACCAGAGGACATCGGCGAAGGGGGCGTACGCGATCGCTCTCGCGATGGCGCAGTCGAGGCCGCCGTTCAGACGATAGAAACCCTCCGGCGTGCGCTCGCTCGACTCGATGAAAGGACGATCGCGTTCGTCCACGTCCGACGTCAAGAGCTTCGCGCTGTGGGCATCGGTGCGCGCCACGAGGATCGTCGGCACCCCCATCACGTCCGCCGCAAGGCGCGCGGCAGTGAGCGTGCGAATGAACTGGCAGGTCGGAATCAAGACTTTGCCACCCATGTGGCCGCATTTTTTCTCGGACGCGAGCTGATCCTCGAAATGGACTCCGGCGGCTCCCGCCTCGATCATCGACTTCATGAGCTCGAACGCATTGAGGGGCCCGCCGAACCCCGCCTCGGCGTCGGCCACGATGGGAAGAAACCAGTCGTGCTCGGCGCGCCCCTCGGCCCGCTCGATCTGGTCGGCGCGCACGAGCGCGGCGTTGATCTTCTTGACCACGTTGGGAACGCTGTCGACCGGGTAAAGGCTCTGGTCCGGGTACATCTGGCCCGCCGAGTTGGCGTCGGCAGCAACCTGCCAGCCGCTCAGATAGATTGCCTTGAGACCCGCGCGCGCCATCTGCACCGCCTGGTTGCCGGTGAGCGCGCCGAGAGCCGCCACGTACTCCTCGGTGCGTAGCAGGTGCCAGAGACGCTGCGCGCCGAGCTCGGCCAGCGTATGCCGGATGACGATCGAGCCCCTGAGCCGCTCGACATCGGCCTGCGCGTAGGGGCGGACGATGCCAAGGAAACGATCGGGATCGGGGGTCTCGGTCGGAAGGGAACGTATCATTCTGCGGGCCAACGACGACATGACATCCTCCATTGCAATTGACAAAAGACTCACTCCCCCAACTCGAGAAGCCTCTCGTAGGCGGGGAGCGTGAGAAACTCTTCGAATTCATCCGCGATGGCGAGACGCTCGAAGAGGACGCTCGCGTCGCCGAGACGCCCTGGATGAGCGCCTTTCTCGCACGCCACCCAGATCATCATCGCAGCCTCTTGCCGGACGAGCGACTTGACGCGCGCCTTGGTGACCACGTCGCCGTTGTCGAGCGTTGCCCCGTGCCGGACCCACTGCCAAACTTGGGCGCGCGAAATCTCGGCGGTCGCCGCGTCCTCCATCAAGTTGAAAAGCGGAACGCAGCCATTGCCGCGGAGCCACGCCTCGAGATAGAGGATGCCGACGCGAATGTTGTGATGGAGCCCGGCCTCGGTCCTGTTGCCCCGAGGCACCTCGAGCAGGTCGCGCGGCCCGACGCGCACGTCGTCTCGTTGACGATCGATCTGGTTGGGGCCTGCCATGTGCTCGTCGAACACGGCGCGGGCGAGTGGGACGAGCGCAGGATGCGCGACCCAGGTGCCGTCGTGCCCGTTCTTGACCTCGCGGAGCTTGTCGGCGCGCACCTTGTCGAGCGCTCGCTCGTTGGCGATCGAGTCCCCGCGAATGGGGATCTGAGCCGCCATGCCCCCCATCGCGTGGGCGCCGCGACGATGGCACGTCTTGACGAGAAGCTCGGTGTACGCGCGCAAAAACCCCTTGTCCATCGTGACCTCGGCGCGGTCGGGCATCACGAAGGCGGCATCGCCGCGCAATTTCTTGATGAAGCTGAAAATGTAGTCCCATCGCCCGCAGTTCAGCCCCGCCGAGTGGTCCTTTAGCTCGTACAGGATCTCGTCCATCTCGAACGCGGCCGGCAGGGTCTCGATGAGCACCGTCGCCTTGATGGTGCCGATCGGAAGTCCGAGCGTGCGCTCGGCGTGGACGAAGACGTCGTTCCAGAGACGAGCTTCTCGGTGGCTCTCGAGCTTCGGCAGGTAGAAGTACGGACCGGTGCCCGATTCTCGAAGTGCTCGAGCGTTGTGGAAGAAATACAGGCCGAAGTCGACGAGCGCGCCCGGGATCGAAAGCCCGTCCAGCATGAAGTGGCGTTCGGGCAGGTGAAGACCGCGCGGTCTCACGAACAGAACGGCCGGCCTCGGACCGAGCTCGTAGGTCTTTCGGGTGTCGGGCGATTCGAAGCGAATGGTTCGACGGACGGCGTCCATCAAGTTCAGCTGCCCCTGGATCAGATTGTCCCAAGTCGGAGTCGTCGCGTCCTCGAAGTCCGCCATGTACACGTTCGCCCCGGAGTTCATCGCATTGATGATCATCTTTCGGTCGACTGGACCGGTGATCTCGACACGGCGATCGGCGAGGTCCGACGGCAAAGGAGCGATGGTCCAGCTCCCATCACGTACGTCTCTCGTCTCAGGCAAAAAGTCGGGCCGCTCGCCGGCGTCGAACCGAGCCTGCCGGTCGTTGCGCAAGGCAAGAAGATCGGCGATGCGTCCGCGGAACCTTCGTCCGAGCTCGGCGACGAACTGAACCGCCTCGGGTGTGAGCGCCCGCTCATAACCGGGCTGGTGGTGCGCGTGGAGAACGACGTCGTTCGGCAGGAAGTGAGCAGCGCTCATGTGGGGCCTCGTAAGACGCAGCTTGGCGCCGAACCGGCCCGGCGGTCAACCGTGTAAAGGTCGCAAGTTGGTGCGATTTGTAACGGAAAGTCAAGCAAAGTAGGTAAAGTTGTAAATGCTGTCAAAGCGACGTTGTGATAGACCGGATAGACCGCGGTAGATCGCGAAAGGAGGCGTCCGGCGATGCGAGCGGAGAAACGGGAGAAGACGACGCGGCTCGGCGCGAAGGTGCGAGGGCTTCGCCGTCGCGAGAGTTTGAGTCAAACCGATCTTGCCGAGCGACTCGGCATCTCACCGAGTTACCTCAACCTGATCGAGAACAATCATCGCCCGCTTCCGGCACCGTTGCTCATCCGACTGGCGCAGCTCTTCGGCGTCGAGCTCTCCGCGTTCGCGGACGACGAAGACGGCCGGCTCATGACGGCGCTGTTCGAAGCCCTCGCGGATCCGCTCTTCGAGGGGCAGGACGTGCTCTCCACGGAAGTTCGCGAGCTCATCACGACGAGCCCCGCGATCGCGAGGGCCGTCCTCACGCTTTATCGCTCCTACCATCAAGCAAGGGAATCGGCCGAGACGCTGTCGGCGCGCCTGTTCGAAGGCGAGAGGCAGACGGGGCTCGATCTGTCGCACGTTTCCTCGGAAGAGGTCGGCGATCTGATGCAGCACCACATGAACTACTTCCCCGAGCTCGAGCAGGCGGCCGAGGATCTGTGGCGCGATGCGCAGCTCAAGGGCGACGACGTCTACCCGCGTCTCATCAAACATCTCAAGGAAGCGCACGGCGTGAAGGTGCGCATCGCCCGATCGCAAAAGGGAGAGACCACGCTTCGGCGCTTCGACCCCGACAAGAAGGTCCTGGCGGTCTCCGAGCTTCTTCCGACCCGCTCGCGCAAGATGCAGCTGGCTTGTCAGATTGGCCTATTGTCCCTTCGATCGGTTCTCGATCGACTGACCGCGAGCCCGCTGCTCACGACCGACGATTCGCGATCGCTCGCTCGCGCCGCGCTAGCCAACTACTTCGCGGCGGCGGTGCTCATGCCCTACGACGCGTTTTTGCAAGCCGCTCAAGAGCAACGCTACGATCTCGACGTCATCGGGCGACGCTTCGGCGTCGGGTTCGAACAGGTCGCCCACCGGGTGACGACGCTTCGAAAACCGCGCGCCGAGGGGGTTCCATTCCACATGATTCGCATCGACGTCGCCGGGAACATCTCCAAGCGCTTCAGCGCGTCGGGGATCCCGATGGCGCGGTTCAGCGGTGCTTGCCCGCGGTGGAATATCTTCGCGGCGTTCTCGACGCCCGGCATGGTTCGCATCCAGCTGTCGCGTATGCCCGACGGCGCGGCCTACTTTTGCATCGCGCGCACGGTGCAAGCCGACAGTCACGGTTTTCACGCCCATCCGCGCATTCACGCCATCGGCCTCGGCTGCCCGGTCTCTCGGGCTCGAGAGCTCGTCTACTCGGACGGGCTCGATCTCGACAACCCCGACGGGTTCGTGCCGGTAGGGGTCACCTGCCGCCTCTGCGAACGCACCGATTGCGAGCAACGGGCGTTTCCGTCCATCCGCCATCCACTGCGGATCGACGAGAACGTGCGCGGCGTGTCGCTTTACGCGACGGTCGGCGCCGAAACCATGGAAGATTGACGCTGACCGACAAACGACCACAAGAGCCGCCGTCGTAGCCTCAAGCTCGACGAAGATCGATCCGTACGATCTGCCATGTCGCGCCGCTCTCTAGGACCCTCGAAGGATCTCGCCCTTACGCTCCCCCCTCGAACCACGCGAAGCCCGAAGCTCCCGCGCGGCACGAGCCTCGCGCCCGGACGGTATGCAATCATCTTACAGTCGGACGAGTCGCGAAACCTCCCATCCAAGCGCATGAGCCGCCGCCCGAAAGCGACGGGCAAGCCCGGCCGCTGACACCGACCCGGGCGCGCTAGAGCAACGACGCGCTCTTCACGTAGTCGAGCTGGGGAAATGTTGCCTTGAGGTACGTGTTGCCGCCGGTCTGGACCTTGGCTGCTTCGGGGGCGGCGCTAGATTCGACTCTCTTGAGCGCGTCGATGACATTCATTCCCTGGATGATCCTGCCGACCGGCGCGTAGCCGACCTGGTCGAGGTCGCGGTTCGCCTTCAGGTGAATGACGAGCGGACCCCAGCGAGCGTTGGGCCGCGCCTTGGCGAAGGCGACGTAGCCTCGATCGTTCGGTTGCTTGGGCGGATCGTCCTTGATCGCCGACTCGTGCCACGCAGCCGACACTTCCGGATTGCCGCTGATGCCGAACTCGGCCGTGGAGCCGTCCACTTTGTAGAAGGCGACGTCGGTGTAGTAGCCAATCTTGACGAGGTTGTACAAGCGCTCGGCGCCGAGTGGCGCCCAAGCGCGGTTGACTTCGACGACGAAGTCCCCTTTGTCGGTCGAAAATTTCACCTTGAACTTTTCGGGAGCTTGCTCGTTGGTGAGCGTGGGGTTGAGAAGTGCGGGGTTGAAAGAGGCGTCGATGCAAGCGCTGTTCTTCGCGGCGCACTTGTGCTGGTTCTTGCAGAGCTCGGAGCGGCCGCAGTCGGCGTCCGAGCCGACGACGCAGATGCCATCCTTCGCCGTGCAGAAGCCGGATGCCTTGCACGCCGCCCCGCGCGCACAATCGTCGTTCGTCGCGACGATGCACTTTCCGTCCTTCGCCGTGCATTGCCCGGTCGAACCACACCCCATCGACTGCACGCAATCGGCATTCGATCCGACGACGCATCGACAAGGCTCGGGATTACATAGCCCGGTGCAGAGTCCCAGCTTTTTGCAGGGATCGTCCTTTTTGCATGTATCGGTGAGCTCGCGCTCCTTCTCTTCGCGGGTCTGGCACGAAGGCAACAGGGCGAGCGCGAGCACGGCGGCAACCAAAACGCGGGCGCATGCGGTCATGGGGGCCTCCCAGTGGTAGGGGCTGCACTATAGTACACGCCGAAGATGGAGAGAACTGCGGAAGCGACTGCGCATCGTGTGGCGACGCTCGATGCTCTAGGCGCTATTGCCCTCTGGAGCACGCTCGCCGCCGTCGGCGTCAAGCTGAAGAACGTGCCGCCGTTCTTCCTCGTCGGCACAGCGCTGCTCATCGGCGCGATTTGCGGCGCGCGGGGGTTGCGGCCGCGAGGCATTCGCCCCGAAGTGCTGCTGCTCGGCGTTTACGGTCTTTTCGCATACCACTTCTGTCTCTTCGTCGCGCTTCGCCTCGGTCCGCCGGTTGAAACCAACCTCATCAATTACTTGTGGCCGCTGCTGATCGTGGTGCTGAGCCCGCTCGTCGTGCCGGGTACGACGCTCGGACCGCGTCACGTCGCAGGCGCGCTTCTCGGCTTCGCCGGAGCCGCCCTGCTCGTGACCGGCGGCAAGCTCGACGCCGCAAGCGAGCCGCGGATCGGCCATGCCTTCGCTCTGGCGGCCGCGGTCATCTGGTCGACGTACTCGCTCTTGACCAAGCGCGTCGGCAACTTCCCCACGTCGAACGTCGCCGTGTTTTGCCTCGTGTCCGGCGTGCTGTCACTCGTGTGCCATGCGCTCTTCGAGGAGCGCTACATGCCTCTCGCGTCCGACGTGCCTTACCTCGTTTGGATCGGCGTGGGACCCATGGGAGCCGCGTTCTACCTCTGGGATCGCGCGCTCAAGCGTGGGGACCCGCGCGTCATCGGGACGCTCGCGTACCTGGCGCCGCTCATGTCCACGCTGCTCATCGCCGCTTTCGGCGAAGGACGCATCACGGCGGTGTCCGCGCTTTGCATGGCGATGATCGTCGGGGGCGCCTGGCTCGGAGCAGGCTCGCGCGCGCCGGCATCGCCGCGAGCGCGAGCCCTCTTTTGAGCCTTTCAGAGATTGAGCGCGGCGCCCAACATCAGCGACCATCCGCTCGTCGGATGGGTGACGCCGCCATTGAACGCGCTATTGAACGCGTCTCCGCCGAAACCGAACGCCGGCCGGTATGCTGCATCGAGCGACAGCTGGAAGATCTCGACGACTTCGTAGGCGATGCCGGCGCCGAGCGGCGTCTCGAAAAAGTGACCTGACGCCGCCGGCGAAGTGAACGAGCCAAAACTCAGCGTGTAGCTTGCCCATGCGTAGCCCACGCCGGCGAAGGCGTAAGGCTTGTAACTGCCCGGAATCGGCAGCATCAGACGGGCGCGAAGCCCGAGGGTATTGAAAACGGCGTCGGCAGACCCGAGCGCGGGACTATCGGCGGACGAGAGCTCGTAATGCAGGTAGTACGGGCCGAACTTGATGAGGGGCAAGAGGTCCACTTCTCCGTGAGCGCCGTAGCCGAGCCCGAGCTTCAAGTTGTTCGGCGAGTCGGCCGTGCGTTTCACGAGACCCCCCTCGGCCCCCACGTTGATGAGAGCTTCGGCTCGCTTGGGCACGAAAAGAAGGGCAAGTGCGAAAACAAGGTACGAAACGATTCTCGTTCGGTGCATCGAAGCTCCTCCGGGATCGCCGAGCAAGAGAGGCAGGTATTTGGGAGAACCTAGTCCGGCCCCTCGCGCGTGGCAAACGCCCCAACCAGGTGTAAGACTGTGGTCGTATGCGTGCGACGGTGACCCATCGGCTCGTCTTTGGCCTCGTCGCCGCCCTAGCGTCCACCGGCTGCCAGTCGAAGGCGCCCGCTTCGAGCTCGGCTCCGTCTGCCGCCTCCGCGGCCCCCAGCTCGCTCAAGCTCGGCGCGCCGATCGGCGCTACCGAGAGGGTCCCGCTCGCCAGCATCGCGAAGGACACCGCGAAGTACGCGAACAGGGCCGTCACCACCGAGGGGCGCGTCACCTCGGTTTGTCAGGCGATGGGGTGTTGGATGGAGATCGCCGACCCGGCGGGCGAAGCGCACGTGCGAATGAGCGGGCACAGCTTCTTCGTTCCGAAGAGCGCCGCGGGTCGACGCGCCGTCGTTCGAGGGACCGTGCTGGCGAAACCGGACAACGGCGAGTGCGAGCAAGAGGCTCTCGAGGCCACGGGAAAGCCGGTCAAGGTCGAGCTCGACGCGACTGGGGTCGAGCTATTGTAGCTTTTACCGTCCGAGCTCGTTGACGACGATGGCGACGATGACGAGCGCAACGGTCAAGGCCAGCGCGAGGAGCACGAGCAACGGCACGTTGCTCTTTTTTGGCGTTACGATCGGATCGTCAGAAGCCTCGATCTTCGGCCGGATGACGGGAGCGTGCCACACGGCGCCGCGCGGAGGCATCCAGGGCGCCCTGGGCGAACGACTGGGGGGGGCCGCTGGCGATCCC
>Ga0075425_100006524_pt1 | contig 12237 bp, 11 predicted proteins | sample SoiMethybrSBSTD4_FD_75300 | JGI IMG/M metagenome (GOLD analysis project Ga0075425, IMG submission 75300) | Bulk soil microbial communities from a Populus tree surrounding site in Tennessee, USA - Soil MetaG P. TD hybrid SBSTD4 | ecosystem: Environmental > Terrestrial > Soil > Tree plantation...
CTGGGCTTCTCCAACCCCAATTCGAACCGCATCATGAAATCGACCCACGCCTTTGGCCGCTCGCTCAACGCGTGAACAACCGGCGCAATTTGTTCGGCGGGCAGTCCGTAACCGCGAAACACCTGCGCTACTTCTTCCATCTCCTCTTCCGGAATCTCGGCTACTTCGCTCTGCTCTCGACGTTGCTCGCTTGCATAATGTTCCGCATCGCTCTTCGCAGCCAGATAGCCTCCAAGACCCATCGCGATCGAACCCGCGGCTATCTCGGCAAGACCTGCTGTAACGATAATTCCATTAGAATCGATCGCGCCCGACAGTCCCGCCGCCAACGCAAACGGTACAGTGAGTCCGTCCGACATCCCGATGACTATATCGCGGACGGTATCGCTGGCGGTGAAGTGTCTCTCTTTGTGGTGTCTTCGTGGCATTCACGCTCCGTAGGTACGAAAGAGGTTTGCGTCAATAACGCCCTATCATGCCCGCATCGATGCGCGACCGCAATGCGGACGTGTCCTCGTCACAAGAATCCTTAACGAGTGACCATTGCGTGCGAAATGGACCGCAGCGGGAGTCAAACGCCGGTGCCCAGTTTTGAGGCAGATCCGCTTTACTTTTGCGACTTTGATGAATATGCTGTCGCAGTCGAAAGCGTGGCAAGTTGGCGCCGGCGGGAGTAGGTTGACGCCACGCTGCTTAGACATTTGGGGGCAAATAATCCTGCCGGTCTCAATTCCGTTGTATCTTGATAACTCTGAATCGACAAGCCTCTCTGGCCGTGGGCAGGTCTATCTACGGTTGGCTCGGCACAATTCTGTCCTGGCCTAATCGACCCGGCGCTGCCGGATCTGCGTTCGTGGAAGGAAACAGATGAAAAGGAACTCAGCTATTTTTTCGTTCCTGGCTGCATCGGCTCTGTTTTTGATCCCGGTGACTCTCCTGATAAAAACCGATTCGAGCGTTGCTCGTGTTGAATCCTCAGCCGCAAAGATTGCTCGCCTGGGCGACCGCGCCACGGTTCATGCCGCGGGCAAAGGCAGTCCCAAAATCAATCTCACAGATGGACGCGAGTTAGTCACATCCTACGATGGATCCGAATCCGCTCAGCGTCTTCTGCGAGAGGATCTTGTCCAGCCGCTTGCAACCGCATCATCCGATTTTGACGAAGATGGAGTTCCAGATCTGGTGATTGGATATGCCGCGCCGACCGGCGGGTTGATAACCTTTCTGAGAGGCAACATCGACTCGCTGAATCCGAACGCATCCGAAGCAAAGACACGTAAGGCTAGCGGGACGTTCTCGGATGCTCCGTTCCTTTCGCCTGGACGCGCCTTCGAAACAACGAGACCAATCGACTTTATCGCAAGCGGTGATTTTGATGCCGACGGGCACGCGGATATCGTGACCGCATTTCGCGGTGGTCACGGTCTCAGTTTTTTCCAGGGTGATGGACACGGCAGCTTCACAGAACGTAGAAGAATCGAAGTGCCGGGCGGCATAACGGCGCTGATCTGCGGTGAGGCGTTTCGTGCTGATGGCCTCGCCGATTTGGTTGTAGCCGTCTCGAGTTCGAACGGTTCACAGGTTCTGGTTTATCGAGCCGCCGCTGGCGCGCTCAGTGCTGCCCCTGAAGCTTACCCGATACGAAACGTCGTCTCAGGTCTAGCCCTCGGTCGTTTCGATCAGCGCCACCTGGTGAATATCGCCGTGGCCAACGGTCGCGAGTTGGATATCATTTCCGCTCCGACACTCGGAAGTCAGACCAAAAAAGCCAAAAAGAACAAAGCTTCGATTGAGCGAAGATCCTTTCCGTACGCAATCAAGTCGCTGTTGATCGGCGACTTCAATGGAAATCAGGTTGATGATCTGGCGCTTCTATCAAATGACGGGTCGGTTCACGTAGTCAGCCGCCCTGCAACCCAACAACCGAACATCGAAGCGGGATCTCGCATCGGAGAATGGTCGGATAATCGATTGGGCGGATCGTGGTCCGGAGCGCAGACACTGGTTCGCGCGAGAATGTCCAGCCTTCCTGCCGATAGCATCGTGGTGATCGATGCTACAAATCACCAACTCCAGGTACTCACATCGACAGTCAGAGGCCAGGCGTTTCAGTCTTCGATGACGACGTCAGCTCTGGAAGTCGAGGACGCTCCGTTAGCTGTGTTGCCGATGCGCTTGAACGACGACGCTCTCAGCGACCTGGTGATTCTGCGCAACGGACATGCCTCGCCGTCGATGGTGATTACCGCACCCGCCGTCGCATTCACCGTAATGAACACGAATGATATGGGAGCCGGCTCTCTCAGACAGGCGATCATAAACGCAAACGGAACGGGTGGCGCCGACATGATTACCTTCAACATCGGGTTCGGCGGAGTTCAGACGATCACCCTCGCCTCTGCACTACCTGACATCACTGAAGCTGTAATGATAGACGCAACAACTCAACCAGGATTCGCAGGGACTCCGCTTATCCGTTTGGATGGATCGGGGCTAGTTCTTGGCGAGAGCGGCCTGACGGTGACGAGCGGCGGAACTACGATAAAGGGCCTGGCGATTGTCTCATTTCCGGGAAATGGCATCTCAATAAACACCGCTGGAAACGATACTGTCCAGGGCAACTTCATCGGGACTGCAGATGGCGTCGCTGCTCTGCCGAACGGCGGAGACGGAGTGCTGATCGATGGAGTAGGTAGTGTAACAGTCGGCGGAACCACTTTAGCAGATTCCAATGTGATTTCCGGTAACCAGGGAACGGGCGTTGAAGTGACGAACGGAGGAGCACTCTGTTCTATTCAAGGGAATCTCATCGGTACCACCGCCGCCGGTAGCGCCGCGCTCGCCAATGGTGGAGGCGTCAGCATTAACGGCGCTTCTGTCAATTGCACGGTAGGAGGTACAACTGTCGGTGCAGGGAATCTCATCTCGGCAAATTTCAGCGGTGTTGGAATATCAGGCAACGGCACATCCGAAAACCTTGTACAGGGCAATAGAATTGGCACCAACTCGACGGTATCGGCAGGAATCCCTAACAGTTTCGGCGTGTTTATCTCCAACGGGGCCGACGATGCGGTTGTCGGCGGCACCGACCCAGGCGCAGGTAACATAATCGCCTTCAATACAACCACTGGTGTGCTCGTCTTATCTGGAGCGGGCCACTCGATTCAGCACAACTCGATATTCTCAAACGGCTTCGGCATCGATTTGATCGATGACGGAGGACCCACCCCGAATGATTCGTGTGACACAGATACTGGTCCAAATAACATCCAAAACTTCCCAGTCATCGCGTCCGCGGTGTCTAACGCTAGCACCACGTTTATCACCGGAAGCCTCGACAGCACACCAAACAGCAACTTCACGATCGAGTTCTTCTCGAGTTCCACTTGCGATCCATCCGGGTTCGGGCAAGGTCAGGTGTTCATCGGATCGCTCCTTCTAAACAGCGGCGGCGAATGCGTTACTCCATTCAGCGTGACCCTTCCGGTACCGGTCGTGCCTGGCAGAGTCATTACCGCCACCGCAACGAATGCTACGCTGGACACATCTGAGTTTTCAGCTTGCTTTGCTGTTATTTCAGGCAGCCCACCCTGCACCACCATCTGCCCGGGAGACCTTTCTGTTGCCACGCAGCCGACCGACAATTTCTGCGGAACCCTGGTCGCATACCCGCTACCCACCACGACGGGCTCGTGCGGACCGGTTGCCTGTGCTCCACCGCCTAACTCTTTTTTCAGAGTAGGCTCAACAGTCGTCAATTGTACTGTCGATGACGAAGCAGCGTGTTCCTTTAACGTAAATGTATTCGATCAAACTCCGCCGAAATTCGACTGCCCGTCAGCGTTCACGGCTTCGGCGCCTCCGGGCAGGAATTCTGCAACAGTAAACTATCCGGTTAGCGTGACCGACAACTGCGCCGTCGCGAGCGTCAGCTGCGATCATCCATCCGGGTCCACATTCCCAATTGGAAGCACGCTCGTAACATGCACCGCGTTCGATAACGCCGAGAACTTCAATCGCTGTTTCTTCTTTGTGACCGTGTTTGATTCTGAAGCGCCGGTTATTCGGTGCCCTGCCGACGTAAACGTACAACCCACAGGATCCCAAACTGCTGTAGTCGTCAACTACCCGCCGCCAACCGCAACGGATAATCAACCAGGCGTGACCGTGCAGTGCGTGCCGCCATCCGGGTCTAGTTTCCCGATCGGATCCACCCGAGTCACTTGTACCGCTACAGACGTCGACAACAACAGATCGAGTTGTTCGTTCGCTGTCTTGGTCGGCCCGGCACCAGTAAAAGTGACAATTCCCGGAGGCAAACCGGCCATCGAGTTCAAGGCCAAGCCTTCACGCAAACCGCCGAAGCCAGCCAAGAACCCCTGCGCTACATTCTCGATCGACAACAGCGGGTTCTCGACTGTTGTCCTGACGCTCGACTCGATCATGCGCACCGGTGCTGATGTCGACAACGGCCGCATTACCGATACGAATGATTCTCGTTACTTCACTCTGGCAGTCGGTGATGCTTTGACGCCACTGGACATCGGAGGAACGATCTCGCTTCCGCCGTTACAGTCGCAGACGCTGTGTCTCAAGTTCAACGCTCTGATCCCGGCACTCGCCGGTAAAACAACCGGCCTTGCGGCAGCCAACGTACTGCCCGACACAGTGACTTCCAAGCTGGTCTTTCGACCAAACACTGGCGGTACTCTTCCGGTTCCGATCGTTGGCCAGGTTTCCACCGCGGTGACGTTGATCAATAAGGACAATCCGCGCGCTCCTGCCGAAGTGATTTTCAGTCGCAACGGCGACGAGATCACCGTTTCATACGCGGTGTTCGATTCGAATCTCGACGTTACAAAAGCGAAGTACGAGTTTCTCGACGACGCAGGTCAGGTAGTCGCTGGTCCCTTCGAGATCGACCTGGCCGGACCCATCAAATCGGCGAATCTGGTCAAAGGTCAGAGCTTCGAGGTAGATCAGAAATTCAGCGGCGCAAGCAGCAACGAGAATGCGACTCGAGTCCGGCTGACGGTCTTCGACGGCGAGACAAGCACTGAGTCGTCTGCTGCTTCTTCCGTGACGCTTTCGGGAGGCACAACGATACAATTGATGAACGTCGGAGGGCGGGTTACAGTATACCCACCAGCGATAGAGTTAGTCCCGCGACATCCATAATTAAGAACAAGGATCACTTAGAAGGAGTTCCAGGAGGATCTACGCCATGACCAAACAGATTGTGATCGGGTTGATAGCGATCTTGATTCTGTGTGCCTGCGCAATTCCGCCGGCAGCCCGCGCCGCCGACCATAACTCCGATCTGGATAAACCCATTCGACTCTATGCATCGGAGCTTTTCGGACCGATTGGCGCAATAAGGCTGAACGCTCTAAGCGAACCTTCGGCGGCCATCAATGGCCGTGTTGCTCGCGGCGATGAACAAATCTGGGGCGGCGAGCTTATACAATCGATCGCCAACAGAACCGTCAGAGTTACGATGGATTCGATCGGTCGACTCGTCCTTTCACCCGGGACTGCGGTCCGAGTGGCCGCTTCGCGTTCTTCAGCTGGCGACGCGAGCAGCGAAGTGCTGGTAGCCACGCTGATGTCTGGCGCTCTCAAAGTCGAATTGAACGACGGCGCGGCGGCTTATGTCGAAGCTGGATTTTCCAGATTGACCGCATCGAAAGGTGTGAGCTTTAGCGTCAGAGTGGAGGATGGTCGAGCATGGGTGAGCGAGGCCTCCGGTGAAGTCAGAATTCAGGATCAGCAGGTACCGCAGGACGTTAATATTCGTCAGGTAGATGATCTCGGTCGTCCTGTGGCATCGGGATCACAATTCAGCGTGAGGGCTCGCAGCACGCGTCAGGTTCAAGTACAGGTAACCGACAAGAACGACAAACCGCTTCCGGATCTCCCGGTGCTGTTCAGCCTCGGCAACCCGTGTCTTGGGTCACTCGGCGTTGCCGGTCTTTCGCTGACGCAAAAGACCGATAACCGTGGCATCGCGACCGTCCCGCTTGTAGTCGGCGCAGTAAAATGCGCGGCTTCGATTGTAGCCAAGGTGGAAGGCACCAACGCTTCGGTGACCATCAGTGCCAAGGTCGCCACGACCGTCGGATTCTGGAGCCCTACAAATACCGCGTTGGTAGCTGCGGGCGCCGCGACGGCTGGAGTGGTGACTGGAGTCGTTGTCGCCAACTCGGGTAGCAGCAGCAAGCCCATAACGCCTGTTCCGCCGCCCGGGATAAAGCCGTAATCGTTTAATCGTCGTCGCCCTCCGAGACCGTAAGCCGGATTACTCAGCGGGCGGCGATTTGTTTGTGATGCCAGCGTGGCCCATCTATAAGAAAGCTTCAAAACACAACGGAGATGTAGCATGTCCAGATTCTCGATACTTCGTTTCGCATCTATTGCCATCATTGTTTCCGCAACGTTGGTGCCTTCAGGAATGCGCTCGGTGCGAGCGCAGACTCAGGAGCGCGGGTTAAAAATAAAGGTCGGAGTCACCAACGGCGAATCCAACCAGGGAGCACCGGTCGGATTGTGGGCGGTGATCATCGGTGTTTCGCGCTATCAATACGGCGATCAGGACCTCGATGGCAATCACATCTCCAATCTCAAACACGCGGCCGATGATGCCGAAGCGATGAATGATTTCCTGAGGAGCCCCGAGGGAGGCGGCTTCAAAGAAGACCACATCTTTATGCTCCAGGATGAGAGCGCCACAAAGGCAAACGTGATCGTGGCTCTTGGGAAGCTGAAACAGGCTAAACCAAACGATTTCTTTGTAATCTACATCGCCGCTCACGGCGGCGTGATTCCTTACACCGATCCGCAGACAAACACTTCGCGAGACGTACCTTACTTTTTGCTCTACGACACCGATCTGCGAGATCCCGAGAAGACTGCGCTGAGAATGGAGGCATTTCGACAAACGGTGGATTCGCTTTCCGCCAAGAAGGGTCTCGTTCTTTCCGACACGTGTTATAGCGGAGGCGTTCAGTTAATCGGCAGAGGCGTGGACGATTCCCAGGTCGCAAACCAGCGGTACCTCGATTTGATGAACAAGATTCCAGCCGGCGTGGGGTTTATTTCCGCCGCGAGGCAAACCGAACGATCTTATGAAAAGGACGACTTCAATCACGGAGTTTTCACTTACTGTCTGGTCGAAGGTCTGAGCGGGACAGCTGATACGAACGAGGACGGCAAGGTCACGTTTGACGAGATAGTTCAGTACCTCGATGAGCGCGTGCCGCAGATGACCGGCAACAAGCAACACCCGTTTGCGAATACGACTGCGGTTGAAGCGAACTACCTCGCACTCTCAGTTGTCACCTATGCCAACCTCGCCTCGAAGGGTGCGAAAGGCGGATTTGGTCTGCTCAAAATTCGCGTGCCTGATCTCGACGGCGTCGATGTAGCCATCGACGATAAACCTGAAGCGACGCTGGAAAAGGGCGTCGTTCGGTCATTCAGAGTTCCGGCCGGCGACCATCGCCTGGTGTTCAAGAAAGCAAGCACTACGCGCGAATGGCCGACACGCGTCGAGGCCGGCAAGAGCTATCCGTTCACCATCAATTTCGCGTTTAGCGAGAGCGGGCTGGCCGATGACACCCTAACCGATCCGGGTGAACAGGTAAACGTCTACTTGCCGCCCGACGTAAAGGCCCCAAAAGACGCGGAAGATTTGTTGCGACAGGGTGTCGATCTTTTCAACAAGCAGGATTATCGCAAGGCTATCGAGAAGCTGAATCAGGCTAACGACAAGTTCGACTCGAAGTCGCGCGCCGATGGAGGTAACTACGCCGAGGCGCTTGTCTATCGGGGGCGCGCTGAACAATCGTTGGGTCTCGACAAGGAGGCGGTTAAGAGTTTTCAACGAGCGCTTCAGGTTCGCCCGAGCGACTTTGAAACAAAAACACTGCTTGCTGAGGCTCGGTTCAATGCGGTAGCAAACCTCGATCAGGTTGAAAAGGATCTTCGCGATGTGATCAACGCCCATCCCGATTTTGCTTTCGCGAGAGTCGTCCTTGCGGATCTGTTGCATTATCTCGGAAAGCCGCGACAGGCCGAGTGGGAGTTGAGACTCGCGATCAACGACGATCCCAGCTATCCCGCGGCTTATCTCGCGTTGGCCGATGCGTTGACCTATCAACCGTCGATCGACAAACAGAAAGAAGCAATCAAGAACGCCGAGAAGGCGCTCGAGCTGTTCAAAAAGGTCAGCGAGAAAAAGGTGAAGTTCTCGACCGGCATCAAACGGCTATCGATCTCGCACGTCATCTTTGGTCATGCAAATTATGCAAACAACAACGTGATGGCCGAAGCTCATCATATGGTGGCAAAGACCAGAACGAGGTTGGTGCAGTTCAATTCACGAAAACTGTCTGCTCAGGAGAAGAGTTCTTACCTCGATTCGGCTCGAGTTGAGCTGACCGAAGCATTGGGGCTCGCGCAGAAGCTCACCGATAAGAGACGCCTCGCGCTGGTGCTGGAAACGAGCTCGATGAATCATTTCCTGAAAGCCGAATTGCCGCCGGCAATCGAGGACGGCAAACAGGCCCTCAAGGTTGCTGCCGCTTTTCCTGATATGAAAGATCTGCCCGACGTTCATCTGACGCTGTACGGTGCGTACAAGAGCTCACAGGACTATGCGAAGGCTGCTGAGAACCTGCAGAAGTACATCGACGTAGGTGGTCTGAGCCCTGATGAAGCCGCAAACAGGAAGCAGGAGGTTAGCGCGTTGTTGAATAAGGCTCGTGCTAACGGCCAGATCAAGTGAAGAGGCGATTTTTCGGTCGAAGACGACCAGAGGAGCAGGGGAGAAGAAGGGCTGTGGGGCTCCGATGAACCAGCCATAACTTTTGTGTCAATTATGTTTTGTGCTAAACTCAGATCAATCAAGTTTCATAATTGCGGTACTAAAACACGACATCAGGAGACACGATGGCCGAAGCTGCGGAAGTAGTCGAATCACTGGTTAAGATGGAGCCGATGTCACATGGCCGGCCGGATCTTAGGAAAAAGAAGCCAAAGATTCTCGCGGTGATCATGGACAATTGCACCGGATGCGCCGGCTCGCCCGCCTGCATCGAGTATTGCCCGGTCGACGCCTGTATGTTCTGGGTTCCGGATCAGGACTACTATCCGAACGGTCGCATCGAAGTCGATCCAAACCTGTGCATCGGATGCAAGCTCTGCACAAGCAAAGGTCCCGACGGAACGTTTCTCGAAGGCTGTCCGTGGGATGCGATCGAGATGATGGACGTCAGCGAGTGGGAGTCGCGTACCGGCGTCGCACTAAATCCGTAGAATCAAAAACCGCCCGCGGCGCCATCGTTTTGGAGTGCGCCGCCCTCTACTGAAATCTCGCTCAACTAAAATATCGGCGGCGCTTTGGATTGTTAGTTCGTAAGCATCTGATTTAGCCCGAGTGCCGACCTAAACGACGGATCTCTTCGAAAGCTCTCCTCGCATAGAGATCAGTTTAACCAACACCTTCTCTTCGAAAGTTCAGAGCTGCCGCCCTCCGTCGGAGGGCAGTGTTTGTAGATTCCGGTATGGTGCTGCCCCGCCCCCCAGTAGTGAGATAGCCGTTATTCTTCGGCGGCGTCTTTGCTTGACCGCCAAACAGACCGGTCCGTAGAATCGATTAGTAAGCGACACATCCAACCGAAATCGGAGAAAACGACAAGCGTGGAAAACGAAACACTACCCGTTGAGGGCGACGGGGAACTTCCGCAAACGAGAGCGGTGAGCCGCAAATATCCCTGGGCGATTCTGGTCGTCATTGTCCTGTTCGTGGTTATTCCGTTCATCTCGTGGTACGGAACCTGGTTTGGGAGACCGCTCTCCGATTCCAAGATGGTCGAGTACCTTCACGACTCAGCAAAACCTCGAAACGTACAACACGCGCTGGCGCAACTCGGCAATCGAATCATCGATCACGACAGCTCTGCGGCAAAGTTCTACCCCGATGTGTTAGCCGCGTCGCATCATCCTCAACCTGAAGTGCGAATGACCGCGGCATGGGTAATGGGTCAGGACAATACCTTTGAAGAATTTCACACCGCGCTGCGCCCGATGCTCGACGACCAAAGTCCGGGCGTCCGGCACAACGCAGCGCTGGCCTTGGTACGTTTCGACGACTCGTCGGGCAGAAAAGAATTAGTCGAGATGCTCAAGCCTTTTCAGATTCGAGCTGATTCGCCTGGCAGCGTTGAACTAATCGTCAAGGAGGAGGGTACTGCCGTTGTCGCTAATGGACCGCTCGCTCGAATTAAGCAGGATGATGGCAAAGTGGTTGAAGTTCACACGCCGGAGGCGGGTCGGCTGGAGAGCCTTTCAACGACAAATGGCGCAAAGGTAGAAAGCGGAGCGGCTTTGATGACGCTGTCACCAACAACCGAGCAGGTGTGGGAAACGCTAAGAGCTCTCTTTCTCGTCGGGCAATCCGAAGACATTCCGTTTATCCAGCGATACACACGTCCGCTTCCAACGATGCCAGACAGCGTGCAGAAACAGGCGACCTCGACTTTGGAAGCGATCCGCGATCGAGCGTCAAAAGGGCAATAAGAGATTTCTGGAATTTGCACGCCGGCTTACGAAAAGATTAGCGTGAGACATCTTGGCGGCGCCTTGCACACCTCTACAAACCTCCTGACGGAAGGGCCTACGCTCGCGTCGGCGTCAACAAACATAGCTCTTCCATTACCGCGGCTCACGCCGAATAAACCTGCCTAGTGCGATTGTTCCGAACCGTGCACTGACCACTCTCATACGCCTCCAGAAACAGATCCTCGTTCGACAGCAGCGCCTTACGAAACGACGAGTTCGTGATGAATCCGGCGGCGCGAACTGCCGCAAACGTGAGGCCCGCGTAGGCAACCAGCGCTGCCGCGATCGTCAGCCCGTTGAGCAACAGATCAATAAACACTGCCACTGAAATCGCGCCACCTATTGTCACCCACTTGTGATAAGCCGAAGCGGGATGCGAAAGATAGAACGCCAACGCCTGAATGGGAACAGCCGCGAACAGCCAATACTCTCGAGTAACAATCCCAGCGATCACCGACGAGAGCGCCGCCACCAGTACAATCAACGACAACGCGCCGACGATCGTCTTCCTGAATGTCGTATTGAATCGCTCGGACCATTGCGCCGCTGCCAATGAATCGACGCCAATGTTGAAGCTCTTGATCGCAACCGCGGCTTTCAACTGCTCAAAGTCCTCAAACGGGAAACCTCGAATCTCGCCCACACTACGAGGTCTGTCATCTGAAGAGTATTCCTGCCTGGGCATTCGAAACTGACCTGATCAAGGTTATCGAGAAGGGTAGATATGGTAGAGCATCAGATAAACAATGACACCGGTGACCGACACATACAGCCAGATTGGAAAGGTCCACCTGGCAACCGCGCGATGACGAAGAAACTCGCCGCGCAACGCTCTTCTCAGGGTCACGATGACAAACGGCACCACAGTAACCGCCAGAATCGTGTGTGAAATGAGAATAATGTGATAGAGAGTTCTGACTCCGCCGGTGCCGGCGAACCTAGTGACTCCCGCCCCAAACCCGACGTGATACACAACATAAGAAATCAAGAACAGACTAGAACAGCAGACCGCGCAAATCATGCAAGCCCGATGAGCTTTGATGTTGCCTTTCTTAATAAACAGGAACCCGACGACAATCAGGATCCCGCTGGAGGCGTTTAATATCGCGTTGAATGTCGGAAGAAAGTTGACAGACATGGTTTCTGAAACCGGTAAGGGCGCCTCGATCGGGCGCCCTTACATTGGGTTAATGTTCGCGCTGACTCGTTTCTTCAGATTCCCTGCGTTGCTATTTGCGGTGGAAATTTCGATATCGATAAAACAGCCCGAACAACCCGGCGAAGATCGACACCGGAGGTATGAGCAGAACCAACGCGGCGAGGTTTAAGCCCTTGCTCGCGGCAGCCGCGTCGCTCGAGTTCTCGACCGCCGCCTTACACATCGCGCACTGTGCAAAAGTAGAATTCGCCGCAACAAAGACAAAAGCAAACGCAAGCGCTACAAGCAATGTCTTTCCTAACCTGGATTTTAACTGCATAACAACTAACCTTCGTGCTGTTCGACCTGCTGTACTGGTTCAACTGGCCGCAGGTTGTGGAGGCGGAAGCTGTCCGGGAAAAGGACCGCGAACAAACAGAGCAAAACGACGATCGTCGGGACTATGGTGATGATCAGGC
>Ga0075425_100006525_pt1 | contig 12236 bp, 13 predicted proteins | sample SoiMethybrSBSTD4_FD_75300 | JGI IMG/M metagenome (GOLD analysis project Ga0075425, IMG submission 75300) | Bulk soil microbial communities from a Populus tree surrounding site in Tennessee, USA - Soil MetaG P. TD hybrid SBSTD4 | ecosystem: Environmental > Terrestrial > Soil > Tree plantation...
GAGCCAGTCGCAATACAGCCACCCAGTCCAGTCTCTCGGCGAGCACTCCGCCGACGATATCCAGGCCCAGGACGAGCACGGCGATCAAGGAGAGGTAATACCAGTCCTGGGTGGGATACCCGAGGGCCTTGAGAAAGACGAGGTAGCAGACCAGGGCGAGAGCACAGCTCACGAAGCCGAATCCTGCCAGTCCCATGGGGTGGGATTTCCTCGCCGGGTTGCGACGCAGAAGCCAGATCACACCGATCGGAGCCAGCACGAGGAGAATCCACCAGACCCAGAGCATTCCCGGCGCGGGCTTGCCCAACGCGCCGCACAACTTCCCCCACAACCACGCAAAACTGAGCTGCGTTCGAAAGACGACGTCCCATTCCCTTCCGTTCCGATAGGACTCGATGTACGGGGTGATCGAAAGCGCGGCGGCACATCCGACTCCGAGCACGATCCGGGCGTGCCGGGTCCGCCCTTGAAAGATGAGCACGACCAGCGCCGACATCCCGAGAGCGAACAAAAGAACTGCATTGGCCAGGAGACATTGAACACTCAGCACCGCACTCACCAGTGCGGCCCAGAAGACTCCGGGGCTCGGTTTCACGATCGCGCGCGCGAAGAGCGCGAACGTGAGCATGATCAGCGCGGCACCCAGTCCGTAGCCGCGGATCGAATCGCCCCAGACGAAGAGCACCGGACTGAAGCCGAAGAGTGCGAGAGCGACCAACGGGGCTCGGCGCGTGGTCAGAGCGGCATTGAGCCAGACCATCCCGAGGCAGGCTGTTCCGGCGCACAGGCCGAAAACTCGCAGGGCGGTATCACTCGTGCCCAGGAACCCGGCATATTCGCGAAGGAGTGCGAGGAAGGGAGGTGGAAAGCCCTCGTGTGGAAAGTAGGAAACGATCTCGCGCCAGTTCATCCTTGCCAGATTGAGGACCGCAACCTCATCCCTCCACAAGGGACCCGCCGAGGGCACGCGCACGATATGCAGGCACAGCGCGATTGCTGTGATGAGCCCGGCGGTCACCCACTCGCATGTCGAAAGAAGGCGCGATCTGGATTCAGACATGCAGATTCGGCGACGCGAAGGAGGCCATCGCCGGTGAGCTCGGTCGGGGAACGATATCAGGGAGCAAAGAGAGCACTGTCATCCCGAGCGAAGCGAGGGATCCCGCTCGAGACAAGGGAGAGATTAGCCCGGTGCCCGTCGCTACGCTTCTCGGAGACCGGGAGGGCTCAGTTCGTCGCGGCCGTGCCTGACTTCTCCCCCGCAGCCCACGCGTCCACGCGCGACTCGAGCACGTCGAGCGGCAGCGCGCCGGCGTCGAGCACCGTGTCGTGGAACTTCCGCACGTCGAACTTCGCACCGAGCTTGCTCTTCGCCCGCTCGCGGAGCTCGATGATCTTCAGCTGGCCCACCTTGTACGCGAGCGCCTGACCCGGGATCGAAATGTAGCGGTCGGTCTCGTTCTGGACTTCGACTTCGTCGATCGCCGAGTGGGCGTGGAAGTAATCGACGACCTGCTGGCGGGTCCATTTCTTCGAGTGAAACCCGGTGTCCACCACGAGACGGATCGCGCGGAGCATCTCGTCCTGCAGGCGGCCGAAGTCACTGTAGGGGTCCTCGTAGAACCCGATCTCCTTGCCGAGCCGCTCCGAGTAGAGCGCCCAACCCTCGACGAAAGCCGTATAGAAAGCCTGCTGGCGCTGCGGCGGAAGGCCCTGGACTTCCTGCGCGATCGCGATCTGGAGGTGATGTCCCGGCACGCCCTCGTGGTACGCGGTCGACTCGGTCGAGATCGTCTTGCGCGACTCGGGGTCGCTCGTGTTGATCATGACGTGACCGGGCCGCGAGCCGTCCGGCGCCCCCTGGTTGTACTGCGCTCCGGACGCTTCCTTCTCGCGGAACTCCTCGACCGGCATGACGACGAGCTCGGCCTTGGGCAGGCGGCCGAAGAGCTTCGGAAGCTGCGGCTTCATCCGATCGATGAACTTCCGGTAAGCGGCGAGGATCTCTTCGCGCGAGTGGAAGTGGCGCTTCGGGTCCTTCTGGATCGAAGCGGCGAGCGCCTTCCAGTCGGCGAACCCGAGACGCTTCGCGACGGCCGTCGTGTCTCTCTCGATGGCCGCGACCTGCTCGACCCCGATGCGGTGGATCTCGTCGGGCGTGAGGGTGGTGGTGGTCTGCCGCCGGACCGTCGTCGCGTACCGCGCGTCGCCGTCCGGCAGCGACCACATCCCCGGCTCCGTCCGGCCGCGGGGCGCGTACTCCTCGCGGACGAACTTCGCGAACTTCGAATAAGCGGGCGCGACCGAGTCGCGGATCGTGCCCAGAATCGCCTCGCGCACCCGCCCGCGATCCGCCTCGGAGAAGGAGGCCGGGATCTTCGAAAGGGGCATCGCGAACGGCGACTCCTCCGGCTTCTTGCCCGCGATTCCCTCCGTCTGCGTCACGACTTTCTCGAGCAGGAACCTGGGCGGTATCAGCTTCTCCCCCATCCCCTTGCGCATCTGGACCGCCGTCTGGTCCATCAGAAGCGGGAGCGCTTTCAGACGCGCCACGTAGTCGTCGTAGTCCTTGACCGTCTCGAAGGACAGAAGAGAGACGAGCTGCGGCGCGTCGATGTGGATGCCGTAGATCTGGGTGACCGGCATCTCCCAGTTCTTGAACCGCGCGTCCTCGAGCTGCTCCCGGAAGCCGCGCACGAGGAGCGTCCTCGTCAGCGCCTCCTGCTCGGGGAAGCCTGTCGGATCGATCGCCTCGAACCGACCGAGGAACTCCTTCGTCTTCGCGAGGTCGTTGTCGATCTCCTCCTGCGAGAAGTCGGAGAGCTTGTCGTTCCAGCGCTTGTCTCCCAGGATGGACGCGAACTCGGGGTTGTGAGAGAGGTTGTACTCCCACTGCTCCGCGAGCAGGTCCTTCATCGCCTTGCGCCGCGACTCGAGGTCCGCGGGCGCGGCCGTCAGAGACAAACCGGTCGTCATGAGAAACCCTGTCACAGTCAGGATTCGGAACATGCGTCCCCCCCGAATCCTGCTTACGATTCAGCGGCCGGAAGGTTCGAAGGGAACTCTCCCGCACGTTATCCCACTGTCATCCCGAGCCCTTCTCATTCGCTAAGGACAGGCTTCGCGGGGGAACGTGCGGTCCTCGGGATGACACTCTGAAGAGGCCGCGCGGGAAGAAGGTCGGGGTGAGCGGAGCCGCTCGTCCACCCGGGCTTCAGTGAACGACTGTTCGAGTGCGTCGCCGACGACAGTCCGGCGGCCCGCCGGCGGAGCAGGGGCCGACGACTGCTCGAGACATCTGGGGATCGACCCGCCAGAGCCCGTGCCACATTACTCCGCGGGGATTGCTCGCAGCGCTCACGTCTTCCAAGGGATTGCGATCCAGGAGGAGCAGGTCCGCGCGATGGCCGGAAGTGACGGAGCCGATTTCGTCGGCCTTCTCCAGAAAGAGAGCACCGCCGTACGTCCCTCCCCAGAGCGCCTCGTACGGCGACAGTCCGGACGCCACGAGCTCTGCGAGCTCGTCATGAATCATGAGGGCACTCAAAGAGAACATCGTCGTTCTGGCTGGGAAGCTTTCCGGGTAAGGCGTCTCGTCCGGCCCAGGAGAACCCCTGGGGTCGTCAGAATCCCTTTCGTCCTCAATGTGAAACCGCGGTGATACGAAGTCGTAGCACCCCAACGCAGTCAAGTAGCACCCCAACCCAGTCAGAAGGAGACGGAAATGCCGACTCGGACCGGTTCCCCATCGAGGTTCTGGGTTCGCTGGATGGTTTTGACGGCCGTCGGGCTTGCGGCCGGATTCGCCGCCGGCTTCGGCCTCGGAGCGCCCACCGAGGCGATCGTCGGGATGATGATCGTCATCGCGGTGATCGGCGCGATCCTGGGCGGCGTCTCCGGAGCGATTCAGAGCTTCGCGCTGCCGGCGCGCGTACCGCGAGGCGTTGCCTGGGCGCTGGCCACCGCGGCGGGAATGGCGATCGGTCTTTCGGTGGGCACGGTCGGAAGCGAGCAGCTCCTCCGCTTTCAGAAGGGCAATCCGTTCCAGGAAGCGCTCGCGATCGCGGTCATCGGCGCCGCTTGCGGCGCGTGCGTGGGTCTCGCGCAATTCTGGGTGCTTCGCGGGCGCGTCGCGGCGCCGGGTCTGTGGGTGCCGGCGAGCGCGCTCGCCTCGGGGCTGGGTTTTCTCGCCGGAGGACTGGCCGCCGTCGGTCTCGTCGGCGGCTTCCGGTCGCTCATCGGACTCGCGATCATGGGAGTGGTCGGCGGCATCTTGACCGGAGCCTTCGGAGGGATCGTCCTCGGCCGCCTCGCCTCCACTGCGCCCGCCGCTCAGGGCTGAGCCGACTTCGCGATCATCCCCGTCGCGAGGCGGCCGTTCGACCGCGGGGCACGCATCGTGCAGTCGGGGAACGGACATGATCGCCGCAGCGATCGATCGCCGCGGAGTCGTCTCGATCCGCGAGATCCCCGTACCGTCCGTCGGCCGGCGCGAGGTGCGGATCGCCGTCGAGACCACGGGCGTCGGGAGCTGGGACGCGGAGATGAGGCCGGAAGGGCCGAACCGTTTCCTCGTGCCCGGAACCGACGGCGCGGGCGTCGTCGCCGCGGTGGGATCCCGGATCCGGCGCTTTCGCGTCGGTGACCGCGTCTACTCCTACAGCTACCAGAACCGGAAGGGCGGATTTCACGCGCAACACGTCGTCGTCGACGCGAAGAAGGTCGCGCGCGTGCCGCGAGGGCTCGATTTGAAGAGGGCGGGCGCGATCGCCACGACGGGACTCACCGCGCTCCAGGGAGTGGACGACGCACTCCGTCTCAAAAAGGGCGAGAACGTGATCATCCACGGCGCGTCCGGCGGCGTGGGAAGTCTCGCGCTGCAGTTTGCGAAGTGGCGCGGCGCGCGGGTGCTCGCGACGGCGTCGGGCCGGGACGGCCTCGCCCTCGTGCGGCGCCTCGGAGCGGACGCCGCGCTGGACGGGAAGCATGAGGATCCGCTCGCGGCGGCGCGCCGCTTCGCGCCGGACGGCGTCGACGCCGTCCTCGCGTTCGTCGGCGGGAAGTCGCTCGCGCGGTGCCTCGACGCGTTGAAGAAGCGTGGCGGACGACTCGCCTATCCGAACGGAGTTGAGCCGGTGCCCCGGGAGCGGCGCGGCGTGAAGACCACGGCCTACGACGGAATGCCGGGCGTGCGCGAATTCGAACGATTCAATCGGGCTGTGGTGGCGGCGAGGCTCAAAGTCCCGATCGCGAAGACTTACCCGCTCTCCCGCGCCGCGGCGGCGTACAGGCTCGCGAAGAAAGGCCACGTGATCGGTAAAGTCGTGCTGCGGATCCGGTAGCCGTCAGAGCCTGAAGTCAACCGATCTCGCGGAGTACGCGGAAACCGTAGTCGGAGTAGCGATAGCCGGGCGGAAGGCTCGTCCGGGCGGAGGGCGAGGACCAGCGAACTCGATGGCGCCACGACCCTCCGCGGCTCGCGCGGCGGCGAGGCTCGCGCAGGGCGTCATCCCAGCCGAGGCACCACTCGTGGACGATCGTCCCCATGTCCAGCAGGCCGTATCCATTCGGCGCGCCGAGACCGACCTCCCAGGGCCCGGCGAGCGGGCCTTCCGGGATCTCCCCCGCCGGAACCTCTTCACCCCACGCCGTGCGCGGTGACTCCAATCCCCCGCACGCCGCGAACTCCCACTCCGCTTCGGTCGGAAGCCGCCAGCGGCCGCCCTCCGATTCGCCGAGCCAGGCGCAGTAGGTCATCGCGTCGTCCCACGTGACGCCGACGACCGGCTGACACGGCGCGCGGAAGTCCGGCTCCGTCCACCAGGGCGGCGCCGCGACGCCCGTCGCGACGAACGGCGCGTACTCGCGGTTGGTCACCGGCGTGCGGCCGAAAAGAAACGGCGCAGCCCCCGGAATCGCGACGGTCGAGGGAACGAACCGCGGGAATCCGTCTGTCAGCGCCGGTCCCCGCCCGTCCCCACGAACTTGCGGAGCCCCAGAACGATGCCGTTGAAATTCCAGGAGGGATTCCTCCGATACGTGTCGGCGTTGGAGATGTGCACGACGCGATAGCCGACGACCACCGACCAGCGATCTCCCGGCAGGATCGGGACGGAGACGCCGGCGCCGATCTGAGTCAGGAAGTTGAAGCGTGATCCGGCGGCCGGCACGCGGCGCGTTGCGTAGAAAGGACCCTCGGCGACCTCGAGATAGGGACGGAGGGTCCAGGCAAACGGGCCCGGATACCACCGCCCGTAGACGTCGAGCGCGAAGGCGGTCACGTTCTCGTATCCCCCGTCGCCGTTGTCGTTGACGGGCTGCCGGATTCCGATCCACGGATGGAAGTCGAGGCCGACCTCGACGCGGCGGGAGACGAACTTTCCCGCGTCGATCGTGGGCAGGAACGATTCGGCGAGTCCGTGCCGGGCCGCCAGAAAATTCTTTCCGCCGATCAGCAGGACCGACAGAGTGCTGCGCCCGAACGGACTCGGGTCCTCTCCGGACGAGCGGAGCGGAAAAAGGAGGAGCAGGACAGCGCATCCGCTCGTCGCGAGGACCCGCCGGGACGTCATCGGGGCACGCATCCTGCACGCAAAGAATCGCATGGAAACCCGAAAGATCGGATCACTCGGGGTCACGACGATCGGGCTCGGCGGCAACAACTTCGGCGGCCGGATCGACTCGAAAGCCACGCGGGTGGTCGTCGACGCCGCTCTCGAGGTCGGGATCAACTTCATCGACACGGCCGACATCTATGGCGGAACGAAGAGCGAAGAGTTTCTCGGCCTCGCCCTCGACGGTCGCCGGGAGAAGGTCGTCCTCGCGACGAAGTTCGGGATGATGGTCGACGAGAAACGCAAGGGAGCGCGGCCCGACTACGTGCGGCGGGCGTGCGAGGACAGCCTGCGCCGGCTGCGGACCGATCGGATCGACCTGTACCAGCTCCATCAGCCGGACCCGGAGACGCCGATCGGCGACACGCTCGCGGCGCTCGACGAGCTCGTACGGGCCGGCAAGGTCCGCGAGATCGGCTGCTCGAACTTCTCGCCCGAACAGATCCGCGAGGCGGACGCCGCGGTGCGCGCCGGCGCGGCACGGTTCGTCAGCGTGCAGAACGAATACAGCCTGCTGCACCGCGAGCCCGAGCGCGCGGTTCTGCCCGAATGCGAGCGCCTCCGCCTGGCCTTCATCCCCTACTTCCCGCTGGCGAGCGGAGTTCTGACCGGCAAGTACACGCGGGGAGGACCGGCGGCGAAAGGCCGGCTGTCCGACCCGGGTCGGTCCCGCGATCGATTCCTGAACGAGCGCAACCGCCGCATCGCGGAGAAGCTGGCCGAGTTCGCGGAGTCCCACGGGCACACGCTGCTCGAGCTCGCATTTTCCTGGCTTCTCGCTCACCGCGTCGTCGCGTCGGTGATCGCCGGAGCGACGAAGCCCGAACAGGTCCACGCGAACGCAAACGCCGCCGCCTGGCGGCTCACCGACGAGGAGCTGGCCGACGTCGACCGCATCGCCCCCGACGAGGAAGCCCTCGCGCGCGCCGGCTGACGAGAGGCTGTCATTCCGAGGAGCTCAGGATAACCGCTGCGCGGTCACTTTCCGGGCGATAGCCACGGCGAGTTGAAGAGGTGCAGCGCCAGGATCACGGCGCATGCGGAGAGCGCGCGGCCGCCGAACGTTCTCAGAGATCTCGCCCGCGCGACGTAGTACGCGCAGAAAAGCGCGATGACCGCGAGCTCCACCCACCACCATCCGATCGGGAGCCGGTTCCACAGTCCGAGCCCGAGATGAATCGCCGAATGCGGCCAGAGCGCCAGATCCGGCGGATGCATCGGCAGGTCCAGCAGGAAGTGGGAAAAGACCGCGATCGCAACCGCAAAGGCGACGGCAGTCCCGCGCCGCCAGAACGCCACGCAGAAAAGCGCCGCCCAGAAGAGCGACATCGTGAGCGAGTGAGACCAGTCGATGAAGTCGAGCGTGAAGCCGTGGCCGACGTGGGGCGTCATCGTGACCTTTTCGATGCCGAGCATCACGAAGATCCCGAAGAGCACGTCGAGGAATCCGACGCCGAGGAGCAGCGCCCAGCTGGGCGCGCGCGGCTCTTTCGCCTTGATCGCGAGCGCCGCGGCAAAATGGCCCGCGTACATCAATCCTTCCGGCGGCGCGGGCGATCGAGCCACGCGAGGAGAGGCACCGGGAGCGCGAATCCCAGGAGGCAGAAGAGCCCGAATCCGAAGCTGCTCATCCGTGCTGGAGCTTGGAGGAAGAGTCCCGGGCCTTCATGGCGTCGAGGCTCCGCCGGAGCGGAGAGTTGGTGGGTTCGGTTGGCGGGACGTATGAGTCTGCAAATAAGTACGGAGCGAACCGGCACTTCGTTTCAGTCGATTCGGAGGGACGAATCATCGTCGGGGCACCACTCTCTCACCTTCTGCCGGCCAGCGCGATGATGTCCACGCTCTCGAGCACGGGCTTCGGCGCTCCGTGCTTCGCCACCGCGAGCATCGCGCGGCCCACCTCTTCCGTCGTCGTGACAGACTTTGGAAAGAGCGCTCTCAACATGGGGATGAGGGGTCCGAGCACCGCGTAGAGCACTCTGTACGACCTGGTCTTCGATGTGATGCCATGCCGGGGCTGGATGAACGCCGGCCGAAACATGTAAGCGTGCTGGAAGGGCAGCTCGAGCAAAGCGTTCTCCGTCCTTCCCTTCACACGGGCCCACATCGTTCGCCCGCGCCCGGTGCTGTCGGTGCCGGCCCCGGACACGTAGATGAACGTCATGGCGGCGTTGCGCTCGACCAGGGTCTTCGCTGCCGCCAGTGTGATGTCGTATGTCACACGCTGATAGTCGACCTCACTCATGCCCGCCGACGAGACGCCGAGGCAGAAGAAGCAGGCGTCGTAGCCCGAGAGCTTCGACCCGATCGCGGAGAAGTCGAAGAAGTTCTCATGCACGAGCTCCTGGAGCTTTTCGTGCGGTTGCCCCGTAGCACTGCGCACGATTGCGAGCACGCGCTCGACCTCGCCATCGAGCAGGCATTCGCGCAACACGCCCTGCCCGACCATCCCCGTCGCTCCGAACAGGACTATTTTCACTTGGCTACAGCCGAGGAGCGTAACCCGAACGGCTTCCCCTGAGGGAGTGAAGATGGTGTGATCGGGAGCCGTGACGGCGACTGATACCCATCGCGCGATCGACGCGGTCTGGCGGATCGAGTCGGCCCGGCTCATCGCGGGTCTCACGCGGATGGTGCGCGACGTCGGTCTCGCCGAGGATCTCGCGCACGACGCGCTCGTGGCCGCGCTGGAGCGCTGGCCGGAGTCGGGCGTTCCGGACAATCCGGGCGCCTGGCTCATGGCCACCGCGAAGCATCGTGCAATCGACCTGTTGCGCCGGAACACACGGCTCGAGCGCAAGCACGAGGAGCTCGGTCGGGAGCTCGACGCTCGGGAGGAGATCGCCGTGGCGGATCTCGAGGCAGCGATCGACGATGACATCGGCGACGACCTCCTGCGCCTCGTGTTCATCTCCTGTCATCCGGTTCTCTCGACCGAGGCGCGCGTCGCGCTCACGCTCCGCCTGCTCGGAGGTCTGACGACCGGGGAGATCGCGCGCGCGTTCCTCGTCCCGGAGACGACCGTCGCCCAGCGGATCGTCCGGGCCAAGCGGAGCCTCGCCGAGGCGCGCGTGCCCTTCGAGATGCCCCGCGGGGCGGAGCTCGCCGCTCGTCTGTCGTCGGTTCTCGAGGTCATCTACCTCATCTTCAACGAGGGCTACTCGGCGACCGCCGGTGACGATTGGATGCGACCCGCGCTCTGCGAAGATGCGCTCCGTCTCGGACGTATACTTGCCGAGCTCGTTCCGAAGGAGGCGGAGGTTCACGGCCTCGTCGCGCTCATGGAAATCCAGGCGTCCCGCTCGCGCGCAAGAGTCGGCCCCTCGGGAGAGCCCGTCCTGCTGCTCGAGCAGGACCGCGCGCGCTGGGATCACGTCCTCATCCGCCGGGGTCTCGCGGCGCTCGCGCGCGCAGAGGAGCTGGGCGGCGCGCTCGGCCCGTACGCGCTCCAGGCCGCGATCGCCGCCTGCCACGCGCGGGCGCGGACCCCCGAAGAGACGGACTGGGCGCGGATCGCGGGTCTCTACGATGCGCTCGCCCGGCTCGCGCCATCTCCCGTCGTGGATCTGAATCGTGCGGTCGCGGTCGCGATGGCGTTCGGTCCGGCAGCGGGCCTCGAGCTCGTCGACGCGCTGCACACGGAGCCGTCGCTCGAGGCCTACCACCTCTTGCCGAGCGTCCGGGGCGACCTTCTCGTAAAGCTCGGCCGGTTCGACGAGGCACGCGCGGAGTTCGAGCGCGCGGCATCGCTCACGCGCAACGCGCGCGAGCGCACGCTGCTCCTCGACCGCGCCGCCGCGTGCGCTCGGGACGGGACTCGTCCCGGCGCGGAAATTGACGCGAAGCGGGGGAAGAGTTCCAACATCTGATCGTCCTTCGATCGAGTGCTCATCGAAGTCGCTTTGAACGGTACCCGGAGCCGCGCGGAACATCCCGCCGTCCCCGAGACACCCCGGCAACAAGCCGATGAGGCGCGTGCTGCGTGTGCTGCCGGGGCAGGCGCCATCCACGTGCACGTCCGCGCCGGGGATGGTCGAGAGAGCCTCGCGCGTGAGGACGTCGCCCGCTCGGTGGAGGCCATCCGCGCGGCCTGCCCCGGCGTCCCCGTCGGCGTCAGCACGGGGGCCTGGATCCTGCCCGACCTGGGTCAACGCCTGGCGCTGGTACGGGCCTGGGACGTGCTCCCCGACTTTGCTTCCGTCAACCTTCACGAAACAGGAGCACTGCACGTGATCGAGGTTCTTCTCGCGAAGGGGGTCGGCGTCGAGGCCGGCATCTGGAACGCAACGTCTGCCGAGAAGCTGCGGAAGAGCGGCCTCGCCGAGGCCTGCCTTCGGATCCTGCTCGAGCCGGCCGAAGGAGAAGGAGCCGCGGGGACCAATCTGAGACGGATCGAGGCGGCCCTCGCTTCCGTCAGGCGTCCGCGGCTGCTACACGGGATCGGAGCCTCCGCGTGGAAGCTGGTCGCTTTTGCGGCGATGCAGGGTTGGGACACGCGCACGGGGTTCGAGGACACGCTGACTCTCCCGGACGGATCGCGCGCGGAGAGCAACGCCGCCCTTGTGAGCGCGGCGTGGCGCATCGTTACGGCAGCGGTCCGGGGCCAGAGACAGGGATCGATCTAGGGTCGACCGCCGAGTCCTCGCGATCTCACTCCTTTTTGGCCGTCTGGACCGACTCGAGCTTCCATCCCCCGCGGATCGTCGTCGCATTGCAGTAGGTTCGAGTGCATCGCACGTCGTTCAGGCACGCCAGGGCCTGGAAACAGAATCGTTTGGCTCCCGCTCGCGTCGAGAGATCCCGGGTCACGCGACACCAGCCGGAATAGCTCGGGTGACTGAAGGCGCACGTGACCGTGGCGGCGACGCCCGGAGTCGAGGCCGGGGGGGAAGACGCGACGACAGGGGCGGCCGGCAGGGCGCTTCCCACGAAAAGAGCGCCCAGGAGGACGATTTCGATGACGCGCAGGCAATGCTTCCTCATTGAATTCTCCCCCTGTTGCCCCTCCAGAAACGTACGGGGTGGCCGCACGAACTCGGCCACCCCGTCTCCGGGCGGTTACTTGTTGGGAAGCTTCTTCGCGTCCGCCTTGGCCTCGGCCTTCTCGGCCTTGGCGGTCTCGTGCTTCTTCTCGACGATCTTTCCGGTCAAAGCATCGACGGCGACTTCCTCGACGCCGGATTTCTTCCCGACCTTGATGTCGAACGAGTAGACGAGTTTCCCCTTCTCGCGCTCCAACTCCTCGGACTGGACCTTTCCGCCGCGGACGGCCGCGAGTGCCGTCTTGCGGGCGCTCTCGAGCGTGACCTTCGCCTCCTTCGCCAGATCCGCCGGGACGTTGCTCTTGGGATTCTGAGCGAAGCCCGTTGCCGATGCCAGAGCGCCAGCCATCAGTAACGTCGCGATTCTCGTTGTCTTCATAACATCTCCTTCTTTCGAGTTGTCGACTCAGATCCTCTCAACATGAGGAGACAGGAGAGGATTCCAATGGAGGCCTCGCACGCGTACGATGTCAATTCGATCTTCAGCAAGTTTGTGTGAACGGGCGATGACATCTCTAACGGATTTCGCGTGGTTCACGTAGCGTTCACGCGTTCCGCGCTTTCTGCACCGGACCGCCCG